>Ga0209808_1000990_pt1 | contig 14414 bp, 13 predicted proteins | sample GraSoiAngelo_157_FD_186171 | JGI IMG/M metagenome (GOLD analysis project Ga0209808, IMG submission 186171) | Grasslands soil microbial communities from the Angelo Coastal Reserve, California, USA - 14_1009_16_20cm (SPAdes) (version 2) | ecosystem: Environmental > Terrestrial > Soil > Grasslands ... | reverse complement strand
GGGCAGCTTCGGCTACCTCGACCGCGCGATCGCCACGCCGGACTGGAACGCCTTCATGCGAGCGTGAGCCGATGAGCACCGAGCGACCGTTCGCCGGCGTCACCGTCGTCGAGTTCGGCCACTTCATCGCGGTGCCGTGGGCGGGGCAGGTCCTCGCCGACGGCGGCGCCCACGTGATCAAGATCGAGCCGCTCGAGGGCGAGCCGAGCCGTCACATCGCGCCGCTGGGCGGCGGCGAGAGCCGGCACTTCCTCATCCGCAACCGCGGCAAGCACGCGCTGCCGCTGAACCTCAAGCATCCGGACGCGCTCGAGATCCTCGCGGCGCTCCTCGCGCGCGCCGACGTCGTCCTGACCAACATGCGCCCCGGGCTCGCCGCCGAGCTCGGTCTCGAGTACGAGCAGCTACGGCCGCGCCACCCGCGGCTCGTCGTCGGCAACGTGACCGCCTTCGGGGCGCGCGGCCCCGACGCCGCGCTGGCCGGGATGGACCTCGTCGTCCAGGGCCGCAGCGGGCTCATGGTGACCGGCGGGCGCGTCAAGGACGGCCTGCCGACGGCCGGCGAGTCGCCGATCGCCGACTACATGGCGGCCGCCCTGCTCGCCTTCGGCGTGGCCTCCGCCCTCTATCGGCGCGAGCGCACCGGGCGCGGCGGCCGCGTCGACACCTCGCTGCTGCTCGCCGCGCTCGCGCTGCAGAACAACCTCATGGTCCGCGTGGAGACGCTCGACGGCCCGCGCCACGCCGCCTTCCGTGAGTGGCTCGCCAAGGCCCGGACGGGCGGCGTGGCCTTCGCCGAGCAGGTCGAGCGGATGCCCCGCAACCGGGTGGTGGCCTCGCAGGCGATCTACATCCGGACCTACGCGACGAAGGACGGAGCACTCGCCGTCGCCTGCGGCAGCCCGTCGCTGCGCCGCAAGTTCATCGCCGCCATCGGTCACGAGGATCCGGCGCTCAAGGCGGCGGTGAGCGACGTCGACGGCCATTACGCGGCGCTCCGGGCGGCGGTGGAGGCGACGCTCGCCTCGCGCACGACCCGGGAGTGGAAGGCGGTCCTCGACGCCGCCGGCGTGCCCGTCAGCGGTGTCGCGCTGCCCATCGAGATCCTCGACGATCCGCAGCCGGCGGCGAACGCGATGTTCCAGCGCTTCGAGCACGGCACCCTCGGGCCCGTCACCGTGCTCGGGCCGCCCGTGCAGGTCGACGCCGGCGGCTTCGTGCCGGGGCCGCCGACACCGCCGTTCGGCAGCGAGGTCCGCCCGATCCTCGCGTGGGCGGGCTTCGCGGAGGGCGACGTCGAGCGCCTGCTCGCCGGCGGCGCGGTGACGCCGACGCCGCCATGAGCCGCGCGCCGGGACTTGTCGTCGCGAGTCTGCTAGCATCCTGCGCCATGACTCCGCTGACACCGGCCGTCCGTGCCGACCTCGCGCCCACCGGCACGCTTCGCGCCGGGATCAACTACGGCAACTTCATCCTCGCCCAGAAGGATGAGGCGAGCGGCGAGTCCCGCGGCGTGGCGATCGATCTGACGCGGGAGCTCGCGCAGCGGCTCGGCGTGCCCGTCGAGCTCATCGCCTACACGAGCGTCGCGGCGATGGTGGACGCCGCGAAGGCCGGCGCCTGGGACATCGCGTTCCTCGGGATCGATCCCGCCCGCGAGGACGAGATCGGCTTCACCGCCGCCTACCTCGAGATCGAGGCGACGTATCTGGTGCCGGCGGGCTCGCCGCTCTCCGCGGTGGCGGACGTCGACCGCGAGGGCGTGCGCGTCGCGGCGCCCGCGCGCGCCAACTACGAGCTGTTCCTGAGCCGTAGCCTGACGCGCGCGCAGCTGGTGCGCGCGCCGAACGCCGACGCGGCCTTCGACCTGCTCGTGACGGGCAAGGCCGACGCGCTGGCGGGACTACGACAGGCGCTGATCGGGCTCGTCGACAAGCTGCCCGGCTCGCGCATGCTCGACGGCCAGTTCATGAAAGTGCCGCAGGCCGTGGGCGTTCCCCGGGGCCGCGACGCCGGGCTCGCCTACCTGCGCGGCTTCGTCGAGGACGCCAAGGCCTCCGGCCTGGTGGCGCGGGCGATCGAGAAGACGGGCGCGCGCGGCGTCTCGGTGGCGCCGAAAGCGCCCACTCGATAGTGGCGTCCGCGCGCATTCCCGATTTCCTCTACGGCACGGCCTGGAAGGAAGACCGGACGCCGGCCCTGACCGAGCTCGCTCTGCGGGCCGGGTTTCGGGGGATCGACACCGCCAACCAGCGGCGCCACTACTTCGAAGCCGGCGTCGGCCAGGGGCTGGCCGCCGCGTATCGCGCGGGCGTCATGACGCGCGACGATCTTTTCTTGCAGACGAAGTTCACCTACCAGCACGGCCAGGACCACCGGCTGCCGTACGACCCCGCGGCGGATCTCTCGACGCAGGTCGCGCAGTCGATGGCCAGCTCGCTCGAGCATCTCGGAACCGATCACGTCGACAGCTACGTGCTGCACGGCCCCGCCTCCGGCCACGGCTGGAGCGAGGACGACGCCGAGACCTGGGAGGCGATGGTCAAGGAGCGCGACGCGGGGCGCACGCGGCTGCTCGGCGTGAGCAACGTCTCGCTGCGCCACCTCGAGCAGATGGCGGCCACCGGGGCCGAGGCCCCCGCCTTCGTGCAGAATCGCTGCTTCGCCCGCCTGGGCTGGGACCGCGCGGTGCGCGCGTTCTGCGCGCAGCGGAGCATCGTCTATCAGGGCTTCTCGCTCCTCACCGCCAACCCCGAGGTGCTGCAGCATCCGCTGGTGAGCCGCCTCGCCGCGCGTCTGCACGCCACCCGGCCCCAGATCGTGTTCCGCTTCGGGCAGGCGGTCGGGATGCTGCCGCTGACCGGCACCACCGATCCCGAGCACATGACGCAGGACCTGGCGAGCCGCGACCTGGCGCTGTCCGCCGACGAGGTGCGCGCGATCGAGTCACTGGCGGGCTGACGCCGGCTGCGCGTCGCCGCTGCGCCTCAGCGCGAAGATGGCGAGACCCACGATGATCCAGAGGATCTCGCGCACGCGTCGCGTGAGCCCGAAGGCCACGGCCGTCGAGGGCGGCAGCCCCAGCGCGACGAACGTCACGACGTAGCCGCCCTCCTGCGCGCCGACGCTCGCGGGCACCAGGAACGTCGCGAAGCGCACGGCCGTCCCGAACGCCTCGATGATGGTGGCCGTGGTCAACGACACGGGCACCCCAAGGAAGCGCAGCGCGAGGAAGACCTCCACCACGCCGAGCAGCCAGGCGACGAGGTGAAAGGCGATCGAGAGGAGCAGCCGCCGTGGCTTGTCGCGGTAAAACTTCACCAGGCCGCGATCGACGCGTGCGCCCGTCTCCTTGTGCCGCGACAGGCGCAGGCCCACGCGGCCGAGCCAGCGCTCGACCGGGCCGAAGAGGCCGCGCAGCTGCGCCGTCACGAAGCCGGCGACCGCCAGCACCTCGAGCGCCAGGAGCCACATCATCCCGTGCAGCAGCGAGGAGTTCGGCAATCCCGCCGTCCACGCCACGACGATGCCGAGCAGGAGGAAGAGGCCCTGGGCGAGCGTGATGGTGGTCTTGGCGACGACGACCGACAGCACGGCCTCGTCGAGCGACACGTGACGTCGCAGCAGCCACGTCTTGATGGCCTCGCCGCCGAGCGACGCCGTGGGCGTGGTCAGGTTGAAGGCTTCGCCCGCGATCCGCACCGCCAGCAGCGTGCGAAAGGGCACGCGGTCGCGCAGGAAGGCGTACTTCCAGCCGAGCGTGTCGAACGTCGTGACGAGGACGAAGGGAAAGACGGCGATCACCGCGAGCCGCCACGACAGGCCCCTGACGGCGGCGAAGATCGCCGCCGGCTCGTTGGTCATGACGAGGACGCCGAGGAACACGAGGCCGACCACGAGGAGCAGCGCGCGGAGCAGCTTCATGCGCGCGCCGGCCGCGCTCAGCTTTCCCGGTAGAGCAGCAGCAGAACGCCGAACACCGCCAGGCCCGTCGCCCACACCCGACCCGGCAGGCGATCGTCCGGCGCCGCCAGCCTCAGCTCGAGCCAGCGAGCCCAGCCGATCACGACCCCGAGGACGCCGAGCGGCGCGTGGGTGACTTCCAGAAGGAACTCCGACTTGAGGTTCAGGCCGGCGTGCGAGTGCGTGAGCAGGAGCCCGCCGCCGACGGCGCACAGCAGCGGAAAGACGAGCGCCGACCGCGGCGAGCGCAGCCGCCGGGTGCGCACCGTCCACTCGAACAGGCCGAAGGCGACGACGAGCAGCACGAAGACGCGATGCTGCAGCACGGTGGGCTCGGCCATGCTCGCCCAGAATCCCTGCGGCCCGAGCGGCCACGCCCCCGGGTCGTTGCGCACCAGCATGAAGGCCGCCAGCCCCAGCAGCGCCAGCGGCCAGTGACGCGCCCACCGGGCCCGTCCGCTCACGTGCGCGATCGCGAGCGTTCCCATCAGCAGCACGAAGAGCCCGGAGACGTGATGGTTGTACTCCGACCAGGCGCGGTCGGCGTCGGTGCGGGGCGCGTTCTTGTCATCGACGGGCAACTGCTCGATCGGCGGTGACGTGAAGCTCGGCCAGCGCGGGGTGAATCGCGTCGCCACCTCGTCCGGCGTCGCGCGGTCGGCGACGACGTCGATCGCCGGCGGCAGCGACGTCAGGGAGGCGGCGGCGAAGAGCACCGTGATGCCGAGCCCCAGCTCGACCTCGACGAAGCGTCGGACCCGTGGCAGCGAGACCGCGTGTCCGCCCGCGAGGCGGCGCACGGCGAAGAAGTTCGCAGCGCCGAGCGCGAGCAGGCCGGCGAGGATCACCATCTTGGTGAGGACCATCACGCCGTAGGCCGTGCCGACCAGCGCGTGCAGCCCGCCGACGTAGCCGAGCGTGAGGCCGGCGCCCGCGGCGACCAGCCCGCCGACGGCGCCGAGCGCCATCGCCGAGAACCGCTGCAGGAGCCGCGGCGGCCACGGCCGCTCGGCGGAGCCGAACACCGCCACCAGGAGATGGAACAGGCCGCCGAGCCAGACGGCGGCCGCGAGCTGGTGGAGCGCGTCGAGCGCCATCAAGGCCGCGCGATGGCCGGCGCGCGCCGCCGCGTGGCTCGTCCAGGCGCCGGCGACCACGAGACCCAGCGCGCACGCGAGCAGCAGCGCCCAGCGGATGCGCGCCTGCGACGGCCGGCGCAGTGCGAGCGCGCCGAGGACGAGCCCCCCGCTCGCGAGCATTCTCAGCGCGCTGGCTCTGACGAAGGACGTGGCCGCCAGCTCGCGCGTGTGCCAGTCGGACTCCGTGCCGAGTGCTCCGACGACGACGCCGAGTGAGAGACCCTGGGTGACGGCGACACCGGCGGCGCCCAGCGCGAGCAGGCGCCACACGCGCCGCAGCGGCGCATCGTCGGGTGCCCATCCCGACGCGAGGACGACGAGGGCGAAGGCCACGCCGCCGATGGCGATGGCCTGGGCCGACAGGTTGAGGCCGCGGAGCAGAACGTCAGCGAAGGCGGCCATGATATCGATTCCACAGCGCCACGAGCAGGAATGCTGGCCCTCCCACCGCCGTCGCCGCCAGGAACCACGAGGCTTTCCCGAAGGCCGCCAGCACGATCACCACGTAGATGAAGTCGCGGTTGGCAAGCGCGGCGGTCAGGCGGGCCGCGCCCGGGCTCTCGGCGCCTACCGCGCGGTCTTCGGCCGTATGCGCGAACATGAGGGCGGCCGAGCCGAGCGTGGCCGCCGCGGCGACCGCGCCGAGCCCGAGCGGCCACGCCGTCCCCGCGCTCAGCGCCCAGCCGATGGCGATGCAGACGAACACCGCGACGTGGACGACGTTGTCGCCCCAGTAGTCGAGCATCGCCCCGACGCGCGACTGCTGGAACTTCAGCCGGGCCAGCTCGCCGTCGCAGCCGTCGAGCACCGAGTGCGTGAGCAAGAGCAGCGCGCCCGTGACCTGGAAGGCCGGCGCCGGGCTGAGGAAGAACGGCGCCCCGGCCAGCCCGAGCGCCACGCTCGTGAGCGTCATTATATTGGGCGTCACAGGGGTCGCCACCAGGCGCCGGGTGATGGCCAGCGAGATGCGGCGCTCGAAGTGACGCGACATGAAGCCTTCGTTCCGCTTGATCAGGCTCCGGAGGAGCCAGGTCTCCGCCGTCGCGACGTCACCGGCCGACGCGAGCGGGAACCGCCCGTCCGCGGTGAGCGGCAGCGCCTGGCGCGCGAACACGCGGGCGAGCTCGGCCACGAGGGCGGCGGCGCTCGGCGCGCGCGTCGCCGCGCGGAGGATCTCGCCGGCGCGCTCGGTCTCGATGGCCATCGCGCAGGCGCCGTCGACGTAGAGCCGCTCCGGCTCGATCGGCATCTCCAGCAGCGCGCGCAGCCAGCGCGACTGGGGCACCACGTTGGCCGCCACCACGACGATCCGCCGCTTCGAGAGTGGCGGCAGCGGGGTGGACGTCGTGAGCACGACGGCTCCCGTGCCGCCGAGCAGGTCCCGGGTCGCGGGCCCCGCGTCGCGCACGAAGACGCGCTCGCAGCCGGCCGCCCTTGCCGCCCGCACGATCCGCGTGAGCAACGGAAGACCGGCCACGACGCGGGCGGGGGAGACAGCCGCGGCACCGTCCGGCGCGGACGGCACGACGACGAGGATCATGCGATCGGCAGGCTCGGCAGGGCGAGGGGCCGACCGCCGCGGCGGTCGGAGTCGCGCGCGAGGCTCTCGAGCACGCTGCAGAGCCGGGCCTCGGCGAGGTTGCCGTCGCGCTCCACCGTTCCCGTCACCTCGCCCAGGAACCGAGTCACCTCGGGATCGAACCAGTCGGGATGCACCGAGCCGTTGGACAGCGCAGGCGGGCACGACCACCTTTGCTCTCGGCCGTCGCGCTGGAGCCGCAGCGTCTCCTCGTGGAGCTCGATGCGTCCGTCGGTTCCGATGAGCTCCACGACGTTGTCGCGCCGGTCCGCGGCCCAGGTGAGGAAGATATCGGCCGTCGCGTGGGGAAAGGTCACCTGCACCGTCGCCGTATCCTCGACGGGCGAGGCCGTGTGCCGCCGTCGCTCGAGGCGCGCGCTCACCGACGTCGGAGATCCCGCGAGCCAGTTCCGGAGCAGATAGAACACGTGCCAGCCGTGATCGGTCAACACGCCACCGCCGCCGAGCGCCGGTTCGAGCCGCCAGTTGATCGCGCCCGCATTGCGGGCCGCGGCGGGCTTCGTCCGAAGCGTCTGCCACGTGACGCGCGTGACCTGCCCGATCGTGCCCTGCTGCACCAGCTCGACGCTGCGCTTGATGATCGGCGCGTGATGCCAGTTGTGAACGGTGTGGACGACGCGGCGAGTCTCCTCGGCAAGCCGGGCCACCCGCGTCAGGTCATCGGGCGCGACGACGAGAGGCTTCTCACAGAGCACGTGCAGGCCGCGCTCCAGCGCGCGACACACCAGGAGGCCGTGGCTCGCGGGCGGGGTGCAGATATCGACGAAGTCGAGCGGCGCGTGCGCGAGAAGGTCATCGGGCGAGTCGTACCAGCGCGCCGCCGGCAGCCGCGCCTCGGCGGGCTGTCTGCGCGCGCCTTCGGTGTCACTGACCGCAACGATCGCGACATCGTCGCGGCGGGTCCAGCCCGGGAGGTGGCCTTCGAGGGCGACGTTGCCCAGGCCGATGATCGCCCCGCGTAGCATCCGTCAGTAGAGCCCGTGCGCGCGCCCGACCGCCTCCAGCGCCTCGTCCAGGATGGCGAGCCCGGCCAGGGCGGTGTCCTCACGGATCACGAGCGGCGGGTTGATCCGGATCGAGGGCGCGTAGGTCATGGCGACCAGCCCGCGGCGCAGGCACTCCTGGTAGAGGGCGCGCGTCACGTCCCTGGCGAGCGGCTCCCTCGTCTGCCGGTCGCTGACCAGCTCGATGCCGAGCATCAGGCCCTTGCCCCGCACCTCGCCCACGCACCGGTGTTTCTCCTTCAGCGCTTCGAGCCGTCTGAGCATGACCTGGCCGACGCGCTCGGCGTTGCGGACGAGATCCTCCTTGATGAGGATCTCGAGCGTGGCGAGGCCGGCCGCCGCCGCGAGCGGGTTGCCGCCGTAGCTGGACGAGCTCGCGCTGGGATTCGACCATGGCACGCGGTTGGTCAGGCTCTCGGTGGAGATGACGGCGCTCAGCGGGAAGCCGCCGCCCATCCCCTTGCCGATGGTCATGACGTCGGGCACGACGCCGTCGTGGTACGAGCCCCACATCGCGCCCGTGCGCCCGAAGCCCGTCAGCATCTCGTCCGCGATGAAGAGGGCGTCGTGCTCCTTGGCGATGGCCTGGACCGCGCGCAGGAAGCCGGACGGCGGCACGACGTTGCCGGCCGTGCCCTGGATCGGCTCGACGATGATCGCGGAGATCTCGCCGCCGGTCTGGTAGCGGATGACGTCGCGCAGGAAGTCCGCGCACGCGATCCCGCACTCCGGAAAGCGCAGCTTCAGCGGACAGCGGTAGCAGTCCGCGTACGGCGACACGTAGCGGCCGGGCATGAAGGGGCCGAGGTGGTGCTTGAAGTCGCTGCCGAGCAGTCCGAGCACCCCGCCCGTCTTGCCGTGGAACCCGCCCCAGAAGCCGAGCACCTCGTGCTTGCCGGTGGCGGCCTTGGCGAGGCGCAGGGCGGCCTCCACGGCCTCGGCGCCCCCGGAGAAGAGCTGGATGCGGGTGAGCCCCTCCGGCGTGAGGCTCGCCAGCTGCGAGAGGAAGCGGGCGCGCGTCTCGGTGGTGAAGCTGCCGAACGTCAGGCGCTCGAGCTGCCGCTTCAGCGATTCCACGTAATGCGGATGGCAGTGACCGACGCTGCCCACGCCGATGCCGGCGATGAAGTCGATGTACTCGTTGCCGTCCTCGTCGATCAGCGTGCAACCCTCGCCGCGGGCCATCGCCACGCCGGCCGTGAGGGCGAAGGACTGCAGCCCGGGCGCGATATGGCGTCGCTCCTGGGCGACGATGTCACGCGACCGCGGTCCGATCTCGCGGCGCTGCGTCATCGCGCCGCTCCGGCGAAGCGGAAGGCGACGTGGGCGGCGATACGTTCGGCCGCCTCCTCGCGATAGAGCGCGAAGCTCGGCCACGCGTTGACGTCGAGCAGCACGATCCCGCCGGCCCGCGTCACGATCGCGTCTCCACCATACACGTCGAGCCCGAGGGCGAGCGCGGCCCGCCGCACCGCGCGGGCAAGTTGGGCGGGATCCAGCGGGTGGCCGACCACGCGCTGCTCCTTGTGGTAGAACCAGCGGAACCACGCCGGGGCCCCATCGGATCGCGCGCCGGCGCCGATCCCGTAGAACTTGACGAGGTCGCCCTCGACGTGCGGCTGGAGAACGGCCTTTGGGATGTGGCGGGCCGCGAGCGCCCGCAGGGCTTCCGCCGCACCGTCGCGCGTGCTCGCGAACGTCACGTCTCCCGCCTGCGTGTTGTGCACGTCCGCGCGCTTCACCCACACCGGAAGCGGGCCCACGTCGTCCACCGCGTCGGTCGGGACGACCCGGCTTTCGATGAAGGGGACGTTGGCTTCGCCGAAGTGGCTGATCATGCGGTCCCGATAGGTGTTCAAGACGGCGTGCGGACTGTTCACGTGAGGCACCCCGAGGAGCTCGAGCGCGTGAAGACGATCGAGGATCTCGACCCGCTCGCACATCAGGAACACCCCGAGTGGGCGGGGATCGGCCGTGCCGATCTCCTCGGGGGTCTTGAACGTCACCTGGAATCCGCGCGCCTCGATGTGCTTGCCGGTGAGTCTCAGGATCTCGGTGTCGTCGTTTTCCCGGCCCGGAGAATGCTCCCGCTCTCGGAAGATCCCCCAGCAGTCCGCATCGCTCATCGGTCGTCTCCACGACGATCCACTCGCGTTTGCCCTCCTGCCAGCGCTTCGGCCAGAGCCACGTCAGACTCCTGATCGACGTCGACCACGGTCTCGATCGTTTCCGCGTAGAGCGGCTCTCCCTGCTCGAGCAACCAGGCCAGGAACTCCCGCAGTCTTCCGAGCGGCGGCGGCGAGGCTGCGCGGGCCTGCTCTGAGAGCATATACATACCGGCCGTCACATGCGTCCCTTCCCGCCCCCCCAGCGCGCGGACACGACTCGTCGCGTCCACCTCGACCCAGAGGGGATTGTCGTCGGCGACGAGAGGCGTCACCGCCAGAACGCTCGTATCGGGCGGCCGACGGAGCGCCGCCTCGACGAAGCTCACGAAGTCGCGGGGGCGACACCACGCGTCCACCGTCGAGACGAGCGCCCGATCGCCGGTCAGGCGCCGATTGACCTCGAGGAAGCTCTCCAGCGACGAGCGGGTGGTCTTGACGATGACCTCGGCGTCGAGGTCGGGGAACCGGGCGTGGAGCCAATCACGACACTCCCGGGCCTGCTCGTTCACGATGATGACGAGCGAGGTGATGCCCGCGGCGCGGAAGTTCTCGATCACCCACTCGATCAGCGCCACGCCCGCGACCGGGACCAGCGGTTTGGGCATCGAGAAGCCCGCCGCCCGCAGGCGGGTGCCGTCACCCGCGGCGATGATGCCGCCGCGACAGCGCGCCGGCATCGTCACGGGAGCATTCCCCCGAGCTCGCGCAGCGAGCGAATGACGCGGTCACCGCGGCAGCACGGTCGTGGGTCCGCGGCCGCCGCGGGGACGAGCCAGATGTGCGCCATGCCGACACTCCGGGCGCCGGCCATGTCACGCGACAGCGAATCGCCGACGAATGTCGCCTCGGCCGGCTTCACCCCGAGCTCGTCGAGCGCGTGCCTGAAGATCCGGGGATCGGGCTTCTTCCACCCGACCGCCTGCGAATCGACGATCGCCTGGAACAACGACCGGATCCCGAGGTCGTCACAGACGGTCGCGAGGTTGCCGTAGAAGTTGGAGACGATGCCCAGTCGGTAACGAGACGCGAGCGGAGACAGCGACGAGACGTTGTCGCGGACGGCCCGGGTCGTATGGTCCAGGAACACCGTCGCGATGCGGTCGACGAGGCGTTCGTCGGCCAGGCCCAGCGCCGTGCCGAGGCCGGCGACCAGTCGCCGGACGGTCTCGTCGAGGGAGAGCGTGGCCGGAATGGCCCCCACGAGCGCGTCGTCGGCGCCGTAGAACAGGGGGTCGAACCGGTCCGGCGTGACGACGACGCCCTCGGCTCGACAGAGACCGAAGAGCCGCTCCTTCCAGGTCAGCGCCGCGGCGTCCAGCGTGCCTCCGAAGTCGAACAGAATGGCGCGAGGTATCACGAGCGCTGATCTTCTCACAGAGTCGCGTCGCGCGCGGGGAAGCCTCCGGAATGCGAAGCCCCGCGAGCCCTGCTATCGTAATGTCCAATGACCGAGGCGCGCTCCCGCCCGACGCCGCCTGCGGCCGGCCCGGGCCTCGCCGACGCCGCCGCCCGGCTGGCCGCCATCGTCGACTCGTCCAACGATGTGATCGTCAGCAAGACCCTGGACGGGATCATCACCTCGTGGAATCCGGCCGCCGAGCGGTTGTTCGGCTGGACGGCCGCCGAGGCGGTCGGCCAGCCGATCACCCTCATCATCCCCGAGGAGCGGCGGGCGGAGGAGGAGGACACCGTCCTCGCGAGGGTCCGCCGCGGCGAGCGCGTCGAGCACTTCGAGACGGTGCGGGTGACGAAGGACGGCCGCCTGGTCGACGTGTCGCTCACGGTCTGCCCGGTGAGGGATTCGACCGGCCGCGTCGTCGGCGCCTCGAAGATCGCCCGCGACATCGGCGACCGCCGGCGCTTCGACGAGACGCGTGCCCGGCTGGCCGCCATCGTCGACTCGTCCAACGATGTGATCGTCAGCAAGACCCTGGACGGGATCATCACCTCGTGGAACCCGGCCGCCGAGCGGATGTTCGGCTGGACGGCCGCCGAGGCGATCGGCCGCCCCATCACCCTGATCATCCCCGAGGCGCAGCGCGCGGAGGAGGACGACGTCCTCGCCAGGGTCCGCCGCGGCGAGCGCGTCGAGCACTTCGACACCGTGCGGGTGACGAAGGACCGCCGCCTGGTCGACGTGTCGATCACGGTCTCCCCGGTGAGGGATTCGGCCGGCCGCATCGTTGGCGCCTCGAAGATCGCCCGCGACATCGGCGAGCGCCGGCGCATCGAAGCGGAGCGCGCGCAGTTCCTCGCGCGCGAGCGGGCGGCGCGCGAGGAGGCCGAGCGCGCCAACCGCGCGAAGGACGAGTTCCTGGCCACGGTGTCGCACGAGCTCCGCACGCCGCTCAACGGGGTGTTCGGCTGGGCGCGCATGCTGCAATCCGCCGACATGGACGACCTGGCCCGACAGCGCGCGCTGGCCGCGATCGTGCGCGGCGCCGCGGCCCAGGTCCGGCTCATCGAAGATCTGCTGGACGTCTCCCGCATGGTGACCGGCAACCTCCGGCTCGACCTCCGGCTCGTGGATCTCCGCCACGTCATCGAGGCGGCGCTGGAGACGATCCGTCCGGCGGCCGACGCCAAGGACATCGAGATCGAGGCGGACCTCGACGGGACGCCGGCGACGGTGCTGGGGGCCGCCGATCGCCTGCAACAGGTTCTCTGGAATCTCCTGATCAACGCCGTGAAGTTCACGCCCCGCGCGGGCCGCGCGCACGTGCGGCTGCGCCGCGGCGAGACTGCCGCCGAGATCATCGTGAGCGACTCGGGCGAGGGGATCGCCGCGGACGTCCTGCCGTACGTCTTCGATCGGTTTCGCCAGGAGGACAGCTCGGCCACGCGGGCCCACGCCGGACTCGGGCTCGGCCTGGCCCTCGTCCGACACATGGTCGACCTGCACGGCGGCTCGGTCGAGGCCCAGAGCCCGGGCAAGGGAAAAGGCGCGACGTTCACGGTGCGATTGCCGCTCGCGCCGCCCGGGGGCGGCGAGGCCTAACGGCGGACGACGCTCGCGACGAGCCGGCAGAGCGCGTCGGGATCGATCGGCTTCTGCAGATGCTCGGCGAACCCCGCCGCCAGGACCCGGGCCCGCGGGTGCTCGTACCCGTACGCGGTCGCCGCGATGACCGGAATGTCCGCCACGACCTCGGCGGGCAGCCGCTTCAATTCCCGAACGAGCCAGTAGCCATCCTCGCCCGTCATGGCGATGTCGCTGACGATGGCGTGGGGCTGCATCCGCGTCGCGAGCGCCACCGCGTCGCGCGCGTTGTCGCTCGTGGTGACGTCGGCACCGCAGGTGGTCAGCGCCGCCGCGAAGAGCTCGAGCGCGTCCGGATCGTCGTCGACGACGAGGACGCGCAGTCCCACGAGGATCCGTTGCAGCGGCGCGGGTCGGGGCGCGGGGGCGTCGCCGCGTTTTCCGGGTCGTCGATCGCCGCTCGCCCGGCCGCCGCCGCTCGATCGCACCGAGTGCCGATCACGGCGCCGCAGCGGGACGGCTTCGGATCGCAGGAGAAGTGCCAGATTAGTCACGGCGGCGTGACGGGGCATTGCCGCGACTATATGCCCGCGTCGTCGGCTGTCAAGCGGTAGAGTCAGGCGGAATGAAGCATCACGATATCGCCATTGTCGGGCTGGGGATCGTGGGCGCCTCGGCGGCCTATGCCGCGGCGCGCGCGGGCGCGCGCGTGGTGGCGCTCGACGCCGGCGTCGCCGGCGAGGGCACGAGCGGCACGTCGTTCGCGTGGCTGAACTCGGTGCGGAAGGAGCCCGAGGCCTACCACCGGTTGAACGCGAACGGCATGGCCGCGCACCGCGAGCTGGCGCGCGAGCTCGGTGCTGCGGCCGGTCATCACGAGGGCGGCTCGCTCGAATGGGCCACGGGCGACGAGCCCGAGCGCGAGCTCTCCGCCCGCGTCGCGCGGCTCGCCGGCCGCGGCTACCCGGCGGCCTTCCTCCCGCGCGAACGCGTCTCGGCCATGGAGCCGGCGCTCATCGTTCCGGACGACGTGCGCGAAGTCGCCTTCTACGCCGCGGACGGCTGGCTCGACGCGCCGCGCCTGATTCGCGCGCTGCTCGCCGCCGCGTCGGTCCGCGGCGCCGATGTCCGCGAGCGCGCGCCCGTGCGCTCGCTCCGGGTGCGGGAGCGTCGCGTGCAGACGGTCGTCGCCGACGGCGGCGAGGCGATCGCGGGCTCGGTGCTGATCTGCGTGGGGGCCTCCACGCACGAGTTCCTGTCCCCGCTGGGCGTCAGCATCCCGGTCGGCCGGGTTCCCGGGCTGCTCGCCGTGACGTCGCCGCCGGCGCAGTCGTTGCGCCGCGTCGTGCACGCGCCCGGCATCCATCTGCGGCCCGATGCGGGCGGGGGCCTGGTCCTCGGCGCCGACGACGTCGACGCGCCCGCCGCCGAGGCGCGTTCGGCGTCGACGCTCGACGAGCTCGCCGCCCTCCTGCTCGAGCGCGCGGGCCGCGTGATGCCGGCGGCGCGCGGCGTGAAGGTGGTCGACCGCCGGGTCGGCGTGCGCCCCATGCCCGCCGA
>Ga0209808_1000988_pt1 | contig 14430 bp, 16 predicted proteins | sample GraSoiAngelo_157_FD_186171 | JGI IMG/M metagenome (GOLD analysis project Ga0209808, IMG submission 186171) | Grasslands soil microbial communities from the Angelo Coastal Reserve, California, USA - 14_1009_16_20cm (SPAdes) (version 2) | ecosystem: Environmental > Terrestrial > Soil > Grasslands ... | reverse complement strand
TGCGGCTTCATCGTAATAAAGACGGTCGTGCTTCCGGATCTCGTCTCGCAGCTGCTGGTGACGTTTTGCGGCTTGCTTCTCGTCCACTGTCATTCTGCACGATACGAGCATACGAAATTGTCGGCAAAGGTGGAACGTGTTGTCCTCAACGCGTGGCGATCGTCCTTCGGAGAAGCCGATGCACCTTTCAATTTTCCACAAAAACGAGTAAGCATAGGAAGTGATGAAACCCGGCGAGCGCATCCTCGGGGTCGAGGGCGGCGGCACGAAAACCGCCTGGGTGCTTGCGGAAACTGTGGCTGGAGTGAATGCACCGAGCTGCGAATTTCGCGTTATCGACCAGGGAAAACTGCCCCCATCGAATTTCCGGCTCACCACATCCGATCGTCTGCGCACGATTCTTGCTGAGCTGCCAAAGCAGATCGATCGCGCGGGAGTTTTCCTTGCCGGTTGCGGCACTGAGGAAGATCGCAGCTCGCTCAAGCAAATCTGTCTCGAGGTTTGGCCAAACGCCAAAATCGTTACGGGCAGCGATCGCGACTCGGGGCTCGCAGCGGCCCTCGATCACGGGGATGGCATCGTCGTCAACGCTGGAAGCGGATCATCAGTCACCGGACGCCGGGGCAATCGAATCGAGAGAGCTGGAGGCTGGGGGCACATTTTGGGCGACGCGGGCGGCGGTTATTTTCTTTCCATTCAGGCGCTTCGTCTGATCCTGCGGGAACATGATTTGCATCGCGGCGCGATCCGTTTCACCGCGAAAATCCTGCATGCGCTTTCGTTGAACAATCTGGATGAACTGGTTCGCTGGGTGCAGACGGCGGACAAAATGGAAATCGCGATGCTGGCGCCGGTGGTTTTTGAAGCGGCGACCGAGGGCGATGCGCGCATGATGGAGATCATCGAAGAAGGCGCGTGCGTCCTGTGCGAATACACCGAGGCCGTCGCATCCGCTCTGCATCTACTTGCACCAAAAGTGGCGCTGATTGGCGGTTTGTTTCACCGTGACTCAATCTACACCCACGCGTTTCGGCGTAGACTCAAAAAGAATCTGCCTGATGCTCGCGTGGCAATCGCGGAACGCGCTCCTGAATTAGGCGCCGCATTGCTCGCGGCAGAAGCCGGCGGTCACGCTACGTTTCACGCAAATCCGTCCCAAAATGAAATCGACAGTCTGGCCGCGGCGCTGACCGAACAGCGCAACCCGCGCTCGGAGAATCTGGAAAAAATGAATGGACGAGAATTAGTCGAAGTTTTTGTTGAAGAAGAAAAGTTCGTTCAGGAGGCATTGCGCGCCGCTGTTGGCGAGCTGGCGAGAGCGATTGAAATTGTGGCTGAATCGCTGCGAAACGGTGGCCGGTTGTTTTATATCGGCGCCGGGAGCAGCGGACGCATTGGCGTCCTTGATGCGAGCGAAATCCCACCGACTTTTGGCGCACAGCGCGAGCTTGTACAGGGAGTAATCGCGGGCGGCGTGTCTGCGATGTATCGCAGCGCGGAAGGCGCGGAAGACGACGAAACTGCTGGCGCATTAGCCGTGGATGAGCGCCGAATAAGAGATGCCGATGTTGTAATCGGAATTTCGGCCAGCGGCAGGACGCCATTTGTACTCGGCGCTCTTGCGCGCGCGAAGCAGGTAGGCGTAAGGACGATTCTGCTCACGTGCAATCCGGCTGTGGTTGGCGCCCATGAGGCCGGCCAGCTGCGGTCAGCGCCCGCGACTGCAGAAAACGTCGATTTGGCGATTACTCTCGCAGTTGGACCAGAAATTCTTACCGGATCGACACGCCTGAAAGCTGGAACCGCCACGAAGGTTGCGCTCAACATCATCAGTACCGGCGCCATGGTCGTGCTCGGCAAAGTCCGCGGCAATCTGATGATCGACCTGCATACCACCAGCACGAAGCTGCGCGATCGCGCGGTGCGAGTCGTCGCCGAGTTGACCCAAAGCGATTACGACACCGCACGCCAAAAGCTCGAAGCGAGCGGGTGGAATCTGCGAGAGATCATCGGTAGGCCTTGACGAAAACTAGTCTTCGAACGCATTTGCGTTTTCCAATGCGGGCAACCTCGCCAGTTTCTCATAGCGCGTCGGCTCTAGAGCCGTTCAACCGATCAACGCCAAAGCGTCACAAAAAAATTTGACTTCGATAAGCGCAGCAGAACTGCCTCGCGCGAAGGTAGGTATGACTTAACCGAAAGGAAACCTCTATGTTGTGGACAATATTTGTGATCTTGCTGGTGCTCTGGCTGCTTGGGTTGGTCAGCTCCTACACGCTGGGCGGGTTCATTCATATCCTGCTCGTAATTGCAATTGTGGTGCTGATCATTCAATTGCTCTCAGGTCGGCGGCCATTGTAAGCTCGGCATCGTGAAACCAGCCGCAATCATCGGCATCGTTCTGATCATTGTCGGCGTGATCGGCTTTGCCTGGGGCGGTTTGGGTTGGACCACACAAAAGAAAGACGCCCAATTAGGCCCGCTTGAAATCACTCACAAAGAGAGTCACGGGATCGCTTTTCCGCCGGTCGCCAGCGGAATCTGTCTGGTCGGCGGAGTCGTGCTGGTGATTGTCGGCAGCCGAAAAAGCTAGGCGCACAATTCGCTTTCAGATCAACACCGATTCTGATTGAATCTGGCGCGTGGCAGGCGTCAGAAATCGGCGGGCAATTCGCTGGCTGCGATCGCAGCTTCCAGAATTAGTAGCCAGCGGCGTGATCAGCTCTGAAAACGCTCGAGCAATTGACGGCTATTACGAGCATGATCAACCCCGAGTCAACTTCGCGTTCGTTATATTGGCAGCGCTCGGGTCGGCGTTAGTTGCCGCGGGAATCATTCTGCTCATCGCGCACAATTGGGATGACTTAAGCCGCGCCACCCGCGCAGGAGTCGCGTTCCTGCCGCTTCTCATCGCGCAAGCTTTGGTCGTGTTCACGTTGATGCGGAGGAATGAATCGCGGCCGTGGCGCGAAGCTGCCGCCATTTTCGATGTGGCGGCAGTAGCCACAGCTATTTCGCTGATCAGCCAAACGTATCAAGTGCAGGGAACCTTCGCCGACTTCATGCGCACATGGTTGTTATTGAGCATCGTGATCGTTTATCTGTTACGCACCAGTCTTGGCGTGATTGCGTATGTAATTGGCTGCGTTCTGTGGCTGTTTGCGCGGTGGGGACCCGCTTCGTCGGCAGGAAACCCGCTGCTCTTCTGGTTTCTTTTGACGCTGGTGATTCCGTATGTTGCGATTCGTTTTCGGTCTGATTGTGACAGCCGGGAAACGGCCACACTCGTAATCACCGTGGCGCTCGCGGCAATGTTCGGCGTTGGCGCCACTGCAGATTTCGCAGACGCCAATGTCGGCGCAATCGCGTATGCGGGACTGGCGACAGCGATTTATCTCTGCGGAATCAAATTTTTCCCGCAGCCGGCTGGACGTTTGCATTTGCTCGCATTGCTCGGTGGAATTGCGATCGGTGTCGTTACGATTGTGCTCAGCTTTGAATCAAACTGGCACATGACGTACCGTGTCGCGTCGGTTCCACGCACTTCGGCGGCGAATCTGGCAGTGGTTGTCGAACTGCTATTTCCAATTGCTGCTGTTTGTCTGGCGAGTTTCGATCTTCTGCGTCGACGCGCTGAGTTTAGTCTTTCAGCGGCTCTTTTTCCGATCGTCACCGCCATCGCGTGGGCCATCACTCATCTGTGCGAATTTCCAAACGACAGATGGCGAAGCACACGCTGCTCGTTCGCAGCTGGCACGGTCATGAACTGCTACGCGCTCTTGCTCGGGATCGACATTCTCGCCCGCGGCATCCGCACAAATAGCATCGCCCGCGCAAACTTTGGGCTTCTACTGATCGCTGCGCTGGCGATCTGCCGTTTCTTTGATAATGACCTCAGCTTTGTCGCTCGCGGAGTCGGCTTCATCATTGTGGGCGTGGGATTTCTCGTTGCCAACTTGCTGTTGTTTAAACGACGGACCGCATCATGAAGATGTTACGGATTCTGATTTTCGGCGTGGTGGCGCTTGCGCAATTAGCTGTGCCGGCCACGATGGTCTGGCAACGCGACCAAACCCTTAAACAGGGTCGCATCTGGAAATTCCGCACTGCGCCCGTTGATCCGGTCGATGTGATCCGCGGCCGATACATCGCGTTACGTTTCACTGCGGAGGAATTCGCTGCGCCTGCGAAATTCGAAGCAGGTAATAAGCCCGTGTACGCTGTGCTCAAGCAAAGCACAGATGGTTTTGCCGAGATTGACCATCTCACAACCGAAGCGGCGGGAACCGACGATGCCGTTCCGGTTGAATCAGTCTGGTGGTGGGGAGGCAAACAGCAGGTGCGTTTCCCGTTCAACAAATTCTGGGTTGCCGAAGCAAACGCAGCCGCAGCGGAACACGCATATGTGGAGAACAATCGCCGCGACAATCAGAATGCCTACGTCACAGTTCGCGTGCGCCGTGGGGACGCAGCCCTCGATCAGCTCTACATCGATAACCAGCCGTTATCTGAGTATCTCCGCGCGCATTCGCCGCAATGAGCAGAATCGATTTGCGCGACTTGCAATCTTCTGTAGCCACCGGCCCGTGGCCGGTCGCCCTATCTAACGGCCCACAGCGTCATGGCTACAGTGCGTTAACCGCCTGCTTTAAGCACGGCGAAAGTTTTGCTGCCTTTGCGATCGAGGTAAAGGAGAACGCCGCGTTTTGGATCGGCTTTGTTCAGCGCTTCGCGGAAGGATTGCACGTTCGTGACGGGTTTGCCGTCCACTTCCGTAATGACATCTTCGCGCTGGATGTCCTGGGCCGCAGCGATGCTGTTGTCCTCCACATCCGTTACGATCACACCTTTGTCGACGGGGAGATGCAGACGTTCCGCAACTTCCTTCGTCAATTCCTGCACCTGCAAGCCAAATTTGCCGACATTTTCCTGTGACGGTTGCCGCGGCTGGGTCGGCAACGCATTTGATGTTCGCGCAATCTCATTCGGCAATTCACCGGTTTTGATGGGGACTTTTATGGTCTGACCTTTGCGCCAAACAGTCAGCTGGACATTTTGGCCGACCTTCTTTTTTAAAATCTCGTGCTGAAGCTGCGAGTCTGTTTCGATCGGCGTTCCATCCACCTGGGTGATCACGTCGAACGGGTGCAAATCACTTTTGGAAGCAGGCGCATCGGCTTCGATGGTACGGACCACCACTCCTTTTTCGGCGCCCTTAAACAAATCCCGGATTGTCGGGTCGTCGCCCAGCGTCTCGATGCGAATGCCCAGCCAGGGCCTTGTGATCTTGTGGCCGGCGACCAGCTCTGTGCCGATTTCCTTTGCCATATTGATTGGAATTGCAAAGCCCAGCCCCCGGTTCATGCCGTTGATCAGCGTGTTCATCCCAATCACTTTGCCATCAATGTCGCAAAGTGGGCCACCGCTGTTTCCCGGATTAATTGAGGCGTCAGTCTGCAAATAATCCGAGATGGAGTAGCCGCCTGTCTGAAACAATTTGCTTCGGCCTTTGCCGCTGATCACTCCATAGGTGAATGTATAATCGAGCTTGAATGGCGCGCCGATGGCAAACGCAAACTGCCCAACCCGCACAGCATTACTGTCACCAAGCTGGACGACCGGCAAATCTTTCGCGTCAATCTTAATGACAGCGACATCCGTTTTCTCGTCAGTGCCCACCACCGTTGCTGGAAAATTCCGTCCGTCTCTCAACTTCACGTCGATTTTGTCCGCGCCTTCCACTACGTGAAAATTCGTGAAGATGTAGCCATCGGGCCGCACGATGAAACCAGAGCCTTCGCTTTGGACCGGACGTACCCCACCCGGATTTCGCCGCGGATTGTTTTCATCGGGCGGTCCTTGAAAGAACAGGTCGTCCAAGGGCGAGCTTTCGCTGATTTCATTCTTCTTGGAAATCTCGATAATGACAACGCTCGGCGCCACGGTTTCGAAGACTTTGGCAAAAGCATTGTTCAGTTGGTGAACCACGTCCTTCCCGGCCTCCGCCGCAGCCGGGGGAACACTGGAAGTTGGGCCGGCCTCGGGTTGCGCTGCGAACGATGTACTGAATGCAACGCACAGGGACAAAATGGCTAAGCGCATCGGTTTGAATTTGGACAGCACTGAACATGCAACGTTCAACTGGACACGTCCAATTCCTGCTTACTCAAAGGTGCGCTCGCAATTCAATCGTCGCAGTACTACATTTCTTGGCGAATCGCGTATAATTACCGGCCCAACTGTGTTTATGCGTGCGTTCAAGAGGCGGTTCGTCTTCGCGGCAGGCGTCGTGTTTTTGATATTGTTTTGGTCTATAGCGGTTGGCCCTGAGCCGCCTGCGCGCATCTCCATCTCTCCCGAGGAACTGGTTCGCGCGGTCACCATTCAGCGCGATTCGCTGATCGACCTGTGCTTGATCGAACATGTCGATCCAAACGGGCGCGATGCGCAAGGACGCACGCCGTTGCTGATCGCAACATCGCAACAGGATTGGAAAACGGCGCATCGGCTCCTTGACGCCGGTGCGTTGGTTGATCTTGCCGATAAGAATGGTTTTACGCCGCTGATGGCGGCAGCGATGTACGGCAATGCCGAAATGTTCCAACTGCTCCTCGCACGTACTGACAATCTTCATGCGGAAGCGCCGACCAACGACGGGCGCGATCTTCTGGGAATGGCGCTCGACGGTGGAAACCGGGAGATTATCGAGACAGTGCTGGAGCGCTTGCCCGTCATGCCAGAGTGGACAAGCAGTACGCGACGCGCTCTGATCGCGGCGCTACAAGCCGGGAAGAAGGAACAAATCCGGTTGGTTCTCGGCAAACATTCAGTGCCTCCGACGCCAGAGGGCAAGAAGGTGCCGTTTCTTGCGTATTCCATCGCGGGAAACAACTCCTCTCTTTTCAACACACTCCTCACTTGTGGAGCAGATCCCAACACCGTTTTGCCGTCGCATTGTGATAAGGATTTTCTAGCGCTGCTTTCTTCGCAATCGCTTCGCAGCTACGTGGAAGAAGACAGAAATCTTACCGTCGTGATGCTTGCCGCGGGGCTTGGACAGGACGACTACCTTCGCGCTCTGCTCGATGCAGGTGCCACCCGGAACCGACTGACGAGCCGGAACAAGATGTCCGCGTTGGACGTTGCCGCAGAGACAGGTCACTGGCGCGCCGCACAAATTCTTCTCGGCGGCGGACCATCGCCCGATCGGTTGCGCCTCGAAATTTCTCTCGGTTTACAGCGGGTCGCCCTCGTTAAAAACGGCGTGCCGGTGTATCGCGCGCAATGTTCGACTGGCCGATCAGGTTATTCGACGAAAAGGGGCGAATTTGTGATCACTAATAAGGAACGAAACCATCGTTCCACGATCTACCATGTCGAGATGCCGTATTTCATGCGACTGAGCTGTCTCGATTTTGGCATGCACGCGGGGTACGTGCCGAATTACCCAGCATCGCATGGCTGCATTCGGTTGCCGGAGGAAGCTGCTCGCAAGTTTTTCTCTGAACTGCCCGTCGGCACGCTTGTGACGGTGCAATAGAGCGACGGGTAATTGCGCAAAGTGGATTCGACGCGGAAGAAAAGAATCTTCTGATTTCTTGAATCCAAACTGTCTCGGGCGACATCTCAATGGAAAGCCATGGAAAGAGACAGCATTGAAGCGTCGTCCTTTCTCATGACCGACAGGCCGTCAATGGCCGCTAACGTTTCCCGCGTGACCTGGGTAAGCCTGTCCCTAGCGTTGTTCGCGATGGTACTAATTCGCCATGCGTTCGTGTTTTTTGTACCCGAAATCACCGTTGCATCAGCAATTCTAAAGGAAACGCTGATCTGGGCGAGTGCGGCCGCTCTCCTGGTGATTGTGCGCCGCGGCGAACGTTTGCCGATGCGCTCTATTGGCCTCGGCACGGCTCGCTGGTGGAAGTCGATTTTGTGGGGGCTCGTCATCGCCGTTGTATCGGCAGCGATCGTTGGGGGACTGGCTTACGTTACCGAGTACGGGCATGGTCCGGGCTCTGCCGCATTCGAGAAATTGCCGCTCTGGTTAATTACACTCATTGTTTTCCGGGCTGGCGTGGTAGAAGAATTATTTTACCGCGGTTATGCGATCGAACGCTTGCAGATGCTTGGTGTTGGACGCTTTTGGTCGGTCACAATTCCGCTGGTCATTTTTTCGCTTGGCCATTGGTCAGGCGGCGCGGCTAACATTCTTATCGCCTTCGCGGCAGGGGCAATCATGACCGTTTTCTATTTGTGGCGCCGTGATCTGGTGGCCAACATGGTTGGCCACGGTTTGGTCGACTTCGTTGCCAACGTCTTGCCGAGATTGTTCTCCTAGTCATCCGGGCTTCCACGTAAGGTTTCTGAAAAGCTTTCAGAGCTGTTGAGTACAGCGTAGGCTTTCCCGCTTACGAGGCGACTGCAAGGAATGACACCATTGCTTTTGTTTGCTCCAGGTGCAGGAGCGCCTTCCTCGCATCCCTGGATGCAAAATTGGAAAGAGCGTTTGTCCGCAATCGGGACCGTCGAAACCTTCGATTACAACTACATGCGCGATGGCCGAAAACGCCCCGATTCATTGCCACAATTAATCGCAGCACACCGAAAGGCATTAAGCCAGGCGCGCGAGAGATATGAGCCTGCCATCACGATCCTGGCCGGCAAGAGCATGGGCGGCCGGGTTGGATGTCATTTATCACTCGAAGAAAATGTGGAAGGAGTAGTTTGCCTTGGATATCCGCTCTGTGCGATGGGCGATCGCACAAAACTCCGCGACCAAGTTTTGCGCGCTCTCACGACTCCAATTCTGTTTGTGCAAGGCACTCGCGATTCGCTTTGCCCGCTGGATCTGTTGGAGCGCGTGCGATCAGAGATGAAAGCACCAAACTTTTTGCATCTCGTTGAAGGCGGCGACCATTCCTTGCGCGCACCGAAACGCCTGCTTCAAGCCAGCGGCCAAACGCAGGAAGATATTGATCAACAGATCTTCAGGGCCATCGCTGAATTTGTTGACGGATTGATCGTGCCTGCGGATTAGATCAACGTGAGGAGAAGGCACAATCAAGTTTCGCTCCGCGCTGGTCAGGTCGAGTTTGTTAAGGTCGGCACAGACGCCTGGCGGTGGCGCGATGTCTATCGGTGGCTGATTGGGTTGAGATGGCCACAGTTCGCAGCGTTTGTCGCTAGTCTGTATATCGGGCTAAATCTCGTTTTCGCGGCCCTGTACAGTCTCCAGCAAGACAGCATCGCTGGCAGCACGGGTGGGCATTGGTTTTTTGATTGCTTCTTTTTTAGTGTGCAAACGCTCGCGACTGTCGGGTATGGCCACATGTATCCGCAAACGCTTTATGGCCACATCGTCAGCACCGTTGAAATCATGACCGGGATATTTTTGCTCGCGGTGATGACCGGCCTAATCTTCGTGCGCTTTTCGCGACCGATTGCGCGCGTCGTGTTCAGCAATTCCATGGTCGTTGCGCCGTTGAATGGGAAGCCGACGCTGATGGTTCGCATTGGCAACGAAAATCAGCACAGCATGGTGGAGGCGGAGTTCCGGATCATGTTTTCGCGCGACGAGCCATTGCTCGAAGGCGGAGATTTCCGCTACTTTTATGTCCTCAAACTCCATTTCGATCGGCTGACGGTTTTTCCCGCGGCACTGACTTTGCGGCACACGATCGACGACAAGAGCCCGCTTTGCGGCGAGACCTTTGAATCTCTGAAGGCCAGGCGTGCGCTGTTTATAGTGTCCGTCGTTGGGATCGACCCGGTGATCGCGGCCTCGGTTCAAACGCAGAAGGATTATAGCTGGCGCGATATTCAATTCGGCCATCGGTTTGTCGAAATCTACACCGAGCACGGTGGCGGACGGCTTACGGTTGATTACGGCCGGCTTCACGATATCGAGCCGGCCTAGTAGGGTTTGCCGCTACGGCACGTTCGAATCGATACGGTCGATCTAGTCGGGGCGCAGGAGAATCATCCGCGCAAATTGGAATATCGCGGTGAGAAGTTGAACGACAATGCCAGTAAAGAATGGCCAGAATACGCCGAGTAAGGCAGCGTTGTATAATTGCAAGAGGTTTGCTGCTATGCCCAAGGTTCCGAACAGATAAAAAACAAACCGAGTGACGCGCTCACGTTGTATCTCCCGCAGATCCAGGCGGCGAAACAGCTTCATCATAGTGACGGCAAAGACCAAAGAAACGACGAAGGCAAAGCCGCTGCACCATCTCCAGATGCCTGTCGACACGGGCCTGATCGTCAGCAACAGGATCCCGATCATGCACAATACCAGTGGAAGGATTGAATTCGTCAGGAGCAGCCGAAGCCGGAGTTTGTCGACCGGCAACCATTCGTGAATCGATTCCCGTCGAAAAACGACCACGACACCGGCAAAACCCGCCAGCGTAACGGCGATTTGCGCTGCAATGCCAAGAGCTTCGCTAGGTTCCATCGCTAGATCAGTTTAATGACGCGACATCTGCGTATTATTTTGATCTGCAACGGCGGTACGCAACAAGTCTTCTGTACCTTTGCGCGGAGGAAGTTTCCCAATAATCTTTCACACATCACGAAAGGAGTAACACATTATGGCTACTTATGTCGGTCTGATTCAGTTTACGGACCAGGGTATTCGAAACATCAAAGACACCGTTAAGTGCGGCGACGCCGCGTTGGCGGAGGCGGAAAAAATGGGGATGAAGGTCGTGGAGGAGTTCTGGACGATGGGCGCTTACGACGCTGAGGTGATATTCGATGCGCCGGATAATGAGACGATAAGCGCGTTCATGCTTAAGATCGGCTCGCTCGGCAACGTCAAGAGCCACACGCTGCGCGCCTTCCGCCGGAACGAGATGGAAAAAATTCTGGCGAAGATCAAATAGCGGCCGTCAAGTTCCGAGGAATAACGAACTTATTGGCAGCTAACCATCGCAACGACGAGTGCGTTCGACTTGGCAGACTGCGAAGCTTCACTGCAGTTAGACCGCTTTCAGTTGAGCAGTGTGTTCGGTCTAGTATGCCTGTCCCGGAGGCAGGGCTGATGGGACGAGAACAACACGATCCGTGTCCTGCCAATATTGCCGTGAATACGTACGTCTGCCCGGGCCGCACGTTGAGCACGGTCGATGTCGGCTGATAGAAGTAGTAGTTTGGCACGGCCGAGGCCGTCAGTACATGACGTCCCGCTGGCACAAAATGATCGTAGCGACGTCCCTGCACAACATTCGCGACCGTTCTGCCATCGACCTGAAGATTGAGAGCCAAGTTCCATCCAAAATTCGGAGCTCTCAAAACAATAAGACGTCCACCCGGCTGAGCGGCGGCGGTTCCGACCGAGGCTATGCAAACAAAAACAAGAATGAGAAAAAGTATGGTGACGGAGGTGTATCTAGGCCTCATGGCCTCATGCTACGCTCAGGGCTCGTTTTTGGCTATCGCCGCGTTCATTAACTTCCGGATTAAAACCCCGTCGGTTGTACTTCTGACGGAAGACCTTACGAGTCAGCGAGGCCACTTGGGAAGTTGCCACAACTCTCCGGGGGACAACAGCACCCCTGGTGGGCGGAGAAAAACCATCCTCGAATCCCACATCGCATTAAATACATACGTCCCCCCCGGCTGTACGTTCACCGTTATCGACGTGGGGATGCGAAGATCGGTGTTTGGCACCGGCGACACGGTCAAAACATGCTGTCCCGCGGGCAAAAAACCGTGGTAGCGGCGACCTTGCACGATGTTTGCCACGTCTCTGCCATCGATCTGGAGGTGAACACCAATGTTCCATCCGAAGTTCGGCACTCTGTCCACGATCAGGAGTCCGGCGGGTTGACCGGCGATGCTGCCAATTGAGACCGCAGAGACGAGAACGAGGACGAACAGGAATCTGCTGATGTAGTTGGTCAAGCTGGTCATCCGCTCATTATAGCACGAATTTGCTCCGGGTCGCGGCTGGAATGATCACGCGGACCGGTTAATCTCAACAACTACCAGCGAGGAGATTGCGACCATTGTGAGTATGGCCCGGCCGCCATTTCGAGCTTGCTGAAGCGAGTACCACGTGTATCTCTTCAAACATGAAAACGCTCGCTGTCCGATGTGGGATCACCCTAATTGTACTGGCTGCTGCAAACCTTGCGTTTGCCAATCCTTTCAAGAGCAGGATTATCACCGGCACGAGTTCGCCTCTGGTAATCACGGTTCCTGACGATCATTTTCTCAAGATCACGAATTTTTCCCAGGAAGGAGGAACTGATCGCGGCGTCGTTTCGGTCAAGCTCACCGGTGACACCGAGAATACTGGGACGGCGAATGTTCTCACCGCGACCCGAATCGACTTAAGTACAGGAGCCAGTTTAAGTACAGGAGCCAGTTCGCAAAATTCTCCGGAAATTGTTAATCGAGTGATAATCGCGGGTCCGGCTCAAGTGACGATCGCGCCCATAACGGGTGCCACGCTTTTCATCAGCTATCGGAAAGAGTCCAATGAAGGCGGCGGAGGTGGAGGTGGCAACATCGTGTTTGTTACCCCTACTCCCGCTCCTACCGGGACACCGAGTATCACTCCTCTGCCGACTATCACTCCCTTCCCGACTCCTTAAGGCTGACACATGAAGGGCTGTCCGCGTTGGCGGGCGCGGTGCGCATTAACTTCTGGATTTATCTCCGCCGAATTATTGGGGGTGAAGACCTTCTGCTCCCCGCATGGCAAGGCAGCAGCCCAGGCCTCAACTGGCCAGCGCATCAATCGCTTTCCATTCTTCGGGAGTTAACTTGAGCTTTGCGGCAGCGACATTTTCTTCCAAATGCGCAACAGACGATGTCCCGGGGATGGGCAGCATCACGTGTGATCGCTCCAGAAGCCAGGCCAGCGCGACTTGAACAACGCTCACTCTGTGCGCCTTTGCCGCCGCATTCAGCGGATTCTCGGGTTTCAAACCGCCTCCTCCTCCAATTGGGAACCATGGCAGAAAACCGACATTCTCGTTCTCGCAATGGGCTAAAACGTTTTCCGATTTGCGGTCCTCAATGTTGTACTGGTTCTGCACGCTCACGATTGGAACAATCTTGCGCGCTCGCGCGATTTCGTCAGGGTCCACGTTGGATAATCCGACGTGCCGAATCTTTCCGGCATCTTGCATTTGTTTGAGCGCGCCGACGGATTCTTCAATGGGAACTTTGGGATCGACGGTGTGCAATTGATATAAATCGATGCGCTCCAACCGCAGGCGCTTCAGACTTCCGTCGACGGCTTGCTTGAGATGTTCAGGTTGTCCGTTTGGCACCCACTGGCCAGGTCCGGGCCGGGTCAGACCGCCTTTCGTCGCGATGACAAGCCCTTTTGGATAAGGATAAAGCGCCTCGGCTATGAGCAGTTCGCTTGTATCAGGCCCGTATGCGTCAGCAGTATCTATCAGGTTCACACCGAGTTCGACGGCGCGTCTGAGAACTTTGAGCGCGTTCTTTCGATCAGGCGGCCAACCCCAAATGCCTTGTCCGGTGACACGCATTGCTCCAAAACCGAGCCGGTTGACCGGCAGATCGCCGCCCAACGTAAAAGTCGTGTTGGTAGCCATTTTCGATGTGTTTGAAGTGTCAGCTCCGAAAATTACATCGGATTTCCCGGCCAAAAGCGTGGCTCCGCCTACTAAACTGATCTGAAGAAATCTTCGACGAGAAACGGCCTGCAGTTGGGTCGGTTCAGGAAACTCATCTCTCATCGCGCGCATGAGTACGTTGATGGAAGGCGCTGTCAACGCTAGTAGATGATTCCATTCGCGCGTCCATTAGAACGGTAAATGCGTCTTCAAGATTTCTGCCGAAGGTGATGATGCCTCCTTCGTGCCCGGCCATCACGAGAATCCTTCTCCTGTGTAAATCCGTAACCCTGAAGAGGCGCATTACTTCGTGCGCCATCTCGCGGGTGCCGGACTTAACAGAATTCGAGCTTGTCGGAATCTGATCCAGGAGGACCGTCCATAATTTTAGGTCGTGGCAATGAATAACCGCACCAGCCTTTGTATCTGATTCGTAAACCGCGGCGTGGGTCAGCGACTCTGATGAGGGAATCGCGGACCCCTCGTATCGGAGCCAGTTTCTTTCGAAATCGTAGGCCACCACTCTTACACAATCCGCGGACGTCAGCTCTGATTTTCCACCGGTCGCGGAACCGGTGATATAAAAATTGTGGGTCACGTCCTCCCTTGTGCTCAAATTGCCAAACCCGATCGCATTTGAATCCATGCCGATCAATTGAAGCTCACAAAGCTTCCGTCTGTACGCGTTTAATTCGGCAAACCCCGGGAACGGTGTGATCTCCGGACGCATGCATTCACAAGTGAACCTTACGTATTTGCTCATCAGGCGTGTTCGGGAAAAAGTACGCGAATACTTTTCTCATTAGCCTCGCACACGCCTCGCTCGGTAATT
>Ga0209808_1000986_pt1 | contig 14441 bp, 17 predicted proteins | sample GraSoiAngelo_157_FD_186171 | JGI IMG/M metagenome (GOLD analysis project Ga0209808, IMG submission 186171) | Grasslands soil microbial communities from the Angelo Coastal Reserve, California, USA - 14_1009_16_20cm (SPAdes) (version 2) | ecosystem: Environmental > Terrestrial > Soil > Grasslands ... | reverse complement strand
GCGACGGACGGCCTAAGGCATCGCTTGCGATGCCGTCTAAATCCGCCTGAAGGATTGGCGTGAGTGCGACTACGGGAAACGGGAGGACTCGCTGTCCGCTTTGCTACGCGTGGTGCGGGCGGTCGTCAGCAGGAACACGGGCTTTGGTCTCGTCGCCTACGCGTTCCTCGTGACGATGATCGGGACGACGCTGCCGACGCCGCTCTACCCGCTCTTCGAGCGGCGCTATTCGTTCGGCGAGCTGATGGTGACCGTGATCTTCGCGGTCTACGCGTTCGGCGTGATCGCCGGCCTGCTCGCCTTCGGAGACGTCTCGGACGAGCTCGGCCGGAAGCCCGTTCTGATGGTCGGCCTCGCCTTCTCGGCGGCGAGCGCCTTCCTCTTCATCTTCGCCAGCTCGCTCGTGCCGATCTTCGCCGGGCGCGTCCTCTCCGGGTTCTCGGCCGGGATCTTCACCGGGACGGCGACGGCGATGCTCGTCGACCTGGCGCCTGGAGGCCGCAGGCGGCTGGCGAGCTTCGTGGCGGTGATCGTCAACCTCGGCGGCCTTGGGCTGGGGACGCTGCTCGCGGGGCTCCTCGCCGACTATTGCAGCTCACCGCTGCGGCTGCCCTTCATCGTCCAGCTCGGCTTGCTCGCGCCCGCCGTGCTCGGCCTGCTCGCCGCTCCCGAGACGGTGCAGCGGCGGGCATTTCGCTTCAGGATCCAGCGTCTCCGGGTGCCTCCGGAAGTGCGCGGCGTCTTCATCCGCGGCGCCACGGCAGGCTTCGGCAGCTTCGCGGTCGCAGGCGTCTTCAGCTCGGTCGCGCCGGTCTTCCTCGGCCAGATCCTCGGGCGAACGAGCCACGCGCTCGCCGGGCTGATCGTCTTCATCCTCTTCAGCGCCTCGATCGTCGGCCAGATGGTCGTCTCGCGGCTCTCGGACCGTCGTGCGCTCGTCTCCGGCTGCGCACTCCTCGCCGGCGGCGTCGGCCTGCTCGCGCTGGCGCTCGGGATCGAGTCGCTCGCGGCGCTGATCGCCTCCGCCTCGGTCGTCGGCGTCGGTCAGGGCCTCGTGATCGGCGCCGGGCTGGCGGCGATCAACCAGCGCGCGCCGATCGAGCACCGCGGCGAGACTGCGTCGAGCTTCTTCGTCGTCATCTACGTCGGCCTCTCGGTGCCCGTGATTGGCGTCGGCGTCGTCGCGCACGCCTGGAGCCTCCGCGGTGCCGGAATCGCCTTCAGCGCCGCCGTGGCGGCGCTGGTGGTCACGGTGCTCGCGAGTCTTACGCGCAGCGACTAGCCTAGCCGCGACGGGTCCGCCGGCTGGCCGTCGCGGCCGACGTAACCGTCCTTGGCGCCGACCACGACGAGCACGAGATCGTCGTCGCCAACGCTGACGATCTGGCGCGGGGTACTCGCTTCCACGTGGCAGAGCCCGCCCGGGCCAAGCTCACGGGTCTCGCCCGGCAGACGAAAGCGGGCCCGGCCACGGTGGACAAAATAGAGCTCATCCTGCTGCTCGTGGGAATGCGGCCGCGACTCGACACCAGGCGCCAGCACCACAGCGTTCGCGCCGAAGGCCGTGATCCCGAGCGCCGGCCGGATCTTGCGGAAGACGTCATCGCCGAGCTCCTCCAGCGACGAAAAGGCGTAACCCACGGCCGCTAGCCTAGAGCCGATGTCCGTCGCCTCGCCCGAGAGCTATCTCGCCGACCTGAATCCGGCGCAACGCGAGGCCGTGCTCGAGACCGAGGGCCCGCTGCTCGTGATCGCCGGCGCCGGCTCCGGCAAGACCCGTGTGCTCACGCATCGAGTCGGCCACCTGATCACGGCCTGCGGCGTCAAGACGAACGAGATCCTCGCGATCACCTTCACCAACAAGGCCGCGAACGAAATGAAGGAGCGGCTGGAGGACCTGCTCGGCCCGAGCGCGCGCGGGCTCTGGATCCTCACCTTCCACGCCGCCTGCGGCCGGATCCTCCGGCGCGAAGCGCCCCGCCTCGGCTACCGGACGAACTTCACGATCTACGACCAGGCCGATCAGATCCGCCTGACGAAGGCGTGCCTGGAGGAGCTCGAGCGCGACCCTAAGCGGTTCGTCCCGCGCGGCATCCATGAACAGATCTCCACGGCCAAGAACAATCTCATCGGACCAGATGAGTTCGCCGAGCGCGTCGCGTCCTTCTATGACCAAACGGTCGCGGAGACATATGCGCTGTACCAGAAGCGCCTCTTTGCCTCGAATGCAGTCGACTTCGACGACATGCTTTTCCTGACCGTCGACGTGCTCGAGCGTTTCCCCGAGGCGCTCGCGCGCTGGCGCAAGGCTTTCCGCTATGTGCTCGTAGACGAGTACCAGGACACGAATCACGCCCAGTACCGGCTGCTCCAACTCCTAGCCGGAGAGCACAGAAATTTGTTCGCAGTCGGCGATCCAGATCAGTCAATCTACGGGTGGCGAGGAGCGGAAATCCGCAACATCCTCGAGTTCGAGCGCGACTTTCCGGGCACGCGCACGATCCCCCTGGAGCAGAACTACCGCTCCACGAACACGATCCTCCGCGCCGCGAACCACGTGATCGCGAATAACCGCGAGCGCAAGCCGAAGAACCTCTTCTCCGAGCTCGGCGAAGGCGATCCGGTCCGCGTCTACGAGGTCGAGGACGAGCACGCCGAGGCTCGCTTCGTCGCCGCCGAGATCGCCGGGCTCGTCGAGGAGGGCTTCAACGGCAACGAGATCGGCGTCTTCTACCGGACGAACGCCCAGTCACGCGTGCTGGAGGACATCCTCGTCCGCCAGGGGATCGCCTACCAGGTCGTCGGCGGCCCGCGCTACTACGAGCGCGCCGAGATCAAGGACGTGATCGCGTACCTGCAGGCGATCGACAACCCCTACGACGCCGTCTCCCTGCAGCGGATCGTCAACCGGCCGCGTCGCGGGATCGGCGACTCCTCGATGGCGCGCCTGCAGACGTACGCCGACGCGCACGGGCTCTCGCTCTGGGAGGCGTTCGAGTTCGGCGAGGAGGCCGGAGTGGGGGCTGCGCCGCTGAGGGCGGTGCGCGAGTTCCGAACGCTGATGCAGTCGCTGATGTCCGGCGCGCTCGAGCTCGACGTTCCCGACCTGCTCGAGCGTGTGCTCGAGGGCAGCGGCTACCTGACGACGCTCGAAGCCGAGCGCACGATCGAGGCGCAGGGCCGGATCGAGAACCTGCAGGAGCTCGTCGGCGTCGCCCGCGAGTATCAGGAACAGGCCGTCGAACCGAACCTCTCCAGCTTCCTGCAGGAGATCTCGCTCTACTCCGACCAGGACGCGATGCGCGGCGAGGGCTCGCTCGTCACCCTGATGACGCTGCACAACGCGAAGGGCCTCGAGTTCCGCGCCGTCTTCATGATCGGGATGGAGGAGGGGATCTTCCCGCACTCGCGCTCGCTCGAGGAGAATACGCTGGAGGAGGAGCGGCGACTCGCCTACGTCGGCATGACGCGCGCGAAGGAGCGGCTCGTGCTCACGCATGCGAGCGCGCGTTCGCTCTGGGGGAACCGCAACTACAACCTGGCCTCTCGGTTCCTGGACGAACTGCCGGAGGAAGGCGTCGAGCGCGAGCGGCTGCGCCCGGCCTCGTGGTCGTCGTATGCCTCGTCCGGCGGCGGCGGGATCGCCCCACGCGAGGACGTGCCGGAGCTCTCGACCGGAGACACGGTTCGCCACGAGACGCTCGGCGAGGGCATCGTCACCCGCATCGAGACCGGCGGCGTCGTCACCGTCCGCTTCGCCGGCGAGGACGCGGAGCGGAGGCTGATGCTCGACTACGCGCCGCTCGAGCGGGTCGGCTAGCCGTGAGCGTCAAGTGGGGCCTGCTCTCGACGGCCCTGATCAACGAGGCGATCCTCGCCGCGGCGGAGGAGAGCCCGGACGTGGACGTGATCGCGGTCGCGAGCCGAGTCGAAGCGCGGGCTCAGAGCTACGCGAGGGCGCACGGGATCGGGCGCGCGTACGGAAGCTATGAGGCTCTGCTTGCGGACGCCGACGTCGAGGCCGTCTACATCTCACTTCCGAACAGCCTGCATGGCGAGTGGGCGGTGCGGACGCTCGAGGCGGGCAAGCACGTGCTCGTCGAGAAGCCCTTCTCGCGGCATCCAACCGAGGTCGAGCGGGCCTTCGACGCGGCCGAGGCCGCGGGACTCGTCCTCTCGGAGGGCTTCATGTGGCGGCACCACCCGCAGACCGCCCGGCTGATCGAGCTCGTCGAGTCCGGCACGATCGGCCGGCTTCGCGTCGTGCGCGCCGCCTTCGGCTTCTCGCTGGCCGAGGAGCGCGGCACGGCCGACACACGGTTCGACCCGGCTCTCGACGGCGGCGCCTTGATGGACGTGGGTTCCTACTGCGTCAACGCCCTCCGCCTCTTCGGCGGCGAGCCCGAGCGCGCGCGTGGGGAGCAGGTGGTCGGCCCGAGCGGCGTCGACGTCGTCTTCGCCGGAACGCTCGCCTTCTCGAACGAGCTGGTCGGCCATTTCGACTGCGGGTTCGTCTTCCCGCGCCGCGCCGGCCTCGCAATTGTCGGTGAGACAGGCACCATCTACGGGGGCGATCCGTTCTCGATCGCCCATACGGGCATCGAGGTGCGGCTAGGGGACGCCGAGCCCGAGCAGATCGCGATAGAGCCCGCGAACCACTATCGCCTCGAGCTTGAGAACGTGAGCGCCGCAATCCGCGGGGAGGGACAGCTCCTCCTCGGCCGGGAGGACGCGGTCGGCCAGGCACGCACGATCGACGCGCTCTACCGCTCGGCCGCGGGGTGACGTCGCAAAAGCTTCGGCTAAACTGCGCCGGCCAGGGCGGTTAGCTCAGTTGGGAGAGCACCAGCTCGACAAGCTGGGGGTCACTGGTTCGAGCCCAGTACCGCCCATCCACGCAATCGGCTTGTTATGCCCTCGGCGGGGCACCCCGCCAGCCTGTGTCCCTTCCTTGTCCAGCAGCTTCGCTAGCTGCCTTGTCGTGTAGTGCACCTCGATCACGGAATCAGGTCGTCCCATCGTGGATGGGTAGGTAGCTCGCCCCGGGTTTCGAGGTCCTCGCGCATCTCGATCGCTTCCTTCGAGGGGGAGGGCACAAATTCCGCCTTGACCTCAACCCTGCCGGCGACGTCCGACCCGTACTCATCGCCGTAGTGCTGCATGAGTCGTTGTGCCTCAAGCCGGCGCTCGACCTCGGCGCCGTACTCAAGCAGCGCCCTAGCGACCTCGCTCGCTGACCGCCCGCGGAGCTTGGCGATCCGGTCGATTTCAGTCGCGGGTTTCTCGTCGATACGGATGTTGAGCGCCTCGCGTGGCGGTTTCTTGTCTTCTTGCATGCAGCGAATATCGCCGACGCCGCATCGCGGCTCCCGTGATCTCACCGCCCATCGGCTCGACCTCGTTGGTTAGCGGCCTCCGTGGGAGCTCCATGAGAAGCGTCGCCATGATGGCGCCGGCCAGCCTAGGCCGTCTCCTCGGGCTATCGTCGTCCAGCATCGGTACCGGCGAGCAGGGATTCTGACGACGGACGAACGCCAGCACATCGCTCGGCTCCTCGTTTCGTGTCCTGACCGGCACGGGATTATCGCGGCAGTCTCAGGCTTCCTGTTCGAGAGCGACGCCAACATCCTCAGTTCCGACCAGCACTCGACCGAGGCCGAGGGCGGGACCTTCTTCATGCGAATGGAGTTCCGGCTCGATGCGTTGCAGGATCGAAGGGAGAAGCTCGAACACGCCTTCGCGGAGCGGGTCGGCAAGCCATTCGGGATGGCTTGGCGCTTCGCGTACGCGAGCGAACGCAAGCGCGCGGCGTTGTTAGCCTCGCGCGAGGATCACTGCCTCCTGGACCTCCTCTGGCGCTGGCGCCGTGGCGAGCTCGATGCGGACGTGGTCGCCGTCGTTTCGAACCATCCCGACCACGCGGCCGATGCCCTAGGGTTCCGCGTTCCTTACCACCACATCCCAGTGCCTCCAGACGGCAAGCCTGAAGCAGAGGCGCGAATGCTCGAACTTCTCGCCGGCAAGGTGGATCTCGTCGTGCTCGCCCGCTACATGCAGATTCTCTCGGAGGGATTTCTCGAGCGCCTCGGCGTGCCGGTAATCAACATCCATCACTCGTTCTTGCCCGCCTTCGTCGGTGGCGACCCGTATCGCCGTGCCCGCACTAGGGGCGTCAAGATCATCGGCGCCACGGCTCATTACGTCACGAAGGAGCTCGACGCCGGCCCGATCATCGAACAAGACGTCGCTCGCGTGTCGCACCGAGAGAGCGTTGAGGAGCTCGAGCTCCTCGGCCGCGACATCGAGCGTGTCGTGCTCGCGCGAGCCGTCAAGTGGCACCTCGAGGACCGCGTGCTCGTCCATGAGAACCGAACAGTCGTCTTTTAGCGGCCAACGCAGCTAGCCCGACGCAGTCTGCGAGATCAGTTCGGTTGCCCACTTCCCCGAAGGAGCGTCGGGCCACGTCACGCGCTGGCTACGTTGAGCGTCTCACTCAAAAATCCGCGCGCGCGCTCGCGCCTCCGCGCTCGCCGCCTGCGCGGGCAACACGTCGTCGAGCGTGGGCTGCTCGTCGAGTTCGACGAGGGACAACTCGACGATCGAGGCCTTGGCGACCAAGGTCCCTTCGACCGTCTGGGCCCAGCGCGACTCGGCGACGAACTCTCGGGCCGCCCACTGCGTATGCGTCTCATCCTGCGGGAGGGTCACGTGCCGACTGTCCCCGTTCGCGAGTCGGATGCGAACGTACCTGGCCATTCGCCGATCCTAGCCCTCCCCGCGCATGACGCGCGGAGGCTACGACACGGCCGGCTGGGCCAACGTCCCCGAGTCGGCAGACCGTAGTCTCAGCTCGTCGAGGATCGAGACCTACGCGCTCAGCGAAGAGCCTCCTCGAACCGCGGGTCGTCGCGTACGGCGGCGAGGTCGTCGTCCCTGGGCGCCTGCTCGCGGAACGGTGGGAACAGCTCGACGGACCGCCGGAGGTGGTCGAACGTCTCGTCGCCGGTGTCGCCCGCGAGCGTTGCGAAGCAGGCGTAGTTGTAATGGAAGCCCGCGTTTGCCGGCGTGTGCTCGAGGCCACCGCGGACCGCTTCGAGCGCGTCGGCGTACCGCTGTTCGCCGTAGGCCGTCATGGACTCTCTGTGGAACGGCCACGCCTCACCCCAGTCGATCCCCTGGTACGCCTCGCCGGGTGTGGCGCCGAGGGCGAGGACCGTTCCGTCCCCGGTGGCCTTCCGCCGCGACTCCGGCCGGACGAACACCAGTGTTCCTGCTGGCGCCTCGACCGTCTCGCCGTCTACTTCGAAGATCGCCTTCCCGTCGAGGACGATGTACAGCTCCTCCTGGCCCGACCCGGACTCGTCGTGCTCGTTGATCAGCATGCCGTCCTCGCCGGGCGTGTAGGCGTTGATTCCGAATGCGTGAATCCCAAGGTGCTCGCGCACCGGGATATCTCTGCCGCGCCGCTCGATGTCGTCGAGCCGCGCGACCTGCCATTTCGGGTTGTCATTCATCCCATCACCTCCGTGTAGCGAGGGGTCGTGGCGAGTCGTCGATCGTAACCGCCATCAAGCGCGTCGCTTGATAAGACCACAGGGCGCGGCCAGGGAAGGCGAGCCCTCGTGGAGGAGGGATGTCTTTCGCGGTCGGACGATCTTCTGCCTATGCGAGCGTGCGGAGATGACGTAAAGAATGCCGCGGCTTGTCGAGTCAGTTGCGCGCGCGGATTTGGCGTCTTCGAGACGGGGAGGACGGAAGCGTGGTCTGGGCGACGACGTCGATCAGCGTGCTCTTGCTCGTGGTGCTCGCCTTGGGATTCCTGCGGAGGGGACGCGCACGCCGGCCTGAATACTTGCTGCCGCCGAGGGAGGTCACCGGCGCGGAGCGCGTTGGGCGTGTCTGGACCGACAACGACCCCGTGCTGGTAGTCGACTCCGAGGCTGCCAAGGCATGGAGGGGCGTCGAAGGCGACTACGAGCGCATATCCGGCCCACGGCTTGAGGTCGGCGGCCTGCCGGCCGCGGTCCTGATGCCCGAGATCGACGAGGGGCCGGTCGACGTCTTCGCGCTCCTAGGCGGTGACTTGCTCCTCGTTTCGGTGACCGCAGCCGACGCCGACGACTGGGACGAGTTCCTTGACGCCGTCAGCCGCAGCCCCGCGCGGGAAACGGGGCGGATCGATGTTCCGTCTGGCAAGCTCGCCGTTTTCCACGCCACGGCGGCACACGCCGGGCTCAGGGTCGTTGAGGGAGCAGCAGCCGGCGGAAGGCCATTCGCCGAGGAGCTGCTCGCGGTCCCGGTGCCGCCGGGGTCGTACGCGGTCCGCGAGTCGGTCGTAGATGCGCCGTCGCACATGCTGCACGCCTGGCGCCTGACGCGAATACGCGTCTCCTCCAGCTGACCACGAAGGAGGATCACGATGCGGATCAGCGGAGCATCCACTGTTCCGAGCCGTATTGTCGCCTGCGCGAGTGTTCACGAATGCACCGTGAGCCGCGTAAGCGAAGAGGCCGCTCGCGCGGCCTCTTCGGTTCTGGCGATGGTCGATACGGCCGAGCGATTACTCGATCGGGATCTCGAAGCGAGCGATTATGCCGGGGTCGCCGCCTCTCGCGAGTAGCTCGGGATCGGGATCGCGAGTCGCCACCCATGCATATCCGTGTTCGGGGTAGGCGACGACGTCCGGGAAGCTCCCGGCGCTGATCGCGAGGATCTGAGCGGGTTCTTCGGTGGGGTTGCTGAACGTGTGTAGTCCGGCACGTCCTTCGGGGCAGAAGACGAAGTCGCCCGGAGCTAACTCCTCTTGGCCGTGCTGGTTCCGGAAGACGGGACGACCGCTCAGGACGAAGAACATCTCTTCGGCTCCGAAGTGCATATGCATCCGCATCTCAGGCGCCTCGGGGGCCAGTTCGTACAGCGTTGCTCCCATCCTGGCGTCGTCCGGCCGCCAGAAGATTCGATGCCGAGTCCTGGCTTCTTCGTTCTCTCCGTCCCATGCGTCGGAAAAGAGGTTCTGACGATTCATCGGTGGTACCTCCAAGTCGTAGCGGTAGGCGCGCAGCCGCCCGAGCCCCGCAGTACGGGCCTCGGCAACACTGCGCCGGAAACGCGCGGCTGCTCGCCGCGCCAAACCCCTACCTCGCCGCCGGATCCACGGCAGGATCATGCCTGCTCCAGGGTGCTGACGACGGCACATTCAAGGCCTTGGCTTGACCGATGACTTCTGACGCGCTGGGCGGTCCTACGAGCATGTCGACAGAGGGAGGATCGATGAGCAAGTTGAAGCTGAACATCACGATGTCGATCGACGGCTTCGTCGCCGGCCCGGACCAGTCGCCAGAGCATCCGCTCGGCGTCGGCGGTGAGGAGCTTCACGATTGGCTGGTCCCGCTCAAGGCGTTCCGCGAGAGCCACGGCGAGGAAGGCGGCGAGGTCAACGCGAGCACTCCGTTCGCCGAGGACATCCTCGGCGGCGCCGGCGCGACCATCATGGGCCGGAACATGTTCGGCGGCGGCCCGGGACCGTGGGACGAGCCGTGGAAGGGCTGGTGGGGAGACAATCCGCCCTTCCACCATCCCGTCTTCGTCCTCACTAGCCATCCGCGCGAGCCGCTGGAGATGCAGGGCGGAACGACGTTCCACTTCGTCACGGACGGGATCGAGTCGGCGCTCGAACAGGCGCGGGCAACAGCCGGAGAGAAGGAGGTGTCTCTCGCGGGCGGGGCGTCCGTCGCGCAGCAATACCTCGCAGCGGGTCTGCTCGACGAGATCGTCGTCTCGGTCGTCCCGATCCTGCTCGGAGGCGGCGCTCGGCTGTTCGAAACCGTGGGAGATGTGAAGCTCGAGCAGGTCGAGTCAGTCGAGGCGCCCGGGGTGACTCACATCAGATACGCCCGGGCGAGCGCATGACAATCCAGCGCATGGAGCACGTGGGCATCGTGGTCGACGACCTCGACGCCGCGACGGCGTTCTTCGGCGAACTCGGACTCAAGCTGCAGGGAGAAGGGCAGGTCGAGGGCGGTTGGGTAGACCGCGTGGTGGGGCTCGAGGGCGTCCGGGTGGAGTACGCGATGGTGGAGACTCCGGACGGCCGCGGTCGGCTCGAGCTGGTGAAGTTCCACTCCCCCTCGGTCCGGGGCGGCGACGGGCACGCGCCGGCGAACATCCTGGGCATCCGCCATGTCGCATTCGTTGTCGACGACATCGACGCAGCCGTCGCCACCGTGCGAGCCCGCGGCGGTGAGCTCGTTGGCGAGGTGGAGAACTACGAAGACGTCTATCGGCTCTGCTACGTCCGCGGCCCGGAGGGGATCATCGTCGAGCTGGCGGAGCGAATCGGCTGACGGCTCCGGAACGCGCCGCCTTGGCGATGAGGAGTATCACATTGCACGCGACGAGGAAGTGACGCGCGATCCAGCAGTCGAGCTTGCGCTGAGCGTCGAGTCACACGACTGAGGCCGCGGGAACCAAGCAGGAGCGCTGTCAGGTGGGCCAGCGTTTGGGAACGCCCCTGAGATTGATCCCGCCACGGCACTGCGGCGCCGAGCAAAGCTAGTTCTCGTCGTGCTGCGCTGCACCCTCGTCGTGCTGCGCTGCGCCTTCGACCGGCGGTATCCAGCTCTCGCGCCGCTTCACCCAGATCTCGTCGTCGGGCTTCAGCTCGAAGGGCGCCTCATCCAGACTTCCGATCCGAATCTCGATGAGCGTGTCGCCGGGGTCGCTTGTGTCAAGGAGCCGAGACCCACAACGGGGGCAGAAGCCGCGACCGTCATAGCTTGAGATCTCGCCGCTCATCTCAAACGCCTCGACGGGCCACACCGCATACACGGTGAACGCACTGCCAGACTCCTTTCTGCAACCCGCGCAGTGGCAACGCCGGACATGCACAGGATCACCGCGAACGCTGTAGCGGACCGCCCCACAGAGACATCCGCCGGTGCGTACTTCTGCCTCCACGCGCGCAGATGCTACGCAACACTACGGTGGGCCAGAGTTCAGGAATATCCCCCGAGCGCCGCTACGGTGCGGCAATGAAAATGACTGTTCGTCAGGGTGAGGGGTCAGCCGACGTGTGGGTACTCCTCACGGAGGATGAAGCCGAGAGCATCGCGCGGGCGCTTCGATCGCGACTCCAAGGTGAGGCGGGATATGAAGGTCCGGGGGTATCACCTCCACGTTGCGGACGGCGAGGGTTCAGAGCTACCATCGCCGTTCTCGATCCCGAGTAAGCGCACCCGCCTGGGCCAGCGTTCGGGAATGACGCCTGAACGTAACGAGACTCAATGACGGGACGTCGCTTCGAGGCACCGTCTAGAGTCCGCCGAATGAAGATCTTCAATCTCTACGGTGACAACTGGGACGAGCCGAGAGACCGCGAGGGCTGGCGCATCAAGGAGGCGTTCGTCGGCCACCGCATCGGTGGCGCACTGATCGGCGCGAGCATGGCCGAGGTGGAGCCCGGCAGCAAGCTCTGGCCGTATCACACGCACCACGCGAACGAGGAGTGGGTCATCGTGCTTCGCGGCGAGCCGACACTCCGCACGCCCGAAGGTGAGCAGGTCTTGACGGAGGGCGACGTCGTCTGCTTCCCGCGAGGCAAGGACGGCGCACACCAGATCACCAACAGCACGGACGCGCCGATCCGTGTGCTCATGCTTTCCTCAATGATGGGCCCCGACATCGTCGAGTACCTCGATACCGGCAAAGTGTGGGCAACGAGCGCGGAGGGACCGATCATGTTCGCTCGGCCAGGACCCCCTGTCGAGTACTGGGAAGGCGAGGAATAGCGCGTGGAAAACAGCGCCCCAAGGGTGAGCCTCACCCAGTAAAGAGGGAACCTGCCCTGGGCCAGTGTTCCGGAATGACGCCAGAGCGGGAAAGATCGTCGTGTGTCAGCGAAGAGGCACGTAGCCACCGAGTACGACGCCTGGGCATCGTGCTTGCCGCCCTGCTGCTTGTCGGTTGCGGACTGAATGAGCGCGAAAAGGTCGAGCGCGCGGCGAAGGACCGCTGGCATGCGCAGAGCGCGACCTGCACACACCGCTCCGGGCACCTCTACGGATGCGTGCTTCTCCGGGCGCACATCCCGCTCAAGCTGCAGTTCACCGATGATTACCGCTCGTCGAAGCAGCACCGTTGCTTCCGCGCGAGCCAAACCATCGTCGACGTCTCGATGACGATGACCGGCTACGCATGCGCGTTCGGCCGCGCGGGTTGAGCGACCGCCGCCCCGTCGGGGGTCGTGGCCTGGGCCAGCGTTCGGGAATGTCCCCCGAGCATCGACGGCCTTTAGTCTCGCGTCGTTGGGTCCCGGAGGACACTCTCTGAAGGATCGCCAGCGGACTGCTACCAGGTGAGGTAGGGCTGGCTGGAGATGAGCAGGCCGCGGCCCGTCTGGTTGCGGCAGGTCACGCGGGAGGTGCAGGTACTGGCCCGCCTACGACAAGAATTCCACGATGAGGTATTGGTCGCGCCTGACTACCACCCGCACGTCCTCCGTCGGGTGGCCGCGCCTGACCACCAGTCTTTCTGGGTTTGGACGTACGGCGGAAACATCAACACTGTCGATGATCACCAGCTCAGGACAGTCGCGGGTGCACTCGCACTGAAAGCCGAACGGCCCCGGGAGCGCCTCGGCCTCAGCGAATGCGCGCAGAACCTCGTTCTCGCGAAAGCGCGTCTCGCGCGCGGATGGCGGTTCTCTAGCCGCTCCCAAACAAGCCTTCTTCCACAACCGAGAAGCGGCTCGTTCGCTTGACTACGTATCGCTCGTCAACGTCGGCGTGCGACAGGGCGGCGACGGCCTGCGCCGGATCCGCCGCTATCTCCTCGTACTCCTCGAGGGTGAGGACGACAACCTCGGTACAGAGCCGATGCATACATTCGCACCTGAGGGCGAGGGCCGTCTGCGGTGACGTGATCTTGTAAGCCTCCGCGACAAGGGCGCGGTTCTCGTCCGCTCGCGCGATAGCCGCACCGAGGCGGCCATAGGCGGCAGCTGCCGTGGAGTCGGCTCTTCCGGGTGGGGGCCCCGTCATCGGCCGCTCCTTTCCACTCTGGCGGCACTCGCCAGAAGGTGGGTGTCGGAAGAGCTTGTTGCTTCAGACGACCATAGCCGTCCCTCTTGCTCAGCCGCTTGTGCGTTCTCGGAATGAAGCGGAAAGAGCGGGAAATCCGCGAAATGCATCGCGCGACGTAGGAGAGTCGCGGCCGGGGTCTACGCGCTGCCCCTCGGCGACTTGATGGTTTCCGCGTCACCTCATGGTTTCTCGCGCTCCAGCCGTTGACAGTAAGACCCTGCGCCACTTGCACACATGAGATCGATGCGACGCTGCCGATCGGCGATGTCGTGGCGCTCGTTGAGATCGGATGCGGTGACTGAAGCGGGTGTCTGGACAGCCGGAGACTCGGATGCGCGAACGTGCTATCGCCTGACGCCGGCTCCGAGCGGCAACAATGGCAACGGTCGAAGTTCGTTCGCGTTCGCTCAGGTGTCCGCTCCCAGCAGATCGGGTCGACGAGCCAGTCCGACGAGCGCTCATCCGTCGACCCTCGGTCGCGAGCCCAGTGGCCGCCGGTCGTGCGCAAGCGGCGCGGTATCCGCAACCTTGATTGCGCCGTTTGCACGCTGACACTTCTTGGAGGAGGCGGATGACGACCACGCAGACGTCGAGGTCGGCTCGACGAGGGAAGGAGGCGGTCGAGCACCCGGCGCAGGAGGCGCGAGCGAAGGCCGACGCCGGGAGCGGCTGGTATGCGTGGCTCGCTCGGGGCGGCCTCGTCGCAAAGGGTGTCTCGTTTGGGATCGTTGGGATCCTCGCGGTCGGCGTCGCCGCGGATGGCGGCGGCAGGGCGACGAGTCGTCAGGGTGCGCTGCAAGCACTCGCGCAGCACACGTGGGGAACGGTTCTGCTCGTGCTGCTTGCGATCGGTTTCGCCGGCTATGCAATCTGGCGGTTCGTGCAGGCGTTTGCCGAGCGCGAGGATGAAGGCGGCGAGAACCGAACGCTGAAGAGCTGGGGCAAGCGCGCCGGATACATCGGGCGCGGCTTGATCTACGCGGGTCTGACGTTCACGACCGCCAAGATCCTCCTCGGCTCGGGCGGGCAACAGTCCCAGACCGAGCACGCGCACAAGACGACGGCGGCGTTGCTCGGCTGGCCGGGCGGACGCTGGATCGTCGGCATTGCCGGGCTATGCATCATCGGCGTAGGACTCTGGAACTTCTACCGTGGCATCACCAAGAAGTTCGAGGACAACTGGCGAACCGGCGAGATGAGCAAGCCGGAGCGCGCGTGGGGCGGGCGCGCCGGCGTCGCCGGGCATCTCGCACGGAGCGTGGTCTTCACGCTGATCGGGGTTTTCGTCGCGAAGGCAGCAATCGACTACAACCCGAAGAACGCCATCGGCCTCGACGGCGCGCTGCAGAAGCTGGCTGATGC
>Ga0209808_1000985_pt1 | contig 14443 bp, 13 predicted proteins | sample GraSoiAngelo_157_FD_186171 | JGI IMG/M metagenome (GOLD analysis project Ga0209808, IMG submission 186171) | Grasslands soil microbial communities from the Angelo Coastal Reserve, California, USA - 14_1009_16_20cm (SPAdes) (version 2) | ecosystem: Environmental > Terrestrial > Soil > Grasslands ... | reverse complement strand
CGTGGGAAACTTCCCGGCGATGTCGCTCCGGTTCGGCAGCTGGTTGATCATGAACACGATGACGAGGTGCTCGACCGGATCGACGGAGTACCCGCTGCCGTACGCCCCACCCCAGCTGAACGTCCCCACCGACGCCATGCCGTTGGCCCCGTAGCGCTCGGTGATCTGGAACCCAAACCCGAAACCGCGTGCCCCGGTCGAGTCGAACAGCATGCCGACCTGGTTGTGCGTCATCAGGTCCACGGTGTGCGGCGCCAGAATGCGCACGCCACCCAGCTCACCGCCGTTGCGCAGCATCTCGAGGAAGCGGGCGTAGTCGGCCGCGGTCGAGATCAACCCCGCGCCGCCCGCGAAGCTTTTGCGCGGACCGTCCACATAATTCCCCTGCCCGCGCGGGCCGTCCGGGGCGCGCCGCGCGTGATTCGTCGAGTCGCTCGCATACACGGTCGCGAGCCGGCCACTCGCGGCTCGGGGCACGAAGAAATAGGTGTCGTTCATCTTCAACGGACCGGTGATGCGGGTCCGGATCAGCTCGTCGAGCGGCATCCCGGACACGCGCTCGGCGACGCAGCCGAGGATGTCGGTGTTGTAGCCGTACACCCAACGCTCACCCGGCTGGGCGGTGAACGGCAGCGTGCCGAGCCGCTCGATCGTGGTGCAGATCGGCTCGTCCTTGTCGGCCGTGTACCAGCCCCAGCCCGCCGCGGGCCCGAGCCCCTTCGCGGCATAGAGCGGCGCGATCGGCCCGTCGGTGCCGTACGAGATGCCGGCCGTGTGCGTGAGCAGATCCCGGATCGTGATCGGTCGCGTCGCGGGCTTGGTGACGAGGCCGGTGTCGCTCTTCGTCGCGACGGTGGTGTGCGCGAACGCGGGGATGTGGCGGCTCACCGGGTCGCCCATCGCCAGCGCCCCCTCCTCCACGAGCGACAGGATCGCAACCGTAGTGAGCGCTTTGGTCTGGGACGCGATGCGGAACAGCGCATCCGTGGTCATCCGGCGCCCCGACTCCTGGTCGAGCCAACCGACCGCGTGCTGGTAGACGACGCGACCGTCCTGCAGGACCAGCCCGACCGCGCCGCCGATCTGCCCGGAATCGACGTACTGCTGCATGAAACGATCGATGCGCGCCAGCCGAGCGGGCGCGAAGCGAGGTTGGGTCTGTGCGGGGAGGCGCGCAGACGCGACCGAGAGCAGGGCAACCGCCAGAAGCCGAGTGCGATGCATGCGGGATCTTAACGGCTTCCTCGCGCAGCGGCGAACCGGGAATTTCGGCGCAGCACCGCTGGTCTTAGGTGTCGGGAGATGCTATTCCCCGAACCCTGCAGGAGGCCAGCTCATGGTGGCGTCGACGGTGGTATCGCAGATCCTCACGCGGTGGGCGCACCTCTACGGCCGTACGCCCGTGAGCGCCACCCTGACCTATCTCCATCTGGTCGGCATCCTGGTGGGCGGCGGCGTGGCCGTCGCGGCCGATCGCGCGTCGCTCCGGCTTTCGCCGGCGACGCCGGACTGGTCCAACGAGCTGACCCGTCTTGCCGGCGTGCACCGCTGGGTGGTGGCGGGCCTCGCTCTCATTTTCGCGAGCGGCGTGCTGATGATGCTGGCGGAGCTCGACAGCGTGGCGACCTCCGTCGTGTTCTGGACCAAGATGGGGCTCATCGCGTTGTTGCTGGGCAACGGCTACGTACGGATGCGAGCGGAAAACGCGCTCCAACAAGGCCTCGCCGCCGGATGGCGCCGGTTCCGACGGGCATCGGTCGCAAGCCTCGTGTTGTGGTTGGTCGTCCTCTTGGCCGGCACGCTGCTCCACTCCACCATCTGATGTCGCCCGGGCCTCGGGAGTAGACCGCGCGGCCGCCGGAATTATTCCCGCAGGAATAAGCGCTCCGGGCGCCGGGTCTCTGACATCGAAGGACACTGCTATCACACTCTCGCAGGAGGAGAATCGCGTATGTCGTACACACATGCCCCTTCGGTCCGCAACGCCACGGCGCTGCTGCTCGCCGCCGTTGCGCTCGCCGGGGCCCCCGCGCATCCCGCCCCGGGCGACCCCGCGGCCGTCCGCGCCAAGCTGTCCGAATGGAAGGTGGAGCTGTCGCAGCGCACCATCGCCGCCGGGACCGTGACGTTCACGGTCGCGAACGTCGGGAGCATCCCGCACGCCTTCGAGGTCGAGGGACAGGGGATCGAGCAGGAGACCACCGTCATCCAGCCGGGGTCAAGCGCTACCCTGACGCTCACCCTCAAGCCAGGGACCTACGAGGTGTACTGCCCCGTGGGCAAGGACTCGCACAAGAAGCTCGGCATGAACACGCGCCTGACCGTCGTGGGCGGGACGCACTCGGGCTCGGCCGGCTACGGCGACTCCGACATGGGAGGGGTTCACTCGTCCCAGATGAGTGAATCGCCGGCGATGGGGGAGCACGCGCAGGCGATCCGGGTGAAGAGCGGCGGGCCCGTGATCCAGATCCTCCCCGGCCCGTTCCCGTTCCCCGACAGCGCGGCCCCGATCCTCAAGCAGTTCGGGGATGAGCGGGAGGGGCTCGAGTCGCAGGTGAAAAACGGGCCCTACTCGAACAACGTGACCCCGATTTCCGGCTCTTTCACCTTCACTGCCTGGGACAAAGGCGCGGTGCGCGACTCGGTGGATGGAGTCGCCGAGTTCACCACTCAGGATGGCGCCCGTTGGAGGCTCGCGCTCGACCGGGTCCAGACGAAAGATGTCCCGCACCACCCGCGCTTCGGCGGCGTGATTCTCGGGCTCTATTACCACGGCAACACCCAGGTGCACACGCCGCTCGTGCCCACGATCAACAGCGCGGTAGCGCTGTGGGCGTTCGGGCACCTGTACAAGAACGGCGCGCTCGTGACCGACAACGCCATGGTGCACGTGATGCTGTTGTCCCGCACCCGGCGCGACGGCGACTTCGCGCTCGCCTGCTGGGATTGCTCCAAGAACAAGATCGATGAGCTGCAGCTCCAAATCCTACCCGGCCCGGGCGAGCCGAAGTTCGACGCACCCGGCGGGTTCCTGTTCGTCAACTGGGAAAAGTCCAGCTCCGCGAAGCCGGCGAGCTGAGGAGAATGATCCAATGCGCTTACGCACAGCAGTCATCGGCATGATCGCGCTCGCGGCGCTCGCGGGTTGCGGCGGTTACACGGCGTCCGGCCCATACGGGGGCGGCGGCGGGGGCGGCGGGGGTGGTGGGGGCGGTTATGGGGGCGGTGGTGGCGGAGGCGGTGGCGGCGGGCCGGTCGGGTCCGTGACCGTGGGAAACAACGGGCAAATCGTGTTCATCAGCGCCCACAACAGCACCGCGAACCCGGCGGTCGACACGGTGGCGGTGGGTGGCACCGTGACGTGGACGTGGACCAACAACCTGGGCGTCTCCCACAGCGTCCAGTCCCAGGGATCGACCGCGTTTGCGAGCAGTCCCATCATGAGCGGAAGCGGTCAGACGTACGCCGTCACGTTCACGGCGCCGGGGACCTATCAGTACGACTGTGCGGTGCACGGCACCGCGATGACCGGCACCATCGTGGTCCGCTAGCAAGTGTGTTTGGGCCTCCGGGTGCCCACTCGGATCCGGAGGCCACGGCTCACCCTTCAACGAGACGACGGCCCAGACACCGCTTGACTTCAGGGCGTAGGTAGAGATGCTCGCTCCGGGGGCGCGCCGAACCGTTTGATCGCACGCTCGTGTGCCTTGCGCCGTTCCTCGTCCCGGTCGCGTGGTGCGGCGGTCGTCTGAAGACCGTGGATCAGGCGGTGGGCGGCCGCCGTCACTTCGTCGACCGCTCGCTCAAATACCACCTCATTAGCGCGCGACGGCCGCGCCGCGCCGCTGAGCTTGCGCACGAACTGCAGTGCGGACGCGCGGATCTCGTCGTCCGTCGCCGGGGGTTGGAAATTCGCCAGCGTCTTGATGTTTCGGCACATGCTCACGCCTCACCTGGGATGCGGGAAACTGAATAATAGCTTCGTCGACAAGTCGGGCCTTTGTTGGCTTGGATGGTTATGGCTTGAGCGAGAACGATGCTCAGGAGGAAGTGCATGCAGCTTTCTGCGGCGACGGCGCGGCAACCGTTTCGGGCGAGCAGCCGGACGCGACGCCCGCACCGGGCCTCAGCGACGACCGTAGACGTGGACGGTGCCGTTGCCCCGGTAGAAGAAGTTGATCCAGCGGATGGTACGCGCGGCTCCGGGCAACGCGATCCCGCGGCTGCGCGACTTTCCCGTGAAGGAGAATCGCCCGGTCGGGGAGAAGGTCTTGCCGTCCCCGAAGGTGATCCGCACGTCGAACAGCTCCAGATCACCACCGTCTACCACGAGGCGGATGTGCTTGAACTTGCCCTCGCCCGCAGTCCGGACGATGTCGCGCTCTCCGTGGGGGACCACCTGCCGCTTGCCGAGGGGAACCCATTGCTGCTGAACGACGGGAGGCGCGAGGAGCAGCAGGATCGCGACGAAGGCGTGCAGCATTATTGCCGCCTGCCCCCCCCGCCCCCCAGGACGACCTGGAGCTGCCGCAGGACCTCCTCCAAGCGCGACAGCTCCTCGCCGTAGCGCGCCCAGTCGCCCGCGCGCTGCGCCTCGACCGCGCGCCGGAACGACTCGCCCGCCCGGCGGGCGAGATCGAGGGCGGCACCATCGGCGGGACGGGCAGCGGCGGGACGGAGGGCGCGGAGCGAGGGGGGAGCGGTCATGGCGTAAGGTACCCCGTGTCCTCTGGACCCTCTTGACAGCCTAAAACTACACATGTAAATCTACGCCTGTAGATCAACCTCTAGGCGGGAAGAGATGCCAGGTCGCCATCAACTCACCGAGCTGCAGCTCGCCATCCTGCGCGTCATCTGGGACAAGGGCGAAGCGACGGTCCAGGACATCTGGGAAGCCCTGCACCCCGAGCGCGGGCTCGCCCAAACCACCGTCGCCACCATGCTGTCGCGACTCGAGCGCCGTGGTGTCGTCACCCGGCGGGCCCCCCCCCAGGCCCGCCAGTACCACTACCGCGCCGCGGTGACCGAAGAAGAGGTGCAGCACTCGATGGTCGGTGAGCTGACCGAGCGCCTGTTCGACGGCGACGTCACCGCCCTGGTCCAGCACCTGCTGTCGGGCGCGGACGTGAGCCCCGGTGACCTCGCCAAGATCCGCGAAATGATCGCACGCGTCGAAAGCACCGCCCCCGCCCCGGAGACCAAATGACCGCCCCCCCCGCCGCCCCCCTCGCATCCAGCCTGTTCGCGTGGCTGCTCACGTACCTGATTCACAGCACGGTGCTCCTGGGGGTCGCATGGCTCGTGACCCGACGCCGGCGCCTCGAGCCAGGGGTCTCCGACCTCCTCTGGAAAGTGGCGCTACTCGCGAGTCTCGTGACCGGCACCATCCAGGCGCGCCTCCGACTTTCGACGCCCGCGGCGGTAACGCTGCCCGCAGCGCCGAGCGTAGGCGAACCCGGTACTGTCCGGAATAACGAATCGCCGGCCCGCCCCACCGCCGAGCACACCTCTACAACCTCTACGACCTCTACGACCTCTACCGCCCTTTTCACGCCGTCGCTTCCCCTGCTCGCCATACTCCTGTGGGCCGGTGTCGCGCTCGCCTCGTCGCTCTATTACGTCGCCCGGCGGCTGATCCTAGTCGGCCGCCTCGCCGACCGCCGTGCCGTGAGCGACGGACCGCTCGCCGCCACGCTCGCCGATCTCCAACGCGCCACGGGATACCGCCGCCGCGTTCGCCTCACGATGGCCCGGACCATCTCCAGTCCCGTGGCCCTGGGTCTCTCCGAGATCTGCGTGCCGGAGCTGGCGCTGTCCGAGCTCGGGGCCGAGCAGCAGCGCAGCATGCTGGCGCACGAGCTGGCGCATCTGGCGCGGCGCGATTCCGTGTGGCTCGCGGGCGCGAGCCTGATCGAGCGTTTCTTCTTCTTCCAGCCGCTCAACCGGCTCGCGCGCCGGGAGCTCGAGACGACGGCTGAATACCTGAGCGACGAGTGGGCCATGCGGAAAACCGGCTCGGCGGTTTCGCTCGCGAAGTGTCTGGCGACGGTGGCCGAATGGATCCAGGCCTCCCCCCTGGGCGTACCCGTCGCGGGCCTCGCCGAGCGGCGCTCGCTGCTGGTCGCCCGTATCGCCCGACTGCTCGACGGACGACTGCCCTCGAGCCCCGCATCGAGGCGCGGTTGGGCCATCGCCGCGGCGTTGGGCGTAGGGGCGACCATCGCCGCCGCCCCGCGCGTGTCCCAGCCCTCACCCCCTGTCCCCCTCTCCGTTCCGGAGAGGGGGGACTACGTGCGTTCCCCCTCTCCCGAAGGGCGAGGGGGCCAGGGGGTGAGGACCCGAACGGGGTCAGGGGGTGAGGACACCACCGTGGTCAAAGCCCTGATCGCCCGCCTCAAGGACGACAACGCGGGCGTGCGTCGCGCCGCCGCACATTCGCTCGGACAGCTGGGCGATCCCCGCGCCGTGCAGCCGCTGATCGTCGTGCTGGCGGATTCGGACGCCGAAGTGCGCTCGACCGCCGTGGACGCGCTGGCAGACCTCGAAGACCCCAGAGCCATCGGCCCGATCGCGGGTCTCCTCAAGGACCCGGTCGCCGACGTGAGGCACAACGCGCTCTCCGCCCTGTCGCACTGGGAGCAGGGCGTGCCCACGGCGCCGGTGGTGGCCCTGTTGGACGACCCCAGCGCCGACGTGCGCCATGAAGCGGTCGACTTGCTCGAGCACCTCCACGCGCGCTCGGCGGGCAGCGCCATCGCCCGCTTGATTCATGACCCGTCGGCCGACGTGCGCAGCGCCGTCGTCCAGGCGCTCGGTAACTTGGGCGCCCAGAGCGGCGCTGCCGCCATCACCGAAGCGCTGGGCGACGCCAATGCCGACGTCCGCCACGCGGCGCTCAGCGCGCTCAACGATCTCAAGGCGCCGATCGCCGAAGCGACGCTTCTCAACCTCATGAAGGATGCGAGCGCCGACGTCCGCCAGCGCGCCGCCGAGCTCGCGGGCGAGCGCTCGGTGGTCGCCGCGATTCCCGCGCTGCGCCGGCTGATCGACGACCCCCGAGGCGACGTGCGCGAAGCCGCCACCGAAGCCCTGGGCCACATCGCCGACCCCGCCGCCCGCCAGGCGCTGCAGGCAGCACTGCAGTCGCCCGATCCCAAGGTCCGCCGCGCCGCCGCCGAGGCACTGGGGCAGGATCCATGATCCGCGCCCTGTACCTCCTCGTCCTCTCGGTGGCGGCTGGGGGTGGGGGCCCCGGGCGGCCCGGCGCCGATTCCGCCCGCGTGGCGACGCTGCTCGCCGCGCTCGCCCACACCGATCCCGTGATCTGCGACTTGATCGGCGACCAGCTCGGCAACTTCTGGATAGGTGACGAACCCGGTCGCTTGGGCCGCTTCGACGACGCACCCAACGTCCAGGGAGCGAAAGACTCCCTGGCCGGGCGCATCACCGATCCCCGGGCGGTGTCGCTCCTGGTCGCGACGCTCGGCAGCGACAACCAGTGCGTGCGCCGGGTTGCGGCGAAATTGCTCGGGCACAGCGCCGTGTCCGCTAATGTGCTCGGCAGTTTGCTCGAGAACGCGTCACCCATGATTCGCGAGAGCGCCGCGTATGCCGCGGGGGTCGGCGAGCGGCACGAGACTAGGGGCCCACTCGAGCGCCGGCTCGCCGATAGCGCGTCGGGACCCGCGGCCATGGCCGCCTGGGCTCTGGGCGAAATCCAGGATCCCGCCTCCGCGCCGGCGTTGCAGGGTGCGGTGCATTCGCCGTCACCGCGCGTGCGGTTGGCAAGTGCCTGGGCCTTGGGGCGGTTCGAGGACGCGAGCTACGCGAAGGACGTCCTGCCGCTGCTGCGGGATGTCGATCCCGTGATGCGCGCGACGGCCGCCGAGGCCCTCGGCCAGATGAAGGGCCCGCGCGTCGGGGCCGCGCTGGTCGGCGCGCTCACCGACCGCAACGACGCGGTGCGGCGGGCGGCGGTGAGCGCGCTGGCCGACTTGAACGAGCGGTCCGCGGTACCACCGATCGAGGGGTTGCTGCTCAACGATCCGGACGCGGACGTGCGGCGGGAATGCGCCAGTGCCTTGGGTAACTTGAGCCTGGCGCGCTCGCTCGAGCCGCTGGCCCGGGCGCTCGGCGACGAAGAGGTGGACGTGCGGCGCGAAGCCGCGAGCGCGATCGGCGACCTCGATGACGTGACCAAAGCCCCGGCCGCGCTGGTACGCGCCACCACGTCGCCGGACCTGGACCTGCGCCGCCACGCCACCAAGGCGCTCGCCCACATCGGCGATCTCGCCACGGTGCAAGCGCTGGTGGACCGGCTGGGGGACGACGACAAGAGCATCCGGCTAGCCGCCGTCGAGGGCCTGGGCGAGATGAAAGTCGCCGCCGCACTTCCCGCGCTCACCCGGGCCCTGAACGACCGCGATCCCGAGGTGCGGCGGGCGGCGGCGGAGGCGTTGGGGAAGACGGATAATTAAGGGCTAGAAGATCACGCTCAGCTTGCAGGTGAACCCGGGTACGACGTCCTCGCCGTCGAGGGCGCCGTCGGTATCGACGGACGCGTCGCTGCCATCGGCCCGATAGACGCGGGCACGCCGGCCGGCAGGGTCGACGACCCACACGAGCCGGGTTCCAGCGCTCAACCAGTCTGCGACCTTCGCCAGGACCTCACCCGGCCGGTCGTCGGGTGAGAGGACTTCCACGACGAGATCGGGGGCGAGCCGTGCAAATCCAGCGGGCGGCGGGTCCGGGAGCCGCTCGCGACGGACGAACGCGGCGTCGGGTGCCCGCACGGTATCGGGATCGGTGGCAAGCGTGAAACCGGTCTCGGCGGCCACGACTTGGCCGAGGTCCTGGGCATCCGCGTAGTCCATCAGGACCTTGGCGAGCCGGGCGGCCACGGCGCCGTGGCGATAGCCCGCCGGCTCCTTGACGATGAGCACACCCTTCACCAGCTCGACGTGCTTGTCGGGCAGGCGGAGGCGTTCCAGCTGGTCGGCCGTCACTAACGTTGGCGTCATGGCGGGAACGTACTGGCGGTCGCGCATCATGGTCAAGCGAGTGTGATAGGTTTGCGTCAACGATGCCTCAACGCGCGGGTTGGTCACGCTCCCGTTCGGTGATCCCCGGGCTTGCGTTCGGGGTCAGCCGTGCCTCTCTCGCTCCATCACGACTTCCCCGTTCAGCGGCTCCCGTAATCGGTGAAGACGTAGTCTCTCGCCTTCACGATCGTGTGGCACCCCAATCCACACTTGGCGTCGTTCCCCTGCGGCGGCGCGTCGGCCGTGGTGCCGGGCGAGAAGGTGCGGGACGCCGCGCTATAGTTGAACGCGGCCCATCCCCACCCGCCGCTGTCGGCGAACCGCTTGCTGTCCTTCACCATGAAGTCGACGTCATGCTGCGTGCCCGGGACCGTCGCGGCGGGGAAGGTCTCCAGCTTTTTCGGGTTCCAATGGATCTTCGCCATCTTGGAGCCGTCGGGGAACGGCTTGCCGTTCGCGGGAACGCCGGCCCGGTAGGCCTCGATCATCACGGGATTGGCGAGGATCGCGGCAAACAGGGGTCCGTCCTGACTGACGGAGACAACCTGCCAGGCCTCGTATCCCCTGAACTCGGAGAACGCGAGCCCACCCGGCACCTTCAGGGTGTACTTGTCCTGGACGACCTGGGCGGACACGGCGCTGCCGCCCAAGGCACTAACGAGTGCCGTCACGATCGCAATCGTCAGCATGCGGTTGCTCTTCATCACGAGTTGCTCCTTTACTCGAATGGGACGCGACAGGGCGATAGACATACCGCAGCATTATGCCACCGGTGATGAGCGAAGACGAGGGGTTCCCGGACCGGTTATTCTATTACGCTCCTCCACCGGAGACGATCTCATGTCCCTGCAATTCGGATTGGCGCTGGTTGTAGCATGGCTCGCGTTCGCACCCCCAGCGCCCAACGCGGCCAGGATTCAGACCAAGGAAGTCGAATACCGCGAGGGCGGCACCGTCCTCAAGGGCTTCATCGCCTGGGACGACGCGGTTGCGGGCAAGCGGCCAGGCGTGCTCGTCGTGCACGAGTGGTGGGGCCTGAACGATCACGCGCGCAACCAGGCGCGCCGCCTCGCCGAGGCCGGCTACGTGGGCTTCGCGCTCGACATGTACGGCGCGGGCAAAGTCACGACGCACCCGCAGGAGGCGCAGGCGTTCGCCACCGAGGCCACCAAGGATGCCGCCGTGGTGGCCGCCCGCTTCAATGCGGCGCTCGACCTGCTGAAACGGGACCCTCGCGTCGATCCGGCGCGCATCGCCGCCATCGGCTACTGCTTCGGCGGCGGCGTGGTGCTCAACATGGCGCGCTCCGGCGCCGACCTCGCCGCCGTGGTGAGCCTCCACGGATCGCTCGGCACCAAGACCCCCGCCGAACCCGGCAAGGTGAAGGCCCGAGTCCTCGTGCTCGCCGGGGGCGCCGATCCGTTCGTGCCGCCTGAGCAGGTGGAGGCGTTTCGCAAGGAGATGCAAACCGCGGGCGCGCGCTTCGAGGTAGTGATGTACCCGGGCGCGAAGCACGGGTTCACGAATCCCGACGCCGGCAAATACGGCATGCCCCAGCTCGCCTATGACGCCGCCGCGGACCGGCAGTCGTGGGCGGCGATGCTAAAGCTGTTTCACGAGGTGTTTGGGTCGTGAGGCCAGACGATCGCCGTCAGCCGGCAGGCCCGCGATTGACCTGGTCGTGACGCCCCTCGTAGCTTGACCGGATCGACCGTTCCAGAGGTGTGAGATGAGCCACGCGACCGTCGACCGGCGGGAGTTTCTCAAGACCGGCGCCGCCGCCGGAGCTACCCTGCTCATCGGGCTGTATCTGCCGGCGTTCGATCCCCGCCCCCGCCCCCGCCCCGCCCCCGCGCACCCGCCCGAGCCGTTCAAGCCCAACGCCTGGATCGAAATCGGACCCGACGGCGCGGTCACCATCTGGACCGGCCGCTCCGAGATGGGTCAGGGCGTGCGCACCGCAATGCCCATGATCGTGGCCGAGGAGCTCGAGGCCGATTGGACGCGCGTGCGCGTGGCGCAGGCGGACGCCGACCCGGCCTACGGCGACCAGTTCACCGTCGGCAGCCGCAGCGTCCGGTCCGGCTTCGAGCCTCTACGAAAGGCGGGTGCCGCCGCCCGCGAGATGCTGATCGGCGCGGCGGCGCTCTCCTGGAACGTGCCGCGCGAGGCGTGCCGCGCCCGCAACGGGATGGTCGAGCACGTGCCGGCGGACCCGCCGCTCAAGTCCCCCTCGGAGTTTCGTCTGCTCGGGCACCGGATGCCGCGCGTGGACACACCGGACAAGGTCAGCGGCACGGCGGTCTTCGGCATGGACGTGCGCGTGCCAGGAATGCTGTACGCCGCGGTGGCGCGCTGCCCCGTGTTCGGCGGACACGTGAAGGCGTTCGACCCCGCCCCTGCCCTCGCCGTGCCGGGCGTGCAACGCGTGGTCCAAGTCTCGAGCGGCGTCGCGGTGGTAGCGACGGGCACTTGGCCTGCGTTCCAGGGAAAGAACGCCCTGAAAGTCGATTGGGACGAGGGCGCCACGGCGCGCTGGAGCAGTGATGGAATCTGGGCCGCGTTCGCCGCCGCGGCCGGGCGCCCCGGAGAAGTGATTCGCGCCGTGGGCGACGTGGACGCGAATCTCAAGGCCGCCGCGCGCACGGTCGAGGCGGTGTACCAGGCGCCCTATCTCGCTCACGCATGCATGGAGCCGATGAACTGTACGGCCCAAGTGCGCGGTGGTCGGTGCGAGATCTGGGCGCCGACGCAGAACCCGCAGGGCGTGCAACGAGCGGCGGCGCAGGTGACTGGCCTTCCTGTCGAGTCGGTAACCGTGCACGTCACCTATCTGGGTGGCGGCTTCGGGCGGCGTGGCGGACCGACCGATTACGCGACCGAGGCGGTGGAGTTGGCGCAGAAGATCGCCGGGCCCGTCCAAGTCGTGTGGACGCGGGAAGACGACATCCAGAACGCCGTGTATCGCCCCGCCACGTACAATGTGCTGCGCGCGGGACTTGACGCGCGCGGCGCGCCGGTGGCGTGGAGCCACCGGCTGGTGGGGCCCGCGGGCGGGTCGTTCTTGCTCACGCGGGGCGCGGACGAGCTGATCTATCCCCTGCCCCATTTCCGCCTGGAGCGCGCTACCGTGGATGCCGGCGTCCCCATCGGGCCGTGGCGCGGCGTGGGACCGTCGCAGAACGGCTGGGTGGTGGAGAGCTTCGTGGACGAGCTGGCGCACGCGGCGGGGAAGGACCCGTACGCGTACCGCCGCGAGCTGGTCGCCGGGCACCCGCGGCTCGTCGGGGTACTCGACCTGGCAGCGCAGCGTGCGGGCTGGGGATCGGCGCCGCCGGCCGGCCGGGCGCGCGGGATCGCGCTGTGGCAGTTCGGCGAGACGTTCCTGTCCCACGTGGCCGAGGTGTCGGTGGCCCCGGGCGGCGCGGTGCGGGTACACCGCGTGGTGTGCGCCGCCGACTGCGGCATCCTCGTGAACCCCGACACGGTCGAGGCCCAGCTGCAGAGCGCGATCGTGTACGGCCTTACCGCGGCACTGTACGGGGAGATCACCATCGAGCGCGGGCGGGTGGCGCAGAGCAACTTCACCGACTATCGGATGCTCGGGCTCGCGGAGACGCCGGAGATCGAGGTGCACCTGGTGCGGAGCGAGGCCGCGCCGGGTGGCGTCGGCGAGGCGGGCTTGCCGCCCATCGCGCCGGCGGTGTGCAACGCCATCTTCGCCGGGACCGGGAAACGAATTCGGCGGTTACCGATCGGGCGGGTGGCGTAGTCCTCACGCCCTGACCCCCAGAAGCAGATCCTTCGCAAAGCAGATCCTTCGCGCCTGCGGCGCTCAGGATGACAGGCTCGCCCCCTCCCTGGGGGGGAGGGTCGGAAACCAACCTCCCTTTCCTAATTTCCGAACCCGACCGGCGCTGTCATCCTGAGCGAGCGCGCGGAACGCGCGCGAGCGAAGGATCTGGCATGCGACCGCGCGGAACGCGCGCGAAGCGAAGGATCTGGCATGGCGAGCGCGCGGAACGCGCGCGAGCGAAGGATCTAGAAAATCTCCCCGACGGGGCACGAGAAGCCGGGCACTACGTCGCCCCCGTCGAGGCTCTCGTCCGCGGTCAGGATCTGTTCCGTGCCATCGTCGCGATAGACGCGGGCCACGCGCGCGAGCGAAGGATCTAGAAAATCTCCCCGACGGGGCACGAGAAGCCGGGCACTACGTCGCCCCCGTCGAGGCTCTCGTCCGCGGTCAGGATCTGTTCCGTGCCATCGTCGCGATACACGCGGGCCACACGCCGGGCGGGGTCCAGGACCCAGACTAGCCTAGTCCCGGCGGAGAGCCAGTCGGCGACCTTGGCGAGGACCTCGCCGGCGCGATCGCCGGGTGAGATCACCTCAACGACCAAGTCGGGGGCGAAATGCGCGAATCCCGTCGGCTCGGGATCCGGGATTCGGTCTCTCCTGATGAACGCAACGTCGGGACCCCGGACGGTGTCCGGATTGCTGGCGAGCTTGAACCCCGCCTCCGCGTAGACTCGCCCCAATGCGGCCGCCCGCACGTGCGCGCCGAGAGCGAGGGCGAGATCCATCGCCACCCGTGCGTGCCGCATGCCTGGCAGCTCTCGCACGACGAGCAGGCCCCGGACGAGCTCCACCCGCTTGTCCGGGACGTAGACGTGCTGCAGCTCATCAGCGGTCAGGAGTGCCGGTGGCGACATGCGGGGAACGTACGTGGGCTCGGCGGGCATGGCAAGCGAATTTGTGCGGATGCGTCAACGCGAGATCAACGGCCGCAGGTGCTCACGCCCTCGTAAACGCTGCGATACACGATCCTGAACTTTGTCATCGGCACGCTCCTGCGGCGTAAGCCGCCGTTAGGCGCCTTCGGCCGGGAGCCGCCCGCCCCGAAACAGTCATCGTAGTCCGCTAGCAAGTTTGGGTCACCCTTCAACGAAAAGAGACAGATTGCCATTCCCTTGCGGACCGCAGTGAGGTCTGCATATTCGCGGTTAACTCAGATGCCATGAACCCCGAGGCGTAATGTTGTGCGGCTCGCCAATGCCTCGAGGGGAGCGGATCAGGGAACAGGTCACGATGGCGCAAACGCTCAGACGTCTGCTCGCCGTTGCAGCGGTCCTGCTGTTTGCCACCTGCCATAATGAGGGGCCGCCCGCAACGGTAGCGTCGGTGACCGTGACACCGCGGACCTTGACGGTGGGGGTGGGGGCGACCGCGCAGCTGACGGCGACGCCCAAGGATGCGAACGGGACGGCGCTCACGGGGCGCGTCGTGACCTGGGCGAGCGACAACACGACGGTGGCAACGGTGAGCTCCATGGGGCTGGTGGGGGGGGTGGCTCAGGGCCAGGCAACCATCACGGCGACGAGTGAGGGGCAGAGCGGGACGGC
>Ga0209808_1000984_pt1 | contig 14445 bp, 11 predicted proteins | sample GraSoiAngelo_157_FD_186171 | JGI IMG/M metagenome (GOLD analysis project Ga0209808, IMG submission 186171) | Grasslands soil microbial communities from the Angelo Coastal Reserve, California, USA - 14_1009_16_20cm (SPAdes) (version 2) | ecosystem: Environmental > Terrestrial > Soil > Grasslands ... | reverse complement strand
ATGTCCGGCAACACCATCGGCAGGCTGTTCACGGTGACCACCTTCGGCGAGAGCCACGGGCCCGCCATGGGATGCATCGTCGACGGCTGTCCGCCGGGCCTCCCGCTGAGTGAGGCGGACCTGCAGCAGGACGTCGATCGCCGCCGCACCGGCACCTCTCATTTCGTCAGCCAGCGGCGCGAGGCCGATCAGGTGCGCATCCTCTCGGGCGTGTTCGAAGGGCACACGACCGGCACGCCGATCGGCATCCTGATCGAGAACACCGACGCGCGCTCGCGGGACTACGACAAGATCAAGGACCGCTTCCGCCCCGGACACGCGGACTACACGTATCAGCAGAAATACGGCGTGCGCGACTACCGCGGCGGCGGGCGCTCCTCGGCGCGCGAGACGGTGATGCGGACCGCCGCGGGTGCGATCGCGCGCCGCTATCTCGCCGCACGGCTCGGCGTGCGCATCTACGGCTACCTGAGCCAGGTCGGCCCGCTCTCGATCCAGGCGGTGGATCCCGCCTTCGCCTACCAGAATCCGTTCTTCTGTCCGGACCCCTCCCGGCTCGCTGAGCTCGAGGAGCTCATCTGGAAAGTGCGCGCGGAGGGCGACTCGATCGGCGCGCGCGTCACGGTGGTGGCGAGCGGCGTGCCGCCCGGGCTCGGCGAGCCGGTGTTCGATCGGCTGGACGCGGACATCGCGCACGCGCTCATGAGCATCAACGCCGTGAAGGCGGTCGAGATCGGCGCCGGCACCCGCGCCGCCGCGCAGCGCGGCAGCGAGCACCGCGACGAGCTCGCTCCGCAGGGCTTTCGCAGCAACCACGCCGGCGGGACCCTCGGCGGCATCTCCTCCGGTCAGGACATCATCGCGCACCTGACCCTCAAACCCACCTCCAGCATCCAGCTGCCGGGGCAGACCATCGACGTCGCGGGCAATCCGGTCGAGGTCGTGACCACCGGGCGGCACGACCCCTGCGTAGGACTGCGGGCCACGCCGATCGCCGAGGCCATGCTCGCCATAGTGCTGATGGACCATTACCTGCGGCACCGCGCGCAGAACGCGGACGTGAAGTCACCGACTCCGGATATCACCGCAGCGTCCCGCCGCTGACCGCATCGTTCCGCCACTGACCGCAGCGTTTCGCCACTGACCGCAGCGTGAACTACTGCGCAAAAGCGGCCCGCGTCGCATTCCCGGACGGGCGGCGGACGCGCCCGTACTCCACGGTGGCTCCCGAGGCAGCGAACCGCGACACAGTTTATGCCCCGAGAATCCGTGAAGATTCTGCTCCTTGGGGCGAGGACTTGACTTATGGATTGCCCCCGACCATGCGTATAAAAGCGTGGCTGCGCAGTGGGTTCCGGGGAACCGGGCTTTGGTGCAGCAGCCTATTTAAGTTATATTGCGGCGTTATTTCTAAGGGGGTCGCATCCTGTGGCCTACCCTTTTGTTTTCATAGGACATTTGGTCCGATAATGCCTTTCGGGGTGCCCTGATGGTTGCCAAACGCTCAAACCGGGCGCTGGCATTGCTGCTGGCCTTGCCGTCGGCGGCGTTTGCCTTGGGTCTTGGAGACATCCGTCTCCTGTCGCCGCTCAACGCGCCGCTCGATGCGGAGGTCGAGCTGGTCGACGTTGCGCCCGACGAGGTAAACACGCTCCAGGCACAGCTTGCCTCGCGCGAGACGTTCGCCCGCTACGGGCTCGAGTGGCCGGCCTACCTCGCCGGCGTCCAGGTCCACGTGGTGCACTCGCCCAACGGTAGCGAGGTGCTCAAGCTCAAATCCACGGAGGCCATCTCCGAGCCGTTCATGACGGTCCTGCTCGAGGTGAGCTGGTCGCGCGGGCACCTGGTGCGCGAGTACACCATGCTGCTCGATCCGCCGGTGTATACGCCGGGTCAATCCGCCGTCGCCAGCGCACCGGTGACCGCCCCCGCGACCGGCGTCGGCACGCGTGAAGGGGCGATCGCGCGCAGCGCCGACCCCCCGCCGGTCGCCACGCCCGCGGCACCGCAGCCCGACGCACCCGCCGAGGCGGCGCCCGCGGCGCCCCGCGGCGCGCCTCCCGCGAGCTCCGACTCGACCGCAGGCTCGATGCACGTCGTCCAGCGCGGCGAGACGCTCACGGCGATCGCCAGCGACGCCGCCAGCGCGAGCGCGAAATCCGCCCGCACCCACAGCTGGATGCTGGCCATCTACCAGGCCAACCCGCGCGCTTTCGATCGGAACATGAACGTGATGCGCTCGGGCGCAGTGATGCGCATCCCTGGCGAGGCGCAGGCCACGGCCGTCTCTGCGGCCGAGGCGGCGGCCGAGATCCGTCGTCAGTACGCTGCCTGGCGCTCGAGCGGTGGGGCCCCGACCGCCTCCTCGGGCGAGCAGGCCGGGCGGCTGAAGCTCGTAACCCCGTCGGAGTCGGCCTCAGTGGGTGCGACGCCCGGTGCCTCGAGCGGCGCCGAGGTCAGCCGGCTGCAGGGCCAGGTGCACGACCTCGAAGGGCAGCTCGCCGAATCCAAGCGGCTGCTCGAGCTGAAGAACGCAGAGCTTGCGCGGTTGCAGTCGGAGCTTGCCGCCAAACGGGCGCCCGCCGCCGCCCCGCCGCCGCCGCCCGTGGCGCAGGTGCCACCCCCTGCGGCGCAGCGACCGGTCGAGCAGGCTCCGGTGACGCAGGCCGCTCCGCCGCCGCCACCCGCTCCGATAACCGAGGAGAAGCCGCCCGAGGCCGCCGCGCCGCCCGAGGCCGCCGCGCCGCCGCCCGCGCCGACCCCCGCGCCGCAGAGCGCAAAGCCTGCGCCGGTGCTGCCCGAGAGCGCCGCCGGTGAGTCGCTCCTCGACACGCTGGAGGGCCCCCCGCGCCGCAGAACGCAAAGCCTGCGCCGGTGCCGCCCGAGAGCGCCGCCGGTGAGTCGCTCCTCGACACGCTGGAGGGCTACTGGTGGGAGATCGCACTCGCGATGCTCGTGGTCGTCGGAGTGATCGCCGCACGCTTCGTGCGTGCGCAGCGCGCGGCGCAGTTCGATGACTCCCTCGGGCGCCTCGCCGTCGCGGGCGCCGAAGCCGTGGAGGCCTCGCCGCCGAGCCGCGGGTTCGCTTCCCGCGGATTCGCATCGGGCGAGCCGCCGATGCGCGCGACCGAGCCCGCCTCCCGCGAGCCGGGCTTCGTCGTCGAGGAATCCGGCACGCACGAGCGGCCGCGCCTCTCGCTCGGAGCGGCCGAGGCGGCGCCAGCGCGGCATGTCACCGCCGACGAGACGATCAGCAGCGAGACCGCGATCAACCTCGACCAGGGCGACCCCCTCGCCGAGGCCGACTTCCACATGGCGTACGGCCTGTACGACCAGGCCGCGGATCTGATCCGCATCGCGATCGGCCGCGAGCCCGCGCGGCGCGATCTGAGGCTGAAGCTCCTCGAAGTGTTCTTCGTGTGGGGGAACAAGGAGCAGTTCCTGCAGACGGCCCGGGAGCTCGCCGACAGCCGCGACGAAGCGGCCCCCGGCGAGTGGGAGAAGATCCTCATCATGGGCAAGCAGCTCGCGCCCGAGGATCCGTTGTTCTCGGGCGCCGGCGCGGTGAGCGGCGCGATGGCCGGGGGCGTGGACCTCGACCTCGAAGGCGGACAGAGCCGCGTGGACTTCGATCTGCTCGGCGAGCCGGGCACAGCCGACGGGCAAGGGACCGTGGATCTGGATATCGGCGCGGCCATGGGCGATCAGGCGGACTCGCCGACCAATGTCACCGACCGCAACGCCGCGCTCGGGGGCTTCGGCGCCACCGGAACGACGCGCCAGATGACGGCGCGCCTGCGTCAGGACCTTACCACCACCACCGAGGTCGACGCGCCGACTGTCGAGCAGCCGGCGTTCACGCAGGATCAGCCCACCATACGTCAGAAAGTCGAGACGGCGCTCAAGAGCGCCGACCAGACTGCGGAGCTCGCCCTCGATGACCTCGGGCTCGATGTGGGGCAGGTCGACACGGTGGAACAGCCGGGACCGGCGGCCGCGGCGGGGGCGGAGGGTCCCACGCTGGTGGCAGGCCTCGACGATCGCTCCCGTAAGGTCATGGATGACGCGCAGCGGCGCGCCAAGAAAGACGAGCACGGTCAGACCGGTGCCTGGCAGTTCGACCAGGACGAGCTCGAAGCGGCGCTCACGCAGACGAGCCTCGCCCTCCAGGACGCCTCGGCGACCTCGCGCCTCGCGGCGCTCGGGGCGCACTCGGTCGATGTCGACATCGGCGAGGCGAGCAGCACGCACCCGTCACTGCACGGCGGGGGAGTGGATCTCGACGTCGGCGACGCCACCGGCAGCCACGCGGCCAACGGCGGGCACATCGACGTCGACGTCGGCACGGCCAGCGTGCCGGACACCGCATTCGCCGCCACGCAGCGACTGTCTTCGGAGGACCTGGCGCTCCCGGACCTCGAGCCGGTCACCATGAGCGAGGTCGGCACCAAGCTCGATCTGGCCCGGGCCTACATGGACATGGGCGACCCGGACGGCGCGCGCAACATTCTCGAGGAAGTGCTCGCGGAAGGCTCGGCGGCGCAGAAGCAGGAAGCGCAGCGCCTGATGGAGTCGCTGCCGGGGTAGTGGACTCAAGCGCCGGCGGCTAAGAAGAACCGCGGCCTGTGGCCGCGAACAACCGGCCGGTTTTCGTTGCGGGTGCAGCGCGCATGGAGAGGATCGCCGTCGGGATCGAGTACGACGGCTTCGCCTACGCGGGCTGGCAGGCGCAGGCCGAGCGGGCGAGCGTCCAGACGATCGCCGAGCGCGCCCTCGGCAGCGTCGCAGCCGAGCCCGTAACCCTCACGTGCGCCGGGCGCACGGACGCCGGCGTGCACGCCTTCGGTCAGGTGGCGCACTTCGACACGCATGCGCTGCGGAGCGGGCGCGGCTGGGTCCTCGGAGCCAACAGCGGGCTGCCCGTCGATGTCAGCCTCTCGTGGGCGGTGCCGGTGCCGGCGCACTTCCACGCGCGCTACTGCGCCGAGGCGCGCACCTATCGTTACCTGATCCTGAACCGCATGGCCCGCTCGGCGCTCACTGCACACCGTGCCGCGTGGGTGCACCGGCCGCTCGATGAGGAGCGCATGGCGCAGGCGGCCGCCATGCTGCACGGCGAGCACGACTTCAGCGCCTTCCGCTCCTCGGAATGCCAGGCCCGATCGCCGATCCGGCGCATGGAGCGCCTGACCGTCGAACGCCGCGGCGACTGGATCCTCATCGAGGCGACCGCGAACGCGTTCCTCCACCACATGATGCGCAACATCGCGGGACTTCTCATCGCCATCGGCAAGGCCGAGGCGCCCCCTTCCTTTGCGGGCGAGGTGCTCGAGGGGCGCGACCGGACCCGTAACGCCGCCACGGCGCCTGCCGCGGGCCTCTATCTCATGTCGGTGCGCTACGGGGAAGCGTTCGGGCTGCCGGCGGCGCCCGGGCACGAGGGGCACGGGGTCCGATCGGCTATGATCGCAGGATTCGGCCTCGAGCCCGTGTGGGCGCGCTAAGAATGTCCTGGTTCGACAAGATCATGCCCTCCCGTATCAAGACCGAGCGGCGCTCGCGCTCGGTCCCGGAGGGACTGTGGATCAAGTGCCCGGCCTGCGATGCGGTGCTCTATCGCGCCGAGCTCGAGCGCAACCTCTATGTCTGCCCCAAGTGCAGTCACCACATGCGCATCGGCGCGCGCGAGCGCCTCGAGCGCTTCCTCGATCCCGGTACGACGTCCGAGATCGGCGCCACCATCTCCCCGGAGGATCCGCTCAAGTTCCGCGACAGCAAGCGCTACCGCGACCGCCTCGCCCAGGCGCAGAAGGCGACCGGCGAGAGCGATGCGCTGGTGGTGCTCGCGGGCACGCTGCACGGCCTGCCGGTGGTGAGTTGCGCGTTCGAGTTCCAGTTCCTCGGCGGCTCGATGGGATCGGTGGTCGGCGAGCGCTTCAAGCGCGCCGTGGACTACTGCATCCAGGAACGGCGGCCGCTCGTGTGCTTCTCCGCGAGCGGCGGGGCGCGCATGCAGGAGGCGCTGTATTCGCTGCTGCAGATGGCGAAGACCGCGGCGGCGCTCTCGCGCCTGGCGCAGGCGCACCTGCCCTTCATCTCGGTGCTGACCGATCCGACCACCGGCGGCGTGTCGGCGAGCCTCGCGCTGCTCGGTGACCTGAACCTCGCCGAGCCGCGCGCGCTCATCGGCTTTGCGGGCCCGCGGGTCATCCAGCAGACCGTGCGCGAGACGCTGCCCGAGGGCTTTCAGCGCAGCGAGTTCCTGCTCGAGCACGGCGCGCTCGACATGATCGTCGACCGCCGCGAGATGGGCGACCGGATCGCGGCGCTGCTGCGGCTGCTGCTGAAGCTCCCGGCGGCCGCCGCCTGAAGGCCGCGCCCGCTTCGCACATCAGCCCCCATGCGCACGCTCGCCGAGTGGCTCACGCTGCAGGAGGCGGTGCATCCGAAGAGCATCGACCTCGAGCTGACGCGCGTGGCCGCCGTGGCGCGCGCGCTCGGGATCGAGGCGCCCGAGTTCCCGGTGATCACCGTGGCCGGCACCAACGGCAAGGGCTCGGTCGTGGCGCACCTCGAGGCGCTCTTCGGGGCGCTCGGAGCCTCGACCGGCATGTTCACCTCGCCGCACCTGCTGAAGTACAACGAGCGCATCCGCCTCAAGGGCCGCGAGGCCGCCGATTCCGAGCTGATCGCGGCGTTCGAGCGCATCGAGGCGGCGCGCGGGGCGACCACGCTCACCTTCTTCGAATACAACACGCTGGCGGCGCTCGTGATCTTCGCGGACCGTGCGGTCGATGTGGCGCTCCTCGAGGTGGGGCTCGGGGGGCGCCTCGATGCCACCAACCTCGTGGCGGCCGATGTCGCGGTGCTCGTCTCGGTCGGCTTCGATCACAGCGACTGGCTCGGCGGCACGCTCGACCTCATCGGCGCCGAGAAAGCGGGCATCTTCCGCGCGGGGCGCCCCGCGGTGCTCGGCACGCCGGAGATGCCCGCGAGCGTCGCTGCCGCGATCGAGTCGCTCGGGGCGCGAGCGGTGATCGCGGAGCGCGATTTCAGCTGGCGGCTGCGCGGGGAGAGCTGGGACTACGAAGGGCTCGAGCTGGCACTGCGCGCGCTCCCGCCGTCGGCGCTCGCCGGCTCCATCCAGTATCGCAACGCCGCCACGGCCCTCGCCGCCGTCGAGGCGCTCGCGCGCGACGCAGGCTCGCGGGCGGCGGTCCGCCGTCTCGCCGCGCGCCTCGCGCCGCTCGAGGAAGGTGCGGTGAGCGGCGCGCTGCGCGCGGTGCGGCTCCCCGGGCGCTTCCAGGTGGTGCCGGGCGAGGTGGAGTGGATCCTCGATATTGCGCACAACCCGCCTGCGGCCGAGGTGCTCTCGAGACAGCTGCGCGAGCGAGCGATGCCGGGCGCCGAGGGCGGGGAGCGCGCGCGGGCACGGACCCTCGCGGTCATCGGAGTGCTCGTCGTGTGCACGCTGCCCGGTGCGCGCGGCAGCAGCGCCGGGCAGCTCGCGGAGCGGCTCGGGCGGCCGCGGAGCGAGATCCAGCTCGCCGACTCGGTCACGGCGGGCTGCGAGCTCGCGCGCGCGGCGGCACGGCCCGGAGACCGGGTCGTCGTCTTTGGATCAGTCCACACCGTGGGGCCGGCGCTCGAATGGCTTCGGATATACTAAGTGCGAGCCCGCAGCCAGCGCGGCGTCCGTAACGCTCGCGCGGCGGTGCACCGCGCTTGGCTTTCGCGGTTTCGCCCCCATCGTGAGGGGACCTAAGTGAAAGAACGGCTGACGGGCGCAATCATTCTCGTGGCGCTGATCGTGCTGTTGGTGCCCGAGGTGTTGACCGGCCCGATCCGGTCCGCGCCGCACACGGCGGCCGTCACGCCCTCCGGGGAAGGTGCGCCATTACGTTCCTACACCATCAACCTCTCGGACGAGGCTCATCCGCGCAACGCCGACGCCGAGCGCGCCGCACCCGAGCCGCCCGTCCCTCTCGAGGCGGCGCCGGCGTTTCCGCCGCCCGTCGAGGCCGCGCCGCGAGAGACACGACCCGCCGCGGCGGACCGGGCAACGCTGGCGGACAAGGCTTCCGCGGCGCCCCAGGGCGCGCCACCGCCGGGGCCTTCCGCGCCGCCGCCGGCGAAGCGGGTGACAACGCCCGCAACCTCGGGCCCGGCGAGCGGCGAGGGCGGCCCGGGAGGGTGGGTCGTGCAGCTCGGCAGCTTCGCGCAACACGCGAACGCCGAGCGACTGGCGCGCCAGGTGAGGGCGCGGGGCTTCAAGGTGAGCGTCTCGCAGGAGAGCTCCGGGCGGCGGCTGTTCCGGGTGCGGGTCGGAGGACCCGGGCAGGACCGCGCGGCCGCTACACAGCTCGCCGCGCAGCTGCATGCGGCAGGTCACAGTGGCGCGATCGTGCCGAAGTAACGCCGCGGGCGCGTGATGTGCGCCTCGGGCAAGGCGTGCGCCGCTCTTGTACAATCCGCGCCGCGCCCGACAGGTGCGCCCGCGACGGGTTGCGATGAATCTGACCGACTACCTGGTGATCGTTGCCGTCATCGCTTCCGCGATCGTCGGCGCCTGGCGAGGATTCCTGCGCGAGGTGATCGCGTTCGCCGCCTGGGTCATCGCGCTGTTTCTCGCCTGGCACTTCACGGATCTCATCGCGCCGCACCTCGGGGGACTCATGTCCGACTCCGGGGTGCGGCCCTGGGCGGCGCGCGTGATCATCGTCGTGCTGGTGCTGCTCCTCGGCGCCGGCGTCGGCGCAACCCTCGCACATTTCGTGCGGCTGTCGATGTTCAGCGGCATGGATCGGTTGCTCGGTTTCGTCTTCGGTTTGCTGCGGGGCGCGGTGCTGCTCGGAGTGTTCGTGATCCTCGGCCAGCTCCTCAAGCTCGAGGACGAGTACTGGTGGAGCCACTCGCGGCTCATCCCCTACGGGGCGTCGGTCGCGAACGGGCTGCGCAAGCTCGTGGGCGAGCCGCCGATGGTGGTGCGGCACGCGGGCGAAGCGCGGGTGCGGGTCTGAGGAGCTGAAGTTACACATGTGCGGCATCGTCGGCATCGTCGGAGTGGGCGCCGTAAACCAGCGTCTCTATGACGCTCTCACGGTGCTGCAGCATCGCGGCCAGGACGCCGCCGGCATCACCACCTGCGGCGAGGGCGAGCTCTACGTGCGCAAGGGCAGCGGACTCGTGCGCGACGTCTTCCAGCAGCATCACATGCTCGAGCTCAAGGGCAACGTCGGCATCGGCCACGTGCGCTATCCGACCGCCGGCTGCGACAGCGCCTCCGAGGCGCAGCCGTTCTACGTCAACGCGCCCTACGGCATCTGCCTCGGGCACAACGGCAACCTCACCAACGCCACCGAGCTCGCGGAGATCCTGATCCGCGAGGACCGCCGTCACCTCAACACCACCTCGGATTCCGAGGTGCTGCTGAACGTCTTCGCTTCCGAGCTGCAGCGGGTCGGCACCGCTCGCGTGACGCCCGCGGACGTGTTCGCCGCGCTCACCGCGGTATACCGCCGCTGCCGCGGCGGCTACGCCGTGGTGGCGATGATCATCGGCCACGGCATCCTCGGCTTTCGCGACCCGAACGGCATCCGCCCGCTGGTGCTCGGCGAGCGCAGCACCGCGCGCGGCACCGAATGGATGCTCGCTTCCGAGAGCGTGGCGCTCGATGCCCTCTCGTTCCGCCTGGTGCGCGACGTGACGCCGGGGGAGGCGGTGTTCATCGACGAGCAGGGCCGGCTCCACACGCAGCAGTGCGTCGCGACGCCGCGCCACACCCCCTGCATCTTCGAATACGTGTACTTCGCGCGCCCCGACTCGAAGATCGACAACATCTCCGTCTACCGCGCCCGCATGCGCATGGGCGATCGCCTGGCGGACAAGATCCTGCGCGAGCGCCCCAGGCACGACATCGACGTGGTCATCCCGGTCCCGGACACCAGCCGCACCAGCGCGCTGCAGCTCGCGCAGCGCCTCTCCGTCAAGTACCGCGAGGGCTTCATCAAGAACCGCTACATCGGCCGCACCTTCATCATGCCCGGGCAGGACGAGCGGGAGAAGTCGGTGCGGCGCAAGCTCAACGCCATCGATCTCGAGTTCCGCGGCAAGACGGTGCTGCTGATCGACGACTCGATCGTCCGCGGCACGACTTCGGCGCAGATCATCGAGCTCGCCCGCGAAGCCGGCGCGAAGAAGGTGTACTTCGCCTCCGCCGCCCCTCCCGTGCGCTTCCCGAACGTCTACGGAATCGACATGCCGGCGGCGAGCGAGCTGGTCGCGAGCGGCCGCACGGTGGAGGAGGTGGCGCGCCTCATCGGCGCGGACTGGCTGGTGTACCAGGACCTCACCGACCTGATCGCAGCCTGCAAGCACGAGGATGCGCGCATCGAGGAGTTCGACACCTCCTGCTTCTCGGGCGAATACGTGACCGGAGACGTCACGCCCGAATATCTCGGGCGGCTGCAGCTGGAGCGCTCGGATGCGGCGAAGCACGCGCGCCGCGAGCGGCACGGCAAGCTCAAAGTCGTCCGCGGCAGCTGAGCTCCCGGACGGCGGCGACCCGCGCCGCGCGCTGCTGCTCGCCCTGCTCGAGACGGGCCTGCGGCGCGTCGAGGGGCGGCGCTGTGTGCGCGAGGCGCTGGCGAGGCCCCAACACCCCGCGGCTCCCGTGTGGCTGGCCGGGGTCGGCAAGGCCGCCGAGTCCATGGCGCTCGGCGCATACGATGCGCTCGGCGGCGCCATCGAGCGCGCGCTCCTCATCACGCGCGATGCTCCCCTCTCCCCGGAGATCGCCCGTCTCGGCGCCGAAGTCCTCATCGGCGCCCATCCGGTGCCGGATGAGCGCTCGCTCGCGGCCGGCGGGCGGCTGCTCGCGTGGGTGGAGAGCCTCCCGGGCGAGGTCGAGCCGCTGTTTCTCATCTCCGGCGGCGCCTCGAGCCTCGTCGAGGTGCCGGAGGCCGGCGTCACGCTCCCCGACCTCGAGGCGCTGACGCGCCGGGCCTTCGCCGAGGGGCTCGCCATCGGCGAGTTGAACCGCCGGCGGGCGGCGCTGTCGCGCATCAAGGGGGGGCGACTCGCAGGCAGGCTGCGCGGCCGTCCGGCGCGGGCGCTGTTCATCTCGGACGTGCCGGACGACGACCCGCGGGTCATCGGCTCAGGACTCATGGGGCCCGCCGCGGAGGGCCACGATCGCATCGAGCGGCAGGTGGTGGCCTCGGTCGATCAGGCGGTGGCGGCGGTCGCGGTGGCGGCCGCGGCGCTCGGCCTCACCGTGCACCCGCCGGGGCGGCGCTTCGCGGGAGAGGCCGTGCGGCTCGCGGCCCGCTTCGCACGCGAGCTGCACACGGGCACGGCGCAGCTGCACGTCTGGGGTGGCGAGTCGACCGTGATGCTGCCGCCGCATCCCGGGCGCGGCGGGCGCAACCAGCACCTCGCGCTGGCAGCGGCGCGCCTCATCGCGGGCCGCCCGGAGCTGATGCTGCTGGCCGCCGGCACCGACGGGAGCGACGGCGTCACCGAGGACGCGGGCGCCCTCGTGGACGCCGACACTTGCGCGCGGATCGCGCTCGCGGAGCTCGACGCGGAGCGCGGCCTCGAGAGGGCGGATTCCGCGCCCGCGCTCGCGGCGAGCGGCGATCTGGTGCACCTGGGTCCCACCGGCACCAACGTCGGGGATCTGGTGATTGGACTTAAGCTGGCCGCGGATGCGGCGCGCGCCCTCGAGGCGCTTCATGGCGGCACGCGCCCGCGCGTGCTGTAATTCCGCGTGATGCGATTGCTGTTGATCGAGGAAGACGCGGGCCGCTGCGATTATATCCGGGAGCGGCTCGCCTCATGGCGGCCGCAGGCGCAGCTCACCGTGCACAGCCCCGTCTCGCAGGGAGCGCTGGCGCCGGAGTTCCTGGCCCAGGGTTTCGATGCGGTGCTGCTGGCGGACTCCTGGCCCGGCGGCCGTGGCCTCAACTGGGCGCGCGAGCTCGCGAGCCGCGCCGGCTTTGCGCCGCTCGTGCTGCTCACCGACGCGGACCTCTCGGAGGCGCGCGAGGCGTGCGCGCTCGGGGCCTACACCTTGAGCCGCGAGGAGCTCGAGCGGGACACCTTCGCGCAGGTGCTGGTGGCGGCGGAGCAGCGTCAGGCGCTGGCCCGGGCGGTCTGGCGCAGCAGCCGCGCGGGACGCGAGACCCAGCGCTTCGGCGACGCCTTCATCCGCGGCTATCGCTTCATCCGCCGCCTGGCGTCGGGCCCCACGAGCGATCTCTTCGTCGGCGAGAGCGAGCGCGCCGGGAGGCTGGTGGCGCTCAAGGTCGCGCGCGACCGCCAGGACGAGGAGAGCCAGCCCGTCGACATGTTCCAGCGCTTCCTGCAGGAGCACGAGATCGCCCAGCGCATCAACAGCACGGCGGTGGTGCGCCTGCATGACCTCGGGGTCAGCGATGAGCATGCGTGGCTCGTGATGGAGTACTTCGAGCTCGGCGATTTGCGCCGGCGCATGCGGGCGTCGCTCGCACCGCGAGAGGCGCTGCGGCTCGCGGCCGCGATCGCACGCTCGCTCGCCGCCGTCCACGGCGCGGGAGTGCTGCATCGGGATCTCAAGCCCGGCAACATCATGCTGCGCCACGACGGCAGCGTCGCCCTGATCGACTTCGGCCTCTCCAAGGACCTGGCGCTCGCGCTCGACCTCACCGACAGCGGCACCATCTTCGGCACGCCGCACTACATGAGCCCGGAGCAGGGCCACGCCGAGCCGCTCGATGCGCGCAGCGACCTCTACAGCCTCGGCGTCATCCTCTTCGAGATGCTCACCGGCCAGAAGCCCTACCGCGCCGAGAACCCGATGGCGATCGTCTACAAGCACCGCAAGGAGCCGATCCCGCGGCTGCCGGCGCAGTTCGAGGCCGTGCAGCCGCTCCTCGAGCGGCTGCTGGCGAAGACGCCGGCGGATCGCATCGCTACGGCGGAGGAGGCGGCCGAGGCGCTGCAGCACACGCTCGATGCGTGGCTGGCGCGCGGGATCTCGGGATGAGCGCTGCGGCCGCTCCCGCGCCGGCCGCGGCGGACCGCGCCTCGATCCTCGAGGCGCCCACCCCGGCGGCGTGGGTCGAGGACGCCCTGAGCCATCTGCCGGAGCTGCTGCTCGATCACGCCAACTGCGAGAAGAAAGCCGCCTCGAGCGCGCTCGCGCTCATGTTCGCGTACGCCGAGGACACTCGTCTCGCGCTCGCGCTCTCGCGCCTGGCGCGCGAGGAGCTCAGGCACTTCGAGCAGGTGCAGAAGGCCCTCGGCGCACTCGGGGTCGCGTTCGCGCGGCAGCGCCCCGGTCGCTACGCGCATGGACTGCGCTCGGTGTTGCGCAGCGGCGAGCCCTGCCGCAAGCTCGATCTGCTGCTCGCCGCGGCGCTGATCGAGGCGCGCTCGGCGGAGCGCTTTGCGCTCCTCGCCCCGCACGTGCCGCCGCCGCTCGAGCGGCTGTACGAGGAGCTCTCGGCCTCCGAGGCGCGCCACTTCGAGCTGTACATCGACTTCGCGCGCACGGCCGCCCCGCAGGAGTGGCGGAGCCGCCTCGAGGCGCTCGCCTCGCGCGAGGCGCAGCTCGCGACAACCGCCGACCGGCTGCTGCGTTTTCACTCGGGCCCCCTCGAGCGGGCGCCAGAGCTCTGAAGGCTGCTGCGGCACGAGGCCTACAGTCGCTTACAAACTCGCGCCCGCATTCGCTGTCAGGAACTCCATGGCGGAAGTATCCTCGGGCGTAGCCACCCCGCGAAGCCGGATGAGCCAGCGCCCCCATCTTCTCATCGTCGACGACGATCGCGAGATCCGCGGCCTGCTGGCCCAGTATCTCGAGAAGCACGATTTCCGCACCACCGCCGTCGCCGACGGAAAGGAAATGCGCCGCGTCATGGAGCGCTCGCACGTGGATCTGCTGGTGCTCGATCTGATGCTGCCGGGGGAGGATGGGCTGACGCTCTGCCGCCAGCTCCGCAGCCGCTCGCAGGTGCCGATCATCATGCTGACCGCGCGCGGCGAGGACGTCGACCGCATCGTCGGGCTCGAGCTCGGCGCGGATGATTACCTTCCGAAGCCCTTCAATCCACGCGAGCTCCTCGGACGGATCAAGGCGATCCTGCGCCGCACCGCGCACGCGCCCCGCGATCCGAGCCCCGAGAGCGTCCGCGGCTTCTCCTTCGGCGGCTGGCGGCTCGACACGGTCACCCGCACCCTGAAAGAGACCTCCGGCCGGGAGGTCGCGCTCAGCGGCGCCGAGTACCGACTGCTCGCGATACTGCTCGCGGCCGGCAACCGCGTGCTGAGCCGTGCCCAGCTGACGGAGCTGCTGCGCGGCCGCGACGCCGATCCCTTCGATCGCAGCATCGACGTGCGCGTCAGCCGCCTGCGGCAGATCCTCGGCGACGACGCGCGCGCGCCGCAGATCATCAAGACCGT
>Ga0209808_1000980_pt1 | contig 14464 bp, 19 predicted proteins | sample GraSoiAngelo_157_FD_186171 | JGI IMG/M metagenome (GOLD analysis project Ga0209808, IMG submission 186171) | Grasslands soil microbial communities from the Angelo Coastal Reserve, California, USA - 14_1009_16_20cm (SPAdes) (version 2) | ecosystem: Environmental > Terrestrial > Soil > Grasslands ... | reverse complement strand
TCAAGGCGGCGCTTGATGCGCGCTTTAGTCCTGCGGCGCCTTCAGTCTCTCCCAGGTCACCGTGCGCACGGTCTTGCGGCCGGTGGCCGGGTCGTTGGAGGGATCCGTAAGCAGCGTCAGGCGATCGCCATTGAGCCTGTAGGTTCGCATGAGGGATTGACCGGTGCGGGTCTCGTCCCAGGAAACGTCCACGTGGTGGGTGACGGTCTTCGCCGCAGCGTCCACGGTGTACGTTCCGGCATAGGCGAGCATGCTCCGCATCAGAGCCGCCGCCTCCTCGGGTGTGGCCACGGGTCCCGCGGGTCTCTTGCGCTCGCTGCCGACGATGATGACGATCATGCGCCCGTCGCGGCCGTAGTTGATGTAGCCGCCGGGATGGGCTCCCATGACGTCGGACCTGACACCCGATGGAACCTCTTCGCCGACATAGGAGACGAGCCTCCAGGTGCCGACGAGATCCGGGTGCGCGGAGCCGGTGCGATCCGTCTGCGCCGAGACCGGGCACAGCAGCGCGAAGAGCGGCAGAATGATCAGCAGAACACTTCGTTTCACGGCAACATCTCCCCGGCCGCGGTGCTTAAGGGACGTGCTCTCCCGAACGCGGCTCGATCCACAGCGCCCGCGCCAGGCCGCAGAGCTCCCCCTCCTCGTCGTAGAGCGCGGTGCCCGCCTCGTGCTTGCGGCCGTTCGAGCCGACGTGCCAGCCGACGACCGTGCACGACTCCGCAATGTGCACGCGGCGATCGACGTGCCCGGTGAACTCCGCGAGCAGCATCATCCGGTCATCGGGAGCGACTGCGTAGTAGCCCGGGCAGTCGAGAGCCGCCGACATGAACTCGGCGCGCACCTTTCCGTCCCCGCCGTCGAGGGAAGCGTCCGGCACCCAGGGCGCCGCGACCATGCCACGCTCGGGCATGGGGCCCGCAAAGATGCGCAGACCGTCGCCGCGCACCCGCCGGGTGCCGCATACGAAACAGGTCGGGAAGCGGTGACTCCGAAATCCCGCGTAGCGCCGCGAGGCCTCCACCGCCTCGAGGTAGTCGGGCGCCGGCTTCGCCGCGAGCTCGAGCCTCGCGGGGCGCGCTTCTGCGATCGGCTCCGTGGCCTGCATGACGCGCCAGCCGCCGCCCTCGAGCTCATCCACCGTGAGCTCCGTGTCGAGGGGCGGGGGCTTCAACAGCCGCACCGCGACGGTCTCCGAGGCGAGCGTCGCCACCAGGCCGGCGAAATAGCCTCCGTTCGAGGAGCCCGGCGGGCCGCAGAAGCGCGCCGCGATGGTCAAGGTCTTCATGACGGCGCGACAGGATGGGGTTTCTGTACGCCGGAGGCAATGGGCCCGACTCAGGCGCGCAGCGCCTCGAGCCAGGCGGCGGGATCCTCTCCCCGCTCCAGCGCCTCCACCAGTGCCGAGCCGACCACCACACCGTCGACGTGCCCGGTGAGACGCTCGACCTGCGTGCGGCTGCGGATGCCGAAGCCGGCGCACACCGGAATCGGCGAGCTGGCCCGCACCCGATCGAGATAGGCGAGCACCTCATCCGGCACCGCGACGTTGCGGCCGGTGGTGCCGGTCATCGTGACCGCGTACACGAAGCCCCGGCTCGCGGCGCAGAGCGCTCGGAGGCGCTCGGGTCCGGTGAGCGGTGTCACCATCTGCACCAGCGCGATCCCCCGCGGCTCGAGCGCCGAGCGCAGCTCGGCGCTTTCCTCGAGCGGCAGATCCGGGACGATGAAGCCGGCGACGCCGGCGCGGGCGGCGCCCTCGGCGAGGCGCCCGAGACCGAAAGCGAGCAGCGGGTTCAGGTAGCTCATCAAAAGCCGCGGCGCGCGGACCCCTTCGAGCGCTTGGAGCTCCGCAAGGATCCACCTGAGGCTCGCGCCTTGCGCGAGCGCCGTCTGGCTCGCGCGCTGAATCGTCACTCCGTCCGCCATCGGATCGGTGAAGGGCACCCCGATCTCGATCACGTCCGCCGCGGAGGCGAGCGCGCGCACGTGCCCGCGGAAGCTCTCGCGCCGCGGAAAGCCCGCCGTGAGGTAAGCCACGAGCGCCGGGCCGCCCTTCGCCGTCGCGGCGCGGATGGCCTCCCCGAGCGTCACGCCCGCGCTCATCGGTGCGCCGGCTCGAGCAGCGTCCGCTCGAGCGTGGACATGTCCTTGTCGCCGCGCCCGGAAAGGCACACGAGGATCGAGTGGCCGGGATGCGATCGCGCCCAGCGCTCGGCGGCGGGAAGCGCATGGGCGCTCTCGAGCGCCGGCAGGATCCCTTCCCACTCGCTCAGCGCGCGCACGCCGGCGAGCGCCTCCTCATCGCTCGCGGTCTCGTAACGGACGCGCCCGACGGCCGCGAGCAGCGCGTGCTCGGGACCCACCCCGGGATAGTCGAGCCCTGCGGAGACCGAATGAGTCTCCTGGACCTGGCCGTCCTCGTTCTGCAGCAGCATCGAGTACGTCCCATGCAGCACGCCGGGTCGTCCGAACGCGATCGTCGCGGCGTTCTCGCCCAGGCCCGCGCCGCGCCCGCCCGCCTCGACGCCGATCAGCTCGACCGTGGCGTCGGGGACGAACGCGTGAAAGGCGCCGATGGAGTTGGAGCCACCGCCGACGCAGGCGATGACGGCATCCGGAAGTGCGCCGCTCGAGGCGAGGAGCTGCTCCCGGGCTTCACGGCCGATGACAGACTGGAGCTCCCGCACCAGGTAGGGGTAGGGGTGCGGGCCGACCACGGAGCCGAGCAGATAATAAGTGTCCTCGGGATCGGACACCCAGGCGCGCAGCGCCTCGTCGATGGCGGCGCGCAGGGTGCGATCGCCGCTGGTCACCGGCACGACCTCCGCGCCGAGCAAGCGCATGCGCCCGACGTTCGGGGCCTGCCGCTCCATGTCGATCGAGCCCATGTACACGGTGCAGGGGAGCCCGAGCCGCGCGCACGCCGCGGCGCTCGCGACACCGTGCTGTCCGGCGCCGGTCTCGGCGACCACGCGCTTTGCACCGAGGCGCTTCGCAAGCAGCGCCTGGCCCATGGCGTTGTTGATCTTGTGCGCGCCGGTGTGGGCCAGGTCCTCGCGCTTGAGCCACACGCGGGCGCCCCAGCGCCCCGACAACCGGTCCGCGAAGGTGAGCGGCGTCGGTCGGCCGACCCAGCTCCGCAGCTGCCCGGCCAGCTCTTCCTTGAAGCCGCGCGTGGGCAGTTGCTCGCGCACCCCGCGCTCGAGCCTCTCGAGCGCGGGCATGAGCGTCTCGGGGACATAACGGCCACCGAAGGGACCGAAGCGGCCGCGCGCATCGGGAAATCTCCCCGCGATCAGGTCGGCGAGGAGGCGGCCGGCATCGACGGCTGCTGCAGGTGTGTTCATGACTCGTCCTCGCTCCGGGCGGCGGCGGCCGCCGCGCCCGAGGCGGCACGCGCCGCCCTGACAAAGCTCGCAATCTCGAGCGGATTCTTGATCCCCGGCTCGAGCTCGACGCCGCTCGAGACGTCGACGCCGAAGGGCCGCACCGCGGCGATCGCGGCGGCGACGTTGCCGGCGTTGAGTCCACCGGCGAGCACCAGCTGCGTGCGACGCGCGAGATCCCGGGCGGCGTTCCAGTCACTCACCGCACCGCTGCCGCTTCGCGGTCCCTCGAAGAGAACGCGGCGCGGCACCGTGGCGGGCGGCTCTCCGCCGGCACGCAGGACCGGCAGCCGCCCGAGCCCGGGCGGAAGCGTGAGCCGCTCCAGGTCGGTGAGATCGGTCTGCAGCACGTCCGGCGCGAACACCTCGAGAATCTCATCGACCGCCGATTGAGTCGGGTGGCGCGTCACCGCCACGCAGCGCACGCGATCGCGCGCCGGCTTCGCGAGCTGCGCCGCTCGCTGCGGCGTCAGCCGCCGCGCCGACTCGGCAAACACGAACCCCATCGCATCCACCCGCGCCTCGAGCGCCGCCGCCACCGCCTCCGGGCTCGTCATGCCGCAGATCTTGATCCACATCTAGACCGCCTCGCGGACCGCGCGGCCCGCCGCGAGGAGCGTGCGGGCGAGTGTGCCCGGATCCCCACCCCGCATGAGCGCGCTGCCGATGAGCGCGAGGCGGTAGCCCGCCGCGGCGATCTCCCGGACGTCGGCGGGCGAGGTCACGCCGCTCTCGGCGACGCACGGCGTACCCGGCGGCAGGAGCGGCGAGAGCTCGAGCAGCCGCCGGGGCATCACCTCGAGCGTGCCGAGGTCCCGGCAGTTGACCCCGGCGAGCAGCGGGTGCGGTCCGGTGTGAGAGGCGACGAGGTCCCGCACGAGCTCGAGGTCGCGGGCGTCGAAAGCCTCGAGCAGCACGAAGAGCCCGAGCGCTCGGGCGCAGTCGAGGAGCGCGTCGAGCTCGCCGCGGGAGAGCATGCGCACGATGGCGAGCACGCCGCCCGCACCCGCCGCCCGCGCTTCCAGCACCTGGTAGGGATCGACCAGAAAATCCTTGCGCATCGCCGGCACGGCGAGCGGCGCGAGCAAGCGCGCGGCGCTCGCGAGGTCGTCCAGCGTCCCGTCGAAGCGACTCGGCTCGGTGAGCACGGAGACCGCCGCGGACCCGGCGCGCGCGTACGCCGTCACACGCGCCGCCACGCTCTCATCCGGGGCGCCGAGTCGGCCCGCCGCCGGCGAGCGGAGCTTGAGCTCCGCGATGAGGTCGAACCCGGACGGGTCGAGCCGCAAGGGGGGCGGCGCCGGGGTGCTCCGCGCCTCGCGCTCGAGTGCGGCCTCCGAACGGGCGCGCTTCGCCGCCCGCACCCGCTCGCGGCTGCCCTCTGCCATGTCGTCGAGAAAGCTGCGGCTCAAGATCGGCCTCGGCGCAAAGCCTCGAGCACTCGCCGCGCGGCGCCTGAGTCAATGGCGGCGGCGGCGCGGGCGACGCCCTCGAGGGGATCCTGGGTTGCGCCGTGCAGCTCGAGCGCGAGCGCGGTACCGAGCAGCAGGCAGTCGCGGTGCGCACCGCGCTCTTGCCCGGACAGCACCGCCTCGAGCGAGCGGGCGTTGTGAGCGGCATTGCCGCCGGCGAGATCCGCGGGGCGGCAGCGCTCAAGTCCGTACTGCTCCGGGGAGCGGACGCTCCGGGACACCTGTCCCGGCCGCACGTCGAACATCGTGAACGGCCCGACGGGTGTCGGCTCATCCCAGCCTTCAGCGCCGTGCACCACGAAGGCGCGCTCGATCGGCAGACCCTGGAAGGTGTCGGCCATCAGCCCCGCGACCTCCAGGCTGAAGGCGCCCACCAGGTGCAGCGGCGGTTGCGCGGGATTGACCAGCGGTCCCAGGATGTTGAACACAGTGCGCACGCCGAGCGCGGCGCGGACCGGAGCGACCCGCGCGGTGGCCGGATGGTAGTGAGGCGCGAACAGGAAAGTGAAGCCCGTCGCCTCGAGAGAGGCCGCGGCGGAGCGGGCATCCGGGGGAATCGTGAGCCCGAGAGCCTCGAGCACGTCGGCGCTGCCGCAGCGGCTCGAGACCGAGCGATTGCCGTGCTTCACGACCGGCACGCCGCAGGCGGCGGTCAGGAGCGCCGTGCCGGTCGAGATATTGAGGCTTCCCGAGCCGTCGCCGCCGGTGCCGACGATGTCGATGGCGCGCACCCCGGCGGGAATCTCCGGCCGGCGCGCCAGGCGGCGCATGCTGAGCGCGAGACCCCGGAGCTCATCCGCCACGACGCCCTTGGTCGAGAGCGCCGCGAGCAGCGCCCCCGCCATCGCCGGCGGCAGCTCGGGATCGGTCAGCTGCGCGAGGAGATCCCCGGCCTGCGCCTCCGAGAGGTCGCGCCGCTCGAGCAGCTGCTGCAGGAGCTCACGCGGTGCGTGCATGGCCCGCCCCGGCCGCGGTCGGCTCGCCGCGCTCGCCGGCCGTCTCCTTGAGGAAATTCGCGAGCAGCCGCGGCCCCTCCGGCGTCAGGATGCTCTCCGGATGAAACTGCACGCCCTCCACCACGAGCGCGCGGTGGCGCACCCCCATGATCTCCCCCTCGGCGGTGCGCGCGCTCACCTCGAGCCCGGGCGGCAGGCTCGCGGGAGCGGCGATGAGGGAATGGTAGCGGCCCACCTCGCACGGCTGCGGCAGGCCCTCGAAGAGGGTGCGCTCATCGTGACGCACGAGCGAGGTCTTGCCGTGCATGAGCCGGTCGGCGCGCACCACCTTGCCCCCGAACACCTCCACGATCGCCTGGTGTCCGAGGCACACGCCGAGCACCGGGACGTGGCCGGCGAACGCGCGGATCATGTCCATCGATACGCCCGCATCGTACGGCGTCCCGGGCCCCGGAGAGATGCACAGGTGCGTGGGCGCGAGAGAGCGGGCCTTCTCGGGCGTGAGCGCATCGTTCCGATAGACGCTCACCTCGGCCTCGAGCACCAGGAACGCCTGCACCAGGTTGTAGGTGAAGGAGTCGTAGTTGTCGATCAGCAGCAGTCGCGGCTTCATAGCCCCGCCTCCGCGAGCTCGAGGGCGCGCACCAGCGCGGCGCTCTTCGCCAGCACCTCTTCATGCTCGGTCTCGGGCACGCTGTCGGCGACGATGCCGGCGCCGGCCTGGTAGCTGTACTCATCGCCGCTGAACACCAGCGTGCGAATCGTGATGGCGTGGTCCATATCGCCGCGGGCGCCGAAGTAGCCGACCGTGCCGCCATAGAGCCCGCGGCCCACCGGCTCGAGCTCGTCGATGATCTGCATCGCGCGCACCTTGGGCGCGCCGACCAGCGTGCCGGCGGGGAAGGCCGCGGCGAAGAGATCGAAGGCGTCGCGACCCGCGGCGAGCTCGCCGTGCACGCCGCTCACGATGTGCATCACGTGGCTGTAACGCTCGATGGCGCGATAGGGCGCGACGCGCACGGTGCCGGCCTCGGCGACCCGGCCGAGGTCATTGCGCGCGAGGTCGACCAGCATGACGTGCTCGGCGTTCTCCTTGGGGTCGGCGAGCAGCTGCGCCTCGCGCGCCTGATCGACCGCGGCATCGGCGGAGCGCGGCCGCGTGCCGGCGATGGGACGCAGCTGCGCCCGCCGGCCGTTGAGCTTCACCAGCGCTTCCGGGGATGAGCCGACGACCGCAACGTCCCCGAGCGCGCAGTAATACATGTAGGGGGAGGGATTGATGAGCCGGAGCGCCCGATACGCCTGGAACGGGTCGAGCTCGTGCCGGCCCGAAAAGCGGCTCGCCAGCACGAGCTGGTAGACATCCCCGGCGGCGATGTACTGCTGCGTGCGGCGCACGCCCGCCATGTAGTCCGCGCGCGGGAAGGCGGCGACCGGGGGCGCGTAGCGGCCCGCGCGGCGACCGTTCGGCAGCGCTCCGCGCAGCGCCCGCACGACTTGCGCGCGCAGCGCCTGCCGCTCCGCCTCCGTGCCGGCATGCAGCAGCGCGATGCCGCGCGTCAAATGATCGAACACCAGCACCGAGCGCGGCGCCACGTAGTGCAGCACCGGCACGCGGCCCGCATCCCCAGCAGGGGCCGGCAGACGCTCGAAGTAGCGCACCACGTCGTAGCCGGCGTAGCCGACGAGCCCCCCGGCGAGCGGCACGCCGGCGATGTCCGGCTGCGGTTTCGGCGCCAAGCTGAGCGCCGCGCGCAGCGCCGCCAGCAGCTCCGCGCCGTCGGCGGGCGGCGGGCGGCGCTCCGCCCCGATCCTGAGCCCCGCGCCATCGAGCCGCACCTCGAGCGCATCCCCGAACCCGATGAAGGAATAGCGCGCGAGCCGCTCGCCGCCCTCGACGCTCTCGAGGAGAAACCGCGGCGCGAAGGCACCGAGCTTCATGAACGCCGACACCGGCGTGTCGAGGTCACCGGTTATGTCGAATGGTGGCTGCAATGCGAACTCCAAACAAAAAACCCATCCCCGGGGTCATCCGGAGATGGGTTTCTGGTGTGCCGTAGAACCGTCTTTAAGTCGCGCGAAACAAAGCTAACCGTCAGCCCACTCCGTCATGAAGTGCGCCACCACCAAAGACGCGCGCTGCTGACAACCTGGTACGCCATGCTGCGGGCGAGTATCACCGGGGGATGCTCGCAAGGTCAAGCGCGGCTGGTGATTCGTGCGCCGGAGTGCGTTCCTATGGCTCCTGTCGGATCGCCTCCACCTGGATCCGCAATGTGACCTCCTGCCTGAAACCGTATTGCGCACCCGTGTTGATGCCGAAGTCCGCGCGGTTGAAGGCGCCGAGCGCGTCCGCACCGCACACCTCGCGCTTGACGATCGGGTGATCGGGGATGCACTTGAACGACTCGATGCGCAGGCTCAGGGGCCGCGTCACGCCGCGCAGCGTCAGCTCACCCTCGACCCGTGTCGGCGCCCCGTCCCGGAAGCCGCCGAGGGTGCCGTGAAAGGAGGCGGTGGGGAAATTCTCGACATCCAGGCCCGCTTGACGATCGGGTGATCGGGGATGCACTTGAACGACTCGATGCGCAAGTCGAGTGGCCGAGTCACGCCGTGCAGCGTCAGCTCACCCTCGACCCGTGTGGGCGCCGCGCCCCGGAAACGAGCGAGAGTGCCGCGGTAGGACGCCGTGGGAAAGTGCTCGACGTCGAGGCCATTCCAGTCGCCGATCTTCGTACGCACCGCGATCTGGTTGAGCTTGTCGTGGCCGAAGTCGATGCTGGCGGTATCGACCACGACTTCCACCGTGCCGGTGGCGTGCTCGCGATCGACGGTGATCGTGCCGCTGGTGGTCTTGAACAGACCGCGCCAGGTGGAGAGCCCCGCGAAGTGATCGAGCTCGACGAGCGGATGCGTATGGTTCGGGTCGATCTTATACGTCACGGGCGCGGCCGTGGCCGCGGATGACGCCGCCAGGACAACCGCTACGAGCCTCATGCGCAGATCCATAGCGCCTCCTCTCAGGTGCTGCTGCGGGCGCCGCGCCGCTCGGCGGCGATTCGCGGCAGCATGCGCGACAGCACGTCGTCGTGGCGGATGAGGTGATGCCACAGCGCGGCGAGGACGTGCGGGACGAGCAAAGTCATGCCGAGATACGAGAGACGGGTGTGCAGCGGCAGGAGCTCATCGTGCCAGAGCTGTCGCTGCGCGTGCGGCATCGAGGCAAGCGCCGGCAGTGTCGGCCAGGCCCACGTGAACAGGCCGAACACGCTGGTAGGCAAGCGCCGGCAGTGTCGGCCAGGCCCACGTGAACAGGCCGAACACGCTGGTGCGCTGGTGGCGCAGTGACAGCACGAGCCAGCCGCTCGCGGGTGCCGCGATCATGAACAGGTAGAGCAGAAAGTGGGAGGCACGCGCCAGAGCGCGCAGCAGCCACGGCATGTCGGGGAGCGGTGGCCGGCGGTGCGCCAGCCTCCACAGCAGCCGCGCCACACTCAGGGCGAGGATCAACGCGCCGCACGACATGTGCAGCGGGTAGGCATCGCGAAAGTACAGCGTGTCTCCCGGATTGAACTGGCTGAATGACATCGCCAGCAGGAAATCCAGAACGATGAGCGCCGCGATCGCCCAGTGGAGGGTGATCGCCACCGTGTCGTAACGGGCGCTGTACACGGAGGGGCGCATCGAGCCCGTCACGGCAGGCGCGTCCAGGTCTCCTGGAACGTCGAGATGTGATCCCAGGCGTAGGGGCGGTTCGGCCACACGAGATAGTGCATGGTGACGAGCTTGTCGTCGCGCAGGAACCCCGCCCACACCGGCAGCGTTCCGTACTCGTAGAGCGTGGTGCTGAAGGTGACCGGCACCACGTTGTCGTACGACTCCTTCTGCGCCGCGGCGCTCACCCAGCCGATGAGCTCGTGCTCGTTCGCAGCCGCCGGGCCCGAGGTCGGGGAGACTTTGCCCCGGATCTGCCCGGAGGCGAGATCGATCGAGCTGATCTCGATCACCAGCCCGTCGACCGGGTTGGTCCAGCGGCCGAGGAGGCGCGTCTTCAATGCCGGCTCCAGCGCCTGGAGCCGCTTGGCGTAGTCGGGCGCGGCGAGCGCGGGTGCGCAGAGCACCAGCACCGCACCGCTAAACGCCAGGATCGTTCTGTGCATCGCTCGTCCCCCCACTGCGGTTGATCCGTTTTCTCCCGCGCACGCTACGCGGCCGCTTCCTGGCGCACATGTGCCGGCCGACCTATGGGGACATGCATGACTTCCGGCCTATTTGCAGCCCCCGCGAGCGGGTGCCATGCTCGGCGCCGGAGGTCACGCCCATGCCGCAGTCGAGACTCATCGGCACCATCGGGCTCGTGACATGGATGATGGTAGCGTTGCCCGCGCTGCTCTATCACGTGCCCGCGCTCTTGCATCACGGGCCCTTCATCGACTGGCGCTGGATTGCAGTGTTCCTCGGCTTCGGGGTCCTGTTCGCGCTCGATCTGCGCCGCCCGCACCTGCTGCTCCTGGCGCTCGCCGCCGTGATGGCCCTGGCGCTCGTGCTGCTGCGCTGTAACGGCTACGAGGGCGCGCTGCTGGCACTCATCGCCATGCAGCTCGGCACTCGCGTCGGCCCCGGCACGGGCATCGCCTGGATTTTCGGGCAGAGCGCACTGCTCGCAGCCGGCGATGCGATCACCTTCAACCCGCAAAGCGCCCGGCTGCTGGTGCCGCCGTATCTCGCCCTGCAGCTGGTGGCGTTCTTCGTATTTCGGGCCATGAGGCGCGAGACCGCGGCGCGTGAAGCGCTCGCGGCGAGCAATGCCGAGCTGCGCGGCGTCGCGCCGATCCTGGCGGACGGCAGCCGCATGGCGGAGCGGCTGCGCATAACCCGGGAGCTGCACGACGCCCTCGGCCATCACCTGACGGCGCTGTCGCTCAATCTCGAAGCCGCTCTGCAGCTCACCCAGGGAGCGGCGCATGTGAGCGTCGCGACCGCGCAGGCGCTCGCACGGCGACTGCTCGCCGACGTGCGCGAGATCGTGGCCGAATCGCGCTCGCGCGACGGGGTGGGCCTCGCCGAGGCGCTGCAGACGCTCGTCGGCGCCGTGCCGCGGCCGCGCATCCATCTCGACATTCCGCAGGAGTTGCGCACTCCCGATCCTGAGCGCGCGCATACGCTGCTGCGTTGCGCCCAGGAGATGGTCACCAACGCCGCGCGTCACTCGGATGCCGAGAACCTGTGGCTGCGCGTCAGATGCGAGGCGGGGACGCTGCGCATCGAGGCGCGCGACGACGGTCGCGGCAGTCAGGGAGCCGACGGAGGCTTCGGCATTCGTGGCATGCGCGAGCGGGTCGCGCAGGCCGGCGGCGAGCTGCGCGTGGTGACGCAGCCCGGGCACGGCTTCGAGGTCACAGCGCTCCTCCCGGTACGCGGCGGAGCGGCATGATCCGCGTGCTGATCGCCGACGATCAGATGCTCGTCCGCCAGGGCATCCGGACCCTCCTGGAGATGGATCGCGAAATCTCGGTCGTTGGTGAAGCCGCGGACGGCGCGGAAGCCATCGAACGGGTGCTCGCCTCAGCGGTCGACGTGCTGTTGCTCGACATCCGCATGCCGGGCGAGGACGGGATCGCGGTGCTGCGCAAGCTCGCGGCGCGCAACGCACTGCCGCCGACCCTGATCCTCACGACCTTCGACGACAGCGACGTGGTGCTCGACGGCATCCGCGCCGGCGCGCGTGGCTTCCTCCTCAAGGACGTCTCCTATCAGCAGCTGCTGGCGGCGATCCGTGCGGTCGCCGGCGGCGCGACGGTGTTTCAGCCCGCGATCACCGAGCGGCTGCTGCGTGCCGGCACCGCGCCGCACGTCGACGTGGAAGCGCCGCGCGAGCCGCTCACGGTGCGCGAAGCCGAGGTGGTGCGCCTCATGGCCGGCGGGTACAGCAACCGCGAGATCGCCGCAGCCCTCGGCACGGCCGAGGGCACGGTCAAGAATCACGTCTCGAGCATTCTCGCCAAGTTCGGCGTGCGCGATCGCACGCGCGCCGTGCTCAAGGCGCTTGAAACCGGACTGCTGCGCGCTCCCGACCCTGCGCCGCCCTGAGGGCACTGGAATTTGTGTCGCGGCGATACCCCCGAGGCGCGCCGGAACGTGCGGATGAAATTCGACAGGTCGCAAAAAGCCTGCCCCGCCGGCACGGATGTATAATGATGGTGAACTCACCCGCCGGGGGTCACAGGGAAGGGCCCGCCATGGCAGCTGCGTATAGCCGCTCGTGCGCTAACCGTCTCGGCGGACTGCCCGGCGCAATCCTTCTGCTGACGTACGCCTCGGCGCTCGCCGTGACCGCCTGCGGCTCGGGCTCCGCACCCGACATGTCCGGCGGCACACCACCGGTCATCCCGCCCGGCATCACGGCGCAACCGGCGAACCAGAGCGTACCGATGGGGCTCAGCGCGACATTCACCGTAACCGCGACCGGCTCGTCGCCGCAGTTTCAATGGACCAAGGACGGCGCGATGATCGCGGGTGCGACCGGCGGCACCTATCGCACCCCGGCGACTGCGTTTGCCGATTCGGGGGCAGCCTTTGCGGTAACGGTCAGCAACGCGGCCGGGAGTGTGACCAGCACCGCTGCGATGCTCAGCGTGACGGCCCGCGCGCCCACGGCGGGCGATCTGCGCTTCCAACAGGTCGATGCGCCCTACATCGTGAACGGCTGGGGCAATGCGGGAGTCGCGCTCAGCACCTTCCTGCTCGGCAGAATGGCCGAGTCATTCGCTCCCAGCATTGGCACGCCCTTCTACGTGGGTTCGAACGGGAACTGCAGTCCGACCCCGGTGACCAACGGCACCGGATGCGCGTGGGCATTCTCCGAATTCCCGTATACGGCAACCCCGGCCGACACGGTGGCAGCAGGCTACGCCGGAGATTTCTACGACAGCTTCCAGACGGACCTGCAGAGCAGCGCGTGGCCGGGCTTCAGCAACGGCCTCAGCCCCGCCTCGCCGGCCTCGGTAATCACCTCGCTCGATCTCGAGCCCGCCAGCGTGCTGTTCGGCCTGTCATGGGTCCAGTCGGCGCAGCAGACCGGCTTCCTCATGCAGCAGAACACCGTGGCACCCGCGGATCTGCAGGCCGCGGCCACGCACGAGGGCGCCGCCGGTCGAGTGATCACCGCTCTCTCCGACAATAATGGTCAGATTACTTACCTGTCGTACGCCTGGCTCGCGGATACCGCCACCATCTACGAGGCCCGCGCCGTCTTCACACCGACGGCGGGTGCCGTGGCCGCCGCGGCCACCCTGGCGAAGCAGGGCTACATCCTGACGGCTACCGGGCAAGCCGACAGCAGTGGCAACCTCGTGCTGGTGGGCACCCGGGTCGAGGGCGACAGCCTGCCGAGGCCCTTCGTTGCAGCACAGGGATCGCTGCAGGTGACCGCTATGCAACAACAGGGGTATGCCCCCGTCGGGGTGATCGTCGACCTGACTCAGACCGACCCTTATGCGTATCTCGGCGAGCGGTGAGCCGTCCGCACGCGGCCGCTGATCCCGGCGACCGCCCTGGAACCGCTACTTCAGGCACACCGCTTCGACGTTGTTGCCGTCCGGATCGAACAGGAACGCCGCGTAGTAGGTGGGACTGTAGTCCTTGCGCACGCCGGGTGCGCCGTTGTCGCGGCCGCGCGCCTTGAGGCCCTCGCGGTGGAACGCATCGACCGCCGCACGGCTGCCCGCCGTGAACGCCAGGTGCACCAGCGAGTGGGCGAGCTTCGCGTCCGCATACAGCCACAGCGACGAGTTGCCGTGGGAGCCGAAGGCCGCGGTCGACTCGTCCTGGGAGGTGGCTTCGTAGCCAAGCGGGGCGAGAGCCACGGTGTAGAAGCGCACGCTGGCATCCAGATCCTTCACCCTCAAACCGATATGGTCGAACATGAGAAAAACCTCCGTGCGCCAAGCGCCGTCCCCGGGATGCTAACCGCCTTCGGCATGGGCTGTCACAACCGCGCTCTCACGAGCTGGGCCGGAGCCTGCACGCTTTCCGCTAGAATGCGCGCCCGGGGCGGTGCGCGGAAGGAGTGACGAGCACGTGACTTTCAAGGAGCTGCTCGAGAGCTGGCGCGACCGCTCGGCCGTGCCGCGCACCGCCGAGGCCTACGCGGTGCGCCTGCCGCTCGATGCGGCCGCGCAGCTCGCGGCGCTCGCCGAGATGTTTCCGGGGCGCGCGCCCGAGCAGCTCATCACGGAGCTCCTCGGCGTGGCGCTCAACGAGGTCGCGGCCGCAATGCCTTACATCGCGGGCAAGCGGGTGATCTCAACCGACGAGCAGGGTGACCCGCTCTACGAGGACGTCGGCCCCACGCCGCGCTTCATGGAGCTCGCGCGCAAGCATCGCCGCAGGCTCGAGTCGCGGCTGGCGGGCCGGGAGGCCGCGGGCGGCCCGGCGAAGCAGGCCCGGCCGAAGCCAAAGAGACGCTGAGCGGGCGCTGCATGCCCTCCTTCGATACCGTTTCCGAGCTCAACGCCCACGAGGTCGCCAACGCGGTCGACCAGGCGAACCGCGAGCTCTCGCAGCGCTTCGACTTCAAGGACACCGGAGCCCGCTTCGAGCTCGCGGAGCTCACCGTGACGCTGCATGCGCAGGTGGACTTTCA
>Ga0209808_1000978_pt1 | contig 14484 bp, 8 predicted proteins | sample GraSoiAngelo_157_FD_186171 | JGI IMG/M metagenome (GOLD analysis project Ga0209808, IMG submission 186171) | Grasslands soil microbial communities from the Angelo Coastal Reserve, California, USA - 14_1009_16_20cm (SPAdes) (version 2) | ecosystem: Environmental > Terrestrial > Soil > Grasslands ... | reverse complement strand
AGCTGCGGGTTCTAATAGCTTCAATAGTGCGCGCTCCTCCTAAGCGCGCGTCAGGAGAATCTTTTTCTCCCTTGACAAAAGACTTACATGGATGTCGGCAAGTCGGAAGTGATCGTCGCCTAACTCCTGGTAAACGGCAAACCGGACATGTTTGTACTAGCCTCGACATGTACGGTAATGCACTTGTAGACCCCGCGTCGAAATGGTCGTTCCTGTTTAAGACTGGCTTCGAGGTGAACTAGGCGGCTTGGACTTTGGTACCGTAGGCAAGGCTGGCGTACCAACTGCCCCGGCCTTGCGGGGTGAGGTCCATGAAGTGCCAGATAGGAGTGAGCAGATCGATGCCACGCTCCTGAATGTCGGGCGCCATCCTAGGATGTGCTGTGTAAAAGTGACGCAGGGTACCCCTGGTGTCGCGCGTGAAAACGGAAACGGTTGAGTCCTGACCGCCTTCGCGGTCTTCGCTGCCTAGGTCGTATTTGAAAGTGTTGTTGCCGGCGCTAAGGAGGCGCAGCTTGTCCCAGCCTCGCTCGCGAGCGTGGGCGCGCAGAGTTGGGAGATCGGCGGCAGCGACAACAGCGAAGTCAAGATTCTGAGCGAGATGATGGGCGACACCATTAGCACCGTCGAGCCAGGCGGTGCACATGGGGCAAGCCTTAGTCTGCCTTTTTCCGAACATGAAGTGATAGATGACGAGCGAGCGATTGGCCTTGGTGAAGAGTTCGCTGAGGCGGACGGTGCGCACAGGCACATCACCAGCGTTGAGGTCACGTGGACCCTCTTCAAATTGATAGTCCTGAATAGGAGCGCCCTGCGGGAGATGGCGGCGCAGTTCAGCCACCCCTTCGCGCTGGCGCATGAGCTCGATCTCCGCCAGCCGAAGTTCCTCGCGCTTGGCTAGATACGCGGGCGATTCATTCGTTAAATTGGTCTGCCGGAACGTTCCGTCAACGATTGTGTTTACCATGGCTCTTATCTCCACGTGCCATTCTCTCTCCGGCAGCAAGAAGACGCAATCGACTTGTCCGGTTAGCCGACGCCGGGCGTGGCGAGCGCTTCGGATGAGCCCCGAAGCGACGTCTCGGATGCGAACAAGGACGTGGCACGGGCTTGCGTTGCTTTGCGGCACTGCTCTCACCGCCCTTTCCCTCGTCTTATTCGCAATCGCTCGTGCGGTATCGTTGGACCTCGCGCTCTCGATGTTTTTTGCCGGAGACATTTTTTCGATTGGATCAGTTGCTGCGTCAGTCTGGGCGCCTCCTCGCTTTTCGAATTTTCCGCGTTCTCTGCGGCGACTGTGTGGATGGTCGGCTTTGGGTTGGCGACGCTGGCCCTGTACAGGTCAGGGATGCCTATGCCATTGCCCCTGTGATCTGAAGCTCATTTTGGGAAGATCGTCTGCAACTCTTCCCGAAAGCCTCTTCCTCAAAGCCTTAACGGAAGGTTTGCCCATGATTCGGCCCGGAGCAGTAGACATATGCCGTCCGAGATGGTCAGATACTCCGTAATCTACGGAGTCACCCGATGACCGCAGCAGACTTTCGCAGGATTGACCGAGCCTGGAGGGTGGAAGAGTACTCCCACGCAGGATTGCCGGCTTTTCGTGTAGGAGGCAGGAAATTTGCTTCGGTGGCCTCGCAAGCAGGGGGTACGGAAATCTGATGCTTACGCTGGAGGAGCAGGCGGCGTTTGTGGAGGAGGCGCCCGAGATTTTCTTGCCGATTCCGGGCGGCGGGGGAAAGATGGGACACACGCATATTCGCCTGGCGGCGGCGAGCGAGGATGTACTGACGGGTGCACTCCGAACGGCACGGAAACTGCGAATTGTAAGAATGCAAAGACAAGCCGAAAAAACCCCATGTGGCGGAGCGCAGCGGAATAACAGATAAGAAACGCGGGAAGCGACGACTATGAGAGCAACAAGAGCGCGAAACATTAATAGCAATAAAAAGGACTTGTCACCAGAACAACGTGCAGAACTACTCAGCGCATTGAAAGCCCGTTTTGAGAAAAACATGAACCGCCATAAAGGTCTTGCATGGGATAAAGTGCAAGCAAAGCTGGAAGCTAATGCTGAAAAACTGTGGTCACTCAATGAAATGGAAAGAACTGGCGGTGAACCGGACGTAGTTGGTCATGATAAAAAGACGGGCGAATACATTTTTTATGATTGTTCAGCGGAAAGTCCTAAAGGCCGCAGGAGTGTTTGCTACGACCGTGAAGCGCTGGAGTCAAGGAAACAACATAAACCAGAAGATAACGCCGTTGATATGGCAGCTGCCATGGGCATTGAGCTTTTAACGGAAGAACAATATCGAGAGTTGCAGCAACTTGGAAATTTCGATACGAAAACGTCGAGCTGGGTGAAAACTCCTTCTGAGATCAGAAAACTCGGCGGCGCCCTCTTTTGTGATCGCCGCTACGACACTCTTTTCGTGTATCACAACGGTGCGGAATCTTACTATGCCGCTAGGGCATTCCGTGGCTCGCTAAGGGTCTAAATTTTGCATGCCCCGCGACGGAGAAGACGCAATAGCCTGGATGAGAGACCCGAGGGGACAGGCAAGCCTGATCGGTCCGCTTCAGTTCCACGGCATCGAGTGGGCGTAGTGGGCGGGGATTCTACACCCTGCATGTCTGGGCTTGGAAAAAACAATGCCAACGGCGCTGACCGCGCAGGTTCTGTCTGGATTGGCAAACCTTCCCTAACCTGATCGGGGAAGGTTTGCCCGTAACTCAGGCATGATCGCAATCTTGCGAGGGCACCTGCTTACCGGTGCGAGCGTTGGGGTTGAGCACCAGAGCTGTGACTACTTCTTCAGGTGCGCTCCAGTTTGGTGTGGGAACACTTCCTGGAAAGTGTGGCGAAGATGAAACGCTGGCCGTCTGGGGTCACGTTATAAGGGTTCCCAAGTGGTGCGGTATAGCCCGTCGGAAACAGCGGGCGGACCTAGCCCAGTTCAAACTCTCCGCCCGTCGTGTTCACGCTGGCAATGTGGATATGCGTCATGCTGCGCGAGATTTGAGCGACGATCAATGGAGTGTTCTTGATCCGGGGCTCAGTTTTCCAGGTTCCACCCAGGTCCACGGAGTACCCGACCAGCCTTGGCCCCGGTCAAGTGGTCGCCTTCGAATTCAAGTTGGCCATTTACGAAAACGTATTTCACACCCTCTGACAGCTGTGTCGGCTCCTCATATGTGGCTTTGTCCCGAATGTTGGCCGGATCAAAAATCGTGATATCGGCGAAGTAGCTTTCCTTCAGCAGTCCTCGATTACGCAGACGTTCGCGTTGCGCCGGCAAAGAAGTCATCTTGCGAATGGCTTGTTCTAAAGGAAGCAGATGCCCATCGCGAACGTAGTGGCCCACGAATCTCGGCATCGCGCCGAAGGCGCGCGGATGAGAATGGGGTTCAAACAGTGGGCCATCAAGCGACAGTTCGCTCGCATCCAGGCACAAGCTGGTCCACGGCTGTTTCAATCCGTAACGCAGATCATTTTCGTCAGCAATAAAGTAGAGTGCTCCGGTCTGCGCCTTATCCGCGAGGACCATGTCAAATAACGCGTCGAGTGGAGGCTTCTTCTGCGCAGCTGCGATTTGAGCGATGGTCTTACCGTCGAACTTCTTCAAGTCAGGATTCACGATACCTGACACCAGAACTCCGCTTGGCCCACCGCTGTCAAAGTAGAGGTTCTCCCAGTTGGGATGATCGCCGGCCATTTCTTGCTTAATCTTTGTCCGTATCGTGTGGTCCTGAAGGCGAGCGAGCAACTTGTTCGTGCCTCCCTCTGCAACCCACGGTGGCAAGCTGGAGGCTAACGCCGTGCCACCGGCAACGTAGGGGTACATGTTGGCAGAAACGTCTTGTCCTTTGTCGCGTGCAGCCTGAATCATCGCTACAATTTTGGGCATCGAGCCCCAGCGCGATTTGCCGCTCACTTTCAGATGAAAAATCTCGACCGGCAAGTGAGCTTCACGCCCGATGCGGAGGGCTTCCTCAATTGCGGCAACTTCGCTCTGGCCTTCGCTGCGCATGTGAGTGCCGTAAATTCCACCGTGTTGCGCGGCGACTTTTGCCAGTTCGATCAGCTCATCGGTTTTTGCGTAATGACCCGGAGGATAGATGAGAGCAGTCGAGATCCCGAACGCGCCATCCCGCATAGCTTGTGCGGTGAGCGCTTTCATTTTCTCGAGTTCTTCAGGTGTGGGCGCCCGATCGGCATCTCCGAGCACCGCTTCACGCACCTGTGCCGCGCCAACATAGGTTCCGATGTTCAGAGGCGTGCCGGTTTTCTCCAGCCGCTTGAAATACTCGTCCAGCGTGCTCCAATCGACTTTCAAGTGGTACTGGTCAAGCCCGGGTTGAAGCTGAGCCAGCGTGAGAGCGTTTTGCGGAGCTACGGAAGCTCCCTCGCCTGTAATTTCTGTCGTGATCCCCTGTGAAAGTTTGCTCAACGAACGGTTGTCGATCAGGAGATCCAGTTCAGACTGCCCCAGCATGTCAATGAAGCCGGGCGAGACCACGAGGCCGGAAGCGTCGATGATGCGTTTGGCTTGCGCGCCGTCCAGCTTGCCGATAGCAGCAATGCGATCACCGCGAATGGCGATGTCGCCCGAGACCCACGGATTGCCCGACCCATCAATGATCCGCCCGTTTTTGATTATCACGTCATAAGCAGAAGTAGCCTGCACCGGAGCTTCAGACGCAGATGGCGCGTCATAAGCCGCCGCCGCGATCTTTCCCAAAGCCTCACCCGCAATCTTCTGGACTGCTTCAGGATCGTCCATGGGCACAGCGACCATGTTCACGTACAGCGCCAGCGCCAACCGCTCTCCTTTGGCGGTGTCCATGTAGCCAGCCAGACCTTTGCCTGTGACCAGCAGCTTTTTATTCAGCGCATCGTAGACGTCGTAGGTTCCGGTCTTGGCATAGACGTGGCCAGCAGCTGGTGAGTTGATCTGAATTTTGGAGAGGGTCCCGTCGCGTCCCATAATCGGCAGACCACGACGGAAATCTGCGAAATTACTCTCACCGGACATGAAGACCAGGTAGCGTGTCACGAAATCTGGTGTGAAGAACGCGTTGCCGCCGGCTCCATCGGTTTGCGACGCACTCGTCAGGTCGAGGCCGGCTTTCTTCAGGAAGTCGTGCTCCAAATCGAAACCAGCCTGGTCGATTTCCTTGTCTTTGTGCGCGACCAATGCGCCCAGTAGGAACGGCCCCAGGCTGGCATGTAGGTTTTGACTGACTTTGAGCGTGATCTTTACTTCTTCCTTGATTGGCGGCGAGATGTGCTCCCCGACCAGATTCTCTGGCTTGTAGCTGGCGGCAATCGCCTTGAAATCCGGCGCGCCACCTACGACACGGAGTTTGATGTCCACACCTTTTTCCCTGAGCGCCTCCGTGAAAACCGTCGCCGCGAATTGAGTTGGCTCGGGCACTGGGTAAGACACCATTTCCGATCCCTTACCAAGCGGCAAGGTGCCGCCGAGCGTGGCCGTCCGCGTCCCGTCTGGATTAACCTTTTCTCCTGTGTAATTAAGATCCGGCTTCGAATCAGCTTTTCCGGTCTTGGCCTCGTTCGCCACCTGCACGTACGAAGTCTTGGGCGAAATCTGCAATTGGACCGGAGCGCCCTCCGTGGCTCCGGGGCCGACGATAACGTCGACCACGTTGTCATTCACGACGATGGGAGAAAGAACAACGTTCGTGCCCAACTCCCGCTCACCCTCCGGGAAGAGACGCGCATCTATGATCACCCGACCTTTGACGCGCTTGATTCCCTTATCCGCGACCTGCTGTGCCAGTTGTTTAATGACGAGCAGCGGATCGCCCAGACCTCGGCTATCAGGCCCGCCATACGAGTGGTCCATGTTTTCATAACCTAAGCTGCCATCGGGCTGAATGCGGCCGGAAAGGTTAGGATCGCCGCTAGCGACGAGCACGAGATCGCCGTCGAGAGTGCCTTTTTTTACGGAGCCAGTCCGGTACACACGAGTGTGAAAACGGTAGTCAGCACCGAGCAGTTCGAGCAGAGTGCCCTCAGTCAGAAGCTTGGTGGTGGATCCTGGCACCAGCAGTTTGTCGGGATTCAGTTGATAGATCGGTTTGCCCGTATCCAGCGAATAGAACTCAATCCCAAAGGTGGAGTGGGCGAATTCCGGGCGGCTGACAATAGTTTGGATACGTTGCTCGAAATTGGTAGCCGTTTGCGAAAAGAGTGAACTCGCTGCCAGGCACACCATGAACAACGATTGTGCTGTGACTGCGCGGAAATGTTTGCCCATCCCCATGACCTCGATTTTCATGCTGGTTGCATCAAGTCTCGAATCACTCAGCGCCGACCTGAATTTCAGCCTTCCAATTCCTGCTTCTGACTTTAAGGCGGTCGATCAAATCACGGTTTACCGAATAGCCTAGCCCCGGAGCAGTTGGCACCCGAATTGTCCCGTGCGGTGTTACTTCAACTTCGGGTTCAATGATGTCCTGGTCCCAATAACGCTGGCTGGCGGAGACATCGCCGGGCAGACCAAAGCCGGGCAAGGTTGACATGGCTATGTTGTGGGCGCGTCCGATTCCGGATTCCAGCATACCTCCGCACCATACCGGCACTGAGTGCTTGCGGCAAACGTCATGCACGTTGCGCGCGGCGCTATGTCCGCCGACACGTCCCAGCTTGATGTTGATGATCCGGCATGCCCCCAACTGGATTGCCGCATTTGCGTGCCCCGCGTTCTGAATGCATTCGTCGAGACAAATAGCGGTGCGAATCCGCGCCTGAAGCTGCGCGTGCGAGTAAATGTCGTCCCATTCCAGCGGTTGCTCGATCATGAGGAGTGCGAACTGGTCAAATCGCCGCAGATGATCAGTGTCGAGGAGGCTGTAAGCTGAGTTAGCGTCCACCGAAAGCAAAATTGCAGGGAACTGTTTTCGGACGGCGGCGACGAAATCCAGGTCCTTGCCCGGTTTGATTTTCAGCTTGATGCGTTGATATCCGCTGCTCAGCTCCTCTTCAACTTTCTTGACCAGGGCTAGCGGACTTTCCCGGATACCCAGAGAAACGCCGCACGCGATCTCCGCGGCGGTTCCGCCCAGCATTGTGGCAAGGGGGATTCCTTTTTGCTGAGCCTCGGCATCCCAGATCGCGTTCTCTATGCCAGCCTTGGCCATCTGATGGCCACGAATCGCGGCCAGAAGTTGGGGCACATCCGTCCCATTGGGCAAGTCCTTGCCTACCAGCAAGGGCGCGATGAAGTCTGAAATGATGTGCCAGGCCGTATCGGTAGTCTCTGAATTGTAGGAAGGAGCTTCTATAGTGGTGACTTCGCCCCAACCGCTGACTCCGTCCGCGATGACCTCGACGAGGACAATTCTGCGATCCTGGGTAACGCCGAAGCTGGTCTCAAACGGCGCCTTCAGGCGCATCCGGATCTCGCGCAACGTGATCGATTCGATTTTCATGCAGCTTGATTAGCCCGAGACCCAGGGCAGCACGCCGGATCACACTTGTAAAACGCGGGGGAACTCCTGTCAACGGGAAAATGCACCATATGGTGTTTTTTGTTGACAATGTGCACCATGCGGTGTAAACGTTATCGCCATTGCTGGCAGGCAGGAACCGACGATCATGGTTTCACGAGACCGCGAACGCTTATCGGAAATGCGGACGAACGGCAACCCGGGCGATCGCAAGAGTTGGATGACGGCGCTGGAGAGCCGCGTCACTCAAGCTGAGCCGAGCTTGAACTCCAGCCGCAGTAAGCTGATTCGCGCCATCCTTGACAGTGCCGAAGACAATTACTTTCTCTCCTCACGTGCGCTGGCCAAGCGCTACGAAGTGGACAAAGCGACCATCGTGCGCACCATTCAGGCGCTCGGCTACGAACGCTATGCCGATTTCGTCGCCGATTTGCGGGCGCATTTCGTCAGCCGCATCACCCCGTACACATTGATGAAATCGGCTGCGCGCGAGAAGCGCAGCATTGCAGATCACGTGGAGCACAGCCTCGACATGGACATCAATAACCTGCAGACTTTGCGCTCCAGGCTGGATGCAGACCATGTCATTCAATTGGCTAAGCGCCTGAACCGTGCGCGCCGCATCATGGTGGTCGGCGTTGATTTCGCCGCCGCACTCTCTTATCTCTTGGCTTATGGACTCACCTCGCTCGGCTATGACGCCGAAGCTCCCATAGGATCGACCGGCAACTTGCACCAGAAGGTGAGCCTGCTCGGTTCCAAAGATGTGCTGATCGCCATCAGTTTTGGACGTTGCCTGCAGGCGACGGTCGATGCAGCCCTGCATGCTCGCGAAAACGGTGTGCCGACCTTCGGTATCACAGATAGCGAGAAAACTCCCATTGCCCGGTTCTGCGATTCCTTCTGGTTGGCCTCGATAGCGAACCCATCTTTCCACGGATCGTATGTAGCGCCCATGGCGGCGATGGACGCGCTGATTGTCGCGTGCGCGCACCTGCAGCCCAAGCGATCGCTGGCTTCCTTACGACGCAAAGACCAGGACTCCAGGTCGCGCTGGTATTCGCCTGCGCGTGCGGAAGAGTCGGGGCAGAGGAACCAAAAGGAGGATGACCATGTCCCCAGTCACCGAAACGAACACACCTCTTAGCGTGGCTGATCTCCGCTCGAATGTTGCGGTCGCGCTATTGATTATCGCTTGCTTGTTTAGTGCTCGGGCTGGAGCGCAGAGCGCCGGGACGGGTGCAATTTCAGGACTTGTGACTGACCAAAGCGGCGCGGTCGTAACCGGGACGAAGATTACGGCCACCAATGAAGCCACTGGCGCAACCGTGGTGGTGATGTCCACAAACAACGGCAGCTATGTGGTCCCGCTGCTGCCGCCCGGATCATATCGGCTCGAAGCGTCGAAAGAGGGATTCAAAGTATCGAATTATCCCAATATCGCAGTGAACGTGACCGAGACAAAAGCGCTGAACATCCGCCTTCAAGTTGGAGCGATCAACGAGACAGTGCAGGTTGACACCACCGCCGAACAGTTACAGACGGAGACCAGCACCCTGGGAAACGTGACGACCAGTGAGATGGTCGAAAACCTGCCGTTAGTGACGCGCAATTACACGCAGATCGTCGGTCTCTCACCGGGAGTTGCAACGGACGTCACTAATGCCGGTGGTTTCGGGCGCGGAGGAGGCAGTAACGGGGAAGAACCGTTCGTCGCCAATGGCGGAACCTCGACCGACAACAACTTCCAAATGAATGGCGTCCAGATCAATGACCTGCAGCAAAGTGGTTCGTTCAGCGGAGGCGTTGCCGTTCCGAACCCGGATACGATTCAGGAGTTCAAGGTACAGACAGGCCAGTACGATGCGTCGTATGGCCGCAACGCAGGTGCGAACGTCAACGTGGTCACCAAGGGCGGCACCAACGAATTCCACGGAACACTGTTTGAATATTTCCGCAACGAAGCATTGAACGCAAATGACTATTTTCGAAAACTAAGCAATCAACCCAGGCAGGTGCTGAGGCAAAATCAATTCGGATTCGCGCTGGGCGGACCGATTCGCAGGAACAAGCTGCTGTTGTTTACGTCCTACCAGGGAACTCGTCAGACCAACGGTGTGGACGTCAGTTGCTCCAGCAATTTCGCCACACCACCTCTGACCAACGATCGTTCGCCCGCCGCGCTGGGTGCTTTGTTCGCAGGCCAGCCCACGTTTATTCAGCAGATATTAGGCCCCGGGATTGGTCCGAATGTGCTGCCCGACGGCTCCAACATCGCTCCACAAGCGCTCGCATTGTTGCAATTCAAACTGCCCGATGGCAGCTACCTCATTCCCACACCGCAGAGAATCGACCCGACCCAGCCATTCGACACGCAAGGCACGAGTGCCTTCAGCGTTCCGTGCACCTTCAACGAAGAGCAGTTCATGACCAATGGAGACTGGCTCCACTCGGAAAAGAGCAGGGTGGCGGTGCGGTTCTTTTTTGCCAATAGTCATGACAAGAAGTCGCTGCCGATAACCAACCTTGGTGGTCCGACGGCGCCCGGATTTCCGGTAACCGCTGCCGACCATTTCCGCAATTTTTCGGTAGCCCATACGTACCTGTTCAGCCCCAATCTTCTCAACCAGGCAGAGGTTGCGTACAACCGCCAATTCGTAAACCTTAATCAGGAGGAAGCTTTCCGCTTCTCCGATGTCGGCGTCACCGCGCCGGCCTTCGACAATCCGATTCCTGCGATTCAGATCAGCGGCGCGCTCACGCTCGGCGGAAACGGCCAAACCATCCAGGTGGCCCAGAATGCCTACATTCTCCAGGACGATCTGGTCTGGACTCACGGCCGGCATTCCTTGCGCTTTGGCGGCGGGGTGAACCGCGGTCAACTGAACATCGGCAACTTCCATTTCCTTGGCGGGCTGGTGTTTGGCACCTTCCCGGATTTTCTCCTCGGACAAGATGGCACCACGAACGGAACTGGCCTCAGCAACGTGCTGGCGACTATCGATGTTCCGGGCCTGTTCGATCGCCATTGGCGCGTTTGGGACTACAACACTTACACGCAGGACGATCTCAAGTTGACGTCACGGCTCACATTCAATTTGGGACTTCGGTTTGAGCACCTGGGAGACTTGGGAGATGAACTGGGGCGCAACGCATCTTTTGATGTCACGCGTGCCGATACCAATCCGCCGGTGGCCGGGACTCTGCAGGGCTTCGTGGTTTCCAATAACTTTCCGGGAACGGCGCCCAACGGAGTAACTCGGCTCGACAACAACCTGGGAATCCGGGGAGACGGCCAGAACACGTGGAATCCACGCGTGGGTTTTGCCTGGCAAATTCCTCCGGGACGGCGGTTGGTGCTACGCGGCGGATATGGCATCTATCACCAGCGGGTCACGGGGCAACCACTCTTTCAGTTGCTCCTGAACCAACCATTTGGAATGTTGCGCCAGTTGATCGCTTTCGATAACGCAGCTGCCAGTTTTGCAAATCCGTTTCCTCCCGGAACGCCGGTGTTTCCGTCTTACACTCCTTATTCGCCGAGCACCCAATTCAGCACGATCGCATTTGCGCAAAATTTTCGCCCGCCTATCTTTCAGCGGTACAGCCTAAACCTGCAGACCGAGCTTACGCAGGGCTTGGTCTGGGAGGTCGGCTACGTGGGGACGCGGGCTACACACATGATTCGTACGCGGGACCCCAATCAGGCGCGGCTTGCAAGCGTGAGCAATCCAATCCGGGGCGAAACGACTAATACCGTGGATAATGTCGCATTTCGCGCTCCGCTGCTCGGGTGGACTGCCAATAATCTGCTGCAAATCGAATCCGCAGGCTCCAGCTGGTACAACGCTCTCGAGACCAGTGTCAGCAAACGCTTCACCCACGGGCTGCAGTTCCTGGTTTCCTACACCTTCGCTCGTGACCTAACCACGGACCCCTTCAGTGCAATCGGCGCCAACGGCGGTTTCTCCGAAGGTGACCAGAATAATGCTCACGCTCGCTATGGGCCCGACTTGTTTATTCGGGAGCATCGCCTTGTTGCCAGTTACGTTTACGATCTGCCCTTCTTCAAGCAGCGCCGCTCGTTGTTAGGCGCCGCACTGGGCGGCTGGAAAGTCGCGGGCGTAACAGTATTCCAATCCGGTCATCTGCTGCCCGTCCTGAATACAAATGCCACGAATGTTTTCGGCATCTCGGCGTTTGGTCAGGACTTTGGGCAGCTGGCCCCCGGTTGCGGCGTGAGTAAAGCAAACACCTCGGGCTCCGTCACTAGCAAGTTGAACAACTACATCAACACAGCGTGCTTTACCACGCCACCGGTGATCGGTGATGACGGAGTCGCAACCGCCTTCGGCAACACTCGCCCTGGGATTATTCACGGTCCGGATCAGCGCAACACGGATCTGTCGCTGATCAAGGAATTCCGTACGGCGTGGCCGAATGAGCAGTCGAATGTAGAATTCCGGGCGGAGTTTTTCAATGCCTTCAATACCCCGCAGTTTTCCGATCCCGATTACGAGCAGGATTCAGCTACTTTTGGACAGATCCTGAGTACTGCGGTTTCGCCGCGAATTATTCAGTTCGCGCTAAAGCTGAACTTTTAGTTTGGGATGTTCGACGACAGAATGGTGGCTGCTTGCAAGCGCGCACTCTTCAATGCGCCGAAGGAGGACTTCATCGTGAATACGAGCACTGCTGCTAGCGGGATATTCGGGCCCGTCCACAGGTTTCCATATTTGGCAGTTATGCTCCTGATGATGACGGCTTCGGCCTGGGCTCAGAAGCCGCAAGTCCCGAATCCTTTAGTTCCCAAAGCGAAGAAGCCTCCGGTTGAAGCCGAGCAGCCTCCGATCCCGACCACACATGAACTCACCGCGGCTGACGTCGAGGCGTTCCTCGCTGGCGTGATGCCGTTACAGTTGGCGCGCGAGGATATCGCCGGCGCGGTAATCATGATCGTCAAGGACGGCAAGGTGCTGTTCAAGCAAGGCTATGGTTACGCCGACGTGGAGAAGAAAGTTGCTGTCTCTCCCGACAACACACTGTTCCGCCCCGGATCGATTTCCAAGCTGTTTACTTGGACGGCAGTGATGCAGCAAGTGGAGCAGGGCAAGCTGGATCTCGATCGCGACGTGAACGAGTATATCGATTTCAAAATTCCGGCTGCTTATGGGAAGCCAATCACCCTGCGCAACCTCATGACTCATACGCCGGGATTCGAGGAAACTGTCCAGGCCCTTTTTGTTAGTGATGCAAAAGACCTGACGCCGCTCGACACTTATCTGAAGGAACATCTGCCGGCGCGCATTTTTCCTGCAGGGACGACTCCGGCGTATTCGAACTATGGGACCGGGCTGGCTGGATATATTGTGCAACGCGTGTCCGGGCAGCCGTACTTCGATTACATCGACGAGCACATTCTCAAGCCGCTGGGCATGAACCATTCCACCTTTCGCCAGCCGCTGCTTGACGATCTGAAGCCCATGATGTCGAACGGCTACGACGTTGCGTCACAGCCACCTAAGTCTTTCGAATATGTCAACATCCCGCCTGCCGGAAGTTCCTCCGTCACCGCCGCCGACATGGCGCATTTCATGATTGCGCACTTGCAGGACGGGACCTATGAAGGGGCTCAGATTTTGCGGCCGGAGACGGCGAAGCTCATGCATTCCCGTCAATTTGAAAACTTACCCGACATGAATGCCATGGCACTCGGCTTCTATGAAGAGAAAAGAAATGGGCATCGCATCATCGGACATGGCGGCGACACTCAGTATTTCCATAGCGACCTGCACCTGATACCTGATGCGAATCTCGGCTTTTTTATTTCCTACAACAGCGCTGGAAAAGGCGAGATCGGTGCGCGCGAGGCGGTGTGGCACAAGTTTCTCGATCGCTATTTTCCTTATAAAGCGCCTGCGGGTTCGCAAGTAAGCACTGCCGCCCAGGATGCGCAGTCGCTGGCAGGCCATTACATCGTCAGCCGTCGTTCTGAGACGACCATCCTGAAGGTGCTTGGTGTGGCGGACCAATCAAAGCTGTCGGTAAATGATGACGGTACCATCAGCGTCGGCGACTTCAAGGACTTAAATGGAGAGCCGAAGAAGTTTCGCGAGATCGGTCCTCTGATGTTCCGGGACGTCAACGGCCAGGACCGGATCGGGTTCAAGCGTGACAGCTCTGGAAATCCTATTGCGGTGATCGATTATCCATTCATGGTCTTCCAAAAAGCTCACTGGTATGAGAACAGCGCATTCCATCTACCACTGATCATTGGGTCGTTGGTAATACTTCTGCTGGCAGTGCTGCTCTGGCCAATTGCCGCGCTGATCCGGTGGCACTATGGGCAGAAGCTGAATCTTGCTCCCGAACAGCGGCACTTGCGGCTTCTGGTGCGCATCGTGAGCCTGCTAGATCTGCTGTTTTTTGCAGGGTTCGCCATCTTCTTTACTTTGGCATTCAAGGACATTGGCCTGCTCAGTCCCCGTTACAACATTTGGTTGCGCCTGATCCAGTTAATAGGCGGGGTGGGAGTGCTGGGCACCGTGGTCGCTATTTGGAACGCGTTCCGGTCGTGGCGACAATCTGATCGCTGGCTATGGAGCCGGATCGGCGACACCCTGATCGGCATGGCAGCGATTGGGGTAGTGTGGTTTGTCTTTACCTGGAATATGTTGCATTGGAGCCTGAGATATTGAAAATGCTTCTTATACATACCAAGAATTCCATCCGCACCGACAACCATTGACCTTATCAAGCTCTGAAATGTAGGCTGCCGGAGTGAAGTTTGCGCTCTTTGTTCCCTCCTCTCTGCAAAGTTGTTTCCGAACGCGTGTTTTGGTCGACGGAGAACCATCCGCAGAAAATCACTCCCTGTTTGTCGGCAATCCGGAAGCTATCTCAGCGTCCCGTCGTCACTAATGGCCATCGGATTGGATACTCGCCGTCCTGCAAAAGGAAGATTTTATGAGTGCTTCACGAAATCGGCTCTGAGGTCATCCCAGG
>Ga0209808_1000976_pt1 | contig 14485 bp, 9 predicted proteins | sample GraSoiAngelo_157_FD_186171 | JGI IMG/M metagenome (GOLD analysis project Ga0209808, IMG submission 186171) | Grasslands soil microbial communities from the Angelo Coastal Reserve, California, USA - 14_1009_16_20cm (SPAdes) (version 2) | ecosystem: Environmental > Terrestrial > Soil > Grasslands ... | reverse complement strand
CATCGGGCGGCACCAGAGAGGTCACCTGCGGGAAGGTTACGCCGTGGTCGAATGATGCCGCCACGACTGGATACCATTGCCCGCCCTTGGCCAGCATGACTCGGATCGACTGTTTGTTCCACCTCTGCGTTCTGCCCGGAGCACGAACCACTGAGGTCACTGATAGGACCTACACTATACGTTGGCCCGGCCCCAAGAGCGGCGGTCATCGTCAGGAGGCCTGCGGCAGCGCTGAGTCAGGCCGCCAGAGCAATCCAACATCTGCCGCCGCGTTCCATTGTCGCCTCCCTGTTTCTCTTTGGCCCGGTCGCGGCGATTTTCCTCACCGTCCCGCGGTGCGTCAATGTGCGGGTTCCAGGGCGCGTCTTGCGTGAGCTGGCTGCCGGAACAAAGCGGTCAGCCGAGGAGTGGGCCGACTTCAAACGGCGCGGCTGGAGGGCGGTGTACGCAAGAGCGATCTGGACGAGGTGTTTCGGCGTCACGGTCCTTTTGAAGCGTGAGTAAACTATTCGTTTGACCGCGGATCGGGTCGGCGGGCGCGCTTCAGGCCAAGCTTGCCGGTCACCTTTTCGCCAGCATCGAACCTCGTCAGACTTTGTGGAGGACCCAGCCATGCGTCCCAAGATGCTTCGTGTGCTACCCGTCGCGCTGGCGGTCTCGGTCAGTGCCTCAGCGCTCGCCGACTCGCAGGTCGCCAGGGGCGAGGTCGCCGCCCTGCGCCCACCGGTGCTGACACCCCAGCAGAGCGGCACTCTCAACCGCCTGCAGGCGGTGAGCCCGGTCGACTCGCGCGTGGTGTGGGCCAGCGGCGTGGGCGGCACCTATGTCGTCACCACCGATGGCGGCGCTACCTGGCGGGCGGGCGTGGTTGCGGGGGCCGAACAACTCCAGTTCCGCGATGTGCAGGGGGTGAGCGCAACAGTCGCGTATCTCCTGTCTGCCGGCGTCGGTCCGGCGTCCCGCATCTATAAGACCGAGGATGGCGGAGCATCCTGGTCGCTGCAATTCCAGAGTTTGGACCCCGACGCATTTTATGACTGCTTCGCGTTCTGGACGGCGCGCCGCGGTATCGCCATGAGCGACGCCGTCAACGGCCGGTTTCCCGTGATCCAGACGACCGACGGCACGACCTGGACGGATATCGGCGACAGGTTGCCGGCGGCGCAGCTCGGGGAAGCGGCGTTCGCGGCGAGCGGCACGTGCGTTGCGACTCAAGGGAGAAGTCGGGCTTGGATCGGCACCGGCGGCGCGGCGAAGGCCAGAATCCTCGCGACGACGGACGGCGGCCATACGTGGGCCGCGTACGACACGCCCGTCGTCCAGGGCACCGCGAGCTCGGGTGTGTTCAGCGTCGATTTCCGCGATCCATTGCACGGCATCCTCGGCGCTGGCGAGCTAGCGGCGCCCACCGCATTCGCCGACACCGTCGCCCGCTCGAGCAACGGCGGTAAGACGTGGCAGCTCGCGAGCCGCCCGCCAGTCCCGGGCGCAATTTACGGTCTGAGCTACGTGCGCGAACGCTCTGCAGAGGGCGACGCTGATGAGGAGGCGAGCGCGACGCGGGCCGTCGTGGTCACCGGGCCGGGCGGCGCGGCCTGGTCACCTGACGAAGGGGACACCTGGGTCAGCCTAACAGGGGTCGCGAACTACTGGGCTGTGGCGTTCGCAAGCCCGCAGGCGGGTTGGCTGGTAGGGACGCAGGGCAGGATTTTAAAAATCAGTTTTGAATAGCGGTTCGGATCGGTCGCGATAAACCCGACAGCGTGTATCCGGAACTGCGCTGCTAGCCCGGTTCGCTTTAGAAGCGCTCCTTGAGCTTCAACGAGGTGCCAGATGCTCAGAGTTTGGGAGGCAACGCGATGCGGCCAGGGGACGGCGAGGAAGCAGCTGGTAGCCTCCGCGAGCCGTGTCGCCCTTTGTCTCGCACTCTTCCTGCCGGCAATTGCGACGCCCGCTCACGCTGCGAATGCGCAGTTCGACCTGGTGATTGTCCACGGGCGGATCATTGATGGAACGGGTTCGCCCTGGTATTCGGGTGATATTGGGATTCGCAACGGCAAGATTACCGCCATCGGCAAGCTCGATCGGCAGTCGCGTGTGAAGACCATTGATGCTCACGACCGCGTGGTAGCGCCTGGGTTCATCGACATGCTGGGCCAGTCCGAACTGAGCATTCTGGTCGAGCCTCGGCTGCCGTCGAAGATATTTCAGGGCGTTACTACCGAAATAACGGGCGAGGGGGATTCGGTGGCGCCGCTCAATGACTCCATCATTCGGGCCGACCGGAAGGTCTACGAGCATTACGGCGTAACGCCGGATTGGCGCACGTTGCGGCAATACTTTGCGCGGCTCGAGAAGCAGGGTATCGGGATCAATTTCGCTACTTACGTTGGGGCGACCAGCGTCCGCAGAATGATTCTGGGGGACGAGGACCGGCGACCTACTGCGCAGCAGCTGGAGCAGATGAAGGGACTGGTGGCAGAGAGCATGCGCGCGGGTGCCATGGGGCTCTCCAGTGCGTTGGAATATGCGCCGGCGCCGTATGCGAGCACGGACGAGCTCATAGCGTTAGCGCGGGAGGCTGCGAAGTTCGGCGGAATCTACGCTACCCATATGCGCAGCGAGGGCGACGGCATCATGTCAGCGCTCGAGGAGGCTGTGAGGATTGGCCGCGAGGCCGGTGCGCCGGTCGAGATCTGGCACTTGAAGACCGCGGGCAAGAACAACTGGGGCCGAATGCCAGAGGTGGTGGCGAAGATCGATGCAGCGCGCGCGTCGGGCACCGACATCAGTGCCAATACCTATGCCTACACCGCCTGGTACAACGATCTCTCTGCCTTTGTTCCGCCATGGGCCCATGACGGCGGCAATGCGAAACTCGTTACGCGACTCCAAGATCCAGTGCTTCGCGCCCGCATTCGAAAAGACATGTTGAGCGCCTCGAGCGAATGGGACAACGAATGGGATGAGATTCCGGGGCCGGAGGCGGTCCTCATCGGCGTGGTACACAAGGCCGACCTGCTGCCGTTGCAGGGCAAGACCCTGGCCGAGGTGGCGAGGAGCTGGAAGAAAGATCCGATGGAGTCATTATTCGATCTGCTGATTGCAGACGATGCGCTCACTGAGGTGGCGGTGTTCGGGATGTCAGAAGCCGACGTCGCACTGGCGCTGGAGCAGCCGTGGGTGTCGGTGGACAACGATTCTCCTGGTACCTCCCCACAAGGAATTCTAGGGCAGGAGCACCCGCATCCGCGCGCCTACGGGACGTTCCCGCGGATCATCCGCAAATACGTGAGAGAAGAGAAGAAGCTCACGTTGCACGATGCCATTCGAAAGTTTACTGCATTGCCCGCCCAGCGCATGCGATTGACCGATCGTGGCGTACTGAAGGAGGGGATGTGGGCCGATATCGTGATCTTCGATCCGGCAACGATCCGTGACGCGGCTACCTTTGAAAGCCCCAATCGGCTGTCTGAGGGGATGGAGTATGTGTTGGTCAACGGCGTGCCGGTAATCGAGGGGGGCAAGATGACCGGTGCCCTGCCTGGGAAGATATTGCATGGACCGGGCTTTGCTTCGCCTCGGATACGTGTGCATTGACTGAACCTTCTCGTCGACTTCGCGTCGTTCACCTCTGCAATCGGTGCTCGTCTGTGATATTAGATCGCGATGGGCTTGCACGGCATGAGGTACAAGGGCATCGTCTTTGACTTCAACGGCGTGTTGTTCTGGGACGCCGATTTGCAGGTCAAATCGTGGCAGGTTATTGCGAAGAACCTGCGCGGACACCAGATGACGGACGATGAGCTCGCCATTCACATGCACGGTCGTCCGAACTCCTACGTGTTGAGCTACCTGGCTGGCCGCTCGATTGCGGGGCAAGAGCTTCTCGATCTGATTCAAGTCAAGGAGTCGTTCTATCGCGAATTGTGCCTGTCGAACCCACGCCGCCTGGTGCTGTCTCCCGGCGCGCAGAGTCTTCTTGAGACGCTGGCGCGCCGCGACATCCCGCGAACCATTGCGACCTCCTCGGAGATCACGAATCTGAAGTTCTTCATGGAGCACCTGCGCTTGGACCGATGGTTCGACGTGGCGAAGATTATTTACGACGATGGCAGTCGCCCCGGAAAGCCCGCACCGGATGTGTATCTGGCGGCCGCACGCACTATCGGGGTCGCCCCGCATGAGTGCGCAGCGGTCGAGGATGCGGTCTCTGGAATCGCCGCCGCCCACGCCGCCGGTATCGGCTATATCGTTGCGATCGGTGCGCCTGCGGCGCTTGAGAAATTGCGGGCCTGCGACGGTGTGGCCACCGCGATCGAGAGCCTGAGAGATTTTCCACGCGAGCGGCTGCTGGATCGGACGTAGGGAATTATTACGGCAGGCTCAGTGGATCATGATGCGTAGCCGATGCAGACAGCTCCGAGTGTGACTGCTATGCACACAAGAATACGGCGACGCGTGAGAGCTTCTCCAAGGAGCATACGACCAAGCAGCGCGGAAAAGACGATGCTGGTCTCGCGCAGGGCTGAAATCGGACCGACCTTTCCCAGGGCGAGCGCGGCGGTGATCGCGCCGTAGCTCAGGAATGAAATGAAGCCGCCGGCCATTGCCTTCAGAGTCTCAGGGGTGCGCGGGTCCACGGTAATTCCTCCCCTGAGGAGCAAGAACGCAAGCGGCAGGAGAGCGCCGTAGATCAGGAAGATCCAGGCTGCATAGGATTGCGCGTTGCCCGCAAAGCGCACGCCGATGCCGTCGGCGGTGACGTAGCACGCGACGAACAGCGCCGTTGCGAGTGCGAGAGCGACCGACTTTGCCCCTGCCCGGGCTCTGCCAAAGGCGAGGCTCATGATCCCCAGGCAAATCAACGTCACGCCAAACAACGCCGGCCCGCTCACTCGCTGACCGGCGAGAACGAAACCGCCGATGGTCACCATGAGCGGCACGCTACCCCTGACGATCGGGTAGACCTGTCCCAGCTCGCCGTAGCGATAGGCGTGAGCCAGGAAGATGCTGTAAAGAACCTGTAAGACGGCCGAGATGCCCAGATACGTCCAGCTCTGCGTCGCGGGGAGGGGCAGGAGCAGTGCAAAGGGAATAGCGGCGAGGGTCGTCGCGAAGCTCATGATCGTGACAAAGCACAAGCGGTCGACGCCGCTTCGTAATGCGGCGTTCCATGTCGCATGCAGCGCGGCTGCAAAAAGCGTCAGACCGATGACAGCCGCGCTCATATCCCGTGATCCGCTTCACACAACCCTTGCATGATCAATAGCTTGGACGTGCCAGCGGGTGAACTGAAATTCCGCCTGTCCCCCTGGCCACCGTTGCGTGCGGTTGCTACCTCGCACGCTGCGCCTTAGTTTGCGCAATCAGACGCCGTAGTACACTCTGCGGATTCAAAACAGCCACCTCGAAGCACTCCGTGACCGACGAATCTGGGCCTAAAGGCGACCCGGTTCCCGCCTCGGACGGGCATCGAGCCGTCTTCCTCAGCTACGCTTCCGAGGACACAGAAGCGGCGGCGCGCATCAGCAGCAGCCTGCGCAATGCAGGCATTGAAGTGTGGTTCGACCAGAACGAGCTGCGTGGCGGGGCTGCCTGGGACTCCGCGATCAAGAAACAGATCAGGACCTGCGCCTTGTTCGTTCCGATCATTTCCGCGAATTCGCGCGCTCGCGTCGAGGGATATTTCCGGTTCGAATGGAAACTCGCGGTCGATCGCTCCCACCTGATGGCCGCCGAGAAGGCATTTCTGCTGCCGGTCGTCATTGACGCGACCGACGAGGTCGACGCCCGGGTGCCCGAGAAGTTCCACGAAGTACAGTGGACGTGGCTCAGGGGCGGGGAGAACTCGCCCGCTTTCGTCGCGCAGGTGACGCGACTGCTGGCCTTCGGTGGGTACATGCAGCCGGCAGGTGCAGCGCCCGCGCTCACGAGCCGGCCGATGGCGCCGGCAGTTCCAACACCTTCCGTCGGGCGCAGCCCCTGCTCGGAACAGTCGATCGCAGTCCTGCCGTTCGTGGACATGAGCCAGAACAAGGATCAGGAGTACTTCTCGGACGGGCTGACGGAGGAACTCATCGGATTGCTCACCAGAGTTCCCGAACTGCGCGTGCCGGCCCGCACCTCCTGTTTCTACTTCAAGAGCAAGCAGGCGACGATTGCCGATATTGCGCGGGCGCTGAACGTCGCCCACGTGCTCGAAGGCAGCGTACGCAAAGCCGGCAACACGATACGCATCGCGGTGCAGCTGATCCGGGCCGACACGGGCTTCCACCTGTGGTCGCAGACCTTCGATCGTACGCTCGATGACATCTTCAAGGTGCAGGACGAGATAGCCGGCTCGGTAGTGCGCTCACTGTGCGATGCCCTGCTGAGCGCCACGCTGCCGGCGCGGAGCGCTGCGCTGAATTCCGAAAGTTATCAACTCTACCTGCGCGGGCACTTTCACTGGAATCGCCGCTCGCCGGAGGAGTTCAGAAAAGCCATAACATTCTTTCAGCAAGCCATTGCCGTTGACCCTGACTATGCCCTGGCGTTCACGGGCCTCGCAAACTGCTACAGTCTGCTGCCCATCTACGACCGCACCTCGCAAGCGACGCAGACGATGCCGCAGGCGAGAACGGCGATACTCAGAGCGCTGGCGATCGACGATAATCTGGCGGAAGCCCACGCCTCGTTGGGGTTGATACTGACGCTCTTCGATTTCGAGTGGCTGGCGGCGGAACGTCAGTACCAGCGGGCGATTGAGCTCAGCCCTAATTCTCCCGTGCCGCATCAGTGGTACGGTGAGCTGCTCGTCAATACCGGACGGTTCGACGCGGGACTGGCGCAAGGCCGCCGTGCCGTTGACTTGGACCCCCTGTCACAGGTGGCCAATCTGGCGCTGGGCATCCAGTTGAATTCCGCCCGCCGCTATACCGAAGCCATCGAGCAGCTGCAAAAGACTCTGACACTTGGCCGCAACTTCGCCGACACCAATTATTTGCTCTTTGAAGCCTACGCCAACAAAGGCCTGTACCAGGAGGCGGTGGCGGCGTATGCGCGACAGAAGCAGCTGGATGGGGAGCCTGCAACCGAGGTGGCTGCGTTGAAGGAGGCGTTCGCCAAGGACTCGTGGCCAGGATTTCTGCAGCTGCGAATCCGCTCTCTCGAAGCCCAGGAGCAGCCGGACTGTGATGAGATTGCGGCTTTCTCTGCCCGCGTGGGCGATCTGGACCGCGCGTTTGCCTGGCTGGAAAAATCCTATGCCGGCAGAAGCGCCAGGCTCACTCACCTGAAGGTCGATGCCCGATACGACAACTTGCGCGCCGATGCGCGCTTCGCGGACATGCTGCGCCGCGTTGGACTGGGAAGTTGATCGGCCGCAGCTACCGTGACGCCTTGGCGCCGAGAACGTTGTAGGCCGTGACCGGACGGTGCAGTCCCTTGAGAGTCAGCTCACCCACCGATTCGAGCTCGAAGAGACCATCGGTGGCGGCGAGCACGCGCTTGGAGACCAGAATCTGTCCGGGCTTGGCCTCACCACACAGCCGTGCCGCGAGATTCGTCACCGTGCCGATCGCACCGTAATCCCAGCGCCCCTCGTAGCCGATCGCGCCAATCGTGGCATAACCCTGCGCGATGCCAACGCCGAGTTCGAGCTCGTAGCCCATCTTGCGCCAGGAGACGATCAGTTCGCCGACCCGCTCCCGCATGGCGAGGGCCATGCGCAGCGTGCGCTCCGCGGCATTGGGCACCGGCACCGGGTCGTTGAAGAAAACCATCATGCCATCGCCGGTGAACCGCTCCAGCGTGCCTTCGTGCTCCATGACCAGCCGACCCATCTCGGCGTGATACTCGCGCAGCACGCTCATGACTTCCTCGGGTTCGACGCTTTCCGCAAAGGCGGTGAAGCCACGCAGGTCGAGGAAGCAAACGGTCAGGTTGCGGCGGTGGGTAGCGAGGGGATCGTCCGCACCACCCGCCACGATGAGTTCCGCGAGCTGCGGCGAGAAGAAACGCTTGAGCCGCCCGAGACGATCGAGCAGCGCCACCTGCTCTTTGACGCGCTGCTCGAGTCTCTGATTCCACTCGGCCAACTGTCGCAAATGCAAGGCTTCGCGATCGCGCAAGCGTTTCTTTTCCAGGCAAGCGCCGATGCGCGCCCGCAGCAGCACCGGGTCGAAGGGCTTTGGCAGATAATCCTCTGCGCCCAATTCGATGCAGCGCACGACGCTGTCCATTTCGTCCAGCGCCGATATCATGAGGACCGGAATTTCCCGCAGCGCCTCCTCTGCAGTGAGCCGCTGCAACACTTCGTAGCCGCTCATCTGCGGCATGAGCACATCCAGCAGCACCAGGTCGATAGGCTGCTGGCGCAGCAGGGTGAGCGCATCCGGCCCGTTCGCCACCACTTGCACCCGGTGGCCCGCGCGTGTCAGCCGGCGGCTCAGCATCTCCCGGTTGGCGGCGTTGTCATCGACCACCAGGATATTTCCGGTTTCCGTGTTCGGCGCCGGCGCTACCGCGATTCGCGCCGTATCCGAGTCGGCGATCGGCGCGAGCGGCGGCGCGCTGACCCCGTCAGCGATCATGGTGTGCAAGGTGTGCGCGGCACTGGCAATTCGCTCCAGATCCTGGCCCACCTCTGCGGCGGCCGTCTGCTGGGCCTGCGCCTTGAGTTCATCGGCGGCGGCGATGATGGAGCTTATGGGCCCGGACGCCTCGGCGCTGAGGCGGCGCAGATCGATCTCATTGTCCTTGCGCGTGCGCCCGAGCACCTCATCGACGAGCAGCATCAGCTGCTGCGCATACTCGTGCAATTCACGCAGCCTGGGCTCCATTCCCGCGATGCTTCCTTCGCTGGCGCTCTCCAGCAACATCTCGCTGTAACCGATGATGTGGTTCAGCGGCGTGTGCAGCTCGTGCCGCAGATGATTCAATGTCGCGCGATCGGTGGTCACGCCGCAGGTCCCTGGTTGAGCAGGCTCTCGATCTTCCCCAACAGTCGCGGCAGCTCGATCGGCTTGGTATCGAAGTCGTCACACCCCACCGCCAGGGCGCTATCGCGGTCGCTGGCCATGGTGTGAGCGGTCAGCGCCACGATCGGGATATGGCGGGTCTGCGGCGCCGCCTTGAGTCGCCGCGTTGCCTCCAGGCCATCGATCCCCGGCAAAGTCACGTCCATCAGGATCAGCGCCGGTGCATCCGCCTGAGCCATGGCTATGCCGGTCTCGCCATCGACGGCCGTCACGACCTCGTACCCTCGCTTGCGCAGGCGCCGCGACAACATATCGCGGTTGAGCTCGTTGTCCTCGATCAGCAGGATCTTCTTCATACGTCGGTCCCGGGCGTAACGGTTTTGCTCATGCGATCATCCGGCTTGTGAGCCCCTGACAGCGCACGAATCTTTTCGAGCAGGCGCGGCATGACGATCGGCTTGGTGTCAAAATCGTCGCAGCCCGCCGCGAGCGCTTTCTCACGGTCACCGCTCATCGCATTGGCGGTGAGGGCGATGACGGGTATGTGCCGAGTGTGCTGCGCAGCCTTGAGCTGGCGCGTCGCCGCCCAGCCATCCAGCACCGGCAGGCTCAGATCCATCAGAATCACATCGGGCCGCTCGCTCGCGGCAAGCTGCACGCCACTGGCCCCATCGCGCGCGATCACTACCGTATGCCCCTGGCGCTTGAGGCGGCTCTCCAGGATATAGATGTTGTCCTCATTATCCTCTACGTACAGAATCTTCACGCCAGAATCTCCTTGACCTTCGCATGCTTGCCGCGCTCGATCGAGCGCGGCAGCATGCGGCCCAGCTCGCGCAGCAGCTCACTCAGCTCGGAGGCGCTCTTGCGCATCACCTGCTCGACGTAGCCGTTCAGCCGCTTTTGATCCTCGACGCTCAGGTCCTTGGCCGTCAGAACCAGCACCGGAATGTCGCGCCATTCCGGGCGCTGACGCATCTCGACCAGGAACTCGAACCCGTCCATCTCCGGCATCACCAGGTCCAGTACGATCACGTCGGGACACGATTCGGCCAGATGTTGCAGCGCGAAGCGGCCGTTGCTCGCCCCCTCGACCTGCCATCTCTCCTGCTCGAGCACGCGCCGCACGCTCTCGCGCATGATCTCATCGTCGTCCACCAGCAGGACCTTGCGTGCGATCGGACTGCTGATGTCCTGCAGCAGGCTTATGAGCCGCTCGCGGTCGATCGGCTTGGTCATGTATTCCGTGGCGCCGAGGGAGTAGCCGCGGCTGCGGTTGTCCTCGATGGTCACCAGCACCACCGGGATGTCTGCCAGCTGCGGATCGCCCTTGAGCGCCGCCAGCACCGTCCAGCCATCCAGGTCCGGCATATTGATGTCGAGCGTGATCGCTGCGGGGTGAAGCTCGCGCGCCAGTCGCAAGCCTTCCCGGCCCCCGGTTGCGATGCGAACCACGAATCCCTCGCGCTCCAGATAGCGCGCCATCACTTCGCATACGGTCTGGTCGTCATCGATAACCAGGATGAGGGAGCCCTTGACCGGCTGCATCGCCCGGCGCTCAGGACGCACCCGGCGCAGGAGCGGCGCCGGCTGGACCGCCTCGATGTGGGCGGGCAGGCGGATCGTGAATGTCGAGCCCTTGCCCAATTGGCTCTCTACGGCAATCTCGCCGCCCATCATCTGGCAGAAACGGCGGCTGATCGCAAGTCCGAGCCCGGTGCCACCATACTTGCGCGTGGTCGAAGGATCGGCCTGCACGAATTCCTGGAACAACCGGCCCATCTGTTCGGACGACATCCCGATGCCGGTATCCCTGACGGCCATCGTAATCTCTTCGCTGCCCTTGCCCATGAGCCGCGCCACGTCGATGGTCACAATGCCATGCTCGGTGAACTTGTTGGCGTTGCTCACCAGATTGAGCAGCGCCTGGCGGATTCGCGTCTGGTCGGCGTGCATCTCGCCGATATCCTGCGGACAGTGGAGGATGATCTGGTTGTCGTTCTTGGCCGCCGCGGGGGCGATGGTGGAGATCACATCGTCGACCAGCGGCGCGATGGCGAAGGTCTCGACGTGCATGTCCATCCTGCCGGCTTCGATCTTCGACAGGTCCAGGATGTCGTTGATGAGCTCCAGCAGGTGGTGCGCCGCGCGCAGCACGCGCTCGAGCGGTTCGAGCTCCTCGGAGTGCTTCAGGTCGCGGGCATCCTCATGCAACATCTCCGTCAAGCCGATGATCGCATTCAAGGGCGTGCGCAGCTCGTGTGACATGTTCGCCAGGAACTGCGATTTCAGCTTGCTCGCCTCCGCCAGCTGCTCACTCTTGGCCTGGCTCTCCTTGAACAGCCGGGCATTCTCGATGGCCATCACCGATTGCGAGGCCAGCGTCTGCAGCAGTTTCACGATCGAGGGAGCGAACTCACCCGCCACCTTGCGGCGGATCACCAATGCGCCGGTCGCGTGCTCGTCGCGCAACAGCGGTACCGCAACCACGGCGCGGATTCCGTCGTGCGTCCACAGGACGCTCACCCTGTGGGACAGCTCGACGTCCGACACCTGGACTGGCACGCGGTTTACCGCGCACATGCCCACCGGACCGTCCCCCAGGCCGATGCGCGAGCCGCGCAGTGTTTCGATCATGGCGTCGCTGACACCGAAGTTCGCGCGTGGATCGAATACCCCATCGGCCTCGTCGAACTGATAGAGGGTGCCCGAATCCGCATCCGCCAGGCGCACTGCGCGGGCGATGACGGTTGCCAGCACCGTCTCGAGCTCGAGAGATGAGCTCACCGCCTGGCTTACCTCGTTCAGTGCCTGCAGTTCCGCCACCGAGCGCATCAGCTCGCGCGTGCGGGCCTCGACCTCCGAGGTGCGCTCGGCGACACGCTGTTCCAGTTTGCGCTGATCCTCCTCGATCTCCAGTTGCGACAGACGCAACTTCTCGCTCATCATCCGCAGCGAGGCGAGCAGGTTCCCGAGGTCGCGCTTCGGCAGACGGTCCGCAGCCAAGGCGAATTCGCCTGCCGCGATGCGCTGGGCGAGATCCACGGCGGCGTTGAGCGGTTCGGTAACGCCGGTGATCATGCTGTAGATGAACCAGGCCGCGATCAGGAGCGTGAACAAGGTCGCGGCCGCCACGATCTTGCTCTGGCGCCGTGCCGAGTCGATCGCCTGCGAGATGGCCGCGGTGCTTGCCTTGTCGTAACCCGCCTCGAGCGCACGAACTGCCTCGCGCGTCTGCCTGATCTGGGGCTGCAGCGCCAGCAGCCGTTCGAGCGGCATGGCTACCGAGATCTGGCCCGCCAGGGCCCCGAGGCTTGCGGCAACGGCCGCCGCGCCCGGGTCCTTGCGCCGTAACGCAGCGGCGGACGCCACCGATTGCCGCAGCGCCTCATACGCGCGCTGTCCGAGGCTCCCCATATCCACGGCGTCGGCGGCATAGGTCATGAAAGACTCGAAGCCGTCCTTGGTCGCCCGCGATAGTCCGTGGCGCACCACCACGCTCTCAACGGCGGTCGTGCGTCGCAGGTCGGAGACCGCCTGATAGATCAGCACCAGCGCGATCGGTGCGATGATGATCACGAACTGCGCAAAGATGCGCAGCTTCAATTGTTTTACTTTGATCATCGCGACGGTGCCCCCCGGGCGCCGAGCAAACGCTTGCGATCCCCGCCGAACTACCAGTTTCTACGCGGTGCGCAGCGGGCCGTCAATCACGCACCGCGGCTGCCGCCGCCGGGAGTCAAGGATGGCTGCGCATCAGGACAGAGTCGTCATAACAGCGTGTGTGGCCCATGGCGCGAGAGCATTTGCAAACACCCGTGTCCCTCGACGAAATCGGTCTCCAGCGCTGGCCTGCGTGCATCAGCTCGGTGGCGAGGATTGAGAGGGCGATTTTCGTGTCAATGGAGGATGCCGCTAGGCGTTGGAGGCTCTTTGAAAACCCAACGTTTGCGACCTTAGAATGGCCAAGCCTGCGCTTTTCGACGCATTATGGAAAGCATCTTGAGGACGAGCACCTCAAGTCCACTGCTGCGGGCGGACGCGCGAGATCAATCCGCGCCAATTCGGACTTCTGCAGCCGGTGGGGTTTACCCTCAGGCGCGGTACCGCCGCCGCGAATCATGCGTCACCGCCTGCGGCGCATCTGTCGATCACCTTCGCTACCGCCCGAGGAGCGTGAGCTGCCAGATGTCCTTGCCGGTCGCCATCATCAACGGGCGCAGTGCGAGCATGCCGGCCTTGCCTACGGCGCGCTCGAGCTGCGCGAGCTCCGCGAGCCTGTCGCGCGTCTCGGCGTCGATCGGCGGCTCGTCCATGCCGCTCTCGCGCAGCAGCAGTATGCCCTTGGCGCGCAGCGCGAGCTCCCCGTGCAGTCGCAGGCAGCACAGCATGTCCGCCAGGTCCTCGCCGCGGAAGCGCGCGCGCAGCGACTGCAGGTAGCGACCGCCGTTGCTGTCGAGGAACCTACCGGTATTGATCGACTCCAGCAGCTGCACGTTGGAGTCGAGATCCGCGTCGAGCCAGTCGCGTAGCGTGCGCTCGCCCTGCCGAAACACCAGGTAGATCACCGACGGCAGCACCAGCAGGGTCGCAAGCGTCGCGAGCGCGGGCCGTCCGAGCAGCGAGTTGAAGCCGCTGTGCAGCACGACCGCCGCCAGGAGGCCCGGCAGCAACAGCTGCGGACCGCCGTTCGGCCGGCTCTCGTAGAGCGTGATCGAGATCATCGCCAGGACCGTCGTCGTGCCGCCGTGCATGATCGCGGTGCCGAAGCCGCGGATGACTTGCACCGGCAGCGCGGCCTCCGGCCGCGAGGCGAGGTAGTACAGGTTCTCGACGAGCGCGAAGCCGGTGCCGATCGCAAAGCCGGCGATTCCGGCGTCCACCGGCAGCCCGACGCGCCGCGTGCGAATCAGGAAGACGATCAACACCGCCTTCAGGGACTCCTCGATCCACGGCGCCACGTAGCTCGAGTAGGCGGCGAAGTCCCCCGTGAAATGCCCGTACGCGTAGTTGTTGACGAGGTAGCTTGCGCCGGCCGCGAGAGCGCCGGCGGCGACCAGCGCCAGCACCATCCTGAGGCGCAGCAGTTTGTACGCGTCGAGCTGGACGAGCCCTGCCAGAAACAACAGCACCGGCACGAGGGCGATCGGCGCGCGCAGCAGCAGATCGGTGCTCAACGTGTCGCTCGTGTGCAGTGCCCGCTCTTCACAGCACCTGCAGCGACAGCATGAACTCACTTCTGCCGAGTCCGCCCGCGGCGAAGCCTCGCGCCGCGCCGACCGACAGCATCATCGACTGGCGGTGCATCACGTGCAGCTGCAGGTCGAGTTGCGCGCCGACGGCATGGGCGCTGCGACGCAACACGCGGTTGTCGAGGTCAGTCTCGAGCGCGCTCACAAATACCTCGGGCCGGACCCAGCTGGCGTAGAAGCCGGGCGAGCCGAGGGCCTCGAAGCGCAGCGGCGGCAGGCACCATTCGAGCGTCGACTTGACGAGCGACCTGCCGCTCAAGGCGTCCAGCC
>Ga0209808_1000969_pt1 | contig 14515 bp, 14 predicted proteins | sample GraSoiAngelo_157_FD_186171 | JGI IMG/M metagenome (GOLD analysis project Ga0209808, IMG submission 186171) | Grasslands soil microbial communities from the Angelo Coastal Reserve, California, USA - 14_1009_16_20cm (SPAdes) (version 2) | ecosystem: Environmental > Terrestrial > Soil > Grasslands ... | reverse complement strand
CGGGTCGCCGTGGTGGAGCTGGCCGCTGGTCCTGAAGCCCGTCTACTGGTACTTCGGCGCGTCGACCGGTGGCGACAACGCGTACATCTACGACACCGGCAACGTCGTCCTCTTCTGGGCCGGCCTCGTGGCGTTCGGCTGGTGCGCGGTCGCCGCGGTTCGGGCGCGCTCGGTCCCGCTCGCGTTCGTGGTGTTCGCCGGCCTGGTGCAGTACGTCGCGTGGATTCCGATCGGGCGCGTGCTCTTCTTCTATCACTTCTTCACGGTGCTGCCGTTCTATCTGCTCGCGCTCGCGGCGGGCCTCGCGTACCTCTGGGAGACCGGCCGGGCCCGCCTCGTGGTGGGTTATCTCGGGCTCGCGGCCGCGGCGTTCGCGTACTTCTACCCGTTCATCTCGGCGCAGCCATTTCCGGGGGCGCAGGCGGGCATGTTCTTCATCCTGCCGACCTGGGCATACGAGTGCACCTTCTATCCGACGTTCGTGTGCAATCCGACGATCGGCTCGTCGTTCTCGGCCACAGCGCTCTTCGGCCGTCTGGCTCTGGCCCTCGCGGTCGCTCTCACCGTCGCAGCGGTCATTTCCTGGAGCAGCTCGCCGGGATTCACCCGGCTGCTCGCTACCGTGCGATCGGGTACGCGGCGCTAGCGAAGACGAGGGCGGCGGCCGCTCCAACGACGACGACCACGACGAGGAGCGCGAGGATCAGGTTCACGAGGTCGTGCCGCAGGTTGGCGAGACCGAACGTGCGGCGCGCCGCGTAGAGCACAACCGTGATGTTGTCCTCCCCGCCGCGTGACTTGGCGAGATCGACGAGCGCGGTCGCCGCCCGATCGAGGTCGGTCCGTCGCAGGGTCGATGCGATCTCGCCATCGGGGACGTGGCGCGTGAGCCCGTCGGAGCAGAGCAGGAGCCGATCGCCGGGTCGGAGTGCTTCGAGGAACACGTCGGGCTGCACGCCGCGAGGATCGCCGACGAATCTCGTGATCGAGCTCTGGTATTCACCCGCATGATCGGACGTGACGAGGCGGATGTCGCCGTCGCGTAGGAGATAGGCGCGGCTGTCGCCGAGGTTTCCGATCACCGCAGAGCTGCCGGCGATCGCTGCCGCCACCAGTGTCGACGCCGCTCCAGGCTGACCGCTCTTGCCGGCGGCCGCGAGCACGGCGTCGTTCGCGCCTCGGATCGCGGCCGCGAGCGCCTCCGCCGGGGCCATCGAGCCCGCTTGTGCGCCGAAAAAGCTCTCCGCGAGAGCGTCGATCGCGGCGGCGCTCGCCATCTCTCCACCGGCCTCGCCGCCCACGCCGTCGGCCACCGCGAGGAGCGTCGTCTTGCCTCCCTCCCGGACGAGATAACGGTCTTCGTTGTTCTCGCGAACGTGACCGGTGTCGGTGCGCGCCGCCGTCTGCGCTCCCAGCCCTAGTCTCCCTTCTTGGTGCAGTCCTTCCCCGCCACGTAAAAGAGCGTGGCCGTTGACCCGCGCGCGATCGTCGTATCGGCCGCCGGATCTTGCCGAACGACGGCGCACGCGGCGCCGGGCCCCTGCGCGACGTCCCATGCGACCCGCGCGAACCCGGCCGCCTGCAAAATGCCGACCGCATCGCCGAGCTTTTTGCCGATGACGTTCGGGGTCTGCGCTCCGGCGGCGCTCGGTGGCGCCGACGCGGGACCGGTCGGCTGTGTGCCCCGCGGGAATGACGAGAAGAACAGAAACAGCGCGAAGAGGATGGCGAGGACCGCGAGGATCGCGACGCTGCTGTCGAAGCGCGGAAACGTCCAACCGCGTGCGCTGCGAGTCCCGCCGCTTGGCTTGAGCGATGACGTGGAATCGGTGTCGCGATCGGCAACATCTGAAAACGCGCGAGCGAACGCGCCCGCGCTCGCGTACCGGCGGTCCGGCAGCGTCGCGAGCGCGCGTCCGACGATGGCATCGAGCCTGTCGTCGATCCCTACGCGCGCAAGCCGTAGCGATGGCGGCGACCCGACGAGGCGCTCCCGCACCAGCTCCTCGCTCGTCGCCCCGTCGAACGCGGGCCTTCCGGTGAGCAGCTCGTACGCGACGAGACCGAGGCCGTACACGTCGGTGCGCGCGGTGACCGGTCCACCTTCGACGCGTTCAGGCGCGATGTACCGCGCGGTCCCCAGCAGCTCCTGCTCATCACGGTCGCGCGCGGCGCGCGCGATGCCGAAATCGGTGAGCTTTGCGACGCCCTCGCGATCGACGATGACGTTGGCGGGCTTCACGTCGCAGTGAATCACTCCCGCGGCGTGCGCCGCGTCCAGTGCGGCGGCGACCTGCCTGATGAGGCGGCTCACCTCGTGCGCCGGCAGGGGTCCGCGCTCGGCGACGATTTCACGGAGGGTCTTCCCCGGCACGAGCTCCATGACCATGAACGCGTCAGCGCCGTCGTGCCCCTCATCGAAGACCGTGACCACGTTCGGATGGACAACCGCCGCCGCGCGGCGCGCTTCATCGGCGAAACGCGCGCGGAAGGCGTTGTCCGCGTCGGGCCCGAGGAGCTTTATCGCGACGTCACGATCCAGCTTTTCGTCGCGCGCCCGCCACACCTCGCCCGCGCCGCCCTCGTCGATCCGCTCGATGAGTCGATAGCGCTTGGCCAGCAGCCGCGCCGCCGCGGGCGCACGAAGGTTGCCGGTTTTTTCGCTGGCCATGCCGTCGTCCGTCCGCAACTTGTGTGCTAACCCACTAGGCGAGCTCGACGAGAGTGTCGAGAGCCTTTTCATACGTGCGGTCGCTTCCGAGGATCGAGAGCTCCTCACCGATGAGCTCGACGATGGCCGGAGATGGAAGAGGCATGGTGCGCTCCCAGCGCCGCTCGCCGTCCAAAAGGACAGTGGCGGTCTGATGCCGCGGATCGGGCTGGCGCTTCACGGCGAATTCGGCAAGCTGTCGCGCGGCGGTCGCCTTGATGCGGATTCCCGAGACATCGCCCTCGTCGAGCCCGCGCTCGAAGCGCGGACGCACGCGGACCATGATGCGCGCACCGTCGGGTCGCGCGATCGCGAACAGGAGTCCACCGGCCTCTGACGGCGCCAGCGCCTCGAGCGGTCGCCAACCGAGACGTGACGCGAGCCATCCCACGAAGAGCAACGCCTGCGAAGGATGTATGTCACGACCATCCATGTCCACCGCAAAACCGACACTCACACCGGTGATACCGTCCAGAAAGAGCCGCCACGCGGGAACGTCGAAGAACGCTGTCGCGATCTCGCGCCACGGCGTGAGCCGCGTCCAATTGAGGTCGGTTAATCCGAATCGTCCGCGGGCCTCATCCGAGATGCGCGCGATGACCGGCAACGTCACTTCTGGCCGGGCGAAGTCCGCGGAGTCGACGACAAGGCGGTCGGTGAGGCGCAGGAGATCTCCGAACGAGCGCGAGCCGAGCGGCGGCGTCCCGGTCCACCAAAGGAAGACCGGCAGATCGGGAACGAGAAGCGGGATCACCGCCGAGGCCAAGCGATCGTCGACGTCGCCCCTCGCGCGAACGAGGATCTGTTCGTAGCAGACGAGCCGTGCGCCGTCCGCGATCGGTAGCCGGCAGTGCATCTCGATGCGTTTCTCGATGCCCTCGCGCGCGCCGCGATCCGCAACGACGACGATCGCGCGCGACGGGTGACGGAGCGCGAGGTCGGCGATGCTCCGTGCGGCACGGCGGGCGTGCTCCTCGCGCTCGGCGTACACGATGAGATTCAGGACCGACGCGCGTGCGATCGGGCGCCCGAGCTCGCGAGCGTGGGCGCTCTGCGCGCGACGGAGCCGCGTGAGCTCGCGCTCGAGCGCCGCGACGCCGCTCTGGCGCGTCCCCCAGAACGTCGGGTCGATCACTACGCCTTCCGCCATTTTCGTCCATCCCGCTCGATGAGGGTGTCCGCCTCGGCGGGGCCCCACGTGCCGGCTTCGTAAACAGCCGGCCCCTCGGCCGAGTCGCTCGATGCCCAGCCCTTGATGATTGGGTCAACGAACGCCCATTGCTGGTCGACCTCGTCGTGTCGCGTGAAGAGCGTCGCGTCGCCGCGAAGCGCGTCGAGGATGAGCGTCTCGTAGGCGTCCGGGGCGTCGACCATGAAGGACGCGCCGTAATCGAAGTCCATGTTCACCGCGCGGATGCGTATCCCCTGCACCGGAACCTTCGCGCCGAACCGCAGCGAGATGCCTTCGTCCGGCTGGATGCGCAGCACGAGCGCGTTCGGTTCGAGGCCCGCGAGCGCATCCCGGGAGAAGAGCTGGTGGGGCGCGACGCGGAACTGGATCGCGATCTCGGTCGACTGTTTCGGGAGCCGCTTCCCGGTGCGGACGTAGAAGGGGATGCCTTCCCAGCGCCAGTTGTCGACCCAGAGCTTGAGCGCCACATAGGTCTCGGTGCGCGAATCGGTCGCCACGCCAGGCTCCTCGCGGTATCCCGGGACGGGCATGCCCTCGATGAAGCCGCGTGCGTATTGCCCCCGCACGGCGTTCAGCGACAGGTCCTCGCCCTCGATCCGCCGCAGCGCGCGCATGACCTTGACCTTCTCGTCCCGAACGGCCTTGTCGTCGAACGCGGCCGGCGGCTCCATGGAAACAAGCGCCAGGAGCTGAAGGAGGTGATTCTGGACGATGTCTCGCATCGCGCCGGCCTGCTCGTAGTAACCGGCCCGCTCGCCGACGCCGATCGTCTCTGCGACCGTGATCTGCACGTGATCGACGTACTGACGGTTCCAGATCGGTTCGAAGATCCCGTTCGAGAAGCGCATCACCAGAATGTTCTGAACGGTCTCCTTGCCGAGGTAGTGGTCGATGCGGAAGACCTCGTCCTCGCGGAAAACGGTGTGCACGATCTCGTTGAGCTCGAGGGCCGACGCCCGGTCGTGGCCGAACGGCTTCTCGACGACGATGCGCGCCCACCCGGTCTCTCCACGGAGGCGGTGCTCGCCGATCGCTTCGACGATCGCCTTGTACGCGGGCGGCGGTGTCGCGAGATAGAAGAGCCGGTTGGCGTGCGTGCCGAGCGCGAAGTCGAGCTGCTCGAGCGTACGCCGGAGCTCGTCGTAGCCGGCATCGTCCGAGGTCGCGACGAAATGCAGGTGTTCGGCGAAGCTCCGCCAGACCTCCTCGTTCAAGGGCCTCGTCCGGCTGTATTGCGCCACGGCTTTGTGCAGCTCCTCGCGATACTCCTCGTGGCTGAGCGGCTTGCGCGCCGTGCCGACGACCGAGAACGTCGCGGGAAGCAGCCGTTGCAGCGCGAGGTTGTACAGCGCCGGGATGAGCTTCCGCTGAGCGAGATCGCCGGAGCCGCCGAAGATCACGATCGTCGACGGCTCGGGGATACGGGAGAGCCGCAGCCCCTCGCGAAGCGGATTGAGTGTCTCGGTGGCCAGGTCGCCTATTCCTTTTTCACGGCGTGACCGCCGAACTGATTGCGAAGCGCGGCCGCGACCTTCATCGCGTAGCTATCCTCCTGCCGCGAGACAAAGCGCGCGAACAGCGAATGGGCGATCGCCGTCATCGGCACGCCGTGCGTCACGGCCTCGAGCACGGTCCAACGACCTTCACCCGAATCCTCGACCCACCCTTTGATGTTCTTCAGGTCGCTGCCGTCCTGCTCGAAGGCACGCTCGGCGAGCTCGAGGAGCCACGAACGGACGACGCTGCCTTGAAGCCAGACCGTGGAAACCTTGCGCAGATCGAGCTCGAACTCGCTCGCGTGGAGCAGCTCGAACCCTTCGCCGTACGCCTGCATCATTCCGTACTCGATCCCGTTGTGGACCATCTTGACGAAGTGGCCCGCGCCGTTTTTTCCAAAGTGCGACCACCCGTTCGGCGGCGCGAGGGTATCGAGCGCGGGCTTGGCGATGGCGACCCCGTCGGCAGGTCCGCCGACCATCATGCAATAGCCGTTCTCGAGCCCCCAGATCCCACCCGAGACGCCGACGTCGAGAAAGCGGAATCCCATTCCCGCATATTTCTCCGCGCGCCGCATCGAGTCGCGGAAGTAGCTGTTACCTCCGTCGACGAGCACGTCGCCTTGCGAGGCGAATCGTGCGAATTCGTCGAGCGTGTGGTCGGTGACGTCGCCGGCCGGAACCATCGCCCAGAGGACGCGCGGCGTCTTCATTTTCTTGACCATGTCCTCGATCGAGCTTGCCGCGACAGCGCCGTGCTTCGACGCCTCCTGGACCGGCTCGGGGCTGCGGTTCCCGGCGATCACGCGATGCCCGCCGCGCGCGAGCCTGGTCACCATGTTCCCGCCCATCCGCCCGAGTCCGTAGAGACCGATATCCATCGCTTGATCCCTCGCTTTTGGCGTGTCGGCCAGACGATATGCCACGCTCCCGGTGTGCTGTCTCTCGCGGTGGCAACTCTCCTCGGTCTCGCGCTGTTCGGTGTGCTCCTTGTGTTCCCACCGCTCTATTTCCCCTGGGCGCTGCTCGTGATCGTCGCCAGCGGGATTTCGATCGGTCTGACGGTCGATCCATCGAGCTCTCGCGGGCCGTTGAGGGCGGCGGCCTTCGGCGCGCTCATGCTGGCCACCGCACTTTTGGTGCTGGGACGGTTCGCGATCGCACCGAGCGCGTACCTTGGCCTCTTTGTTTCGGCCTCCTGGCTTCTTGTTCCTGCGGTCGCCGGCGCGTTGATCGGTGCCGCGTTTCGGCGTCGCCTCGGCTTGCGCCGCGCGACCGGCCTGCTCGTGGCCGTCGTTCTGATCGTCGGAGTTGCCGGGGCGGCGCTCGCGCTCGCGGTCGCACCGGCCGAGGCCGCGAACGCCCCGGCCTGCGACTCGGGTCTCGAGTGCGCGCGATCGCGGTGCTGGTCTACGGCCGAGCGTCGGCGGTTGTACGCGGTCGAGCGTGTGACCGCCTTCGGTGGCGGCGGCAGCATCACCTGCACCTACACGGCGTGGGGCGGGGCAGATATCGGCACCGTCCGCGACGGCGGCTGGACCGATGGCGCATGGCCGATCCTCCTCGGCGCGGCCAGGCGCTGAAATGAACGGCTACCTCGAACGGAGGCGTAACCTCAGTCCGTGAGCACCACCGCAACCGAGGTCGGATCCAAGCTGGAAACGTACCGCGACCTCGCACGGCAGCTTCGAATCGACAGCATCCGCTGCTCCACCGCCGCGGGGTCCGGCCATCCCACTTCGTCGCTCTCGGCCGCGGACCTGATCGCGGTCCTGCTCAGCGGTCACCTTCGTTACGACTTCGGTCAGCCCGACAACCCCACGAACGACCACCTCATCTTCTCCAAGGGCCACGCATCTCCGCTCGTGTACGCGATGTTCAAGGCCGCGGGCGCAATCACCGACGACGAGCTCATGACGTTCCGGAGGCTCGGCAGCCGCCTTGAGGGCCATCCCACGCCGATCCTTCCCTGGGTCGACGTGGCGACGGGCTCGTTGGGTCAGGGCCTGCCGATCGGCGTCGGCGTCGCGCTTGCCGGAAAGCGTGTGCTCGAAGCGCCGTACCACGTGTGGGTTCTCGTCGGTGACAGCGAGACCGCGGAGGGCTCGATCTGGGAAGCGTTCGACCACGCCGGCCACGAAGGCCTCGCGAATCTCACCGCGATCGTCGACGTGAATCGGCTGGGCCAGCGCGGCCCCACCGAGCTCGAGTGGGACATGGGCGCCTACGCGGCGCGGGTCCGCGCGTTCGGGGTCGATCCGATCGTGATCGACGGCCACGATGCCGCCGAGATCGACGACGCGTACGCGCGCGCTCGCGGCGCCGCACGGCCGACGGCCATCCTGGCCCGCACGGTGAAGGGCAAGGGCGTCTCGTTCCTCGAGAACAAGGAAGGCTGGCATGGAAAGGCGCTCGACGCCGCGCAGGCGAAGGAGGCGATCGCGGAGCTCGGTGGCGAGACACGCTCGCGCACGTTCGCCGTGGCCAAGCCCGAGCGCTGGGACCGGCCGTCGATGCAGCGGACCGGGTCGCTCGCGCTCAAGACGTACACCGAGCCCGTCGCTACGCGAAAGGCGTACGGCGAGGCGCTCGCCGCGCTCGGAGCCGCGCGAAAGGACGTCGTCGTGCTCGACGCCGAGGTCTCCAACTCGACGCACGCGGAGGATTTCAAGAAGACCGCCCCCGAGCGTTTCTTCGAGATGTACATCGCCGAACAGCAGATGGTCGCGGCCGCCGTGGGCATGCAGGTCGTGGACCTGGTCCCATTCGCTTCCACCTTCGCCGCCTTCTTCACGCGCGCGTACGACTTCATCCGGATGGCCGCGATCTCGCGCGCTCAGATCCGCCTGGTCGGGTCGCACGCCGGGGTTTCGATCGGCGAGGACGGTCCATCGCAGATGGGTCTCGAGGACCTCGCGATGATGCGCGCGGTCCACGGCAGCACGGTGCTCTACCCCTCCGATGGGAATCAGACCGCCAAGCTTGTCGCGCAGATGGCCGATCGCGACGGGATCACGTACATGAGGACCACGCGCGAGAAGACCGCGATCGTCTACGACAAGGGCGAGAGCTTTCCAATCGGCGGCAGCAAGGTCATCCGCGGCGGCTCCAGCAAGGACCGCGCGACGATCGTCGCGGCCGGCATCACGCTGCATGAAGCGCTGAAAGCGGTCGACGTTCTCGCCCACGAGGACATCCCCGTCCGGGTCATCGATCTCTACACCGTGAAGCCCATCGACGCGGAGACCCTCGCCGACGCGGCGCGCGCCACGGGTGGGCGCATCGTCGTCGTCGAGGATCACTGGGCCGAGGGCGGGATCGGCGATGCCGTCCTGGCGGCACTCGCGGATCGCGGCTTCCGCGATCTGCGCTACCGGCACCTCGCGGTGCGCAAGATGCCTGGGTCGGGCAAGCCCGCCGAGATGCTCGACGATGCCGGCATCAGCACAGTGCACATCGTCCGCGCGGTGAAGGCGCTTCTCGGGTAACCACGCGCGCCGCGCCGGCCTTCTGGTAGCCTCGCTGCGTCAGGGGAGGGGTCCGTGGAAATCGTCGTCGTCCTTGTCATCCTCGGGGCGCTCGCCCTCTTCTTCGTCGCGACCTACAACCGCCTCGTCACGCTGCGCCAGCGCGTGAAAGAGGCCTGGGCTGACATCGACGTCCAGCTCAAGAGGCGTCACGACCTCATCCCTAACCTCGTCGAGACCGTCAAGGGCTATGCGACGCACGAGTCGACGGTCTTTCAAAAGGTGACCGAAGCGCGCGCCGCCGCGGTGGCGGCCGGCGCATCGGCGACGCCGGAACAGCGCGCGCAGGCCGAGAACATGCTCACCGGAGCGCTTCGCTCGGTCTTCGCGGTCGCCGAGAACTACCCGCAGCTGCAGGCGGTGCAGGAGTTCAAGGACCTGTCCGAGAACCTCACGGCGACCGAGGACAAGATCTCCTTCGCCCGGCGGTTCTACAACGGGAACGTTCGCGACTACAACACCTCGCTTCAGACTTTCCCCACGAACGTCTTCGCCGGAATGTTCGGCTTTGGGCCGGAGCAGTACTTCGAGCTCGCCGACGCAGCCGAGCGCGAGACGCCGCAGGTGAAGTTCTAACGAGGCCCTAGCCTTTCAGTAGCGTGACCACCGATTCCACCCCCGCGCGGGTTTCGATCTACGAAGCTGCGGCCGCCAACAGGTGGCGCACGCTCCTTCTGATCGCGGCCTTCACCGCGCTGATCGCCGTTCTCGCCTATTTCGTCGGCGAATATTTCGCGCCCGGGGGCGGTGGCATCGCGGCGCTGCCGTTCGCGTTCGCGATATCGACAGGCGGCGCGCTCGTGTCCTACTTCGCCGGCGACAAGCTGATCCTCGCGCAGAGCCAGGCCCGCGAGCTCGGTCCGAGCGAGGAGCCCCAGCTTCGCAACATCGTGGAAGCGCTGGCCCTCGGGCTCGGGATCCCGACCCCGAAGATCTACGTGATCGAGGATTCGGCGCCCAACGCGTTCGCCACCGGACGCGATCCGCGGCACGCCTCGATCGCGGTGACGCGCGGCCTCCTCGACAAGCTGGACCGCACCGAGCTCGAGGGCGTCATCGCGCACGAGCTCTCGCACGTCGGGAACCGCGATATCCGCGTCATGGTCCTCGTCACCGTTCTCGTCGGCACAGTCGCCCTGCTCGCGGACTGGATGTGGCGCTCGTTCTTCTGGACGCAGGGTGGTCGCCGCGATCGCGACCGCGGCGGCGCCGGCGCGATCATCGCGGTCATCGCGATAGCGCTCGCCGTGCTCACGCCGATCATCGCCACGCTCATCCAGCTCGCGGTGTCGCGGCAGCGCGAGTATTTGGCGGACGCGTCGGGCGCGCTCCTCACCCGTTACCCGCCGGGCCTCGCGTCGGCCCTGCGAAAGATTGCAGCAGACAAGGAGCCGCTCGAGGTGGCCAACAAGGCGACCGCGTCCCTCTATATCGCGAACCCGTTAAAGGACGCTCCGGCGTTCTTTGACCACCTCTTCGACACCCATCCGCCGATCGAGGAGCGCATAAAGAGACTCGAGGCGATGGACTGATTCCACCCGGGACACTTCGCACGAGCACGGCCCTCGCGGCGGCCGCGATCATGCTCGTCCTCGCCGTCGGCGCGGGGGCGGCCTTCGGGGTGGTTACCCGCGGGACGCCGACGCCACCGCCTGCCACGCCCACCCCGGTCCCGACGGCGACGGCGGAGCCGGACACCGGCCCGTTCGTGTTCAAGCAGCCGCTCTCGGCGGGATGCGCGACCGACGACGCGGTGTGGGTCGTCTCGGATGGGGGTGGGATCGGCCGCTTCGATCGCCAGCTGCAGCGCTGGGAGCTCATCGATGCCACCCTGCGCTCGCTCGTCGCCGCAGCCTGCAGTCCGGACACGGTGCTCGCGGTGGGCGCCTTCGGCCGCGTCGTCACCATCGATGACCTCGGCAAGACCATCCGCGCCGACGACATCGGGTCGTTCAATGCGTACGCTGTCTCGGTGATGCCCGACGGCGCGCTCGTCGTCGGCTCCGAGGGCAACGTGCAACGACAGACCTTCGCGGGGTGGGACCAATATGCCGGAGGGATCGACGAAGACCTGTATGGAGTGGTCGGCTTCGCGGGGGGCTCCGCGTGGATCGTCGGCGCAACGGGAGTGTCGTACCGTCTCGAAAAAGTCGGCGGGACCGTCGGCTGGAAACCATACGACACCGGTACGCAGGTGACCCTCCGCACCATCGCCGCGACGTCGGCCACCGAAGCGATCGCCGCCGGCGATGACGGAGTGATCCTCCGGTTCGACGGTCACTGGCATCCGCTCGAGAGCGGTGTCCAGCACGAGCTCCGCGCCTCGGTGCGCGTCGGAGCGATCACGTACGTCGTCGGTGATGACGGAACGGCGCTGGTGGTCGAGGGCAACACCGTTAGTCCCGTTGCCAACCTCAGCACCACGTGCTCCATTCGAAGCGTGTTCGCGCACGGCAACGAGGTCTGGTTCGTCGGGTACGAGGGAACGCTCGCCGGCGTGTGGAGACAGAGCGGGGGCCGGATCGACCGCTGGGGCACGTGCTAGGCGCCCCGCCCCTTGCGGGCATCCGTGTGGTCGAGATCGGCAACTACATGGCGGGTCCGTTCTGCGGGATGCAGCTCGCCGACCTCGGCGCCGATGTCGTGAAGGTCGAGCATCCGAAAGCCGGTGATCTCGCGCGACTCCTCGAGCCCCTCGCAGCGGGGGAAAGCGGCAACTTCGCCCGACTCAACCGCGACAAGCGCAGCCTCGCGATCGACCTCAAACGCGAGGAAGGCCGCGACGTCTTCAAACGGCTCGCCGGCAAGGCCGACGTCATCGTCGAGAATCTCCGCCCCGGGACCATGGATGACCTCGGTCTCTCCCCGGCCTCGCTCCTCGAGGCGAACGAACGTCTTGTCTACGTCGCGGTGACCGGCTGGGGGCTCGACGGCCCGTACGCGGACCGTCCGGCGCTGGACATCATCGTTCAGGGGCAGAGCGGGCTCATGAGCATCACCGGCGAAGAGGGTGGCGTCCCGGTGAAGGTCGGCGTCTCGATCGCTGACCTGACCGCCGCGCTCTACGCGACGATCGCGACCCTAGCGGCGCTTCGCGCCCGCGACCGCGACGGTCGGGGTCAGCTCGTGGACATCTCGATGTTCGAATCGGCGGTGTCGCTCGCGGTCTGGGAAGCGGGCGTCTACTTCGGCAGCGGCGAGGTTCCGCGGGCCGCCGGCTCGGCGCACAAGCTCGTCGCGCCATACCAGGCCGTCGCCGCCTCCGATCGACACTTCATCGTCGGTGCAACGACGCCGCCGAACTGGAAGGCGTTCTGCGGCGTCATCGGGCTCGGATCACTCGAGGCCGATCAGCGATTCGTTGACGCGAATGCCCGCCGCCGCAATCGCGAGGAGCTCGTGCTGGCGATCGAGAAGGTGACGCGCGCGAAGCCCGCCGAACACTGGCTCGCGCTTCTGCGCGAGGCGGGCGTGCCGTGCGGCGAGATCGCCGACTACAGCGACGTCTTCAACGACGAACATCTGCTCGCGCGGAAGTTCTTCGTCGACCTCGAGCATCCCGTCCTGGGCATGCTCCGTGGCTTGGGGTCGCCGATGCGGCTCGGCCGGACCCCGGTCCGGCATCGCCGCGCGGGCCCCCGCCTGGGCGAGCACAGCGCCGAGGTGCTCCGCGAGCTCGGCTGGGCCGACGCCGAAGTGGACGATCTCGCAAGCGCGAGCATCATCGCTCGCGCATGACCGATGAGATCCTCACCGAGCGCCGCGCCGGAGCGCTCTGGATCGTCGTCGACCGACCGGCTGCGCGGAACGCGATGACGTTCGCGATGTACGACCGCATCGCCGCGATCTGCAGGGACGCCAATGGCGACGACTCGGTCAAAGCTGTGGTGATCAGCGGAGCGGGCGACGCGTTCGTGGCCGGAACGGACATCGCCCAGTTCGTCGATTTCAAGGAGGCCTCGCAGGCGCTCGAGTACGAGCGCCGGATGGACTCATGGCTCGGCGCGATCGAGGACGTGCGCGTTCCCACGATCGCCGCGCTTCGCGGACCCGTCGTCGGCGGCGGACTCGCGATCGCGGCGGCGTGCGATCTTCGCGTCGCCGCGCCCTCGGCGCGGTTCGGCGTACCGGTCGCGCGAACGCTCGGGAACTGCTTTTCCGCCGCGAACCTCGTCCGTCTCGCCGCCCTCGTGGGTCTCGGTCGGGTGAAGGAGCTCGTCTTCACCGCGCGTCTCATCGACGCGCAGGAAGCACAAGCGATCGGCCTCGTGACCGAGGTCGTTGACGGTGAGGATGCGCTCGAGCCACGGGTGGGCGAGCTCGTCAAGCAGCTCGCCTCGTACGCGCCGCTCACGCTTCACGCGACGAAGGAAATGACCCGTCGGATCCGCGCGCGGACGATGCCGGAGGAGGCCGCGGACCTCGTCGCGCTCTGCTACACGAGCGCCGATTTCCGCGAGGGCGTGAGGGCTTTCATCGAGCGTCGCAAGCCGATGTGGAGCGGTCGGTGACTCGCTATCACGAGTCGCAGCGCTTCCACGGCGCGATCCTTGGCCTGCTCGTCGCAGCCTTCGTCGTCGTCGCGGTTGTGACGATCGTCGAGGTGGTCGCGGGCCGGCCCGGCGAGGTCTGGCTCATCGTCGTCGGGCCGCTCGTCGTCCTCGTCGTGGCGGTGCTCTTGTCGCTGTCCCACCTCGACGTCGACGTCACGGACGAAGGTGTGACGATCGCGTTCCGCTACGTGTGGCCGGCTCGCCGCATTGGGTTCTCCGAGATCGTCGGTCTCGAGGTCCGTAGCTACAACCCGCTCCTTGAGTACGGCGGTTGGGGGGTCCGACTCGGCCCCAAGGGCTGGGGTTACATGACCGGCGGCAACGAGGGCGTGCAGCTCCGCCTGCGCAAGGGCCTGCCGGTGCTTATCGGCTCGAGGCGGCCGCGAGACCTCGAGGCGGCGATCCGTGCGGGTGTTGAAGGCGCCCCCAGAATGTCATGAAGCTCATCCGGTTTGGCCTGTTCGGGTTCGCCTTCTGGATGATCGGCTTTGGGATCTTCATCTTCGTGGGCTCGCTTAGTGCCCCGATGGCGATGCCTGGGCTCATGCCCCTTGCCGCGCTCATGGGAGTCGTCTTGGGTCCTCCTCCTGCTCGCGTTGTGGGCTTTTCCGTTGTCCACGCGTCGCGGCCGCGCCTACGGCGACGATGACCACTAGCGGTACGATCGGTCCGTGATTCGCTGCGTTGTCGAGTCCGTCCGTCTCTACGAGGAAAAGCACTTCGTCAATCTCATGGACGACTCGGGCGCGGCGCTGCCAATCTGGATCGGCCCGGACACGGCTGCCGCGATTCAGAGCGCAGTTTCCGGGACGAGGAACGAGCGGCCTCTCACGCACGACCTGCTCCTCTCGACCTTCGAGAAGCTCGGTGTGCGCGTCGCGCGCGTGGGAATCACCGGGTTCGTGCCGTTCGCCGATCCCAGCCACGGCGGCGTTTTCTACGCGACGCTGTACCTCGAGCGAGGCTCAGAGCGGATCGAGGTCGATTCACGTCCATCGGATGCGATCGCGCTCGCGGTCCGCACCGGCGCGCCGATC
>Ga0209808_1000967_pt1 | contig 14533 bp, 17 predicted proteins | sample GraSoiAngelo_157_FD_186171 | JGI IMG/M metagenome (GOLD analysis project Ga0209808, IMG submission 186171) | Grasslands soil microbial communities from the Angelo Coastal Reserve, California, USA - 14_1009_16_20cm (SPAdes) (version 2) | ecosystem: Environmental > Terrestrial > Soil > Grasslands ... | reverse complement strand
CGGACCGAGTGGCGCGTGATTCAAGGCACGGCGGATTTTTTCTCGATCACCAAGAAAATGCACAACGCGCTGCAAGGCGGAGAGATCGATCTCTCCAGCATCAAGAAGGAAATTTACGAACAGGTCATTTACGAAAACAGCGTCCGCAATTTTCTGGAGCACGATTTCGTGATTGTGCACGACCCGCAGCCGTTGCCCTTGATCGAGCATTACGAAAAAGATTGTCCTTGGATCTGGCGTTGCCACATCGATCTCTCCCGGCCAAACGAAGAGATGTGGAAATATTTGCGGCGTTGGATCGACAAGTACGACGCCGTGATTGTGAGCTGCGAGGAATACAAGCACGAGATGAAGCCGCCACAGCACGTGTTCATGCCGGCGATCAATCCGTTCAACATCAAGAACCGTGAGTTGAGCGATAAAGAGATCGATGAGCGTCTCGCCCATTACAAAATTCCGACCGACTTGCCGCTGGTCGTGCAAATCTCGCGCTTCGACCCGTGGAAAGATCCCGAGGGCGTAGTGAAAGCTTTCAAGCTCGCGCGCAAAGAAGTCGAGGCCACGCTCGTGTTGCTCGGTAACTTCGCGACCGATGATCCCGAAGGCAGCAAGATTTTCGAATCGTTGCGCGCGTGTCAGGAGGAAAGGATTCTGATTCTGACCAAAGGTGATGACACGGCATTAGTGAACGCGCTGCAAACACGCGCGACGGTCGTTTTACAAAAATCGTTGCGCGAAGGCTTCGGCCTGACGGTGGCTGAAGCGATGTGGAAGCGCACTCCGGTGGTCGGCGGAGATGTCGGCGGCATTCGTTACCAGATCGAGGACGGCGTGAATGGATTTTTGGTTTCGTCAATCGAAGAAGCGGCCGAACGCATCGTTCGGTTGCTCAAGGACAAGAAGTTGCGCGAGGAACTGGGAAAGAAGGCGCGCGAAACTGTGCGCGAGAAATTTCTGCTCACTCGCTACGTCGAGAATTATCTCGATCTATTGCAGACGTTTTCTCGGTCGCGCAATTAAACGGGACACCGCTGAGGCGACGTCGGCGTGCGAAACAATTACGTATGGCTACATGCGAAGTTTGCGAAAACGAATATGACAAAGCGTTCGACGTGGTGGTCGAGGGGAAGCACCACACCTTCGACAGCTTCGAGTGCGCGATCCACGCGCTGGCGCCGGTGTGTCCGCATTGCGACTGCCGCGTGATCGGACACGGAGTCGAGCAAGACGGTAAAATCTACTGCTGCGTGAACTGTGCGCGCGCGGCCGGGAAAACGCAGCTGAAGGACCGCGCCTGATCATCGGCGAGCGAATCTGATCCGTTAGTGCGGAGACGCTTCGGGAGTTGCGGGAGAAACGCGTGCCGGGCGTTGTCGGTGTTGGAACCAACGTCGGTGCCGTTCCTCCATCTGTTGCAAGCGCTGTTGTTGTTCCGGCGTAAGAACCGGTGCGATTTCGCGGTGCGCTTCGGCGATCGTTTCACGCACCCGGCGGCCGGTTTCGCCTCGAATTTCTTCGAGCTGCGCGCCCGTTTTCTCGATGATCGGCGAAATCTTGGCCATCTGCTCGTCCGTCAATCGAAGTTGCCATTGTAAACGGTTCTTCATCGCCTGGGCGGCGTAGCCATGACGGTGCGGACCGAATAAGAAGCGATGGGCCGTGGCCGCGCTCACGAATACCCCGGTGGCGCCGCCGGCCAGAAAAACGAGCAGAAAACCGGCGATCAATTTCCATTTCAAGGCACTGTTCATGGTGCGACCTCGTCCTGGATGGCGGAATCGGCGATGGCGAATTCGCTACCGGCCGTAATTACGTCGCCATTCCTGTTAAATTCGAAATAAGCGCCGGCGCTCGCGAGAACAATCACCGCCGTGGCGACGAATGCGACCCGGCGCAAGAGCGCGCCGAACAGAGCGCCGTTTCCGTTCTTTCGTGAGAGCGCGATCACGCGAGTGTCGAAACCAAAAGGCATTTCGACTGGTGTCTCCTCTTTTGCCCGCGCGGCGGAGCGCAGCAACCGATCAAGATCGACATCCTTCATGACGTTGTTTGCGCTCCGATCTTTTCCAATTGCGCTTTCATTCTTTGACGGGCCCGGAACGCGCGCACTTTGATTGCAGCTACACTCATTCCGGTGATCTTGTGAATTTCTTCGACCGAACGCCCTTGCAAGTAAAGCAAATCGATCACGAGACGTTCGACCGGCTTCAACATTTGAAGAAGATGCTCGACTAACTGGCGCGATGCCAGTTGCCGGTCGGGCGCGAGCTCTTCGGATGACACTGCGAGATTTTCGACGACTGCCTGTTCCTCCTCACTCAAATCGGCGTGCCGCAACTCGGGCCGCACTTTCTCCGATTCGATCTGATTGAGACAGGTGTTGACGGCGATCCGCGAGACCCAGTGTTCGAGCGGCACTTTGCCGGAAAATTGTGAAAGCTTTTGGAAAATCTTGATGAAAATCATTTGGCAAAGATCCTCTTCACTAGTTCGTCGCGGTCGATGCGAGCGGACCATTCTCGCGACAAGCGGATAGAGACGGCGGACCAGCTCCCGAGCCGCTTCATCATCGTGCTGCAGGGCAGCCTGAACCAGCTCAGCAGAGTCGCGATCAGCCATGTTGTCGTCGAGATCGTGTCCACACTACTGACAATGACCGAGGTGGATGCGTTACGGTTACAAATTTCATGGGCCGAAACAGATAAAATTAAATGTAACCGACGGGGCGGCTGCGCGGTCACGAATTATGAACAATGCGAATCAATCAAATGAAAACAAATATGAAACGAAACTTGCTTACATTCACTGCCGTCGGCGCGCTCGCGCTCGCCGGCTACGCTTTTGCCGAACCCCAAGGCGAATTTGGCGGACGCCACGGTGGCTGGCATGGCCAAGGATTTGCGATGGGGCATTTGACCAAGGCGCTGAATCTCACGCCCGATCAACAGTCGAAGGTCCAACCGCTGCTCGATCAGGCGCGGCCGCAGATCATCGCCATTCACAAAGACGCGATGGAAAAGACGCACGCGATCATCGACAAAACAATGTCGCAGATCCGTCCCGTGCTCACGCCCGAGCAGCAAAAGAAATTCGACGCGCTTCAAAAAGCGCGCCAGGACATGCGTAGCGCGATGCAGGAGCTGCACGCCGCGATGTCGCAATAATTTCAGGGCAAAAGAGGGAATAACGGCGGCGGGCTGGTAACGGTTCGCCGCCGTTGCAGCGTGAAAAACTTTATAACTAGTTGTAAGGAGTTATCCGACATAAAGTCGAGAACAGGGCAATTTCAGTCCAATGAGGAGGAACAGGTTATGAAGCAAAATCTGATTATATTTGCGATCGGCGTTCTGGTGCTGGCCGGCTTCGGTGTCTCGGTCATAGCCGGATTCAATGTTGGTCAGGCTCAAGGCATCGCGGCCGGTCGACACTGGCGCGGCTGCAACTTAAGTTCAGCGAGTGCGATTGTTCCCGCGAACTCGATTAGCGCCGTTTCTCGCCAAGATCGACAATGCGCGGGTTGAGGGCGAGCGGGTGCGCTTCCGGACCTAACCCCGCCGCTTGCGCAAGGAAAAAAGAAAGAGCACGATTCCGAGCGCCGCCAGTACCGCGGCGACGACGAATCCGGCCGTCGAAATTTCCATGCGATGATGAAAATTCATTTTCAGCCGCGCGGCGACGCCGAGCAGGAAAAAAAGGAGGGCGGTATAGAGCAAAATTACGCTGATACCTTTTTCGTCGTCTGCTTTCATCAATAAGCTATTCGCGGTTGAATCGACCATTTGGCCGGGAAATTCAAGCCTGCGATTTATTTTCCGGCGACTGTTCTCAAAGAAGCCGCCGTTTGCGGCGTCAATTCGAAACTCTTGGCGCGATCGCCGGTTTCGATGTTCAAGCCGAGCTCGTACAGCAACGCAAGATCGACGTCGACCTCGGGATTTTTGGCGGTGAGAAGTTTGTCCCCGAAGAAGATGGAATTGGCACCGGCAAAAAAACAAAGCGCCTGGCCTTCGCGCGAAATCCGGGTGCGTCCGGCCGCGAGCCGGACCCGCGCTTCGGGTAACGCCATCCGTGCGACCGCAATCAACCTGACAAGCTCGAAAATATCGACCGGTTGTTGATTCTCGAGCGGCGTCCCGCGTTGCGGCATCAAACAATTGATCGGCACACTTTGCGGTTGTGGATCCAGTTCGCTCAGAATTTCGATCATTCGCAATCGGTCCTCTTCTGATTCGCCCATCCCGATGATTCCGCCGGAGCAAACCGACATCCCGCTCGCTTGCACAGCGGCGATTGTATCGAGCCGGTCCTGAAAAGTGTGCGTGCTAACGATGTCCGGATAAAACTCCGGCGAAGTATCGATGTTGTGATTGTAGGCGGTAACGCCGGCCGACTTGAGTTTGCGCGCTTCCGCCGGGCCGATCTCGCCAAGTGTGACACAAACTTCCATCCCGAGCGCGCCGACTTCGCGAACGATTTCCAGGACGCGCTCGAATTTTTCGGTGCCATCGCGCACGCCGCGCCAGGCCGCGCCCATGCAAAACCGGGTCGCGCCTTGCGCGCGCGCACGTTTTGCCACATCGACGATCTGCTCGACCGACAATAAATCTTCGCGCTCGACGCCGGTGGAGTAATGCGCGCTCTGGGCGCAGTAAGCGCAATCTTCGCTGCAACCGCCCGTTTTGATGCTGAGCAAACTGCACCGTTGCACTTCTTCGCCGCGCCAGTGTTGAAGATGAACCTGGCGACTCTGGGAAATCAAGTCGAACAACGGCTGACGATACAACCGTTGGAGTTCCGGAAACTTCATTACGCCAGCGAAAGTAACCGCTAGTTCAAACGTCGGGAAGCAGAGAATGACGAAGCTCGAATGACGAGAGCGTTAGTTCGTCTTTGGAAGCTTCTCGGGCGCAGTCACCCATTTGCCGCCCGGCGAAGTGAGAACGGGAAGTTCCTCCATCATGAACTGAGTTTTCCCGAGGGCGCCGATCATTTTTGTGCCGGTGGCGCGGTACCACCACTCGCTCATTTCCTCGCCGGTGTGGCAGCCCCAGCTTTGGATGTAAGCGTTGCGCGCGAAGATCGAGCCCCGAATTTGACGCAGCTGGGATTCGTGCAGGAACGATTTCGCCGAGCTGTCTACGTTGCTGCTGTAATCGAACATAAAGCAGGCTTTGTTCGAGTGACCAAAAAATTCAAACCCCGCCACCTTCTGACTTTTGCGGTCACGTCCGGCGTTCAAATAATTGATAACGTCGTCGCCGTTCTTAAACCAAACGAGGTTCAGATTAAACTTGTCTCGGACAGTCTCGATCAACCCGATCAAATCCTGATTTTCCTGCGGCTGGCGATCGAGATAACCTTGTTTATACACCAGCCAGGTGATGGGCGCGTCCGGCCCGAGCCCTTCGCGCAGTTGGTCGGTACGGAGCCGCGCCGCGCGAACGAAATTCGCCCACCAATGATCGTGCGGCTGCGCCTTGTATTGTTCCCATTGCTTGAGGGAGGGCCCGCCGACCAGGATGATCCATTCGCCTTTCGGGGTCTTGTCGCCCGCGTTGACTGCCAGCGCGAATACCGACAATGAAGCAATCAGGAGGAGGCGTTTCATTGAATTCGAGGGGAAGCAGTATTTATGCAGGAAACGAAAATCTGCAACTCGATGGCGCTCATTCCGTTTCACCGCGAACCAGGTCCTCCCAGCTCTGTCGTTTTCTGATCAGCGCGACCTTGTCGCGACGCACCAGTGCCTCCGCGGGCAGGGGACGGGAATTGTAATTCGACGCCATCACAAACCCGTACGCGCCCGCGCTCATGATCGCGAGCAAATCGCCTTCGCGGAGTTCCGGCATTTCGCGGTCGAGCGCGAAAAAATCGCCCGATTCACACACCGGCCCGACGATGTCGATCTTCTCCGTCATCCTCTTTCTCTCAATCTTCTCTTCCACCGGCACGATCTCGTGGTAACTGCGGTACAGGGCCGGTCGAATCAGGTCGTTCATACCAGCATCGACAATCGCAAATTTTTTGTGACCTGATCTTTTGATGTAACGGACGCGCGTGAGCAAAACCCCGGCGTTACCGACCAGCAATCGCCCCGGTTCGAGCAGAATCCGAATGTTCAAATCGCACAACGCCGGCAAGATCGCATCCACATATTCCTTGATCGACAACTGGTGTTTTGCCGATCCAGCATCGCTCCACCATTCTTTCGCACCGCTTTCGAGTGACGATTCGTAAACGATCCCGAGTCCGCCGCCGATACTGAAGAATTTGATCCCGTATTTAGACTTCAAATCACGGACGAGCGGTGCGACTTTGTTCACGGCATCGATAAAGGGTTTCGTCTCCGTAATCTGCGAGCCGATGTGCATCTGCACGCCGACGATGTCGATGCTGCGCATCTTGGCGGCGTGTTCATAGACGGCTACCGCATCTGAAAGCGCGATGCCGAATTTATTCTCGTGCGATCCGGTCGCGATGTATTCGTGCGTGCGCGGATCGACATCCGGATTGATCCGCAGTGCGATCGGTGCGCACGACTTTTTCGCAGCCGCAATTCGGCCGATGTATTCCAGCTCCGCTTCGCTCTCGACATTGAAACTGTAAACGCCCCGTTCGAGCGCGTATTCGATTTCGTCACGCGCTTTGCCGACTCCCGCGAACGTGCATTTTTGCGGATCTGCACCGGCTTTAATTGCGCGGAAAAGTTCGCCGCCTGAGACAATGTCGAATCCTGCGCCCGCTTCGGCGAACAATTTCAAGATTGCCCGGTTCGAGTTCGCTTTGACCGCGTAGCAAATGAGACGATCGAGCGATGCGAGGGCGGCGTCGAGGCGAGTGTAGTGATCGAAAATCGTGCCGGCGCTATAAATATAGAGCGGTGTGCCGAACTCCTCCGCCACTCGCGCAAGATCGACATCTTCGCAGTAAAGTTTTCCCTCGCGATACCGAAACGAGTGCACCGAGAAATGTAGCGAGGTTTCTAGCAAACGCCGAATCGAAACATCGAAAGGGCATCGAGGCTCTCGGGACGGAGTAATCGCGCCGCTGGACAGTCTTCGGCGGTTGGATTACGAATGCGCTACCGCACGAATATGGACGCGACAAAACTTTACTTCCTCGTCTTCGGTGCGCTGACGATTGTCGGCGGGATTATCGGTTACGTGAAAGCCGGCAGCTTGCCATCGATCATCGCCGGCGCGATTACGGGCGTGTTGTTGCTCGTCGCCGGATTCCTGCTGCCGGAACATCGGGCCGCCGGAATCGCCACCGCATTCGTTGTTTCTTTTTTGCTCGCGGCGCAATTCGTCCCCAAATTCATCCGCACCGGTAAAATGATGCCTGCCGGGATGATGTCGATCTTGAGCGTGATCGGCCTCATCGTGGCGATTGTGGCCTGGTTGAAAAAGTAAATCCGTGGCAAGGCTTCGTCTCGGCACGTTGCGAAGGCTGGCGGTCCTTTTGGCGGCCGCGATTTTCGCCGCGATTCTCTACCGCTGGATCTCACAGGAACGGTTGCAGTACTTCGCGCCGCGGGAAGTCCCGACTTCGCCAACGCCGGAGCCGACGCCGACGCGTCCGCCGCCGATTGCCGGCAAGCTCGACACCGGCCGTTTGTTTAACGGCATCACACTTCACTCCAGCGTGGAAACGGTTCCGGGCGCGGACGCTTCCACCGAACGCGTCGATCCGGAAAGTTATGTTCTCGATCTGAAATTAAACGCGCGCGTGCCAACGCCGAATCGGACGATCGAGGAGCTCGCTAGGGTAACGCCGCGATTGCCGGACCTGTTACCGGGCCTTACCGCGATGGCGGGTCCTGATTCGGTCTCCCCGCTTTTTACCGAGCTCTACAACACGAAAGTTAAAATGCTTCGCGAAAATCTTGTCCGGCTCGATCTGGTTCTGTCACGTCACAACTTTTTCGATTGCCAAACCGTTTTGCAATTGCGACACCCGCAGAGCCATCGCAAGGCGCTCCTGCTGCAAGCCGACATGGACGTCGATGCGGACGGCTCCGATGGCGACCGGATGCCGATCGGCACCGGAGCGCCCACCAATTTCAAACCGTTCACGAGTTTCAAGTGGCAGAAGAAAACCCCGGCGCCCAATCCGTATCTCGCCGCAACAGAAGAGCGATTGAAGCACGCGGAAGATGAGTTTGCCGCCAGAACCACTGCAGCCGACCGCAAGCGGGATCTGCGTAGCGCGGTTACGCAATTGCGCGCGGAAGTCGCAACGCTGAAAAAATACAGCTTTCTTATTGGCATGACCGATCCCTACATCGTCATTCCGGGCTCGTTCACGCATGGACGCGACGCCGCAAAAACGGGCGATTATGCGCTCGTGATTTTCGGAGATGGAATTTATCCCGCGATTGTTGGCGACATCGGACCGAACGATAAAGTGGGCGAAGCCTCATTTCGGATCGCGAAACAAATTAATCCACAGGCGACGCCTTATAATCGGCCGGTGAGCGATCTCAAAGTCACCTATCTGATTTTTCCGGGAACAGCCGATCCGCAGTTCGGTCCGCCCGATTTGGAAAAACTCCAAGACCGGTGTCAGAAGTTGATCGACGAAATCGGCGGCGCGACTGTCCAGCTGCATCGCTGGGAAAGTATTATTCCTCCTCCGCCGACTCCGACGCCTTCGCCGACACCAACTGTTTCGCCATCGCCGACATCGACATCTTCTCCAGGGCCGGCCAGTCCGCCTGCAGCATCACCTTCAGCGACGTTCGCGTTTCCGATCTCGAGCCCGACACCGGGCAGGTAACTACGGCTGCGAGGCGTGCGAAGCGCGAGGACGCCAGCCGTTTGCGTGGCTGCCCCGCTTGGATTCGAACCAAGAATAACGCCTCCAAAGGGCGCTGTGTTACCGTTACACCACAGGGCAAGGAGTCAGCGATCGGTTTGAATCGCTGAGTTTAGCTGCAAACGGTAGCGCGCTCGATTGCGCGCGCAATTATTCGCCGTTTGGTTTCGGCAGCCGAATGTCGACGGTAGTGCCTTTGTCGACAACGCTGCTGACGGAAATCTTGCCGCCGTGTGCCTCGACAATCGCTTTCGCCACCGCCAGGCCGACACCATTTGCTTGCAAGTCACTGTAACGTTCGAAAGGTTCAAACAGGGTCGGTATCGCTTCGGGCGCAATCCCGCTACCGGTATCGGAAATTCGCATCACTACCTGCTCGTCGATGGCATCGATGGTAAACGTGAGGGTGCCACCCCGTGCCATCGCGTGCATCGCATTCTCGATCACGTTGCCAAGTGCGCGGACAAACCGTTCGAGGTCGAGGTCGATGTTGCCTTGGTAGCGAATATGTTTGACGAATTCGATGTTTTTGCTCGGGAGGAGATGAAGCGATTGGCGATTCACTTCGTCGAGCAGGCGCCAGATTGAAACCAATCGCTTGCTCACTGAAACCGAACCGCGCGTGTAATCGAGCAAATCCAATGTCATTCCGAGAATGCCGTTGACCGTATCAGTGAGCATTTTGCTTAGCTCGCGCAGATGTGCATCGGCCGATTCAGTTGTGATCAAGTCGGAACAACAACGAGCAATGCAAACTGGATTTTTCAAATCGTGGATCATCGCGTTCGCGAGAGCGCCGGCCACGCGGAGTCGTTCCGCGCGCATGGTTTCGCGCATGAAATGGTTGTTTACGCTGCGGACCCGCGCCGTGATGGCGCGCAGAAAATTCATGTGCAAGCGGCTGGGTGAAAGTTCGAGAATCTCTTGAAACGTGTCTTCCGTGAGTGCGCCGATCAGTGCCGGCTCCACCGCAGTCGCGGTGGTTGAATGCGGCTCGCCCGCCAACAGCGCAGTTGCGCCAAAGAAATTTCCCTGGTTAACGTAGTCGAAGATTTCGCAGTCGACGCTGTCTGCCGCCTTCGCAATCTTAACGCAGCCCTCCCCTACCAGGTAGAGCGAATTGCCCGGTTCGCCTTCACGAAAAATTATTTCACCGGGTTTCTTTCGCAGCACGCCAAGTTTTGGCGCAATGCGCTCGATGATGTCGGCATCAACTCCTTCGAAAAGCCGATTATCGCGAAATCGCTCGACGGCTCGGCCCCGCGCGCTCGTTTTCATTCCACCAACATCAACTGGCGATCGATGAGCCGTCCGGCAGAGAGCTATCAATTTGGGCGTACTTCAGGCTGTCCAGAACGCCCCGGATATGGTCAACAATCTCATCAGGCGCGAGTGGTTTTCGCAGAAATCCTGCGATGCCAGCCTTCATCAATCGGTCGAGTCGATCTTGTCGAATAAATCCAGTGCACAGAACAATTGGTATGTCGGCTCGAATCTCGCGCAGCCGATGAAACGTCTCTTCTCCGTCCATGAACGGCATTGTCAGATCGAGCAGAACCAATTGGAATGCCTGCGGCTGTCGCCGGAATAGATCGAGCGCTTCAAAACCCGATTGCGCGGTCACGACTTGGTAACCTGCTTCGCTCAGTAGTCGCTTGATCAAGACCAGGGCCATCTGTTCGTCGTCTACGACGAGGATGGTCGGCTTGGCGCGCGGCATTTCGCTGATCGTCTTTGGTTTCAGGAACGACGCCAGCTCAGGATGCATGAGTACTTTTTGGTTGGCGCCGCCAGCTTGCTCGGCCAATTGCGCGGCGACTGCTTCCGCGCGATCAATGCTCGAGCGCAGCATGTTGAGGTACTGCTCCGAGCCTTCGCAGCCTTCCCACAAGTTGCCAATCTCCGCGCTGGTACCGGAAATGATCTGCAACAGGTTGTTCAATTCGCTGGTCGCTTTTGAGACCGATTCTTTCGAAAGGGACTTGCGTCGGTGTGGCGATGAGCCTTCAGAGTTCACCATTGCTCCTTGCAGCATTCGGGATGCCCTTTTTCATGGAAAATTGTAATCCTGGCAGTGTGCCAACATGGCGCGCTCGGAGCGAGTCTTGGTTGTCTGAAATCCCGTTCGCAATCAACACGAACCGCCGTATATTTCTAACCCCTATTTATGGGCGAGCTTCGTGTCGAAAACCTCCATGTCGCCATTGGCGATCAGCAGATCGTGCGCGGCCTGAGTCTGGCCGTTCCCCGTGGCGAAGTGCACGCCGTGATGGGCCCAAACGGCTCTGGGAAAAGCACGCTTGCCAAAGTCATGGCCGGTCATCCTGATTACCACGTGACCAAGGGTAAGATCACCATGGATAGCGAAGATCTGCTCGCGCTCGAGCCTGACGATCGCGCGCGCAAAGGCCTCTTCCTCGCGTTCCAGTATCCGAGCGAAGTTCCTGGCGTGACGATCGCCAATTTTCTCCGTGCCGCGCTTCAGTCGCGTTTGCCCGAAGGCGAAGAGATGGAAGCGACCGAATATTACGCGAAGCTTTACGAAAAAATGGAACTACTAGGAATGGATCGCTCGTTTACTTCGCGCGCGGTCAATGAAGGTTTTTCCGGTGGCGAAAAAAAGCGGACCGAGATTTTGCAGCTGGCAATGCTCGAGCCGAAGTACGCGGTGCTCGACGAAACCGACAGCGGACTGGACATCGACGCGCTCAAGACCGTCGCCCACGGCGTGAATTCATTGCGCGGCTCCAAGATCGGCATACTTTTAATTACCCATTATCAGCGTATCTTGAATTACATCGTTCCCGACCACGTGCATGTGATGGTGCAGGGCCGGATCGTGCGCAGCGGCGGGAAGGAGCTGGCGCTTGAGCTTGAGGAACGGGGTTACGATTGGGCGCGCGCGGGAGCGGATGAACCAGTGCTGACGAGGTGAAATCGAAATGAAAACTGAAACCAAAGCCGTCGATATCGACCGCGACAAAGGCGATTTCGCTTATCCGGAAGTTCACGTCCGAGACGCGGGCCGCGGTCTGAGCGAAAAAACCATTCACTACATCTCCGACGTCAAGGAAGATCCCGATTGGGTTCGCGAATTTCGTCTCCGCGGTTTGAAAACATTTCTCGAGAAACCGCTCCCGACGCATTGGGCGAGCAAGGATTTGGAGGCAATCGATTTCGACAAAATTCGTTACTATCTCTCGCCCGGCACCGGGGCGAAGCGCAGCTGGGAAGAAGTGCCGGATGACATCAAACGCACTTTCGAGCGGCTCGGCATTCCCGAACAAGAACGGAAATTTCTCGCCGGCGTCGAAGCCCAGTTCGACAGCGAAGCGGTGTACTCAAACATCAAGAAAGCGGTCGGCGAACAAGGGGTCATTTTCGTCGGCTCGACCGACGGCCTGAAAAATCACCCGGAAATTTTCCGGAAATGGTTCGGCAAAGTCATTCCAATCGGCGACAACAAATTCAGCGCCCTCAACTCCGCCGTGTTTAGCGGTGGGTCGTTCATCTACGTTCCGCCCGGCGTCAAAGTGAAACATCCGCTTCAGGCGTACTTCCGGATCAACGCCGAGAGCTTCGGGCAATTCGAGCGCACGCTGATCATTGCCGATGAAGGCAGCGAAGTCACTTACATGGAAGGTTGCACCGCGCCGAAGTTTGAGACCGTAGCGCTGCACAGCGCGGTAGTCGAACTCGTCGCGCTCAAAGGCGCCAAACTCCAATACATCACCGTCCAAAACTGGTCGTCCAACGTTTTCAATTTGGTGACGAAACGCGGACTGGCGCACGAAGACGCCGAGATCAAATGGATCGATTGCAACATCGGCTCGCGGCTGACAATGAAATATCCGGGCGTCGTGCTGAAAGGTAGAAAATCACGCGGTGAAGTGCTCTCGATCGCTCTCGCCAATAACGGTCAGCACCAGGACACCGGCGCGAAAATGATCCACGCCGCGGACGAAACAACTTCGAACATCATTTCGAAATCAATTTCGATCGGCACCGGTCGGGCCACCTATCGAGGACTTGTTCACGTGCCGAAGCATCTCAAGCATTGCAAGAACAACACCGAGTGCGATGCGCTCCTGATCAATTCGACCAGTCGGACCGACACCTACCCAGCAATCACCGTCCGCGGGACCGGCAATTCCGTGCAACACGAGGCCAGCGTCAGCCAGGTCAGCGCCGAACAGATCTTTTACATGCAACAGCGCGGTTTGACCGAAGCCCAGGCGATGAGCTTGAGTGTGAACGGGTTCGTCAACGATCTCGTCCGCCAATTTCCGATGGAATACTCGGTCGAGCTGAAACGCCTGATCGAGCTCGAGATGGAAGGCTCGGTCGGATAACAATTTTCGCCAATAATCTTGCTGAACCGGCGGTCTGAGGACCGCCGTTCTTATCTAAGATCGACAATGTCCGCAATCGCTCATGACGAAACCGTAAACTCGAAAGGAATCCTTTCGGGTCTACTTGAGTTGCGCGATTTGCCGGACTGGTTTCGCGGACAACAGCGTGCCGCGTGGGAAAAATTTGAATCGATCCCGCGACCAACGCGTAAGGATCAGCCGTGGCGGTTTTCCAATGTCGATCTGCTCGATCTCGCGCCGTTCAAACTTAGCGGCACCGTTTCTGATCAGGCCCGCGCTGCGATCCTCGAGCAATCCGATGGACTTGATGAAGTAGCTGCGCGCTTGGTTTTCGCGGGCGATCAACTTCTGGAACGAGATGTCGTTTCGGAACAGCTCAGCAAACGAGGCGTAATTTTCCAACCGCTCGAGCGCGCGATGGTTGAGCACGCCGATTTGTTCCGAAAATATTTCATGTCAACCGAAGTGTCGCTCGGCTCGGCCAAGTTCGCGGCGCTTCATCAGGCACTCGTTTCAACTGGAACATTTCTTTTCGTGCCGCGCGGCGTTGAGATAGACCAGCCAATCGAGATCTTTCACTGGCTGGCCGGTGAGAACGCTACGGTTTTCCCGCATTTACTGCTGGTCACGGATGAGCTCGCCAAAGTGACGGTGATTGAACATTTCCGATCTTTGGATCGAAACCAACGCGGCTTCGCCTGCGGCGTGAACGATCTACTCGCCGGGCCCGGCGCCAAAGTCACTTACGTCTGCGCCCAAAACTGGGGCGACAACGTCGTTGCGCTGCAAATGAATACGACGGCGGTCGATCACGACGCCTCGGCCATGAGCTTGAATCTAAATCTCGGCTCCAGATATTCGCGGTTCGAAAGTCTCAGCCGATTGGTTGGCGAAGGCGCGCGGAGCGATCTGCTCGCGGTCGCGGTTGCCACGAACGAGCAAGAATTCGACGCCCGCACCTTGCAGGATCACATCTCGCCGCACACCGCCAGCGACCTCCTTTACAAAAACGCGCTCGACGATCGCGCCCGTTGCACATTTGGCGGCCTTATTCGCGTCGAACCGCACGCCCACTTCACCGATGCTTATCAAAAAGTTCGCAATCTCTTGCTGAGCGACGACTCCGAAGCGAACTCGATGCCGGGCTTGGAAATTCTGGCCGACAACGTCCGTTGCACCCACGGTGCCACCTCCGGCCAGATCAACGAAGAGGAAATGTTTTATCTCCGCTCCCGCGGCATTCCTGTTCCCGTTGCCCAACGTCTCATCGTCACCGGTTTCTTAAACGAAGTCGTCCAGCGCCTCGATCAGGCCGCAATCGCCGATTATTTGAATCAGCTGAT
>Ga0209808_1000964_pt1 | contig 14553 bp, 21 predicted proteins | sample GraSoiAngelo_157_FD_186171 | JGI IMG/M metagenome (GOLD analysis project Ga0209808, IMG submission 186171) | Grasslands soil microbial communities from the Angelo Coastal Reserve, California, USA - 14_1009_16_20cm (SPAdes) (version 2) | ecosystem: Environmental > Terrestrial > Soil > Grasslands ... | reverse complement strand
AGGGAAGTAAGCATTCCAGTACTCGCGTCAAGGGAAAGAACGGAAATCGTATCTGACAAAGAATTGGCAACGTAAACGAAATGCTCCGTCGGATCGACAGCCACGGAGAACGGCCCACTGCCCACGGTGAAGGGCGAATCCGGAACTTGCTGCAAGACTCCAGTGCCGGAGCCAATCGAATAACCGAATACTAGCCCGAGAGTAGAGCTCGCAACATAAAGATACTTTCCCGAAGGAGAAACCGTGAGCGCCACCGGGCTGGCGCCGGCCGAAGTGGGGAATGGCGATCCCGAAACTTCGGTCAGAACGCCAGTACTCGCATTGATCGAGTACACGGAAATGTTGCTGGAGCTTACATTACCTGCGAATAGAAACGTGCCCGCGGAATCCATCGCCAGAGCTACCGGATTAATACCCGCCGGCGTTCGCGGCGTGACCTCCGTAAGGCCTCCCGTACTATGGTCGATCTTGAACAATGAAATATCATTTCCGGTTTGATTGGCGGCATAAGCAAATTTATTTGCAGGATCCAGCACAATAGAATTTGGCGAATTTCCCGCCGCGAACGGCGATCCGACCACGGGCGTGAACTTGCCCGAATGGTTGCTCACGCGGAAGGCAGCGATGGAATTCGAAGTGGGCAAGGTCACATAAGCAATATGCGTGGACGAGCTGCTACAGCCGACTAGCCCCGCCAGCACAAGCAATACGCAAATCAAAGCTATTCGCTTCAATGCGATCATTCCATTCTTTCCCCAAATCAGCCAGCAGCTACGGAGATGATAAGGTTGGTTTGTGTCCTTTTCTTCTGATTGTGTGCCAGCGATACACCAACCCGGTCGAGATTCGCACATTATTCTGCGTAGTGCTGAAGAGTGAGGTATGCACGTAATCAACCTGCACGGCGCGAAATGCGAATCGAGAAGAAATGTCAAAATCGAGTCCGCCGCCGAGCACAATGGCCCGTGCCGTGTCGCCCTCGCCCGTTCCAACCCGAACAAAGCTCCTGGAGTCGCCGAAAAGCGCATGAGCAAAGAACAGCATACTGCCACGCGGATAAAGGAACTGCGGACCCACCGTGAGATCGCGCAGGTTCACCTTCGAGCCGTATTGCCCAGTCAACTCCACCTTTACCCCAAATCCGTATGCCAAGTTAAATGCAGGAGAGATGTTGAATCCATTCAGGTTTGAGCGATTTGCAAATCCAAGCGTTGGACTGTCAAAACGCGTATACGAGTAGCCCCCGAAGACTTGAACGCGAGGAATCTGCTGCGCAACCGACAAACTGCTGAGAGCAGTGATGCGAAGAAGAATCAATAGCAAAATTACCTTCGATGTATGGCGGCGCAAAAATGCATGTACCCCATTTGCGTTCAGAGGCAACTCTTTTTTCATTGGCAGTTTTAGGGTCTCCCGAATAATCAGAAACAAGATTTTACGGCTTGCGGCAAAGTTTAGGCGTCTAATCCCAACTGGCGCCGTCCAGATGTGAAGCCTGACGATTGTGTGATACGTCTACGGATAAGGATAAAACACAAAAAACAGCAGCGATAACCCAGCCAGTACCCACAGCCCCGGCTTGATCTCGCCTACTCGCCCGGAAACCAGCTTGCAGAACGGATAAAGCACGAACCCGGCTGTAATTCCGATCCCGACATTGTACGTAAAGCTCATCAATGCGACCACTGCGAAAGCCGGAATCAGCTCGGTGAAATCGTCAAAGCGAATTCTGGTGATAGGCGAAAGCATGAGCAGGCCTACGACGATCAGCGCTGGTCCGTAAGCCTGAGGCGGGATTGCTGATATGAATGGCGAGAAGAACAGCGTGCCCAGAAAACAGATTGCCGTCACAACCGCGGTCAACCCAGTCCTTCCCCCAGCTTCGACTCCCGTCGCAGATTCGATGAAAGCCCCCGAGGTAGACGTCCCGACCAAAGCCGCGAAAATCACGGAAAGTGCATCCACTGTCATCGGGCGTTCAATCTGTGGCAAGTTTCCGTTCTCATCCAGAAATCCCGCGCGTGCCGACACTCCAATCAGCGTACCCATCGTGTCCACGAAGGCCATAATAAAAATCGTGAGCACAATCGGGAAGAATCCCCAGTTCAGTGCTGCTCGAAAATCCACGCTGAACAGTATCGGAGAAATGCTGGGGGGCAAGCTCACCCACGCTTTTGGCGGAGGTGCCACGCGAGTTACGTAAGCCAGAAACGCGGTCGCGAGGATGCCGATCAGAATGGCGGCGGGAAAGCGGCGGATCATCAGCACTGCCATCAGCAAGAAACCGAAAATCGCGACTAAAACCGGGGCGGCTGTCAGATGGCCAGCCCTCAGCGGCGCTCCTGCATTTCCCAACATAACAACGCCGGTTTGATTCAAGCCGATAAATGTCAGAAACAATCCGATTCCAACCGCAAAGCTGTAGCGCAAGGCGGAAGGAATCGCGTCCACGAGCCACTGCCGCAGGCGCACTACTGTCAGGACCAGAAACACGACGCCTGCCAACAAAATCGCCGCCAGAGCCGCTTGCCAGCTAAAGCCCAAAGCTTGCACGACGGTATAGGCCAAAAATGCGTTCTCGCCCATGTACGGCGCAATGGCGAACGGCCGCTTGGCATAAAGGCCCATCAGCAGTGTGCCAAAGACTGCCGTAAGAATCGTGGCCACCATCGATGGCCCTACCGGAACTCCCGCTGCCTTCAAAATGGCTGGATTCACGACCACGATATAAGACATTGTCACGAACGTGGTCAGGCCCGCGACCACTTCGCGCCCCAAGGTAGTGCGGTTGCGCTCCAGTTGAAAATAGCGATCGATCAGGTTCAACACGGGCTAGCAGGATACGCTGAGGGGCAGTGCTGCACCAACTGCTAAGTACTGACGCGGAACGGACGACTGGAGGATTGCTGGACAATGCCGTTCACGTGCCGCTGCCGTTCCCAACTCTTTGAGTTGAAGCGCGCGTACGCTTTCAAGGATCTTGGGGCAAGAATCGAATTCATAGAAGACGTACAAGCGATCTGTACGTCCAAAATCGAAACAGAGCGATTTCCTGGTTATTGGGGCTGACGAGAAAACCCGCAGCTTTGTTGAAGTCCAGAACCTGCACGATTTCGACATTCTGGCAAAGGTCACAGTTAATGAGGGTCCGACGGAAAGTTTGTACCAGGCAATTATGAGTCACGCCGTGCGGGCGCCTGATCCTTTTGTACAAGTACGAGGACGATGGATTGTGCGGCGGCTTTCACCGCATTGTTTGCGAATTGAACTCGATGAATTGCCGAAGAATCGGGATGAGTGCTGCCTGCTATTTGCAATGGGCTGGGAGACGGCGAACATCCACCTCGGCAGCCGCGGTGCGTGGCGCGATTGGCATTCCCGCTCTGCTTCTCTCTTGCATAGAACAACGCGAGATCAGGATCATATCGGGGAGCCAGCTTCGCTGCTTCCACCAGCACCCGCTGAATATGTTTATTCCGCTGCTTGGAAAGCGGTGTGCGTACCGCGGTCTCGGCTGATCTCTTTTCGTCGCCGCAAAGCCCGCAATAACTGATGGCTTGTCGGATCGATCGGAAACGCGAAATATCTCCCATCTCCAGCGCCCAGGTCAGTGCTGTGATCCGGCCCACGCAGGGGATCGTCTGCAGCCGCCGTACTCTCTCCGCCAACAGCGGGTCACGTTGCAGCGATCGGATCAGTGCAGATTCGATGCGTTGTAGTCGCGTGATTGAGTCCCGACTCAGTCGCAGAAGCGGTCGGATACTCTTATCGATCGCATCCTTGCTGGCCAGCAGCTCTGGAAAATACCCTGCTCGGTGCAGGCGCTGCTTGTTGTAGCTCACTCCGGTTTCCATCAGCAAGCTTGATACACGATTCTTCAGCTGCACCACTTGCCGTACCAGGAGATGGCGACACCGCAGCGTTCGCCTCCTCTCGCGAATCCCCGTCGATGCCATGTAGCACTCCGGCAGGAAGTCGCAGCGTAGGCAGTCCGCGAGCTTGCCGGCATCGATCTGATCGTTCTTCTTCTTGGATGCGGCGATCGCCCGCAGCATCAGCGGATGCGCTACCTTCACTGCTGCTGCGTGCGGCTTCAGATGATCGTAGATCCAGCCGCTGAAGATCGTCGCTTCCATGGCAGCCGTCCACGGTTGAGGAAGTGTCTTCAACCAGGTGTCCAACTCCCAGCGCGTCGCGCCAATCTTGCCTTGTTGGTGAACCTTACCGCTGGCATCCTTTAACGCAATAGCCGATCGTCTTCTTGTGCAGATCTAGTCCGATTCTTGTGCAGATCCAGTCCGATGTAATACATATGTGCTGTACATGTACAAACATATATCTGTCAAAAAAAAGTCCTCACACCGATGGGGTCATTTCTCCAAAATGCTAGCGCCACACTGAGTCATCCTTGCCCGAGAGGACCCTGTCCAGATATGTTGCGGTGCTGATCAGCGCCAGATGTGTGAATGCCTGTGGGAAATTGCCGAGATGTTGCCCTCTTGGACCAATCTGCTCTGAGTAGAGCCCAAGATGGTTGGCGTATCCCAAAAGTTTCTCAAACAACAATTGAGCCTTTTCCAACTCCCCAGCACGCGCTAGGCATTCGATGTACCAAAACGAGCATGCAGTGAAGCTACCCTCTCCGCCTGGAAGCCCATCCACATGCGTGCCTTCCGCCTCATAGCGACGGACAAGGGTATCTTCGACTAATCGCGCTTCAATCGCTTTCATTGTCGAGCGCCACATGGGATCGACCGGGCTGATGAACCGCATGAGTGGCATTAGCAGGACCGACGCATCCAGATTCTTCGTCCCCTTCGACTGCACAAACGACTGCAAATCGTTATCCCAGAAGTTCGTAAAGATGTCCTTTCGAATCGCATCGCGGGTTCGCAGCCAAGCATCGAACGGCCCCGGAAGGGAGCGTTTCTGCGCAAGCCGCAGTGCTCGATCGAAAGCCACCCAGCACATCAAACGCGAGTGCAGGAATTCTCGCGCCCCGCCACGAACCTCCCATATGCCTTGATCGGGCCGTTGCCAGTTCTTTCCCAACCACTCCAATATCCGCTGAACTTCCTGCCACCCGGCATAGGACATTGGGTCCCCGTACTTGTTCGCCAGATAGATGGAATCCATCATTTCGCCATAAATATCCAACTGCAGCTGCTGGTAGGCCGCATTACCGATACGCACGGGCCGCGAATGTTCGAACCCCTGCAGATGATCAAGCGTCCGCTCATCGAGCTGCTGCCTGCCGTCAATCCCGTACATCACCTGTAACGGTCCCCGCTCCGCATCATCGCCCAGCCGCCCCTTCAGCCAGTCGATGAACGCCTCAGTTTCCTCGACAAAACCCAGTCGGATCAGCGCGTAGAGCGTGAATGCCGCATCTCGCAACCATGTGAAGCGATAATCCCAATTGCGCACTCCGCCAATTTGTTCGGGCAGGGAAAATGTCGGCGCTGCAATCAGCGATCCATGCTCCCGGCTGATCAGCAGCTTCAACATTAGGGCCGAACGGTTAACCGTTTCGCGCCACCGGCCTTTGTACTTTGATTTCGCGATCCATCCCTTCCAGAAACGTGCTGTCTCGTGGAAGCGCTGCTCTACGAACTCCATTTCGGGTTGCTCTCCTGGTGCGCGAACTCCACCAAAGACAAACGTCACCCTCTCGCCCGCTCGAAGGCGGAACTCGGAGATTGCATCTTGGGATTGTTGTCGCAGGGCAACGGTGGTGTACAGTGCCATCGGCGGACAAGTATCGCTCACCGGCGAAAAAATCGCGTACCCTTCTTCGATGTTCACAGTGTGCCCACACATCGCATAGTTAAAACGGGGCCGGCACCGCATCGTGAAATCGACCTGGCCCCTGATCACCGCCAGTGTGCGAATAATCTCATTCGGTTGTTCGTCGTCTGTCCCAATGGGCATGTAGTCCGTCAGTTCGGCCAAACCCTCCTCCGCAAGAAATCGCGTTAGCAGAATGTTCGTGTCTGGCAAATACAGCTGCCGCACCCGCTTTTCTTTGAGTTGCGGCTGAATCTGAAAACAGCCACCTCTCTCATCATCGAGCAGCGCTGCAAACACGCTGGGAGAATCGAAATTCGGGTAGCAGAGAAAGTCGATTGAACCGTTTACACCCACGAGCGCAATCGAGCGCATATTGCCAATCACCCCGTAGTTCTCAATCGGTTCAAAGCTCATCGGTATGGGTCCAGTCTCGAAACGTGAATTCTAGTTGATCCGAGACAGGCCGCTCAAACCGTGACATTCATCGGCGCGAGTGGCCGCATTGCGCCCGCCGACCCCCTCATCTCTCAGTTGGCGATTAATCCAAGTTGCTGCTGTAAAGTTAGGTTGTCCTCGATGTGCCAATTCTCAGCGATGCGGCCGTCGGATATTCTGTAAATATCGGTCGCGATGAAATTGATCGTCTGGCCATGGCCTTGGATCTGCCCGAAGCGTCCCGTGAAATGACCGCGGAAGCGCAAGTGCGTGACGACACGATCACCGGCCACGATCATCTGCTCAATTTTACAGCTGAGGTCGGGGATCGCCGCGCGCATCAGCTTTGAGGCTGCCAGCGGTCCCGCAACTCCCTGGCGGCGTCCAGTCGGGAGCGTACTGTCGACAAAGTTCGGCGCAAGGGCGTCACGCGCTAGAGCTTCGTCCCCGGTATTCCAGAAAGTATCGAAGCGCCGCGCGGCAATGACCTGACCCTCGACCCGTCCTGTTGGCAAGCTGCGATCGACGATTAGGCTATGTGGCTCAATCAGTGAAGTGTCTGCCGCGAAAGTGTATGCAATCGTGGTGATCGACGCTGCCGCGAGCATTGGCAGTTTTCTACAAAAACGTGTCACTTCTATCTCTCCATAAGCGGCTACGCGAGTTGTCGGCGGAATTGGATCCTCACAATTTCAAACCTTTTCACACCCTCTTCTACCGAGCCTGCGATGCGGCTTCTTCGATCAAAGCTGCAACTTCCTTCGGCCTGGAGACGCAGACCGAGTGACTGGCGCCTGAGACTTCAACCTTGTGGCTGTTGGCTCGTGCGGCATACCACCGTTCGAGGTCTGGATTGATGGTTCTATCTTTTACCGCTACCAACATCCAGCTTGGTTTGCTTCTCCACGCAGGCGTGGTGATCACTGCTTTGAAATTGTCCGCCGCGTTGAGTACCTGCGATCGCGCCACGAAAGCGGCCTGCTCAGCAGACAAGTCGGCTGCGAAGTACTCATGAAACTGTGCGGGGTCAAGGTAAATGAAACCGTCAGCCGTCTTCTTTATCGCAGTAGACTTGCTGAGGTCACTTGGGAAACGCTTTCCGTCGTCAACCTCATTCTCTCCAGCATCTGGCATGTGGGCAGCGACGTACACTAATCCGGCAACCGATGGATCCGTGTCCGGTTGCTTCGTGCCCACGTTGTACGATTTCCTTTGCGAGTGCCGGGTGCAGGTCCACCGCTGCACCGACCATATGGGAAGTGACCTTGATCTTGCGCCGGTCAAAAACTTCGAGGAGCCGAGGCAAACCCTCTTTGTAGCCGTAGTCGTACCATTTGCTCGCTGGCAGATCTGGATACTTCGGATCGATCTTCGGCATAGGGCTTTCGGCTCCGCTGGTCGGCTGTGCGCCGCCCTCCATTTGCATAGAGACGGAGATGACCATGCGAGCGCCGTCCGGCCAAAAGGCGCCTGTGCCTGGTTTGTTTAGCTCGGGCGCCGGCTCGGCAAGAGTGACCGACGATGGTACTGCTCCTGCCATAGCTGCCATTGCTTCCGCTTTAATTAAATCGCGTCGAGAGGTCATCGTTCTCCTTCCTAAAGCCCTGCCAAGATTTGAGGAAGTCCATGATTGCCTGCTGAGCGTTCGTCACGTTGTTGGCTCTGCCTCTGGGCCCTGCTGTCGGTCCCCTGTGGTTTCCCATTTGATCCACTTCAGATCGAGTACAATCTGCTCCTGCAGAGCTACGGGAACGGGATGGTGCAAAGCAAGTCTGATCGCTTCGCACCATCCCCGGCGCTTCGCTTGAAAAATCTACGAGTGCCTGCCTGATGGTTATCAAAGCACATCTGTTGCCTTAGGAGGACCTGTTTGACGTACCGCCAGTTGGAAAACCGATTCGCTATAGCCAATTGTAAGCAACTGAGCCACAGTCACTTAGATTGAAGCTGGCAAACAGCTACGAGCTTGGCATATACTGTTGTATATGTCATCTCGGAATTCCGTATCCAGAGGCCGGAACATGCGACGAACCGCAAAGATCTTCATGAACAACCGAAATCAAGCCGTCCGGTTGCCCAAAGAATTTCAGTTCAACGCACGGGAAGTATTCATCCGCAAAGAAGGAAATGACGTGATCCTCTCACCCAGACCAATAGATTGGTCGTCCTACATCACTAACGCGCCTGTCGCTTCCGAGGCGTTCATGGAGGGAGTGGAAGACCTTCCCGTGCAGGAGCGCGAGCCATAATGCCGCGCTACATGCTCGATACAGATACTTGTTCCTACATCATGAAACGCTCGAACGATGCGGTCCTCAAGCGACTGCAGGAAGTTCGCGTAAGTGATGTGTGTATTTCCGTTATCACAAAATCGGAGCTACTCTTTGGTGTTGAATTGTCCCCCAGCCGACACCAAGATCAGTTAGCGCTCGATGCATTCTTAGGCTATGTTGAGGTTTTGGATTTTCCCGACGAAGCGGCGTCGCACTATGCAAAGATCCGCGCACATCTAAAGACGCGTGGAACGATGATCGGTGCAAACGATCTTTTTATTGCTGCGCACGCCCGCAGCCTCGGCTTGACGCTGGTCACGAACAACACGCACGAGTTCGGACGCGTTCAGAACCTTGTCATCGAGAACTGGGCAGTCAGCACTTAGTCTCATCATGCGCTTCTATCTCGTCACCGACCGCAACCTCAGTCAATCATGGAACTGAGACTTAGAGGGCGACACATCGGTGATAAGAGAGTACGAGTTCCCACCACAGATCGCTCCGGAGAACGTCTGAGAATCCTGGCCATTGTGGCGAACAAGTTTGCCTGTCGCGTCGCGGCCCGCGACATGCCTTTTCTGTCTTTTCATTTCAATTGAGGAGTCCCCCATGCAAAAAATCCTGATAATCGGCTATCTCGGCCGAGATCCTGAGCTGAAGTACAGCCCGCAAGGCGCGGTCATCGCGCAGTTTTCTATCGCCAGTACCGAGCGTTGGAAGGACAGGAACGGCGAACTCCAAGCATGAAGGCGTTCGGGAGGCGCGCGGAAATCGCCGGCGAGTACCTCCACGCGTGTATTTGGAAGGCCGCAAGCGCACTGAGTCGTGGGATGACAAGAAAACGGGCGGGAAGAACTACAGGGATATTGTTTACATTGACAGGATAGAGATCCTTGATTCTCGAAGCAACGGCAATGGAACTTACAGGCCCGATGAAAGCAACGAGGGAAGTACAGTTCCAGACGAAGAAATTCCGTTCTAGGCGCATTCCGATTTATCCCAACAATCTACCTTACCGATAACTCACACTTCTCCGAAATCTCAAGGAGGCTTCTCATGGCAAACGAGCAAGCGCCAACTTCTGCTTCAACTCTCCTCATGAAATCCGTTCTCGCAGAGTTGGAGGTGCCATTTTCTCCCGATCAAGTCCAGTGGCGGGTGACAAATACGGCAAAGGATAAGAAACGCGGACGGATCGTCCCCGACGCTGATCCTCGCGCTTACGCGGATAGATTGAATGCTCTGTTTACTCCCCAGGGTTGGACCCGCAAATACAAGATCGAGACGATGAGCAACATCACCAGGATGAAGAAAGGCGAGAGCATCGTGAGCGGAAAAATCCTTGTGACGTGCACGGTGACCATCATCGGCCTATGGTCGCATTCGGGTACTGGTGAAGAGTGAGCCGATGATGAGAACGGAATGACCTCAGCGGACGCTCAGGCCTTCAAACGGGCCTGTTCCTGTTTTGGTTTGGGTCGGTACTTCTACGAATTTCAGGGCTCTTGGGTTGATCTCGACCAGAACCAGCAACCAAAGCGAACACCTGCACTTCCGGCATGGGCAATTCCGGAAAACTGGCGAAAAGGAATTCGGCCCGGGAAAAACTGCAACGGCAATGGCGTCCACACAAATGGCGCAAATGGCGGCAGTAATAGCGCTTCGAAGCCGAATGGAACACAAGCTAGTGCAAGCGCTAATTCGGGCGCGGATGATTTGGATAACAGAATTCTCGCTCTGGAAAGAGCCGTTGGGCCAACCCTCTATCGCAGTGTCCTGCGCGAGCACGGTGACGTCGAACAGCCGAAACTCATCAGGAATGTCTCAACAAAGCGGAGGGTGCTGGAGATCCTCGAATCAGCCGCACCTGGTTTCGACCGGTTAAGTGCCGCGAGGAAGCGGGTTGATCCGAAAACGCTGGAGATTTTACTTGCCAAGCTTCAAGCTCCACCACTCGCTGATATCGCAGACATGAAAACGTTGCGTAATGTCGTCTTCGGACTCGAACAGCTCGCCGATTCACCCCCAGCCCACACGACACTAGCGTAGCAACGAAAGCACCTTCCCTCTCCACTTCCTTCCGGCCTCGTAGCACGTGATCTCTCCTTTGATCCGTCCCTAGCTCTGCGTGACCGCCACAAAAGGGGATTTCGCAATGTACATCAAGGCAATTAAGCACATTCGTCGCCTCCGCGGCGGCTCGCAGGCCCAGCTCATGGCCGCGCGGACGACGGACACGAGTACGTCGTTAAATTCCAGGGCAATCCGCAAACCACGCGTGTACTGGCGAACGACTACTTGGCGGTTGGCCCGAATGGTCGGATTGAGCGTACCCGAGCCGGTCATCATATATGTCGATGCCGAGATCATTCGGGAATACAAGATCTCGATCCATGAAATCGGCAGCCAGTCATGGACTTCAGCGGAAATACACCGCAGCATTTATTGATTTCGGCTACTTGTTTCAATGCAGGTGAATGGAGTTTTCCAGACTCGCCGTTGAGAGGCGCTTACGCTCGCCAGGAGGTGTACGCGCACATCGCGTCATGGGGCGATTTCGAACCGTGGCTATCGCGGATCGAGCGATGTTCTAAGGCGATCTTGCAGAGTATCGCCCGAGACATTTCAATCGAATGGTACGGAGAGCCCCACGACTTGGATTGTTTACTGGATTCACTGTTTGAGCGGCGCAGGGCTGTTCGCTGTCCGATCGATGATTTCAGAAAGTCACACCGAAATCCGTTTCCTAATTGGAAGCTGGGTCCGATAGCGGGCACGTCTTCGGATCGCATTCGGGCCCTCGCATCGATGATTTCTGTACCGGGATGAGACGGGTCCCCTATTCCGAGTAACCGTTGTCTTCTCGGTCGTCATCATCTTTTTTGCCGTCACCTTCGTCTTCCTCTTCGTCTTCTTCCTCGTCTGGCTCTTGTCGAAGCACAAGATCGGGAACTACCGACTGATCAGAAGGACTGCGGGGCGAGTACAGGGTGCAATAGGAGGCGAACGATGCGCACATTGCTTATCAATCCAGTTCGATCACAACCGCCACATCGAATTTCGAATAATACTTCTTCACGTCTTTTGCACCATACTTTTCGCGAAATCTCTCGACCACTGATTTCACGGCCTTCGCCTCGGTGATTGGCGTTGCACGGAATTCCGCCTCAGTGCCTCGCGCATCGATCCGAATCGAGGGGTTCTGAAGCACGTTCTTATACCACTGCGTGTCCGAGCCCTGAACGGGAAGGAGATAGAGCTTTTTGCCTTCCAACACTAACCAGACCGGAACCGAAATTGTCTGTCCGGACTTCCTGCCGATGACGCTGATCTTGATTTGGCGGTAGCGAGTGAGGCGATCTTTGAGGTCGTTCTTAGAACCTGCCATGTGACCTCCATCCGATTCACGGCTTAGGAATGTTGTGGGTCTCTCAGCGCGGGGTGATGCGCACGACTTTCCTCTGCGGCGACCGCGACTCGCTTCGATTTCCGATAGACGTTCGCAACGGCCATTGTCCAGAAAGGAACTAAATCGACGCCAGGCGCGAGCTTAGCAAGAAACGATGGCAGAAATTCCCAGTGCCAGCCAAGAAGGTGAAGCATCGTGGCTGCGATCCCGAAATCGAGTATGTCATCAGCGGGAGATAAAGCGCCCTCGACGAATAAAGGAAAAACGACGATTTGGAGGGCATCCGCAATGATGGCTAGCACCATGGCGGCTCGAAAGCGCGAGCCCGGTGAGATTGTAACGGTATCGTGAGCCACGCCCGTCTCGCTCTCTGCTTGACTCATTTTATATGAAAACGACTAGCCAGCCGTTTGGGGCACTATGCGCCCAAACTGAGCACAGAATGTATCCGCGTTCGTGAGCAAAGCATCGCCCGCGAATTCGAGGCTGGCAATTGAACGGGCGGCGGCATCACGATGGCCGAAACCACAGGCATCTTTGACAACCACGGGGATGTAACCAAGATCAGCACCATGCCGCACTGTAGGTTCAATACCGATTTCCATGGCGATGCCGACGATGGCAAACGCATCAATGCCGCAATCGCGCAGCGCGATGTTCAGAGGTGTCCCTTCGAACGCGGACATAGTGATTTTGTCGAAGATGGCTTCACTCGGCAGTGGATTCAACTCCGGAATGAGGTGAAATCCCGGGGAGTCCCGCAAGAACCACGGCTTGACCTCGTCTGCCGAGTTCACGCGTTGCCAAGCCATCGCCACACGGAACTGAGACACGCCCATGAGTTCCTTCGGGAGTGACATATGGCGCGTGAAAAAGACCCGAATTCTCGCCTTGCGAGCGGCTTCGAGAACCTGAAGCACTCTGTCGGTGATCTGCTGGCCATTCTCGATCTGCTTCACAATCCCGACTTGCATGTCGTACACAACCAAAGCCAATCGTGCTGGATCACAAACGTCGTCCAGCGTTTGGGGAATATCTAGTCCGAATGCCTGCCGCATAACGAGTTCCTCATGAAGAAGATCGAAGCTCATTTTAACTTGGATTAAAGGGGCCAAGGCCGCTGAATCCAGTCATTACTTCCAGTCATCGAAAAAGCAATGAATGGAGCTTGAATGATGACGTATGTGAAAGCGCTCGAAGACGAAGTTTCAACGTGGCCGCATGTATCAGTTCACTCGCATCGTTTCGGGGGCCGTGAATTCCTCTTCGACAAGGCAGAAGTTGGTCACGTGCATACAGGAGGGATCGTTGACATACCCTTTCCGCGCTCAGTACGCGATGCATTGTTGGCAAACGGCCTTGCGGAGGAGCATCACTGGGTTCCGAACTCAGGTTGGACCGCTTTTCATGTCCGCAGCGAAGAAGACCTGAAGCATGCCTTCTGGCTCATGCGGCTGTCATATCTCCGTTACGCGCTGAGGACCGCAACTGATCCGCAGAAGCTATTTGAGGAGGAAAGTGAACACCTACACTTGAGCCCTCAATTCAAATCGTTGCTCGAACCGTTCGTGCCGAAAACTGCAACCCACGTTTCCGCTGAGCCACTGTTGGCGTAGAGCGCTCGGTCACTCCAACTTGTACTTTGAGAGGTGTCAAAAATCTTATTCAGGAGCTGAGCGAAATGGAAAACATGAAAGCAGTGCAAGTCCACAACTACGGCGGCCCGGAAGTGCTCCACTTCGAAGATGCACCGCGCCCTACACCGGGCTCCGGTGAATTGCTGATAAAAGTCCATGCTGCCTCGGTGAATGCCATCGACTGGAAAGCCCGAGCAGGCTACCTGAAGGATGTCTTTCCTCTTCCGTTGCCTTACATTCCGGGCTGGGATGTTTCCGGAATTGTCGAAGCAGTGGGTTCCGGGGTCACCAAATTCAAGAAAGGCGATGAGGTTTATGCTCGCCCGGATGCCGCCCGCAACGGTAAAGGCACTTATGCGGAATACGTCGTGGCCAAGGAGACGGAAGCGGCCCTCAAGCCAAAGTCAATTGACCATGTCCACGCCGCTGCCATTCCTGTAGTGGCCTTGACAGCATGGCAAGCGCTATTCGACAAGGCCGGGCTAAGCAAAAGCCAAAGAATTCTGATTCACGGCGCAGCCGGAGGCGTGGGCAGCTTCGCCGTGCAACTTGCGAAATGGAAGGGAGCGCATGTCATCGGGACTGCGTCGGGGCGGAATCAGGCGTTCCTAAGGGAATTGGGAGTTGACGAGCCAATAGATTACGAAAAGACCCGCTTCGAGGATGTAGTCCACGATGTGGACGTGGTGCTCGACACACTGGCAGGCGATATACAGAACCGCTCGTGGAAGGTGCTGAAGAAGGGTGGGATTCTCGTTTCGATTGTTGCTCCACCCTCAGCAGACGAAGCTGCCAAACATAGCGTGCGCTCGGCTTTCTTCTCCGCGCACCCCAGTTCTTCGCAGTTGTCTGAGATTGCAAAGCTCGTCGATGCTGGGAAACTGAAATCAGTGGTCGAAACCGTGCTACCGCTCTCGGACGCCAGACGCGCCCACGAACTCAACGAGACGGGACACGCACGGGGCAAGACAGTCTTGAAAGTTGCCTGACAGCGTGAACTGGTTGCGGC
>Ga0209808_1000962_pt1 | contig 14564 bp, 20 predicted proteins | sample GraSoiAngelo_157_FD_186171 | JGI IMG/M metagenome (GOLD analysis project Ga0209808, IMG submission 186171) | Grasslands soil microbial communities from the Angelo Coastal Reserve, California, USA - 14_1009_16_20cm (SPAdes) (version 2) | ecosystem: Environmental > Terrestrial > Soil > Grasslands ... | reverse complement strand
GCGCCGCAAGCGGCGCCATCTAGCTGGACGAGCCCTCGTTCAAGCGCGATTCCCCCAATGGCCGGATGAAGACGGCCGTACGGCAGAGCCCGCACGGCCTCAAGAACGGCGCCGCAAGCGGCGCCTTGGACCGTCTTCCGATTTCCCGCATACAATCCGGTGGGCCGTGGCTGAAAACGGGCAGGGACGCCAGGAGATCACTTGCTTGATCGTGGACGACCACGAGGTCGTGCGCGAAGGCCTGCGCCTGTCGCTCTCACGGGCGCCTCACATTCGCGTGGTCGGCGAGGCTTCCGACGGCGCCACGGCGGTCGCGCTGGCGGAGCGGCGCAAGCCCGACGTCGTGATCATGGACGTCCGCATGCCGGGCATGGACGGGCTCGAGGCGACGAAGATCCTGACCGAGAAGGTGCCCGAGACGGCCGTCCTCATCTTCACGGCCTACAGCGAACGCAGCCTGCTCGGGCGGGGGCTCGAGTCCGGCGCGAAGGGCTACATCCTCAAGGAGGCGCCGCACCAGACGCTGCTGAAGGCGATCGACAAGGTCGTCGCCGGCGACGGCTTCGTCGATCCGGCGCTGATGCCCGCCTTCCTCGGCGATGCGCGCGACGAGATGCTCACCGGCCGCGAGCGTGAGATCCTGCAGCTCCTCGCCGACGGCATGTCGAACGCGGACGTCGCGGCGCGGCTCTTCATCAGCCAGGAGACCGTCAAGAGCCACGTGCGGCACATCCTCACGAAGCTCGAGGCGGACACGCGGACGCACGCAGTTGCGATTGCGCTTCGCGACGCCATCATCGACTAGATTCGCGCCGGCCGTCGCTGCGGTCGTCGCGGGCGCGGCCCTTGGGGCCGTCGGGCTGGCGATTGGCGAGCCCTGGCTGGCCTGGATCGGATTCGCCGGCGCCGTTCTGGCCGCCGGTGCGGCTACCTTCTCATTGCTCTTCGCCGAGCGGCGCCGGCACCGGGTTGCCGAGGGCGAGCTCGTCGCTCAAGCGACCTTCCTCGACTCCCTCGTCGAGTCGATGGGGACGATCGCCCAGACTCGAGAGGCAGCCGAGATTCTCGAGCAGACGCGGCGTGAGGCCGAGCGCATCTTCCGGGCGCGGGCGCAGATCTTGCCCGCCGGCGCGAAGCCGAAGACGGCGCCCGCAGAGCGATCGGTGCTCTTTCCCCTGCGCGTGCACGGCGAGGAGATCGCCTTGTTGCGCCTGACGCGCAACCGGCCCTTCGACCGAGGCGACGTCGTCCGCGCCACGGTGCTTGCCGACTTCGCGGCGCGGGCGGCAGAGAATGCGCGTTTGCTGGCGGAGGCGAAGGTCCGCGAGGCCGAGCGAGCCCGACTCTCCGAGCAGCTCATCACTGCCGAGCAGGACGAGCGGCGGCGTCTCGCGCTCTTCTTGCACGACGGACCGGTCCAGTCGATGTCCGGGATCGGATTGATGCTCGACGCCGCAATCGGATCGATCGAGTCGCAGCGGCTCGACGACGCTCGGCGCGTGCTGGCGTCCGCGCTCGAACGCCACCGCGAGACGATTCGCTCCCTGCGCGACCTCTCGTTCAACATCGAGCCGGTCGTTCTCCGCGACCAGGGCTTCGCTCCGGCCGTGCGCGCCTTCGCCGACCAGGTCGGGCTGTCGAACCAGATCCAGATCGACCTCGATCTCGAGGCAGCCACCCAACTGGCCGAAAAGGCGCAGGTCGGGCTCTATCAGATCATCCGTGAGGCCGTCAGCCAGGCGATCCGGCGCGGGCCGCCGACGCGGATCTCGATTCGGGTCAACCAACTCGACGGCGAGATCGCCACCGAGATCGCCGACGACGGCACGGGCGAGCGCCGGCGGCGCAGCTTCGAGGCGATCGAGGAGCGAGCCCGCACACTGAACGGCCACATGACGGTCGGAGCCGGGGCGAACGGCGGCACGGCCGTGCGCGTCGTCCTGCCGCGTTATGCAGCGGAAGGCGAGACCTAGGCGTCGGTTGCGATGTCGACCGGCGGCCGTGCGGGCGAGCCGGCAGGTTCGCTCCGCGACTAAGATCGCTGGCCCCGATGAGCGCGAGCGGCTACCTGCTCTTCATCTCGAAGCCGACGGGCTACGAGCTTCGCGAGCGCCAAGGCGACCTGCCCGGCGTCGGTCAGGAGATCGAAGAGGACGGGGGGCGGCTCCAAGTCTCGAAGATCGGGCCTTCACCGCTGCCGGGCGACCGGCGCCGCTGCGCGTACCTTCAGCCCGTCAGCTAGCGATTTCTTCGGCGGCGGCAAGCCCGAACACCAGGGCGGCGGCCAGTCCGCTCGCGTAGCCGCCCGTCGACCAGCCGCCTGCGTCGACTCCGGCCGCATAAAGCCCTTCGATCGGAGTTCCTCCTCGGGCGAGCACGCGGGTCTTCTCGTCAATCACGAGGCCGCCGATCGTGTGTGTGACGGCCGCCACGACGTGAACCGCAACGCTTCCGTCGTCTCGCTTCTCGACGCTCCCGCCCGCTGAGCGGGCGCGGTCGATCACGTGGGCGATCGTTCCGTACGGGGTCTCATGCTGGAGGTCGTCCGGATCGACCACGTACCAGGCCTTTCCGCCGCGACGGGCGATCTCCTGGACGAGGCCGTTCTCTGACCAGTCGTCGGCGTCTACGGCGATCTCTTCGCCGCTCTCGTCGAAGACCCGGGCGAGCTGTCCGTAGAGCTGTGCGTGGTCGACGAACTCGTCCTCGCCCCACTTCGCCGGCGCCGCCGGCATCGCTCGGCCGTAGAACTCATCCATTCCGGCTGTCGTGTCGGCACCGCGCGAAAGGCCGAAGGCGAGGCCGTTACCTTCACTCCACGCGTTCGAGCGAATCGCCAGGCCGAGCTCTCGAGCGAGCCGCACGGGGAACCCGCCGGTCGCAAGCACCAGCGGCTCTTCGGGCCGTGTCCCGGGGTCTGGCACCAGGGCATGCTCGGTCTGGACCTCGCCGGCCGCACGAATGAGCGCCTCGGTCAGTCCACGCGGATCGAAGCGCCTACCCGTCGTCCGCGGGTTCTCGGTCTCGGCCCTGACGAGCGGAGCGCCGAGCGACTCCAGCCACTCGAGTGCGCCGTCGAGCCGCTCGACGATCATTCTTTGCAGGCGGGGGTCGCCGTTCGGGCATTGGCGCCGAAACTCCTCGAGGGAGCGATACCGCCAGACGACGCCGCTCGAGAGCAGCATCGACCCGCCGGGACGGTCGCCCTTCTCCAGCACCGTCGGCTCCAGGCCCAGCTCGCGGGCGCGCGCGGCAGCGCACAACCCGGCCATGCCGGCGCCGGCGACCCGCACCTAAGTCAGCGAAAAGCTTGCTTTGTGCTCGACGTACTCGATCCGCACGCGCTCGGGACCCCAGAGAAAGACCGCGTATGTGTTCGGCGCGTCGACGATGTCGTCGATCTCGACGCCGAGCTCCTCCGCCTCGGAGATGTGCTCGTCGGTCGAGTCGACGAGCACAGCGAGATGATTCAGGAGCGGCCGCTTGGGCTCACCCGGGTCGCCGTCGTGCAACTCGACGAAGGCGCCGCCGACCTCGACACGCGGCCGCTCTGACGGTCCGGGCGGTGCATACCGGAAACCGAGGCGCTCGTAGGTACGTGCAGTCGCGGTCGGATCGAGCGAGAAGAGCGCGGCGTGGTCGAGGTCGTAGTCCACGTCGGTTCGACCCTCGACGAGGCCGAGCCGGAGACCCTCGTGAACGTCGAAGTACGCCTCACCTTCGCGGGGCTGCTCGACCGTGAGGTTCTCCGGCAGCTCGGCCAGGGCAGCCTGCAGATCGGAGACGCGGAGGCCGACGTGCTTCAGCGCGCCGCGCTCCCTCGGCCCCTCCGCTCCGAAGAGCGTCAGCTTGCCGCGACGCGCGTCCGAGCCCACGAGCGTGAACTTGTCCGTCCGCTCGATCACATGCATGCCGACGTGAGCGGTGACGAAGTCGGCGATCGGATCGCGCTCCGCGACCCAGAGCGCGACGTGGTCGAGCGTCCGCGGCCTCACCGCGGCAGGATAACCATGCGCAGGTACCTGACCGAGAGCCTCTCGATCTACCGGCTCTTCGCCGCAACGGCGCGCTGAAGCTGTGCCTTGTTCATTCGCGAGCGGCCTTTGATGCCGCGCCGCTTCGCCTCGTTGTAGAGCTGTTCCTTCGTGCGGCCTCTTGGACGGCTCGTCCCCGAGCGAAGTCCGCCGCGCCGGCCCGAGGAGATGTCACGTGTCGAGCTCCGGGATGCGGACTTCGCCTCGCCCTTGCGGGCACGTTCCTTGTTGACGGTCGCGGCAGCGATCTGTTTCGCGCGCCTCGTCGAGCGTCCCTGTTTCTTCTCGCTCTCCTTGATGTGCTCGTACTGCCGTTCGCGCTTCGCGCCCCATGCTTGCTGTGGCATCGAGAACCCCTTTCTAGCTGGACACGGCGGTTTGTGCCCAGCGGGCGCGAGAACTAACTCTCGAGAGGCGGGTTCTGCACGTTGTGCGCCGTCGCGTATTCGTTCGTGAGTTGGTTGATGACGTCGGCGCCGTCACCGTAGGCGTAGTTGATCTTGACGAAGTCGTTCCACTTATCCGGCAGCGCATCCTCGGGGAAAATCGCCTCGACCGGGCATTCCGGTTCGCATGCCCCGCAATCTATGCACTCCTCCGGATCGATGATCAGGATCCGCTCGAACTCGTGGATGCAGTCGACCGGGCAGACATCCACGCAGGAGAGGTCTTTGATGTCGATGCAGGGCTCGGCGATGATGTAGGTCACCGGAGCTGGTCAGTGTACTCAGCCGTTGACGGTGGCTGAGGGTTCGAGATCGCTCAGGAAGACGCAAGCCGGGATCGAACGGCCGCCCGAGTAAATCGGGCGGCCTCTTAGCGGCATCGCAAGCGACGCCTTAGGCGGTTAGCTCCTCGACGAGGTCCTTGGCGCGCTCGGTGAGCGCCGATTTTGCGACCACCTGGTCGAATCCGGCCTCGTGCGCGCGGCGCAGGCCCGAGGTGTCGGTGTGGTTGGTGAAACCGAGGATAGGGACCTCGGGATACGCATCGGCGACCTCGTCCGGATCGATCCTGGCGATGTCGGCGATGACGAGATCCGGCGGGTCGACGCTGTCGACCGTGACGAGGTGGTAACCCGGCAGAAGTCCCTCGAGCTTGCCGCGAAAATAGAGGTCGACTCCCGCCAGCAGGATCGTCGCCACGGGACGAGGGTAACACTCCCAATCGATACGCCGAAGCGCCCGGCGCCGGGTTGTTACCCTCGTCGAGATGGCCGAGGTTGAGTTCCGCAACGTCGCCCGTGTCGAGGACATCCCGCCGGGGACGATCGCGGCCGTGCAAGTCGACGACCAGGCAATTGCGATCGCCAACGTCGAGGGCGAATTCTTCGCCACGCAGCACGCGTGCTTGCATCTCGGCGGGCCGCTTCCGGAAGGCCAGCTCGAGGGAAAGACCTTGAGCTGCCCCTGGCACGGCTGGCAATACGACGTGCGCACGGGCAAGAACGAGTTCGACCACGCGATCCGGCTGCAGACGTTCCAGGTCAAGGTCGAAGGCGGTGAGGTGCAGATCGCGCTCTGAGGACTCGCGGCAGCGAGATGATCCGTTCGAGCGCGGCCTGGCTTTGATCCGAGCCGGCGAATTCTTCGCCGCCCATGAGGAGCTCGAAGACGCCTGGCGCCCGGCCGAGGCGGCCGAGCGCGACTTCCTCCAGGGCCTCGTGCACGTCGCCGTCGCCTGGTACCAAGCCGGTCGGGGCAACCGAGTTGGTTGCGAGCGCCAACTCGAGAAGGCGGGCCGGCGACTAGCGCCCTACGCGCCGGCGCATCGGGGCGTCGATGTCGACGCGCTGCTGCGGCAACTCGAGACGGCCGCCGAAACAGTCAACAGGGGATCGCTCGAGCTCGCGCCGCCTTCTCTCTAGGAGGGTCTAGCGGAACGGCGCTCGTCGTCAGGGTGCGATGGTCGTTCCGAGGCAAGGACGCAGGGAGCGTCAATAGCCAAAGCTATTGGCGCGACTGCGATACCAGGGCGAAGCCAGTGTGGGCGAGCAGCGCGGCCTGACGGCACAGACTCTGTTTCGCTAGGCCGTCCTAGTGCAAGCCGACCGCCTCGAGCGCGCGGTTGAAGCCGACGCTCAGCCACCAGATCCGGTCGAAGAAGAGCAGCAGTCCGATCCCCACGAGCAGGGCGCCGCTGACCGATCGGATCGCGGCGTAGTGGTCGCGGAGCCAGCGAAACGGTCCCATCACGTGCGAGAACGCGATCCCGGCCAGGACGAAGGGCAGCGCCAGGCCGAGCGAGTAGGCAAGCAGCAGGACCGAGCCGCGCGCCACCGTCGTCGTCGAGCCCGCCAGGACGAGAATCGTTCCGAGCACCGGACCCATGCACGGCGCGGCGCAGACGGCGAAGGCCGCCCCGAGCAGGGCGCCCGACCCGCGCCGCCTCGCGCCGCCGACGAGCCCCGGCGCGACGAGGCGCTCCGGAAACGGCAGCAAACCCGCGAAAGCAAGCCCGAAAACGACGACAACGAAGCCGGCGACGGCCTGCACGCGCGTGGAGTTCAGTGAGACCGCGTTGCCGACGAACCCGGCGCCCGCGCCGAGCGCGACGAACAGAACGGTGAAGCCCGCCACGAACGGAAGGCTCCCGAGCAAGACCCGCCGGGTGGTTCCGGGCTCGCCGAGCCGTCCGGCCTCGACCGCCGAAACCGCGGACAGATAGCCCGGCACGAGTGGCAGCACGCACGGAGCGATGAACGAGACCACTCCGGCCGCGAACGCAACCGGTATCTGGCCCACCATTACTCGAACCGAGCGAGCTCTTCGTCCACGCGCCGGTCGAGTTCGGCGTCGACCGGCCCCTGGCCGTTCACCGAATGCGCGCTCAACGGTCCCGGCTCGGCTCGCCCGCGAGTCCAGCGCCAGGCCGCGACTCCGAGCACCGCACCTGCTGCGACGATGCCGACGAGCGGGAGCAGCCACGCGAGGAGATTGAAGCCGTGCTTGGGCGGCGAGGCCAGGATTTCCTGGCCGTAGTCGTCGACGAGCGAGTTCTCGATCCGGCTCTTCGTCCACCCCTTGGCGATGCGCGCGCTGATGTCGCGCTCGATCTGATGCGCAGCGGGTGAATCGGACTGGGCGAGCGTCGTCCCGCAGACCGGACACATGACCTCGTTCTCGAGCTCGTTCAAGGTCGGGTGCCGCTCGCTCGCGAACGCGGCCGGCGCGAGCGACAGCGCGCACGCGGCGACAACGACCAGTCGGGTCATGCGTCGACCGCGAGCTTCTTCAGAAAGCGCGGCAGATCCTCATCAGCCTGCATCTCTCCGATCACCTTGCCGCTCCGGTCGATGAAGAAGATTCGCGGGATCGGCAGCCCGCCCCAGGCGTTCAGCACTTTCCGTCCATGGTCACGCACGATCGTGTAGGTCAGGCCGTAGCGGCGCACGTACTTCTCCGCGTCGGCGCCGGCGTCGAGCGTGTTCACCCCGATGAAGGCGATCCGCCCCCCGTACTCGCGCGAGTACTTCTCAAGTCGTTTCGAGTAGGTGGGGCACGTGTAGCACCATGAGGCGAAGAAGTCGACGACGCGGGGCTTCTTGATCGAGGCAAGCTCCACGGAGCCGCGGCCATCGAGCCTGGAAAGCGTGAAATCGGGCGCCGTCGGCCGCTTTCCCTGCGAGAGCTGAGCCGCGACGCCGCCGCCGGGATCGTGCGTCAGCTTCCAGACCAGGAGGGCGAGCAGTCCGATCACCCCGACCAGCGCGAGTGCTTGCATGCCGAGACGGGCGGCGCGAGCGTTCATTCAGGCAGCAACGATGAAGACGGTCGTGCCGATGCGGACGTGCCGGAAGAGCCATTCGGCGTCCGGAATCCGCATCCTGATGCAGCCGTGCGAGGCGGAGTAGCCGATCGAGGCCGCGTCGGGCGTGCCGTGGATCCCGACGCCCGGCGCGCTCAGGCCCATCCAGCGGGTCCCGAGCGGGTTGCCAGGCCCCGGCGGCACCGGCTTCAACCCCTGTGCCCAGCGTGAGCTGGGTGGGTACCACCACGGGTTCCGCCACTTGACGACGACCCGGAAGCGACCGAGCGGCGTCGGATAGCTCGCCTGGCCGGTCGCGACCGGAAAGACGCGCCACGGCTGCATTCCGCGATAGAGATTGAGCCGGTTGGAACCCCGCCGGATCACGATCACCGGCCCGAAGTTCGTCCGCGTGATCGTCGGCGTAACCACCTTCTGGCGCAGCCGCAGCGGGCCGCGCTTGTTCGCGACCAGCGCGCCGACGATCGCCGCCGCCGCCCGCGCGCGGTAGAGCCTGAGCCCGACGACCGGCTTGGCGATCCAGGGGCGGAGGTTCCGGAGATAGAGCTGCGCGTCGACAGGCTGGACGTCGAATCGCTTTGCGACCCGGCCGACGTAGGCGCGCACGCGCCCGCCCTTCACGGAGACGGCGAGCGGGATCTGTGTTCCAGGAGCGGCGCTACCTGCCCGCGCGACCGCTTCTCCGATGCGCGCCAAGGCGCCGAGCTGCGCGGGCTCCGGTGCGAGTCGATGGCTTCGGACGACGAGGAGGAGCGGCTGCGAGAACGACTCGTCGACCGCGTCGTAGGCATCGGCCGCCGTCATCCCCCCGACCGGGACGCCCCCGATCGTGACGCCGGCTGCGATCAACGGCGCCGTCGTACCCGTGGTCGTCGTTCCCGTCGTCGTCAGGATCGACAGCGGTTGCGCGCCCGGGGCGACCGCCGCAACGGAGAGTCCCGCGGCGAGCGCAACCGCGAAAAGCCCTGCAAGCGCAGCGCGTCTCACGGGGTCATTGTAGGAAGAGCCGAGGGTCGTCGCTGATCACGCCGTCGACGCCGAGCGCGACGACTCGTCTCAGCAGCTCGGGCTCGTTCACGGTCCACGTCCAGACCGCCGCCTCGCGTGCGTGACAGCGATCGACCGCTGCCTGCGAGAGCACGGCGTAGTGGAGCATCGCCACGCTTGCACCCGTCCCTTTCAGCCAGCGTGGGAGCCGTCGCGGCAGCGCCCGACCGAGCAGGCCGACGGCTGGTTGAACGAGCGGGGCGAGCAGACGCCGGCGCGCGAGTCCGCGTCGATCCTCCGGGTAGGTGATCCCGACCGCAAGCCTCGGCTCCTCAGCCCTCAGGTCATGGAGCGCCCGCGTCCAGAACGAGCTCGCGACCGTACGTTCCACCAGACCGTGCCGGCGGAGCTCCGCCGCCAGCTCGCGTCCATGCCCGCCGCACTTGACGTCTGCGTGTAGTCCGACAGCGGTCGAGCCGAAGAACTCGAGCGCCTCCTCCAGGGTCGGCAGCTCGGGCGCGACTTCTCGCAGCTCCGGAAGCCGGAGTGGGCGAACACGGCCGGCAGCCACGCCGTGGCTGACTTCGAGCAGATCGTCCGAGTGGGCAAGCACGAGCGTGCCGTCAGCGAGGTCGAGCACGTCGAACTCGACGAAGTCGACATCGAGCTCCACGGCGCGGCGGAAGGCCGCCAGCGTGTTCTCGGGCTCGAGCGCCGCGGCGCCGCGATGACCGATCCGCAGCACGCGGGCGCCGCGGCGAAGCCGCCTCAAGTCCTGCGAATCACAACGACGGCGCAGTCATCCGTGAGATCACCGCCGGTGAAGACGCGGCAATCCTCCACGACGGCGCGGGCGAGTTGGGCGGCCGGCAGTCCGGCTTTCGCCGCGAGCAGCGCGTCGAGCCGCTCCTCGCCGTAGAGCTGGCCTTCGCGACGGGCTTCGATGACGCCGTCGGTGTAGACCACGAGAGCGCAGCCTCTGGGAAGCTGCGCTCGCAGCTCGTCGTACGTCTGCCCGGGTTCGATCCCGAGCGCGAGCCCGCCGGCCTGAAGCGGGGTCACCTCTCCGGCCGGCGTGACGAGCCGCGGCCACGGGTGCCCCGCGCAGCCGGAAGCGATGGCACCCGTCTCGGGATCGACGGTGAGATACAGCATCGTGATGAACTTGTTCGGCGCGACCTCGCCGACCACGACCTCGTTCGCGGCGGCGAGGAAGTCTGCGGGCTCCGGATGCTCCCGCGCCAGCGAGCGGAAGACGAACTTCGCCATCGCCATGTCCGCGGCTGCGTCGATTCCATGTCCGGTGACGTCCCCGAGTGCGACGGCGAGCCGGCCGTCGTCGAGGCGGAGGAAGTCGTAGACGTCGCCGCCCACGTCGAGGCGCGCCGAGGACTCGTAGACGTCGCCGAGCTCGAGCCCCTCGATCTTCGGGTACACCCGCGGCAGCAGCGACCTCTGCATGGTGTCCGCGAATCGCTTCTGCTGCTGGTAGAGGCGTCCGTTCTCGAGGGCGAGTGCTGCCTGGCCGGCCACTGAGAGCGCGAGCTCGAGGTCGGCCTCGCCGAGCGGCCGCGCCGGATCGAGCGAGAGAAGCGTCAGCGTTCCCAGCACCTCCGCCGGCGTCGAGACCGGAACGATCGCGGTCGTCGAGCCCCGCTCGAGGAACGGAACGAGCAGCCCGTACGCGCCCCCGAGCTCGCGCGCGATGCGCGGATCGAGCAGCAGCGGACGCCCTCCTGCGAAGAGGCCGCGCAGACGCGGGGAAAACGGCTGGGGACGGAACAAGACCGTCTGGACCGCCTCGGCCATTCGCTCGTCCCGGACGTGCAGCGCCTGCGTGACGAGAGCCTCCCCGCGCTCGTCGGGCATCCGGATCGCGACCGCGTCGAGCTCCAGCAGCTCGGCTGACGTGCGCACCACTGCCTCGAGGGTCCTCTCGAACGAGAGGCTCTGCGCGAAAGCCCGCGAGATCTCGTAAAGCGAGCGCAGCGTGCGCGACGCGTGCTGCTCCGCCTCGAGCGCCTCGAGCCGCTCCGCGTCGCGGAGCTTCACTTCCTCGTGGAGGCGCGCATTCTGGACGGCGACTGCCAGCTGCGCGGCGAGCGCGGTCACCAGCGCGAGCTCGTCGGCCGTCAGCGTGCGCCCGCTCGGCGGGTACAGGGCGAGCAGACCGATCAGATCTTCCCGAACCCGAAGCGGCAGCCCGACGGCGGCCTCGATCCCCGTTTCCGCCAGCTGCTCGCGGACCGGAGCGAGGCGGAGATCTGCCTTCGCGTCGTCGATCAGGATCGCCTCCTGCCGCCGGAGCGGCCCGCGAGCGAGCTCGATCAGGCGCTCGGCGACCCGCGTGTGGGGGCCGGCCAGGCCACGGCCCGAGGCCTCGAGCAGGCGATCTTCGTCCGGCTCGAGCAGGTAGACGGCGAGCCGCTCGGCGCCGAGCAGCTCGGCGATCCGCTCGATTGCGGTCTCGAGGGTGTGGGCCAGCGAAAGCTGCGCGATCGCCTGTCCGACGACGGCGACGAGCGCCCGGCTGCGTTCCAGCTCGACCGACTGCCGCCGCGCCCTCTCGCTCGAGCGCAGAGCGTGAGCAGCCCGCGCCGCAAACGTCGTCAGGGCGTCGAGGACGTCGTCGGAGGGGACGAGCGGCTGCTCGAAGCGGAGCTGCAGCGCCCCAAACGGAGGCTGGCCAAGCTGGACGACCCACGAGCCCGGCATGACCGCGAAGGCGCTGCTGGAGGCGAGCGCTTCGACGACGTCGCGCTCGGCCCCGGCGTCGGCGCCGGTACCGTGCGCACCGGCGACACTCGGCCGCAGCTCTTCGTCGAATCGCCAGACGACCGCGCCTTCGGCCCCGGTTCCCTGCATGGCGAGTCGCGCGACCTCCTCGGCCGTTCGTCGCTCGTCGAGACCGGTGGCGAGCGCATCGCCGCCGAGCCGCAGCAGCTGATGCGCCGGGAGGGTCTGACCGTCCTTGCCGTTTCCGGTCAGCCCCACGAGCGCAAGGGCAGCGTGCTCGGCCGCCAATCGCCCGAGCGCGCGCTCTCTGGCGGAGAACGGTCGGGCGCGCCGGAAGAGCTGCAGCCGGCCGAGCTCCCGCTCGCCGAGCGCGATCGGCAGCTCTAGCGCGATACCGAGTCCGAGCCGATGGCCGGTCGAGCCCATCGCCTCGCCGTCGCTGGACCGTGGGACTCGGGACCCCTGCAGCTCTGCGGCGACGGAGGTGGACGAAGCCGAGACGGCCCGCGCTTGGAGTGAGCCGTTGTCCTGGTCGAGCACCCGCACGACGGCGACCTCGGCGCCGACTGCCCGCGCGGCTGCGTCAGCAATCACCGCCAACGCCTGGTCGAGCGAGCTGCTCTCGGCCAGCAGCCGCAGCGCGTCCGCCAGCGATTCGAGCGCCGTCGCGCTCTCGGCCGCCTCCATCGTCTGGCCCGGGTCGATGCTCATCGTGCCCCGCACGGAAGTATGGCCACATGCGAGCGTGAGGTTCTGGTCGTCTGGCCGGTGACGCCGCCGGTCAGGCCACTAAACTGCTGCAGATGGCGGAGCCCGCACGGAAGTTGCCGCCGGACGTACCCGTTTACGACCCGGGCGCGGTCCGCAAGGAGTATCGACGCCACCGCGCCAAGCGCGAGGCCCGTCAGCGCCGCAACCGCGAGCGGCGTGCGGCCAACGTTCGTTTCTGGCTGATCGTGCTCGCTCTGCTCGCGCTCAGCGTGTACCTGAGCATCGCCATGTGGCATCAGGTGCAGAACCTATTCGGGCTCTAGTCCTAATGCGGGGAGCTTTCCAGCGCACGGCCGAAGGGCCGCCAGAGACCCGCCTGCCACGTCTCGCAGCCGCACATCGCGCACGGGGGCAACTCGCGGCAAACGGTGATCGCATACCCACAGTCGGTGCAGCGGAACTCCCCTTTTGCATGATCGCCGGCGGCAGCGAGCTGGATTTCGTCGCCGTCGGCGGCAGTGGCCAGGCTTTCGCGGGATGCGTTCATCCCGACCCCCTAGATCGGCGACGAATGAATCTAACCACGAAGATGCCCATACTTCCACCATGGCGACCGAGGAACCCCTCTCTCCCGGCGGCGTGAGCCGCAGGCCCACGGGTAGGGCCCCCGTCATGGCGGGCGGCATGACCGCCCTCGGCGAGCGCGCAACCTGGATCGCCGGGCTCGTGCTCAGCCTCTCGGCTTTCACCGACTGGTACGCGGGGTCAGGCTCGGTCGGCCCCACGATCGGCGTGATCGGCTGGCACACCGGCACGCTCGGCAAGCTCGTCTTCTTCATCGGGCTTGCGGTCGTCGCGCTCGTCGCGCTTCGCGAGGCGGGGATCGAGCTGCCCCCGACCGTGCCCGACAGCCTCGTCGTGATCGCGCTGGGCTCGCTTTCGACGATCTTCGTGATGATCCGCTTGATCTCGATCCCCGACGAGTTCCTGCCCGCGAGCGGACGCGGGATCGGCATCTGGATCAGCCTGCTGGCTTCGCTCGCCGTGATCGGCGCGGGCCTACTGCGAGCCAGCGAAGAGCTATAGCGACCAGAACGCCGAGCACAGCACCCCCCAGCACGTCGAGCGGGTAGTGCACGCCGGCATAGACGCGCGACCACGCGATCGCGGCGGCGAGGAGGAAGAAGGCCGGTGCCGCGCGCGGGGCGTAGATTGACAGGATCGTCGCGCAGGCGAAGCTCGACGTTGCATGGCCGGACGGGAACGAGCCGTCGTGCGGCACGCGTACAAGGGGCCTCGGTGACGGGTAAACCTCCGGCGGCCGCACCCTGCTGATCCACTGCTTGAGTCCATACGAGATCAGCTGGCCGACGAAGTCGGCGAGCGCGACCTGCAGGAAGAGCCACGGGCGCCGCCACCAGATGGCAAGTGCCGCCGCGATCGCGAGCCAGACGAGCCCCTGGCTGCCCATCCACGACAGCGCTTCGAAAACCGGGTTGAGCCAGCCGGCCCGGTGATGGACTGTCCAGCGCTCGAGGTGCCGGTCGTAGCTCATAGGCCAGTCTGGCCTATGAGCTCTGGAGGGGGAAACCGACGCGGAGCGAGTGGGAGGTTCCCCCGTTTCTATGGAGAAGGGGGCTCCCGGGCGAAACAGGGTTTCCCCCCCGGGAGCGAGTCGAAGACGAGCGACTCAGGCTGGGAGCAGCTGCTTGGCGTGCTCGATCAGCTGCTGGGGATCAAAAGGCTTGCCCAGAAAACCCTGCGCTCCCCGTGCGGTCGCCTCCGCCGCCGCCTGCTCTTCGACCTTGCCGCTGAACATCACGACAGGAATCGCCCCGACGCCGTGGCGCTCCTGAAGGCGGCGCAGCATCTCCCACCCGTCTACCTCCGGCATCATCACATCGAGCAGGACGAGGTCTGGGGAGACTTCCTCCAGGACCGCGAGCCCCTCCTCCGCGCTGCTTGCCTCGCGCACCGCGTAGCCTTCCATCTCGAGGTTGACGCGGACGTATTCGCGCACGCGCGGGTCGTCGTCGACGATCAGCACCAGCGGGCCCTGCTGGGCCGCGCCGCCCGGGCCGGAGCGGTTGAGGAAGTTGTCGAGATCGGCGCGGCGGTAGCGACGGTGGCCACCGGGGGTGTAGAAGGCGGGCACACGGCCCTGGTCCGACCACTTGCGGATCGTGCTCTGGGCGACGCCGAGGTACTTGGCAGCCTGGCCGAGCGTCAGCCAGTCGGGCTCGCTCGTCGGCGCGCGCCTTCCCGGAAACTCACGGCGGGCCATCGCGTAAAGCTACCCAAAGCTCTCACTTCTTAACCTGGAGCCTG
>Ga0209808_1000961_pt1 | contig 14565 bp, 12 predicted proteins | sample GraSoiAngelo_157_FD_186171 | JGI IMG/M metagenome (GOLD analysis project Ga0209808, IMG submission 186171) | Grasslands soil microbial communities from the Angelo Coastal Reserve, California, USA - 14_1009_16_20cm (SPAdes) (version 2) | ecosystem: Environmental > Terrestrial > Soil > Grasslands ... | reverse complement strand
CACCCTGAGCAACCTGCCACGATGCTCCTGAGTCAGTGGAGTAAAGAATAGTTTGCGAGTCGCCTCCGCAAATTCCGTTTACCCCGTTAAACGAGACCGATCTGAGACCATCTACCACGCCGCTGGGAACGTTTTGCCAGGCAGCGCCTCCATCAGTCGTGCGAAGAATTGTGCCACTATCGCCGACGGCGATTCCGTCATTGGGATCCAGAAAATAAATGCCGTGCAACGTGGTGCTTGTCCCCGATGCAAGCGGCGCCCAAGTCGCTCCGGCGTCGGTGCTCTTCAGAATCGTGCCGGTATCTCCCACAACGAAACCTGTTCCAGAATCAAGGAGAATAGCGCCGTTCAAATTGCTAGTCGTCCCCGAATCAACCGGAGACCATTGCCCAAAAACGCTTAAATTGGAAAGGGAAATGAATAAGAATGCGAGATGAATTGGTTTAAGCCTCGACATAAGTTACCTCCGGATTGTTAGTGATTTAAACTCGCCACCCCCGACTGAGCAGGGCGCCTTCCAATGAAATTGCCAGCCGTCGAGACGCACGAGCCTGACTTTGCCTCGAACGGCTCGCCTTGCAAGCGACGGATGTCCAGACAGCAAGTCGAAGCGATTTCCGGCTGTCATCCTGAACGGAGTGAAGGATCTCGGATAGACTCGATTGATCACGCTCATTAGTTTGTAGGGTCAAACCTTCAATTGTGGGGTCCCTCACTTCGCTCGGGATGACAGCGCTCGGGGTCTCTGTTGGAGGCATGAGCTTTGGTCGATTGTACCGGAAGCGACGCGCAGAGTTTGTATTCATCTGCTCGCGCCCTAGCGCGGGGGAGTGGGGCGGGGTCGCGGTGTTGAATGTGGCCGTGGAGTTGGGTGTGACCTTGGTGTCGCAGTTGGAGTGGGTGTCGGCGTCGCACTAGGGGACACACTAGGAGTAGCCGTCGGCGTCGGAGTCGAAACTGGTGTCGCTGTAGGCGTGGGCGTCGGGGTAGCCGTAGGAGCGGGAGTAGGAGTAGGCGTTACCGTAGGGGTAGGTGTTGGGCTAGGAGCAGAGCACTGTTGCAAAGCGCCGATGAAATTGCCCAACGGCCGGGGCCCATTTTCTACCGCGACGGTAGCCACGACCGTATTGGTAGAAGTGTCGATGACCGAGACGTTGTTACTAAGAGTGTTGGCGACGTAGACACGAGTGCCGTCCGGGGTTATCGCCACACCGTAAGGGGCACTCCTTACCGTGACGGTGGCCACAACCGTATTGGTGGAGGTGTCGATGACCGAGACGCTGTCGTCCTGATTATTGGTGACATAGGCACGGCTGCCGTCTGGACTTATCGCTATGCCGTAAGGGACGTTCCCTACCGCTACGATGGCCACCACGGTATTACTTGAGGTGTCAATGACCGAGACGCTATTGCCGGTAGGGTTGGTGAAATAGGCGTGGCCACCATCCGGAGTTATTGCGACGCCGTAAGAGGAGTTTCCAACGCGACGGTGGCCACGACTGTATTAGTGGAGGTGTCGATGACCGAAACGTCGCTACTGAAGGCGTTGGCGACATAGGCGCGGGTGCCATTCGGATTCACCACCACCCGATGGAAAGCTTGTTTCACCGCGTTTTCTGTCATCCCAAATTCATCGGCAATCTCGGCTTGGGAAGGGCGATCGGGCTCATCCGTGAGCAATTTCTTCAACCGGTCAAACAACGCTGCTTTGCCAACCGCACGATATTCGTCGCTCAGGCGAGCGAGTACTTCCTCCAAGACAGTCAGAGCCCAGCGACGCTCGTAAATTTGATCCGCACTCAATGTGTCCATCGGGGCCAGATCCGTGCCTTCGTGGTCGCCCAGCGCGTCTAGTGGAACCAGTCGACGGCCCTCGCCACGCTTAATTGTCATGGCGCGATGTCGCTCATTCGTCAGAAAATGTTTTAGCGATACAAGCACATAAGAGCGCAAACGACCTTTCTCCCTGCGAACAGTCTCCAGATCTCGCCGCTCCAGCAGCAGTGCAAAAAACCCTGAGTGAGGTCCTCTGCTTCCTCTGATCCGGTCCCTTGTCGCCTGATGAAACTGTAGACAGGTCGCCAGTAAGTTCGGCAAAGTTTCTCCAGCGCTTCCTGTGCCGCCGGCGATTGACTCTGGGCCTCCAGCACAATGCTCCAGTGCGTCGTCGCAAACGCGACTGCGCCGTTTTGTGCGCCTAAATGCGTCCCACTTCGTGAACCCCAGTCATCCACGCTGTAATCCAAGTGAAGCGGAGCAAAAATCAGTGTGCGAAAGGTGAATAACGGGGACGGCCTGCGGAGCTACCCACTTAAAATGACGGCTGCTAAGCGTCACTCCATTTTCACTAATTCCGCGAGAATCGCCTTCTGAACGTGCAATCTGTTTTCCGCCTCATCGAAAATAGTCTGGGCGTGAGCCTCGAAAGTTTTCTCGTCAATCTCCTGGCCGCGGTGCGCCGGCAGACAATGCATCACCAGCGCGTTTGGTTTGGCCAGTTTCACCAATGATTCATTGATCCAATAGGGGCCAAGCTCCGCCTCACGCCGTGCCTCCTCGCCCTCGCGTCCCATCGACACCCAGATATCGGTGTAGAGCACGTCGGCGTCGCGCGCCGCTTCCTGTAGATTTTCCGTGCAAATCACGCGTCCTCCCGCGCGCTTCAGCAGGTTCGCGTTCGGTTGATAGCGTTTGGGTGACGCGATACGCAATTCAAAGCCGAGCTTGCCGGCGGCGAAGAGCCATGATTGCGCTGTGTTGGCCGAGCCGTCACCGACAAACGTGACGACGTTGTCCTCGATCCTGCCGCGTTTTTCCTGGATGGTAAAAATGTCACCCAGGATCTGGCAGGGATGTTCGTCATCTGTCAGCGCGTTGACTGTAGGCATACCGGAAAACTCCGCGAACTCTTCGATGTCCGTTTGCGCATAGGTTCGGATTATCGCGCCATGGGTCATCCGCGCCAGCACCCGCGCGGTGTCTTTGATTAACTCGCCGCGCCCCAGTTGCGCATCCGCAGCTGTCATATAAATCGATTCCCCGCCGAGCTCGCGGATCCCGACTTCAAAGGAAACCCGCGTTCGTGTTGATGGCTTGGAAAAGATCAGCGCCCACGTCTGGCCAGCCAACGGTCTGGACGAAATCCTCCCGCGATTCGTTTTGAATTCGGCCGTTCGTCGCAATATACGGTCGATCTCTTCTCGCGAGGTCTGTTCGATACTAAGTAAGTGTTTCATTCAACTCCGTATTCTTACTCTTTCTCTTGCTCTTGCTCGGCGAAAGCAGCGATCACCTCTTCGATGGCGTGCAATCCCTCATCGGCTTCGCTTTCGCTCAAATTTAGCGGTGGCAACAAGCGAATCACGGAAGTCGCCGCGGGAACGGTCAAGACACCTTTTTCATGCAATCGGTCCACAACTTGAATTGCAGGCGATTTTTGTTCTCGGGCAAAGGCCCGAAGGTCCGGCTGGAATTCGATGCCAATCATCAACCCTAAACCCCGGACTTCGCGCACAACGCGCGGATATTTGCCTTGCATGCGGCGCAACCGATCGATCAACAATTCACCGATGCGTCGCGCGTTTGCCGCGAGATCATTCCGCTCCACCACATCGAGAACTCGCAATGCAACCGCGCACGCCAACGGCGTTCCGCCAAACGTGCTCGCATGCGTCCCGGCCGAAAGAACATCAGCAAGTTTTTCGCGCACCCAAAGCGCACCGATCGGAAACCCGCCGCCAAGTCCCTTGGCCATTGAGATTCCATCAGGCAAAGAATCGGTTTCCCCGTCTTCCAGAATCCTTTGCCAGCTGTGAAACTTTCCCGTCCGAAAATGCCCGGCCTGCACTTCGTCGAAGAGCAAAAGTAAATTCTGTTCGTCACACAGTTTTCGCAATCCGATTAAATATTCGGGTGTCGCCATCATGACACCGCTCTCGCCCTGGATCGGTTCAACCAGGACGGCCACCGTTGATTTTGTGATCGCCGCGCGTAGCGCGTCGAGATCGTTAAACGGCACGTGCTTGAATCCCGCGACGGCGGGATCGAATCCTTTCTTTACTTTCGTCTGACCGGTCGCGGCGATTCCGGCCAGTGTCCGTCCATGAAATGAATCGAACGCTGTGATGATCTCGTAGCGCCCTTGGTCCTGACCGAATTTTCGCGCCAGTTTGAAAAGGCCCTCGTTCGCTTCCACGCCGCTGTTACAGAAGAAGATTCGCCCCGGAGCGGTAAGATCGACAATTCGTTTGGCAAGCCGTGCCTGCGGTTCGGTGTAATAGAGATTTGAAGTGTGAACCAGCTTCTTTGACTGCTCGATCAGCGCCTCGGTTATTTCCGGATGCGCATGTCCGAGCGCACACACGGCAATGCCACCGCCAAGATCCAGATAACGTTTCCCGTTTGCATCCCAAACATGGCTCCCCTCGCCGCGCTCCAGCACGAGATCGAACCGCGCATACGAGGGCACAACGTATTGTTCGAACAACTCGCGAATGCTATTAGTCGTGTTTCGCGCGAACTCCTGTCGCGTTTCAGAGGATCGTGCTTTCACCGAGGTTATGCCCTTTTATCCTGCTCTTTCACTTGCTCTTCAGGAAGTCTCGCGACATAACCGCCTGGTTCTTCGTAAACTCGGTCTGGCGCGACAGCCTTAATGAGACCAACAAGCATCGAGACAACTTTAATGAGAACGGCTTTCGCTTCTGTGATCTCCTGTTTTAAGATTTTCTTAACCACGAGTACATCAAGACATGCAGCGCACTCGAGAGCTGATCCGCGCGCGGTGTTGTAGTACCGACAGCGGTCGGGAGGTGTGAATTTCCCCGTTCCTTCAGCGATGTTTAGCGGGATCGCGGTTGAAGCCCTGTCGAGTTGATCATAAACAGCGACGCGCTTCGGAACACGTTCCAGTAGTTCTGTCGCATGGCCGACGAAATCCAAGGCTTCATGATAGACATTCAGTTTTTCGTGATCGAATTGGTGAGACATAGAGTAAGTGAAAGTGAAAGAGTATGGTTAAAGGTTTCAACAAGAAAACCGCTTTCATAGAACCACCTCCGTTCCCACTCCAGCGTCGGTAAAAATCTCAAGCAGCACCGAATGCGGAATCCGCCCATCGACAAACTGGACCTTCTCTACGCCGCTTTCGATCGCCGCGGTCGCGCTGTCGACTTTGGGAATCATCCCCTCCGCAATGATGCCGGACTCTTTTAAGCCCGGGACTTCCGCTGTGGAAAGGTGGCTGATGAGCGTCGCGCTGTCTTTTGCATCGCGCAACAATCCCGCGACGTCGCTCATGAAAACCAACCGGCGCGCTTTGAGTGCGATCGCTGTCTTTGCCGCGGCAATGTCCGCATTGCAGTTGTAGATTTTGCCGTCATTGCCGCGCGCTGTGGGACTGATCACCGGAGTGATCCTGCGCCGAATACACTCGCGCAGCGGCTCCACGCTTACATCGACAACCTCACCAACAAAACCAAGATCTACATTTTCGTTTGGCCTCGAAAATTTCCGGCAACGAAAAATATCGGTCCCGGCAAATCCGCGAGCTTTGCCGCCAAAACGTTGGATCGCTTTTACAATTTCTGGATTGGTCTCGCGCGACAGGACGCGATCGACTACTTGCACTGTTGCTGCATCGGTCACGCGATGACCATGAACGAATTCTGCCTTCGCGCCGGCCGCTTCGAGCGCGCGTGTGATGGCCTTCCCGCCACCATGCACCACGACGGGATTAATGCCGACGGCTTCGAGAAATACGATGTCGCGGGCGACACGGTGCCGTTCCTCTTCATCCGGCGAATCCATGAAGCTCCCGCCATACTTCACGACGAAGACCTGGCTGCGAAACCGTTGAATGTACGGAAGAGCTTCAAGTAGCGTCGCCGCTTTGGAAATAATCGTTTCCATTAACCTCCGAGTGTTGCGGGATCGCTCACGTCGCCCTTGTTAAACGCAACATATTCTTCTGTAAGATCGCTCGCCCACATGGTGAAAGCAGCGCGTCCGAGGCGAAGATTGACATGCAGTTCGAATTCGGGCGCGCTCGTGATCTTTGCGAGGGTTTTCAAAGCAAGATTTGTTGGGCGGCCGCGGCGAAACGCGAAAAGTATCTCGCGACTGCCAGGCTTCGCGTAGCCAATATCGACAAGCGATTCGTTGATTTTTGCCTTGGAATAGCCGAGCGCGCACAGGATTCGTCCCCAGTTGGGGTCGCCGCCGCACCAGCTGACCTTCACCAGTGTGCTGTTAGCGATTGCGCGCGCAGCCGCCTCTCCCTCAGCCGCATTGCGCGCGCCGTGAATATGCAAGGTAATGAAACGTGAAGCGCCTTCACCATCGCGCACAATCATTTTCGCCAACTCCAGACAGGTGACGTTGAGCGCCGTTTGAAAAACGCCGAACCTCGAATCTCGAACCTCGATTCTCGGATTTCGGGCGAACCCATTCGCCAGTGCGATTACGGAATCGTTGGTGCTCATGTCGCCATCAACCGTGATGCGATCGAAACTTTGCGCGACGGCGATTCGAAGCGCGTGCTTTAGCAACTTCGGTTCAATCGCAACGTCCGTTGTAATGAAGGCGAGCATCGTTGCGTGCTTTGCAGCCATCCCTGGCTGAATCATTCCGGCGCCTTTACAGATTCCGCCAATCCGCACTTTCGATGTTCCAATTTTAAGTTCGATTCCAATTTCTTTGCGGCACGTATCGGTCGTCATGATGGCTTCCGCGGCTTGGCGGGCATTCGTTGGCGACCTTGCAAGTAACGGCGCGCATGCGCGAACTCCTCGCTCGACGTTTTTCATCGGCATCAGCACACCGATTCGGCCTGTCGAACAAACGAGCACATCGCCCTCTCTCAATTTCAGGGCAGCCGCGGCGGTTTCAGTTATTCGTTTTGCGTCGGCAATTCCCTGACGGCCGGTGCACGCATTTGCATTGCCAGAATTCACCACGATTGCTCGTGCAAAACGCTTTGCCGCGCGTGACGCGCTCAATTTCACGGGCGCAGCGCAAACCTGATTGCTGGTAAACATTCCCGCGACCGCTGCCGGCGCATCCGAAACGATCAATACGAGATCGCGTTTTCGCCCTTTTTCCGACCCTTTGCCGGTCCCGAGGCGTTTAATGTCGCAAAAAACCGCCGCCGCCTTGAAACCACCCGGCGCGCAGATTGAGCCTTCGATTCTCTTGAAAATTTTGCTATGAGACATTGCGGTTTGAGCCGGCCGAATTCACGGAATTTGCAATCCGGATGTTTCGGGATAACCGCGCATCAAATTGAAACATTGAATAGCCTGTCCGCTGGCGCCCTTCACAATGTTGTCGATCGCGCTCATTAAGATCGCGCGGCCGGTGCGCAAATCCAGGCGCCATGCGATGTCAATAAAGTTTGTTCCACTAACATTTTTAGAATCGGGAAAACGCTCGGTACCGAGCAGACGAACAAACGGCTCATTGCCATACGCTTTTTGGTAAATCGAAGCGAGCGAGTCAGCGTCGATCTTTTTGCTTGGATCAACATAAATCGTGGTAATGATCCCGCGATTCACCGGAACCAGATGGGGCGTGAATTGAATTGTGATTTTTTCCCCTGTGAACGTCGATAACTGCTCCTCGATCTCGGAAAGATGTCGATGTTTCGGGACTCCATAGGGACGCATGCTTTCGTTACATTCGGCAAAGAGATAATCCGCTTCGACTTTGCGGCCGGCCCCGGTCACACCACTTAGGCTTGTCACCAGAATGCTTGCGAGATTGAGCACTCTTTCGCGAATCAGGGGCAGCAGCAGAAGCAAAATGCTCGTGGGATAGCAACCCGGACAGGCTACCAGAGTCGCATCTGAAATTTCCGCGCGATAAATTTCAGGTAAACCATAGACGGATTCGCCAAGCAAATCAGGAGCGGGATGATCATCACCGTAAAATTCCTTGTATATCTTCGCGTCCTTGATTCGGAAATCTGCGCTAAGATCGACAATGCGCGCGCCAGTCTGAACTAGCGGTTTGGCAAATTCCGCAGCGAAGCCGTGCGGCAACGCGAGAAAAATAATTTGTGCCATCTGCGCGAGCTGCGCCGGATCCGACGCGCCGAAGCGGAGGTCCCCGGCTTTCTGGTGGTGCGAAAGACGCGGAAAAACGTCGGCCAACCTCTTTTCCGCAAATTGTCGCGACGTGACTGCAACAAGCTCCGCATGCGGATGTCGCAAAAGCAGCCGCACAAGCTCTTCGCCAACGTAACCGGATGCGCCGATTACAGCGACCTTGGTCTCGCTAGGATTGGCGACAGCCGCCTTTGGAGTTTTTTTCACAGCGCGCAATGCGTATTTGGTTTCGATCCAATTGCAACCGACATTTGTGAGACACTGGCCAGTCGAAACGGGAAAGTGTCGTCTCGTTGGTCGTGGCCGCGTTGCTGAACCGGCTGGACGGCGACACTCGTAGTGGTGGGCCGACTCTGCCGTAGTTACAGCGCTGCGTATTTACGAGATAGCTTCGAGTGATTCGTCGAAATCAACGTTCAGCTCTTGCGCTTGCGTCCGATTTCTTCCAACAGCTCAATTTGGATCTGCTGGATCTCGAAGAGCCGATTGTATTGCCGGCGCAGCAGATGATCGATTTTTTCGTGCAAATGCCGGATCTCGAGCTCGGCTTTCAAATTGACCTTGTAATCGTTCTCCGCGCGCAACCGATCGCGCGCCTCCGCCCGATTCTGGCTCATCATGATGACCGGCGCCTGGACAGCGGCGAGACAGGAAAGAATCAGATTGAGAAGGATGAACGGATAAGGATCGAACGCTCTGGTAGCGAGCAACGCGATGTTCGCAGCGATCCACACGAAGATAACAGCGCCAAATGTAATGAGGAACTTCCAACTGCCGCCGAACTCAGCAATCCGGTCGGAGAGTCGCTCGCCGAAGGTGAGTTTCTTTTCGAATTGCTTCTCAATGTCGCTGGAGAGGATTTCGTGCTGTTCCAGGCTTTCGATGACTTCCTGGTCGAGCGCGGAAAGTTCGCCAATCTCATCCTGCAAAACTTCCTTTACGTAATCCTTTCGGAATTCGCCAAGGTCGTCGAAGCAGATGAACCCTTTGCTGTCCAAGTCGGGTTTTTCCTTCTTGGCGAATTCGAGAAGCGACGGCCGAATCAGCTCCGCCACCATTCCGCCGTGCGGTGATTTATGTTTTTTGCAGATCTGACAGATCAGTGGTGTGGTTGCGCTTTGGCTCATCGGAAATTCGCTGCTGAATTAAGCTGTTGTTCTGCCACTTGTCGATGCTGGCTTGAATCGATTATCTCGTGAGGCGTCGCAGAGCTCCGCCCTCCACTTCACTAAATCAGCCCACCTCGTTGACGTTGCCGCTCAGAACCCTGCGAAAATGGAGGGGCGAGCTCCCCCGAGCCCTGTTCTCGCGCGGTTTTGTCGATTCGATCTTGAATCCACGAATGTGGATCCTAAGCTCCTCCGCGATGGAAGAAGCGGAAGTCCCTCTCGAGCATTTGCATGAGCAGGTCCATCACAAAGCCGAACACAGCGGCGAAACCTGGATTTCGTGGGTGGCCTTGAGCACTGCGATTCTCGCTGTCCTTGCCGCGATCGCCGGACTCCTCTCCGGACAACACGTGAACGAGGCGGTGATGAACCAAATCGAAGCGTCCGATCAATGGAATTACTATCAGGCGAAAAGCATCAAGGCTTCGGTGCTTGATGCAAAGATGTCGCTCGCCGGCGCGCCTAACGAATCGGACCAATCCAAGCGGGATCGTTACGAGAAAGAGCAGGAAGAAATCAAATCGGACGCCGAGCACAAGGAAGCAGCAGCCAAATCAAATTTTCACAAGCACGAAGTGTTCGCACGCGGCGTCACCATGTTCCAAATCGCAATTGCCATCGCGGCAATCTCCGCGCTTACAAAGAGACGCAAGTTTTGGATCGTGAGTTTACTTTTTGGCGTTGTCGGCTGCATCTTTCTCGTCCTCGCCTCGATAGCAAGGTAGGGGCGATTGAGAGCCTGCCCTGAGCAAGTCGAATGGGTCAATCGCCCTACCTCATGACCCCGGCGGTATAAACAGATATGCTTTTCCGCATTCTGCAGATTTTCGGGAACTTCGGCCTGTCCTCTCCGTAGAAGGAGGTGCGACTAGAAGCTAGATCGCGAATTGCCGAAGAATATTTTGCGCAAAAAACGCAATTAACCAATTTCAATGGCCCAGGCAAAGTTCTTAGAACGCGACTCGTGAAAAAAAGCCCGCCACCTCCAACGGGCACAGAACCATGCCGGGTCGTGGCGGTCGGCGATACCATCAGTAGTGAGCAAGGCTTGGTCGCAATTATTGGCCGCGACCCGCGGTACCACGTCTGCGGTGCCGCACATACTTTTGAGGATACAAACAAACTTGTTTGGATCCCGCGAACGCGGCCAAAGCATATCATCAGCAAATTACCAAAGTCAGACGAGGGCATCCCATGAGTTGGATTACCATCGTCTGGTCGATGAATGCCGCCGCGTGTTTGACACTGGCGGCGATATACCTGCTGGTCTGGTGCAAGCAGCGTCAAGATCCGGCGCATCTCTTATTTTCCGTTACCGCAGTGGCGGCGGCGGCCATCGCCGCGTTCGAGTTAGAGATGATGCATGCCGAGACAGTCGGCCAATACGAAGCGCTTATGCGCTGGATACATGTGCCCGTGTGGGTACTCGTTATCTCGTTCGTGAGTTTCGTGCGACTCTATCTCCACGCCGGACGACGCTGGCTCGCGTGGAGCATCTGCGGCCTGCGGACACTGGTTCTGATTCTCAATTTCGTTTTTACGCCGAATCTTAACTTCCGGCACATTACAAGCCTCCGCCACTTTTCATGGGGTGGCGGTGAGATCATCTCGGTGCCGGTAGGTGTGGCGAATCCGTGGGGCTTGCTTAGTTCTGTAAGCTTACTGTTGCTGCTTATCTTTTTCGTCGATGCGACGATTACCGTCTGGCGTCGGGGGGACCAGCGACGCGCTTTAGTTGTTGGCGGCAGCATGATTTTCGGCGCGATTCTGGCATGGCACGTCCCGCTCGTGATCTGGGGAATCATCGACATTCCGCTTTTTCTCTGCTTCGCATATTCGGGAATTGTCGCGGCGATGGCCTACGAATTGAGCTACGATTTGCTCCACGCGGCACAGCTCTCGCGGCGATTGCAAGAAAGCGAGGTTGACTTGCGCGAAACACAGGAGCGCATGGAGCTTGCCGCCAGCGCTGCCAAGCTCGGCATGTGGATGTGGGATATTGCGCGTAACGAAATTTGGCTAGCGGACAAAGGGCGCGCTCTTTTTGGCTTCGCACCGTCGGAGAAGCTCGACCTGGATCGCTTCCGAAGCGCGGTACATCCTGAGGATCGTGAGTTGGTGTTCCAGGCTGTACAGAACTCTTTGCGCACTGGCGCGGAATATGAAGCTGAGTATCGGGTGCTGCTACCGGATGGGCAACTGCGCTGGATCGCCGGGCGCGGCCGCGTCGAGTTCAACAGCAACGGTCAGCCGGCTCGGATGCGCGGTGCTTCAGTCGACATCACGAAGCGTAAGCAAGCCGAAGAGCTGGCGGCACGTCAGCGCAATGAGATGGCGCATCTCTCGCGCGTAACGATGCTGGGCGAACTTTCTGGCTCGATTGCGCACGAGCTTAACCTGCCGCTCAGCGCCATCCTCTGCAACGCGCAAGCTGCGCAGCGGATCCTCGCGAACGGCAAGGTCGACCACACCGAACTGCGCGAAATTCTTAATGAAGTGATAAGCGAGGATAAACGTGCTTGCGAAGTCATTCGCCGCTTGCGTTTGTGGCTGAAAAAAGGCGAAGTGCAACAGCATTCTCTCCGGATCAACAACGTTGTGCAGGATGTCTTGAGACTGCTCCGTAGCGATCTCATACATCAAAAGGTCATCGTCGATTGTGAGCTCGCGCGGAATTTGCCCGGCATTATTGGCGACCCGGTGCAGCTTCAACAGGTGTTAGTCAACCTAGTGGTGAATGCTTGTGACGCGATAACTAATCGCACCATTCCGGAACGCCGGCTGCTCATTCGCACTGGAATTCAGAATCGGAATGGCTCGAGCGCAGTGACCGTATCCGTTACCGACCGGGGCGGCAGCATACCGGAGGAAAAAATGGAACAAATATTCGAGCCTTTCTTCACCACAAAACCGAAGGGGATGGGGCTGGGCCTTTCGGTCTGCCGTACCATCATTGCCGCCCATCGAGGAAAACTCTGGGCCACAAACAATGCCGACTGCGGCGCGACGTTCCACTTCAGCCTGCCTATAGCTGCACCGGACAAAGGAGCACCCATAATTGATACAAACCACCTTACAAATATGCAGTGCTGCAGCCACGGCGCTGTGCGCCATCGGGGAGGTGTTGCTCCAAATGGAGTAAAGGCCCCACGGGGGAGTGGCTATGACGTAACTAAAGACTGATAGACTTGATGACTGCTCTTACTCCCACCGTCTTTATTGTGGACGATTACGCGCCGGTACGGAGATCTATCTCGCGCCTGTTGCATGCCGCTGGCTTTGCTGTAGCTGCGTTCGCGTCAGCAGACGAGTTTCTAGCCCAGTTTGATCCGCAGATAATGGGCTGTCTCGTGCTCGATGTCGCTATGCCGGCCTTGGATGGTCTCGAACTCCAACACATCCTCGCCGAGGCAGGCAGTCTCCTGCCCATTATTTTTCTGACCGGTACGAGCGATATTCCCAAGAGCGTCCAGGCAATGAAACACGGCGCTAGTGATTTCCTTACCAAGCCGGTGAATGATGAAGACCTGCTTGCAGCGGTTCATGCGGCGATTGAGAAGAACCGCGCTCTCCGACATGAGCAGGCACAGCTTTCCGAAATCCAAGCGCGCCTGGCCACGCTCACACCGCGCGAGCGGGAAGTGCTCGAATACGTTGTAGCTGGCAAACTGAACAAACAAATTGCCGGCAACCTCGGCACTGTCGAACAGACGGTCAAAGTTCATCGTGCCCACGTGATGGAGAAGATGAGGGTGCAATCCGTGGCCGAATTAGTTCGATTGACGCAGCGTTGCGGAATCAACGGAAGATAGGACGTGAGGACATGGCCAGGCAGGGGCCATTCACCTGAATGAACCGAGCGGGTGAACTGAGAAAAGGCCCGGTAATCAGACAACAGACTCAGCCTGCCGCCCTCCCACTGGCCTTTCCGCATTATACTAAGGTATAATTGACAGACCGGCGCGCGCATCGCTACTCTCACGGTTCTAATGTCGGACCAGAGTCAGGATTTGTCGCATTTCGGATCATCTCCCAAAGCTTGGGTCGGCAAATCCAGGCGACGAGTGATGAAAGGAAACAGACGAAGGCCGAAACAAGAACGGTCACATCCAACGACCACACCGTGGAGTGGAACGCGCCTCCGGCCACACGCCTACGCGGACATGACAATCACGCAGCGCTACCAAGCGTTGTTCAACTGGATTGCGTCATGACAGCAGAACGATGGCACACGATCGTACATGATGACGCGCGATTGACCGGGGCGGAGTGCAAGGCGGGCTGGCACTTCTGCCTCGAATACGACCTTTTCTTATGCAAGGTCGGCGAGATGCCCGGCTGCGATTGCGCCAGCCTACACGCCGGAAGCTATAGCAGCCAAGACGAAGGAGGCCGAGTAAAGCGCCTTCTCAAGACTAAGCTATACACGGCAATGACAAACTGATGTGAACGGGGCCCAAATGACGCACGTGCTACAACGTCCACCGGCCTCCCGTATTACACTAAAGTTCAATAAACTAAGGTCCAATAGCGCGGCGTGCCTTAAAGAGGCTATCCTCGCCTTGGTTCGAAACACAATCTCAGGAAAAACGCATGAAAACCTTTGGCAGCAAACTGCGAGCACTCAGCGGTGCGGAGAGGCGGTTATTGGAACACCGTGCTGATTCATTGTCCACCGCGCCAGGTTAAGTCCCCGTGTAATTCCTGGCCCCTCGCAGTTCGTTGCCCTCTTTCTTTGCGGCAACCACGGATGAGACGCAGCCCCAACTCCAATCAGCTTTGCTGAGGTTATCGGCAATTTCGCAGTGCTTCACACGTTGGATTCTGCCTTTTCTGCTATCCGCACGGCAATGACAAAGCGATATGAACGGGGCGCAAATGACGCACGTGCTACACCGTTCGCCGGCCTTCCCGTATTATACCAAAGTATAATAGCCTAAGGTCCTATAGCGCGGCCCGCCTCAAGCAGATTATTCTCTCGGTTCTAATGCCGGACCAGACTCAGAATTTTTCCAATTCGTGAAAAATTTTTCCCAACTTCGGTCCGGAATTTCTGGAGAAGAATGATGAAAGGAAAAAACACATGCAAACAATAACGAAATTTATTTATTCCGCGTTGGCGGCGTGCACGCTCGCCTATTTTGCCCTCTCGCCCGCAGTCCGGGCGGTTGATCCGCCCCCGGACGGAGGCTATCCGGACGGCAACACTGCTGAGGGGGACAATGCGCTCTTTAGCCTTACATCCGGCATCCAAAACACAGCCCTGGGGTTTCGTGCGCTTTATAGCAACA
>Ga0209808_1000960_pt1 | contig 14571 bp, 10 predicted proteins | sample GraSoiAngelo_157_FD_186171 | JGI IMG/M metagenome (GOLD analysis project Ga0209808, IMG submission 186171) | Grasslands soil microbial communities from the Angelo Coastal Reserve, California, USA - 14_1009_16_20cm (SPAdes) (version 2) | ecosystem: Environmental > Terrestrial > Soil > Grasslands ... | reverse complement strand
AGTTCCAATAGCAACTTTATATCCGGATTATCGGCTAGAACACAGCCTGCTCCGCGCAAGGCGTGAAGCTCGTATCCCTGGATGTCCATTTTAATCAAGTCAACGCGCTGGCCCGGGGAAAAGTAATCGTCGAGCGCGACCATTTCGATTTGGACCGTCCGGCGGGTGACCTTGTGGCTCACGTAGGTGCGGTGATCCACATTGAGCGTATCCGAAAGATAGAGCTCCGACTTGCCGCTGCGCTCTCCCACCGCTGCTTGCAAGATGTGCATGTTTGGAAACCCTCGCGCCGCTGCACGCAACCGCTCGAAATTTTCTGGCGCCGGCTCAAAAGAATACACAACGCCGGCAGGCCCAACACAGCGGGCGAGGAATTGCGAGTAGATCCCAATATTCGCACCGGCATCTACAGCGACGTTGCCGGGAACCAAAATTTGCCGGAGTAGCTGCCGCTCTGCGTGATCGGCGTAAGCCTTGTAAGCAGCATAGACGGGTCGGTAGATCGAAAATGCGTGTTGGTAAACCTTATTTCCAAGAATGCGAAGAACTGAAACTCCTGACATCAGCGGCGGGATAGGACTATCGTAAAAAATGACGCGCATAGCCGCGGGAAACAGCGGCTCAGAAACAGATCCATAGGAAAAAACGTGCGGTAAAGCCAGGTAGGGATTGGCACTTTATGCGATATACCCCCGGTAGCCATGTAAGACAGCGCGCTAAAGAACCGAACCGAGCAATTCGCCACATCGTAATTCTCGCTCACCTTGCCGGCCCAATCGCGCCGGCGGAAGAAAATTAGCCATGGCAATGCGATATTTGCAGACGCCAGTGGCCCCCGAACGCTTTTCAGCTCCGGCTCAGAAATTCCGAAGTCAACCGGCTCGTGATGCAAATACTTAAAGATTGGAGTCGATAGGATTGAAAAGAACGGTTCAGTGGCAATGACTTTGCCGCCGCGCTTTAACTTGTTTGCAGCCCGATTGAGAAACTCAATAGGCCTCTTCAGGTGATGCAGCACGTTGGTCAACGTAATAACATCGAGGCTATCGTCCATGATACCATCGAACTTGTCGATTTCGTGGCAGTCAAACACAAGATCAAGATAGTCGAGCCCAAGCACATCGCTGGTAACAACGTTTGACAGAAATTGTTTCAAAGGCGAAGTGCCGCTTCCTACCTCGAGTACCGAGAGCGCTGCAGGATCGGGAAAACCCTCGAACTGATCACGGTAAAGTTCACGGTACCAGAAGCGAAGGTTTTGATTCGCACTGAGGCGCGCGCGATTGCGCAATGTGACCGCGCAGTCCTGGGCCGTGTCGCTTTGACCAACTGCGATCGTCTTCATTTGACTGCGCGGATATAGAGCGAGCCGGCAAACTCGGACAGTGCGGGCACGTGCTCGAGAAAACGGCCGATGGCATTCAAGCCATTCACGAGGGGAAAAGGCGTCTTCGGATGAAGAAAATCAAACGGATGGATTTGCACATCACGAAACCCCGTTCGTTTCAGTAACCGCCGCAGAGGCCAGCGGAAGAACGCGGTCTCGTCAGGCGAATCACCGAGTTTGCGCTTTATCCAGGGGACATTCTTTTGTATGGCTATCTGCGGGTTCAGCATGTTTGGCTCGGTAAAATAGATCGCGCCGCCGATTTTTAACACGCGATAGATTTCACGCAATGCCTCCGTAATCTCCAAGTGATGTAATACCGAACTGCCCACCACGGAATCAAAGTGGGAGTCACCATAGCTCATCGCGCAGACGTTTTGGATCTCGTAGGAAACATTTGGCGGAGAACAATCGGTCCTCGCGATCTCCAAGAGTTCCGGTGACACGTCAACGGCGACAATTTGCGCCCCGGAGTGAGCCAATTCCCGAGTGAAATACCCGGTACCACAACCGAGTTCGAGCACGTTCATTCCCACACAGAGGTGGTTGCTGAGCATTTTCACCCGACGCGTCCAGCGCAATCTGCCGGCCGGGCCTTCCCAGTTCCAAATCTCCCCTGCTCCATGTTGAGCCAGGAAACGGCCATGTTCGACTTCGTTAACAATGCGCTTTTGCACTAAAGGATTCAAATGATTGCGACTTAGAAACAAATGAGCATCGGCTCATGGCGCAAAATTCTTGGATGTGGCACCGAGTTAGTAACCAAGCTTTAGTTTCAAGAAGCCGTGCCAGCACATCTTTAACATGATGAGACCGTTTCGAAACACTCTGGTCATTTTCGTGGAACCGTATATGCGCTCCTGATAATGGACGGGCAGGTCCAGAATCTTAAGGTTAAGTTTTGCAGCGCCGAATAGCAGCTCATAGTCGCCCCATCGGTCTTCGACTCCCCAGCTTCCCAACATCGGTTTGATCCGCGCCCAGTCGCTTCTCCAGAGCGCCTTCGTGCCACAAAGCGTATCCTTTACCGGTTGTCCGAGGAGGTAGGTAAATGCGATACTGAAAAATTTGTTGCCCAACATGTTGGCTGTAGTCATCGCTCCTTTGGGTACTGGATAAACAAGTCGAGATCCGTTGACAAACTCCGCCTGGCCCGAGGCGATAACATCGACAAAGTAGGGCAGCTCCTCGGGAATCGTGGTTAAATCGGCGTCAAGAATCATCAAGATATCGCCTGTGGCAGCACCGAAACCTGTCCAGACATTCCGCGATTTAGCTACGCCCGGTCCGCGTTCCAGGCGGATATCCCTGTCCGAAAAGAGCGACTGCACCCGCAATACTTCTTCAGCGGTTCCATCGGTTGACTGATCGTCACAGAAAATAATTTCTGTCTGACGTCCCAGTTGCGGCATGCGTTGCACGGCATCTTCTACATTTCCTCTCTCATTTTTACACGGAACGATCACTGAGACCGAGAGCTCTTCTTTGGGAACCGGTGGCGGAAGTAACCTGCCGATGACGACCTGCGTCATACAAAGCCGTTTCAACAGCGGCAATCGCGCGCAGAATCGATTAAGGAAAGCTGATACAAGCGGGACGTACTTCGGCAGAATGACAAGGCGATGCGTCTCGAGCGCTTCAAAACCGGCGAGCTTCAACAGATTTGCGATATCAAGTGTCGAAAGCCAGTTCTGCTCCGTACGCGGGACCTTCATTCCAATCCATTCTGCAAACGTGACCAGTGGTTCCCAAAGATGATTGTAAGTGATCACCAATATGCGGGTATGTCTTCGACAAAGCGGCTTTAAATTGCGCAGCGCTTGAAGGACATCGACTGTGTCGCCGATATCGTTAAAGAGGATATAATCGAATTTCTCCTCCGGCTCGAAAACAGTGCGAAACTCCTCCTTGTCCGGGAAAGCCACCGCAAACTCTAGGGAAGGATTTCGTTGCTGTGCGATCTCGACAATCTCAGGACAAATGTCAACGCCTTTGCCTTCAGTCGATTGGACATTGGCCAAAAGATTGCCAGTGCCGCACCGAACCGAGAGCACTCTTTTCTGCGGCTCTACCAGAAAACGAAGAAGCCGATTTAGCAACTCGTAGTAGTATCTGTTGCGGTCGATCCAGCCTTCGCGGCGACCAGCAATTTTGGCCAGATGGTTCCGGCTCCGTTCCCGTCTCTGCTCGAGGGCAGCGGGTCCCCATGTACCCTTCTTCGCCTCGGGCTCATTTAGCACAGCTTCCATACTGGTGTCGTTGACGGTAATTAGCTGCACATCCTTAAGGAACTCCGTGGCAACTTTGCACCGCAGTTTCCTTCAAATCCAGTATCCTTCAAGGGTTACACTTCGTAATCGACTCATGGGCAAAACCCAGGAAAAATCACAGTCTGTGACAGGATTTTCAAAGAAAGATATCACAAACAGCTCGTTTCTTGGGGGACTACTGCTGCTGCTTTGCGCATCGATGTTCTATTACTTTGCAGTGCTGAGGATTGATTACCAAAAGACAGCACTGCCCGACCTTGCGCCACACCCAGACGCAACCGAGTATTTCGCTCAGGCCAAGGCATTATCGAGAGGCAAATGGCCTTCAATACAGATCGGAACCGAAAAGCTGCCGTCAAGGTATCCGCCCGGTTATCCTGCACTGATGCTCCCATGGCTGAAGATTCTTCCTCAAGCGCATTCCGTTCTGGCCCCATTTCGGACGAATCAGACAATCGGGCTGCTATTGCTTTTGGCCATATTTGTTTTTTACATCTACTTGGCAATGCCTTTGACCGGAGGTTTTGCGGTATTGTTACTGGCGACTCTTCCAAGTTTCTTCACTTTCTGTCGCTCTTCACTAAGCGAACTCAGTGTGTCCCTGTTCATTGTCTTAGCTTTCATGTTCGCCTATTTGGGCGTTAAGGAAGAACGCCGCTGGAAAGTCTATTTGTCGGCGGTTCTTCTGGGTCTCTCATTAAATATCCGAATTCAGTCGCTGTTCTTTGCACCACTATTGCTCGTTATGGCCATGCTCCCAACGAGGGGAATGCGTCTGCGGTGGCTCCTTCATTGCGCTGCGGTTCCGATTGTTTTCCTCACAGCGGCCAGCCCTATCCTCGTGTTGAATACGATCAAGTTTGGTTCGCCGCTTAAAACCGGCTACGACTTCTGGGTCCCGTATTTTAGCGAGAAACACGTTTTCTTTTCGTTTCACTATGTACTGGGAAATGCTGGCGAGCTCTGGAGGCAACTCACTTTGCAACCCCACAGCTATGACGCGGTCGACATCTTCGGAACAGGCACCTCGTTTGTTGTGGCCTTCGTTCTCCTGAGTTGCGTCGGGACCCTTTTTGTTCGGCCGAGCTGGTTTTCTTGTTGCGCTTTCATAGCGTGGCTCTTCCCCTTTCTCGCGGGACTATGTTTCGTGTTTGGTAGTGATGGACGGTTATACGTGCCTCTCTTCATAATTATGGTTAGTGTCGCTGTCCTGCCCGTCGCTTGGGCTGTAAATAACTTTTTTGCCGGCAGACGCAGTGTTTTCGCTTTAGCGGTCCTCGTTTTATTTGCTGCAGCGTGCCTCGGTTACCCTTCACGTTCGGGCCATAAGAGCAGGAACATTAATCGCTCGCAGGCATGGGATGCTCTGCATTTCAACACTTCGCCACGAGAACCGATCCAATTTGTCGCGCAAAGGTATTTTGGCAGCCGGTTTCAAGGTGAACCTGGAATTGTTCTGTCCGACATCGATCCTGTTTACCTGAACGCTCTTCTGCCCCGCAGTTTCGTCGCAGCCCCGATTGATGAGAACCATCACTACAAATGGAGTCACACCTGGCGTTACGATCGACCGCAAGCGCTGGCCCTGGTGCAACGCGGGCTAATTCAATCGCTGCCGATCTACGCCTTGTTCGTGTCCACGCAAGAAATGCAGGAAAAAACACGCCGATTGCCCCGCGTCGATGGCTACGACTGGCACCTGGTAGACTCGAGCGCCGAAGCGGCGATCTTAAGGCTCGCCCCGACTAGCTAGCAAAACCTCGCGGTTACAATCCAAGTTGTCTTTACTCACGGTCGAGATTCCCGTTCAGAATGCTTGCGCAGCTCATCAGAATTGCTCCCGCTCGCGAGCAAAATCGTAGATTCCTGAATGCAGCCTGCATCGGTCTGCTGCTGGCGTACTTTCTTCATTTTGCGCTGCCCGCACTGAGGGCCGGGTTTGGCGAGGACGAAATGATGAACCTGTATTTCTATTGGTTCCCAGGCGCGTTCAGATCAATCCGGGCAAACTTCTGTTTCTGGTCGATCTCATATCCGCAGCGGCCCGCCGGTGCGCTGTATTATCTGCCGCTGTATCACTTTTTTTCGCTCGACCCTCTGCCTTACCGGATAGTTCAGATCAGTATACTTACCGCCACAATCCCTATCTTTTTCTATCTGGCGCGGTTGCTCTCTGGATCGCGCGCAGTGGGATTTCTGGTGGCGCTGGCGATGTGCTATCACCAAGAACTGGCTAATCTTGTGTTTAGCGGCTCTTTCATCTACGACGTGCTGTGTGGTTTCTTTTATTTCGCCGCCCTGACCTATTACGTTCGCATCCGCGAGCAAGGCGTGGCTCTACGTGCGGGACAACTGGCGATCTTTCTCGCGCTCTACCTTTGCGCGCTCAACTCGAAGGAAATGGCGGTGAGTCTGCCGGTGATCGTATTCATTTACGAGGTCCTTAAATATCCACGGATTCACGACTGGAAACAGTTTGCGTTGCGCAACTGGTCCGTGGCGGTTCCGGCGCTGATCGCCGGCCTCGTGACGGCAATTTTCATTTACGCCGAACTGAATAGCGCTTATTCGCTGGCGCACCTCGAGGCGTATCGACCGGTATTTTCCTGGCGTCGATTCACCCTAACAAATGCACATTTCATCAACGAACTGCTTTATGATTCGGTGTCCCGCATTGGTCGGGCGATCCTTCTCGCATGGCCGGTGATATTTCTTTACGCGTTTTGGCGCCGTGACCGGCTGCTGCAACTGATGGCGTTTTGGGTAGTGATCACGCCGCTACCGTTGGCGTTCATTCCAGCCCGTGGTGGAGCGATGCTTTATATCGTTTTGTTTGGCTGGGCGATGATCATCGCCCGGGTGCTACAGGATTTAGTCGGGTTGGCCGGCAGAGTACTCGCGGTATCAGAACCGAGCACAACGATGCTGCGCACCCTTGCTACAGCTGCTGTGGCAGTCGCGCTTGCCGTTTTCACCCAGTGGCAAAGTCAGCACTTCGATCAGACTCGCGTTCTACTGAGTTCCGGACAGAAGTCGCTTCATGTCATTCAGGCGTTCCGCTCGCTAAACCTGCATCCGGCTCTCGGTAGTACAATTTTACTAGAGCCCAAAGCGCGTTTTTACCAAAACCCATGGTATCCAAAATTCGTCGCATCACTCGTCTGGAACGATCGTTCCCTGCACGTGTACGTGGCCGGCCAGCAGCAACTCACGCATGAGGAGATCGCGAACATGGATTACGTAATTTCATTCAACGAGTTTAGCGCGCAGCTCGTCAGAACAGCGGAGTCCGATCGCTCTTGAGATTTCTCGTCGGACGCCTGCGCAACATCGCGATCATCCTGGCTCGGGGGCTACGGCCGAAGACTGATAATCCTTACTGGCAATCAGATAGACATTTTTGCCGAACAGTCGGCCCACCAGCAAGTCAAGCCATCTGCTTAGCGGCACCACGCATCGATCGTAAAGACTGACCGCTCGCGCGCTAAGATGGCCGTTTTTGTTGCCAAAAATCTTAAAACCGAGAGCAGCAAAGAAACCCAGTGTGTCCATATATCGGGTTTTACAAACACTGAGCCCAGCCGACCGAGCCAATCGCTCCAAGTCTGTTCGGCGATAACGGCGATAGTGTTTGACTCTTTCGTCCAGACTCGTCCACAAGATTTGAAAAGCCGGAACGTAAACCAAAAGTCGGCCGCCTCTTGCAAGTTTTGAGGCGAGCCGGCGAAAACTGGCCCAATCGTCCTCGACATGCTCAAGGACGTTGAGGGTAAAAACGAACTCGAATGTACCATCCGGCACGTCGTTCAAGTCGCTAAATGTTAAGAACCCGTCACGAATCAGCCGCTCTGCGAGGTGCATATCAGGCTCGACGCACACCACCTCGATGCCCTTGGTTCGAAGCAGTTTGGCGAACGTTCCAGTACCGGCCCCAAAATCAAGCATTCGACTGCGTCCCTGAGAACTCTCCCGGATTAGACCCAGCAACAAGGAATTGTAATTGGTTGCTCCTTCCAGCGTTTCTAAAATATCAACCCCGGCGTAGCTCAGCTGCGGAGCAGTCATTTCTGGTATCTTTGGACGTTGTATTTCACAATCGCGTAGACAGCTCGTATTCCGTCTTTCCAATTAATCTTCTTGCCTTCCTTGTAAGTCCGCCCGCTATACGAAATGCCGACTTCATAAACGCGACAACCTCTCTGCGCGAGCTTGGCAATGATTTCCGGCTCGAACCCAAACCGATCTTCTTCAAGCTCAATCGATTTGATGAGAGAGGCTTTGAAGGCTTTGTAACCTGTTTCCACATCGGTCAGATTCAGATTTGTGAACATGTTGGAAAGTAACGTCAGAAACTTGTTACCGACCATGTGCCAGAAGAAAAGGACGCGATGTGGTCGTCCGCCCAAGAATCGAGAGCCAAGAACGGCGTCCGCCTTGCCGGACTCAAGCGGCTGCAGAAGCACTGGATAATCGTCGGGGCTGTATTCGAGATCTGCGTCCTGCACCAGAATGACGTCGCCGGTGGCGGCCGCGAAACCACTGCGCAGGGCCGCGCCCTTGCCTCGGTTTACCGGATGATAAATGATCTGATCGACTACAGCTGAAATCTTTTCGCGGAGCAGCGTCTGCGTCCCATCTTGCGAACAATCGTCCACGACGATGATTTCTTTAGAATTCAGCGGTGCGTTGCGAACCGCCTCGACGACCTTCTCGATCGTGTTCTTCTCATTGTAACAAGGGATTACGATGGACACTTTCATCTTCGCAACAAAAACGGCGTTTCGCCGCGCGAGGCATCGGGTCGAAAAGGCAATTTCGCTGGTGAAAGGAAACAGCTGTGCTTGACTGATAGGTTCGACATCCCTCGTCAGAATGCCTGCGCAAGTTATCAAAATTACCGGTGCCCGCCAGCACAATCTGAAGAACCTGCAGCTGGAGATTCCGCGGGAGAAGCTCGTGGTCATTACCGGGTTAAGCGGCTCCGGGAAATCTTCGCTGGCTTTCGATACTCTTTATGCAGAGGGGCAACGCCGTTATGTCGAGAGCCTCTCCGCGTACGCGCGGCAATTCCTAGATCAAATGGAAAAGCCGGACGTTGATTTCATCGAAGGATTGTCGCCCGCGATTGCCATCGAGCAGCGCAGCGCCGGCGCGAACCCGCGATCTACCATCGCGACCACGACTGAGATCTACGATTATCTGCGAGTCCTTTTTTCCGCGGTGGGTCAACCGCATGATCCGCAGACGGGCCGACCTCTCAGCCGCCAAACGCCCCAACAAATCGTCGATCAAATCCTGGCCTACCAAGCTGGCACCAAAATCGTAGTGCTGGCCCCGCTGATCGAGAATCAGTCCGGCGAATTCCGGGACGTCCTCGAAAAGCTCAGGCGTGAAGGATTCGTTCGCGCGCGGATTGACCGAAAGTTGATCGAGCTGGATCGCCCCGACCCAATCCGGCTTAACAAACGCGAGCGACACACGATCGAGGCGGTGGTTGACCGGCTGGTCGTCCGCGATGGGATTCGCGTGCGGCTTACAGATTCAATCGAAACGGCTCTGAAATGGGGCGGCAACCGCATTGTCGCGTTGTGCCAGAATCCAAAAACAACAAACACCCAACATCCAACGGCCAACGGCGAATGCGAAGAGTGGGCAGAATGTCGTTACTCCACAGAATACGGAAATACCGAGACCGGCTTCAATTTAGGCGAACTGACGCCGAGACATTTCTCTTTCAACAGCCATCTCGGAGCGTGCCCCGCCTGCCACGGCTTGGGGACGCAACTTGTGATGGATCCCGGGTTATTGATCTCCGACCAAGCTAAGACGCTGTCCGAAGGAGCAATCACACCATGGCGCCGCGGCACAAAACGCATGCGAGCCTACTATCGTCATCTGCAAGATGCCCTGACCAAACACTTCCACGTGAACGAAGACGTGCCGTTCGCAAATCTGCCCGACGCATTCAAGGCCGCGCTGTACTTCGGCACGAATGGCGAGCCCATCGAAATGGCGTTCGCCGGCAACGGCGAAAAGAAAATTAAAAAACCGTTCGAGGGACTCGTGCCACAAATGCAGCGGCTTTATGAGCAAACGCAGAGTGAATTCACGCGTAATCGCATTCGAGCCTTCATGGCACGCGAAGCGTGCAAGATCTGTGGAGGTGCGAGGCTTAAACCGGAAATTCTCGCCGTCACAATCAAGGGCCGAGAAGGACGCGAAGTGAACATCCACCAGTTTAGCCAGAAGACCGTGGAAGATGCTCTTCAATTCATTAGTGGTCTCAACCTGACCGAGCAGCAACAGACGATCGTAACCGACGTTGTCCGAGAGATTCGATCACGATTGCAATTTCTCGCGGAGGTCGGCTTAGGCTACCTTACGTTAGATCGGGAGAGCGGCACGCTTTCCGGAGGCGAAGCACAACGGATTCGGCTGGCGACACAGATCGGCTCAGGACTGGCAGGCGTTCTCTACATTCTCGACGAACCGAGCATCGGCTTGCATCAGCGCGACAATGCACGTCTGCTTGGAACACTGCGAAAACTGCGCGATCTCGGGAATTCCGTGATCGTGGTGGAGCATGATGAAGAAACGATTCGGGCTGCGGACCACATCATCGATCTAGGTCCCGGCGCGGGGCCGCGTGGAGGCGAGATTGTGGCACAAGGGACTCTCGACGACATCCTGCGCGCGAAGAATTCGTTGACTGGCGATTATCTTTCTGGACGTGCGCGCATCGCGATTCCAAAACAGCGCGCTCAACCACGACGCGACGGCTGGATTACAGTTGCACGCGGAAATGAAAACAATCTGAAAAACATCGACGTGTCATTTCCTCTCGGCTGCCTCACGTGTGTGACCGGTGTTTCTGGCAGCGGCAAATCGACTTTGGTGGATCATATTCTGCGTCGTACCCTTTTCCGACACTTCTATAACTCGAAAGATAAACCCGGCGCTCACGAGACGATTCGCGGACTGGAACAGATTGACAAGGCAGTGGTAATTGACCAAACCCCGATTGGTCGCACCCCGCGATCGAATCCTGTCACATACACCGGTGCGTTCACACCAATACGCGAACTCTTCGCCCAATTGCCCGCGGCACGAGTCCGCGGTTACGACGCAGGTCGTTTTAGTTTCAATGTGAAAGGCGGCCGTTGCGAAAACTGCGAAGGCGGCGGGCTGATCAAAATCGAGATGCACTTTTTGCCCGACGTTTACGTTGAATGCGAGGTGTGCCGCGGCAAACGCTACAACCGTGAGACACTTGAGATCACCTACAAAGGCAAGAATATCGCGGATGTGCTGGACCTGACTGTTGACGAAGCTGCGCGATTTTTCCGCAATGTGCCGACCATTGCGGAAAAATTGAATTCACTCCTGGACGTGGGCCTGGGGTATTTGCGACTCGGCCAGGCTGGAACGACCCTTTCCGGCGGCGAAGCGCAACGCGTGAAACTCGCTACCGAGCTTGCGAAGAAGGCGACCGGTCGCACTGTTTACATTCTCGATGAACCGACGACCGGATTGCATTTCGCCGACATTGAAAAATTGCTGGAGGTCTTGATGAAGCTCCGGAACGCCGGGAACACCATCGTGGTGATCGAACATAATCTGGAGATGATCAAGTGCGCCGACTGGATCATCGATTTGGGTCCCGAAGGCGGTGAAAGTGGCGGGCAGCTCGTGGGAGTGGGTTCCCCTGAGGTCATCGCGACAATTTCGCACAGCCATACAGGAAAGTATTTACGGCAGATCCTGGGGAGAAGATGAGGCTCATAGGGCTGTCATTTTTAATAGGTATTGTTTGCGGGGTGGCGCCGCTCGCGCGTGCCGACGTTTCCTCCGAAATTGCACAGGCAAGTGCGCCAAATTCAGAGGGCGTGCCGGAAGTGGCGGTCGTGCGGTTGCAGTCATTGCTAAATAAAAATCTGACCGAAGCGGAACGGCGTGCCGTTGTGGAAAAACTGGCGCAAGCGCAAATGGCCGCGAACGAGCCGGAGGACACTCTCGTTCTGTTGGCAGACGCCCGGCTACGTGATTTGCCATGGGCGAGATTCTGGCGGTCCCAGGCGCTGGCGACTGTTCAACGGTGGGCCGAGGCACTGCCGTTGTATGAGGAGTTGGCAAACGAAACTTCGCCATTTCAGAAAGCAGCCGTTTTTGGGTGCGGCGAGACACTACGTGCGTTGGGAAAAAGGTCCGAAGCTTTGGCAAGATTTCTTGTACTGGTTCACGACAAAGAATGGGGTACCCGAGCGCAGTTACGAGCCGCCGAGATGTACATCCAATTGGGCGATGCTCCTGAGGCACGTCGGCTCCTGGAGCAGATGCAACCGAATTCAATTCCAGAACGACGTGAACGACGTGTCTTACGTGGGCGTTTGGAATTGATTTCGCACCGGCCCGAACGAGCGATTGGGATGTTTCAAGCGATCCTGAAAAGGCCTGAGGGGACACCTCATTCCATTCTGCTCGCGGCGCTGTTCGGCATCTCTGAAGCGCACTTGCAGCTGAAAACACCGGAGATCGGAGATGACGTCCTCGAGCGTTTCATCGATCAGCACTACGCAGACCGTGATCTCCCGCTGGTATTTGCAAAACTGGATGAGCTGTATCGCGCCGAACGCAAACCGTCGCGCAACGAACTAGAGAAATGGGTGCGCCGCCCGGAACAGCCTCGGCGAACAATCGCACGCTGGTATCTTGCGCGACTGGAGATTCGGGCAGGCCGCAGAGAGCGAGCCCGGGAATTGTTTACCGATCTGCGACGCACAGGGAGCAATTCGCCGGCCACTGCCCGTGCTCTTTTGGAGTTTGCGGAATTTGAAATAGACGACCGGCATTTTGATGAAGCGCTCGCGATCCTCGACGACGCGCGCCTGCTGCATCCGGACCCGGGTTTGTTGAACCGCATCGATTTTGAATCTGCACAAGCGCATTATCTGGCGAGGCGATTCGACACGGCAACGGCCGCTTTTGAACAAATTGCCCACCGCGATTCGCCCTGGGCGAACGCGGCGCTTTTCAACGCGTCCAACGGCTGGTTACAGCTCGGCGATCACGCCCGTTTTGTGGCTGACTACAGCGAACTCGAGCAAAAAGGCGGCGATGAACAATCGCGCGCTGATTTGCGATTAGAGGAAGGCTTGATGCAGGCGGCTAAACACGACAAAAAAGCCGCGGCATCGTTGGAGCGATTCATTCACGATTTTCCAAAAAATCCTCGAGTGTCGGAGGCTTGGGTCGCCCTGGCCGAACTGGCGTTTCATTCCTCGCCGCCCCGCATGGAGGAAGCACATAAGGATCTGGATCATGTGGCCGAGTCCATGCCAACCGCTACCGCAGCGGAGCGGGCCGATTATCTCCGCATCTGGGTAGAAGAGGCCGCCGGGACAGACGAATCGAAAGTCATTGAGCTCGCAAAGCGATTCGTTGACCAGCATGAGCAATCGCCTTTCGCTCCGGAGGTCCGGATGAAACTGGCGGAGCTGTATTATCGCCGTCAGGATTTCGCAAATGCGCAGACGCAGTTTGAAATTATTGCGCAACAGAATCCAAATGACACACTCGCAGAAAAAGCGCTCTTTTTTGCCGCAGAATCAGCGATGTCGAGCATGGGTGAGCATACGCTGGATCGGGCGCTCGTATTGTTTGACCAGGTCGTGCAGAAAAACGAAACGATGCGCTGGGCGGCGCGCAACGAAGAAGCCGTGATCGAGCGCAAGCTTGGCAAACCCAACGACGCTCTCGCTCTCTATGATGAAGTGTTAAAGAGCGATGCCGGCGCATCTGAAAAACGCGAGGCGCTTTGCGGAAAAGGCGACATTTTCTTCGAGGCAGGCGCAGCCGACCCGACCAATTACCAGCGTGCGATTGACGCTTACGAGCAATTAGCGGCCGATAAGGAGGGATCGATTCACTGGCGCAACCAGGCGCTTTTTAAAAAGGGCCTGTGCCTCGAGAAAAAAGGCGATCGCGCCGGCGCGCTTGCGACCTTCTATAAAATCCTAGAGGACGAATCGCGTCCCGGTGAGCGTCGCGAGCTGTTCTGGTATTACAAGGCTGGATTTAATGCCGCGCGATTACTGGAGGAAGACTCAAAATGGGAATCCGCCGTTGCGATTTATGACAAGCTCGTCGCGGCGGGAGGCAATCGAAGCGAGGAAGCAAAGGCGCGTCTGAACAATATTCGCCTTGAACATTTCCTCTGGACCGACTGAAGCATTCCTCCGGAGGCTGGAGAAAGTGGGCTGGCCCAAAAATACGAAGTGGATCGAGAAATAAGCTTGCTTAAAATTCGCAACGGTATCAAGATCACGGCATGGGAAAAGGAACCAGACTGAGTCGCGTGTGCGGCTGGTCGGTCCGATTTGCAATTGGGATCTTCGCCTTCGCGTTCTGCGTATCAGCATACGCTGCTGATCCGAGCAAGAATGTCGTAGCGCGGCCTGCGCAACCGATGCCTGTTAACACAACAAAGAAAATTTGTTATGTGATAACGGGTGACTCGCGCATTCCGCAGCGATGCGATCGTCTCTCTGCAATTCCGACCACTGCTCACCACATGGATATCTACGGTCATCGTCCGGGCAGGGACTAAAACCTCCGACGATTTTCGTGGGCGATGCGTGCTTGCCGTCGGCAGCGCGGCTGGTGTTATATTTTTTCTGCGGCAGCTGTAGCAAGTGCCCCTGCCCTTATCCCAAATGTATTTCTTACAAAACCGTGTTGGCTTACCCGCTCGTCAGGCAAGATTTAGCTGCCGCGATCACTGCTTTATCGTCGTTATCGCTTAACCCGGCGAGGAATCCGCGGATCCGCCGGAACGATTGATACAAAAACAGATTTGCGGCCGAGTGGTCCGGTGATGGAGTCCCACCATTTCGCCGGGTCAACTGAATCTCGCCG
>Ga0209808_1000958_pt1 | contig 14581 bp, 9 predicted proteins | sample GraSoiAngelo_157_FD_186171 | JGI IMG/M metagenome (GOLD analysis project Ga0209808, IMG submission 186171) | Grasslands soil microbial communities from the Angelo Coastal Reserve, California, USA - 14_1009_16_20cm (SPAdes) (version 2) | ecosystem: Environmental > Terrestrial > Soil > Grasslands ... | reverse complement strand
GTGTCGCCGTGCAGGCACGCGGAAGCGGCCCGACCGTGATGCGGGCGATGAGTGACGCGCGCCGGGAGGTCGCGGCACGTCACGGTGATGCTGCCGAGCTTGCCGACGCGATTGACCGAATGCGGGAGCTTCCCGCGCGGGCGACGGACGGCGCGCTCGTGAAGGTCTCGCTCCCGGTCGCGGCCTCGGCCGCGTTCGCGGAGAACGCGGAGCGCCTCGAGAGCTTCGCGGCGCTCGCGGTCGACGCCGCGAGCGGGGTCGCCCGCGTGCATCTCGCAAACGAGGACGATGCGGTCATTCGCGACGCGGAAGCGCTGCTCCTCGCCGCGCGCATGGTCGGCGGCAACGGTCGGGTCGAGCGCCGGGCCGAGCAGCTGCACTCGCGTCTTTCGACCTGGCCGAATCGACCGAACGGCGATTTCTTGATGCGGCGCGTTAAGGAGGCCTTCGATCCGGCAGGCATCCTCGAGCCGGGGCGCTTGGCATTCGCATGACCGGCCCGATTCCGATGCCGTACCCCAACGCGGACGCTCCATCGCAGGAGCTCATCGCCGCGTGCGTGCATTGCGGCTTCTGCCTGCCGACCTGTCCGACATTCGCGGTCCTCGGCGTCGAGATGGACTCGCCACGAGGACGGATCCACCTGATGAAGACGGTGTGGGAACACCGGCTCGGCTCAGACTCGCCCGGGCTCGAGGATCACATCTCGAAGTGCCTGGACTGCCGCGCGTGCGAAACGGCGTGCCCGTCCGGGGTCGAATACGGAAAGCTCGTTGAAGGAGCACGCTCGCAGATCGTCGCCGCGCGTCCGCGATCTCTTCTCGAGCGTCTCGTTCGGGCCGGTGCGTTCGACTGGCTCCTGCCGCACCGCCGCGTTCTCGGCGCCTTCGCGGTGCTGTCGATAACCGCGAAGCGTCTCGGGATGAGGACGCTCCTCCGTGCGACGCGCCTCGGTCTCGCGCGCCGGATGGCCGATCTTCTCGATCTGCTTCCTGACCGAGCGAGCGCGGACCGTCTCGCGGCGGCCGCGGCGAACGGAGAGCGGCGCGGCCGCGTCGCGATGCTCGAGGGCTGCGTCATGGGCAGCGTCTTCGGCGACACGAACGCCGCGACCGCACGCGTCCTCGCACGCAACGGCGTCGAGGTCGTCGCGACGGCCGGCCAGACCTGCTGCGGCGCTTTGCATGCCCATGCCGGTGAGCGCGAGCGCGCGCGGGAGCTCGCCCGTCGCAACATCGCCGCCTTCGAGCGCTCTGCCGTGGACGCGGTGATCGTGAACGCCGCGGGCTGCGGCGCCGCGATGAAGGAGTACGGCTGGCTCCTGAAGGACGACTCCGAGTGGTCGGCCCGGGCGTCGGCCTTCGCCGCGAAGGTCCGTGACGCGACCGAATATCTTGGCGACCTCGGCGTGACCGAGCGGCCCGGAACGCTCCACGGCCGAGTGACCTGGGACGATCCCTGCCATCTGCTCCATGGTCAGAAGATCCGCGCGCAGCCGCGGGCCTTGCTCGCGGCCATCCCGGGCCTCGACATCGTGCCCCTCGAGGAAGCCGATTGGTGTTGCGGCAGCGCCGGCACCTACAACGTCACCCAGCCCGATCTCGCGCGCTCGATCCTCGAGCGTAAGGTCGCGAACATCGTCCGATCCGGTGCGGACACGGTCGTCACCGCGAACCCGGGCTGCCTCATGCAGATCCAAAGCGGGCTGCGTCAGGCGGGATCGAACGTGCGCGTCGTGCATCTGCTCGATCTGCTGGACGAGGCGTACCGCGCGCGCTGAACGACGAGCGCGAAACGCGGCGTGATCGATCCGCTTCTCATAGTGCGAGTCGCCGTCGCGCTTCTCGCGGCGGCGACCCTCGTCGCGGCCCTCGCGCGGCGGGCGTCGCTACCGGATTCGGTCGTCCTGGTGATCGCCGGGCTGTGGGGGGCGCTGCTCTTCCCCGAGATCGGGCTGGCGATCACGCCGGGGCTCGTGCTCGGGGTGTTCGTACCTGGGCTCGTCTTCGCGGCCGCGTACTCGATCGATTGGACCGATCTCCGCCCGGTGGTCGGCCCGATCCTGGCACTCGCGATCCCCGGCGTGGTCGCCTCTGCCGTCGTGGTCGCGGTCGCCTTGTACCTCGGCATCGGACTTCCATACGAGCTCGCATTCGTCGTCGGCGCTATCACCGCGGCGACCGATCCGATCGCGGTCGTCGCGACGATGCGGCGACTCGACGTCCCGCGCGGACTGCGCACTCTCGTCGAGGGGGAGAGCCTGCTCAACGACGGCACGGGCCTCGTGCTCTTTGCGCTTGCGGTCCGCGCGGTGCAGGCCGGGGTCGGGACGGCGGAGGCAGCGGTGCTCTTCGTGGGCACGATCGCGGTCAGTGGAGTCGTCGGCCTCGCCGGCGGGCTCCTCGCCGCGCGGCTCGTTCGCGCAACGAGCGAGCGCACGATCCAGCTCGCGATCTCGCTCGTCACAGCGTACGGGACCTATCAGCTGGCCGATGCCGTCGGGCTCTCAGGGATCCTCGCCACGGTCATCGCCGGGATCGCGCTCGGCAGCCGCATGCGGCGAACCGCAGGCTCGGAGATGCTCGTGCGGGAGATCGAGGATCTCTGGGACGTCGTCGCCTTCGTGCTCACGTCGCTCGTCTTCCTGCTGATCGGATTCGCGATCCGTCTTCCCACCCTGCTGAGCGTGGGATCCGCCGTCGCGGTCGGCACCGCCGCGGTGGTCGCGGCGCGAGCGGTGATCGTCTATGTGCCCGCGGCCGGCGCCGGGTTGTGGGCGCGCGCGCTGCCGCGCGGTTGGGTCCACGTGATCTTCTGGTCCGGGCTGCGCGGCGCGATCGCGCTCGCCGCGGCGCTGTCGCTGCCGGTCGATTTTCCGGACCGCGAGCTCGTCCAGCAGATCAGCTTCGGCATCGTCCTCGTGACCCTCCTGGTCCAAGGCGCGAGCGCGCCCCTCGTCGTCCGGCGGGCTTTGGGCGGCACCCACCGCTCGACTGCGCTACGGTCTAGTGGGGGAGGCTGAGGCCCACTCTGACCGCATCGAAGACCGAGTTCAAACGGCGTCTGGATCGCGCTCTGGGGTCCGATCGATTACGCACAGCACTCCGTCGTGCGCTCCCCGAACTGAAGGAGCGCCGCGACGCACGCATGCGCGAGATCGACTGGGACGGCCTGCGCGCGGACCTCACGCTGCGCAAGGCTAAGGCGATCGACGACATGCCCGAGCTCGTGGAACGGTTCACGCGTGAGGCCGAGGCGGTCGGCGCCAAGGTGTACCGCGCGGTCGACGCCGAAGAGGCACGCCGGATCGTCACCGCGATCTGCCGCGCCAAGAAGGCAAAGCTCGTCGTCAAGTCGAAGTCGATGGCGACGGAGGAGATCGGCCTGACCGATCACCTCGAGTCGCAGGGCATTCACGCGGTGGAGACCGATCTCGGCGAATGGATCATCCAGCTCGCGGGCGAGCGGCCCTCGCATCTCATCGCGCCGGCGATACACAAGACGCGGGAGGAAGTCGCGCAGCTCTTCAGCAAGGTCGTCGGACATCCGGTCGCCGACGACATCGCCTCGCTCGTCGCCGTCGCCCGGAAAGAGCTGCGGCAAAGCTTCATCGACGCCGACATCGGCATCACCGGCGGGAACGCGCTCATAGCCGATACCGGCACGCTGATGCTCGTGACCAACGAAGGCAACGCCGATCTGGCGACCACGTTGCCGGCGGTGCACATCGCGGTGGTCGGCATCGAAAAGATCGTCCCCACGATCGACGACGCGATCGCAATCGTGAAGCTTCTCGCGCGCAGCGGGACGGGGCAGAAGATCACGTCGTACACACAGTTCATCACCGGACCGTCGCGGTCGGCCGACATCGAGCTCAAGGCTCAGATCGGCGTCCACGGCCCCAAGGAGCTGCACTTCGTGCTCCTCGACAACGGGCGCACCGCGATGCGCGACGACCCGTTCGCGCGGGACGCGCTGCGCTGCATCCGGTGTGGTGCGTGCAGCAACGTGTGTCCGAGCTACCAGGAGGTAGGCGGGCACGTCTTCGGCCATATCTACACCGGTCCGATCGGCCTCGTCGTCTCGCCGTGGCATCACGGCATCGAGAGCGTCGCTCACGAGCAAGCCCTTTGCATGGGCTGCAACGCCTGCGACACGGTCTGCCCGGTCTCCATCCCGCTCGCATCGCTTATCGCCGACGTGCGCATGCGTGCCGTCGAGAAGACCGGGATGTCCTGGGCGAAGCGCCTCTTCATGCATCAGTGGTCGACGCCCGATCGCATCGACCGGATCACCGGCTGGCTCGCGACCTTCCAGAACCCGTTGCGCCGGAATGGAAACGTGCGCCTTCCCTTCGGGTCGCTCGCTCAGGAGAAAAGCCTGCCCGCGGTCGCCGACAACCCGCTCCATTACCGAGCTCGTGAGATCACGCAGACCAATCCCTCGTCGCCGACGATGCGGGTCGCGATGTTCCCCTCGTGCATCGTCGACCACTTCCTGCCGGGAGCCGGATATGCCGCTGCCCGCGTCCTTCAGTCAATGGGCGCGGAGGTGCACATCGTCGAGGGCCGCCGCTGCTGCGGACTGCCGCAGCTGAACAGCGGAGATCGCCCGACCGCGATCGCCATGGCGAAGGCCGCGATCGAGTCGCTCGAGCGCATCGCGGCGGACCGCATCGTGATCCCATCGTCCTCCTGCGCGATCACGATCGCCCAGGACTACGAGCGGATCCTGTCGGAAGAACCCGCGTGGGCGGAGCGCGCGCGGAAGCTCGCGGGGCGAGTCACCGCGTTCACGCCCTACGTCGCCTCAATCCTCCGTGACCGTCCGCTTCGCGGGCGCCGTCTCGGATTGCGCGCGACGTATCACGACGCGTGTCAGTCGGCGAACGTCCTGGGCATCCATCAGGACCCGCGAACGCTCCTCCGTGAGGTCGCCGGCGTGGAGCTCGTCGAGATGGCCGAGTCCGCCGTGTGCTGCGGGTTCGGCGGCTCCTTCAGCTTCGAATATCCGGAGGTCGCGAACCGCGTTCTCGAGCGCAAGCTGTCAAACATCGAGGCCACGGGCGTCGATGTCGTCATTTCAGACAACCCGGGATGTCTCACGCACCTGCGCGGCGCGATGGACGCACGCGAGAAGACGACGCGCGTCCGCCATATCGCAGAAGTGCTGTGGGAATCGCTGTCTAGCCCGGGCTAGCTAACCGCCGCAGCCGCAGGTGCCGCCCTGCGACGGATTCCGCACCAGGAATCCGGTGCCCTGGGGCCCGTCGACCCACTCAACCTTCGCGCCATCGCAATACGGGAGGCTCTGCGCGTCGATCGCGACCTTCAGGCCGGCCGCGTGGGTGACCGCGTCGGTATCGTCCGCGTTCTCGTCGAACGCTAGCCCGTACATGAACGAGCAGCACGAGCGTCCGGAGACGTAGAGGCGAAGGAAGGCGCGCTTCGGATCGTCGGCCCGAAGCTCCCGCAGCTTGGTCGCGGCCTCCGGCGTGACCTGGATCGTCGTCGCGCTTCCGTCGATGGCCATCGAAATAAGTCTACCGGTCCTGCTTCAGCTGCGGGACGCGAGCCAGGATGGCGGCGAGGCCCGCGAACACCACGGCCGCCGCACCCGCGACGGCCATCGGAGGACCGAACACGATTGCCGCTCCACCAAGGAGCGGGCCGTTGAGCACACGCATGCCCTGCGTGCCGAAGGTGTAGGCGCCCATGACCCGGCCGCGGATGTCGTTGGGCGCCGAGAGCTGGATCTTCGTGTTGGTAAGTGACTGTGTGAGCACCGCCGAAGCGCCGACGATCACCAGCAGCAGGAACGACGCGGCGTAGTTCGTCGAGAACGCAAACACGAGGATCGCGAGCATCTCGGCCATCGCGGCGCCGACGATGAAGCGCCCGCTGTGGCGCCGATCGCGCGCGTACGCCAGGTAGAAGGCCGCGGCGACGGCGCCGATGCCGCTGCCGACCAGAAGGAAGGAGTACCCGAGGTCGTCGACATGCAAAACGTCATGCGCGAAAAGGACAAGGAACGAATTGAAGGTGTGGCCGAGGAAGATGACGCCGAGCATCTCTACTCCGATGAGCGCGGCGATGTACGGACGCCCGCGAACGAAGCGCAGACCATCGCGGAGCGCGGCACGGATCGGCGTGGTGGACCGGGCGCCGAGCGGTCTCACGCGGACGAATGCGAGGAACAGGAGCAGCGGCACGAAGGTGAAGGCGTTGATCAGAAAGCCCCAGCCCGGCCCGAACGCGACGACGATGAACCCAGCGACGGCAGGCCCGACCACCTGCGAGAACTGGCGCGCGGTCGAGTTGAGGCTGACCGCGGAGAGGAGCTTGGAGGGCCCGACCATCGAATGGATGAGCGTCTGTTGGGCCGGGCCGCCGATCGCGCCTGCGAACCCGTGGAGGAGCAGCAGGCCAAAGAGCCACCAGGTGGTCACGACACCCCCGATCGTGACCGCCGCGATCGCCACGGCCGCCGTCATCAGAAGGAGCTGCGCGACGATCTGGACCTTCCGGTTGTCATATCGATCGGCGAGCACGCCGCCGTACAGCGAGAAGAACGTGAACGGTACCCAGTGCGCGAACACCATCATCCCGAGCCAAAAAGGAGCCGTCGGCCCGGCGAGCTGATACACGAGCACATTTCGGATCACGTTCTCCATCCCGTCGCCCGTCGAGCTGACCCAGCTCGTAACCCAGTACCAACGGAAGGTGGGGACGCCAAGAGCCTCGAAGCGCATGGACCTCGGTGAGATAGCACCGGCTTGCGGCTCGATCTCGATCGCATCGATTTTTCGGTCGCTCACGCCGAGAGACTAAGCGGCGACATCACCGCGCGTTCGGCGCGGCACCTGGCTCTCGCGCCTGAGCGTGAACGCGACTGCAAGCAGGGTGATGGTGGGCACGAGACCCGACAGTCCCTCCGGACCGCCGATAGATCCCTTCATCGCGTACAAGGACCAGGGAACGGCAACCGCGAGAAGGGTCACGAGAGGGGTTCCCAGCCAACCGCGCAGACGAAGCAGCAGCATCCAGCAAGGGGCGAGCAGCAGCTGGTCGTGGCTGCCCAGGTAGGGGCTCGCCACGAGCGAGGCGCCAACCGCAAGTGAGAGCGCTTCGACGTCCGTGAGATCGCGCCCGCCGATGAGAACAGCCGCCACAACGATCGCGGCGAGCGCGACGACGAGACCGAACAGGGCGGAGCCGGTCAGGACCATCGAGAGACCGATCAGGGATGTGGAGGTCTCGGTTTGGGCGCGCCGGTTCCCCAAAAGCTCCGTCGCGTACTCGAGCGGCCACGTTGGCCGAAACGCAAGCGAAATCACAAGAAGCAGAGCGAATACGCCCACGATGGCAAAGGCCATCCTCTGCCGGTGACGGGCGAGTGCGCGGATGGGGAGAGCTGCGAGCGCGAGAACGACGACATGCGGCTTGAGCCAGCCGAAACCGAGAGCGAGTCCGGCGGAACCGTAACGGCGCGCCGCCAGCATCGAAGCGGAGATGCCGACCGCGCCGAGCAGGACTCCGCCGAACTGCGCATTGAGAACCGTGAGCCAAAAGGGTTGGGAAGACACGACCACGAGACCGAGGGCGACCGCCTTCTCGGGCTTGCCGACGGCCCGCGCGAGGGCAACGACGCCGAGGCCCGTCGCCAGGAAGAGCAGCAGCTGCCACGCGAGCGCACCCACGAACGGGTCCAACCAGGTCACCGGAAGGATTGCGAACGCGGTCCAGAGGGGATACCCGAATCGACCCGGACATGGGCTCGACCGCGGGACCCCGCGGTAGTCAGGAAATGTGCCGGCCGTCGCCGCGGCCCACGTCGCGGCGTCGTAGGGATCGCCACCGAGCGTGAGCAAGCGCGCCGCGGTCGTAAAGCAGAAAAGATCGGTTGTGGGGTACGCCCGCGCGGCGGCGACACCGAGCGCGGCGGTCGCCAGAAGAAGACACCCCAGCGTGAGATTGCGCGCCGGCTTCGCCAAGCCGAGCGCGATCCGGATCATCCGCCCGGTGGGGTAATGAAAAGCTGAGTGATCATCCGCCCGTAGGCAGGAGCGTTGATGACGCCGATCCCGATACGAGTGAACTCGGACCGGAGGATGTTCTCTCTATGCCCTGGCGACTCCATCAGAGCTCGATGCGCGACGGACACCGATTGCGCATAGGCCAAATTCTCACCGGCCCTCGAGTATGTAATTCCCGCCGACTTCAGTCTGTCGAATGGCGACCCGCTTACGGGCGATTCGTGGCTGAAGTATTTCAGCGTGAACATCTCCTGGGAATGAGCGCGTGCAACGGACACAAGGCGCTCGTCCAGTACCAACGACTTGATCCCGCGTTGCGTCCGCTCCTCGTTCACGAGATCGACGAGCTGACGCTCCGCGACCGGGTCGGGGGCGAGCTCGATGCCATCGGGTAGGTCGAGGCGCTCGGTCTGGTCCTCGCCGATCCGGGTGACGAGGAGCGGCGAGCCACCGAGCTGCCGGGTGAACGACTCGATCTGCGGTTGGAACGCGACGATCTGGGCGTTCACGAAGCGGCCGGTCCGGCTCGCCTCGACCGCGGCCTTCATGTCGCTGCCGACGGGAAATGCTTCGATCGCGAGGATCGCCACCGCCACGATGAAGAGCGAGCGGATCGCCGCGGGGAGCGTCCCGAGTATTCGGTCGGCAGGCGCGAGAGGGCCTCGACGGACGAGCGCAACGATCGGCCGGATCGCGAGATGTCCGGCAGCGGACAAGAGCGCTTCGGCGGCGACGATGGTCACGACGAACCCGATTGTCGCCGCGAACGGTCTTGGCCGACCGGTGAGGGTCTCGACGAGAGCCGTCGCCGGGCCCGCGAACGCGAGAGCGGCGGCGGCGGCAAGGATCCACGACGCCAGGCTGTACGTCGTCGCGACGAAGCCGGTACGGTAGCCAAACCACGCGGCCACGCCGATGAGCACGAGGACCGCGGCGTCGATCGGATTGAAAGCCAGGTCCGTCACGCGCTCTGGATGCTACCGACTATGCGATCCCGCGGACCTCGCCGGTGGCGAGGAGCTCCCTGAGGTACCGCCCAGTGAACGATCGCCGTATGCGGGCGACCGCCTCGGGCGTGCCTTCGGCAATGACCTCGCCGCCCGCCTTCCCGCCCTCGGGACCGAGATCGATGACGTGGTCGGCGGTCTTGACCACGTCGAGGTTGTGCTCGATGACAACGACGGTGTTGCCCGCATCCACGAGACGGTGCAGGACCTCGAGGAGACGCTCGACGTCGGCGAAGTGAAGTCCGGTTGTCGGCTCGTCGAGGATGTAGAGGGTCCGCCCGGTGGCGCGCCGGCTCAGCTCCGTCGCGAGCTTGATGCGCTGCGCCTCGCCGCCGGAGAGGGTCGTCGCCGCCTGGCCGAGATGGATGTAGCCCAGACCGACGTCGTTCAGGGTGCGCAGCTTTGTCTCCGCGATCGGGACGTTCTTGAAGAACTCGAGGGCCTCCTCCACCGTCATCTCGAGGACGTCGGCAATGGACTTCCCCTTGTAGTGGATCTCGAGCGCCTCGCGGTTGTAGCGCTTGCCCCCGCATACCTCACACGGGACGTACACGTCGGGAAGGAACTGCATCTCGATCTTGATGATCCCGTCCCCGGCGCACGCTTCGCACCGCCCACCCTTCACGTTGAACGAGAAGCGGCCCGCGGTGTATCCGCGCAGACGCGCCTCGGGCACAGCGGCGAATAGCTCGCGGATCGGCGTGAACAGGCCCGTGTAGGTCGCGGGGTTCGAACGCGGCGTTCGGCCGATCGGCGATTGGTCGATGTCGATGACCTTGTCGATGAACTCGACGCCCTCGATCCGGTCGTGCGCTCCCGGGCGCTCCTTCGCGCGCGAGATGATCTGCGCGAGCCTGCGATAGAGGATCTCGTTGACGAGCGTGCTCTTCCCGGAGCCCGATACGCCGGTGACCGCCACAAACTGTCCGAGCGGGATCCGCACGTCGATGTCCTTCAGGTTGTGCTCGCGCGCGCCGCGGACGACGATCGCTTCCGCCTTGGGCTTCCGCCTGCGCGTGGGCACCGGGATGCGCCGGCGCCCCGAGAGATACGCGCCGGTGATCGAGCGCGGCTCCTTCAAGATGTCGTCGATCGTGCCCTCGGCCACGACCTCGCCTCCGTGCTCGCCCGCGCCGGGACCGATGTCCACGACCCAGTCCGCGGTGCGGATCGTCTCCTCGTCGTGCTCGACCACCAGGATCGTGTTGCCGATGTCGCGCATGCCGAGGAGCGTGCGAATGAGTCGGGCGTTGTCGCGCTGATGAAGGCCGATCGACGGTTCGTCGAGGATGTAGAGCACCCCCATCAGGCCCGAGCCGATCTGCGTGGCCAGACGGATGCGCTGCGCCTCCCCACCTGAGAGAGTCGTGGCCGAGCGGTCGACCGTGAGGTAGTCGAGCCCGACGTCCATGAGGAAACCCAGGCGGGTGCGGATCTCCTTCAGGACCTGCTTCGCGATCTTGCGCTCGCGGATCCCGAGACCGCCGCGGTCCTTTTCGAGGGACGTCGTCCAGTCGAGGCACTCGGCCACGGTGAGCGCGGTGACGTCGGCGATGTTGCGGCCTCCGATCGTCACGGCGAGCGCCTCGGGCTTCAACCGTTTGCCCTTGCAGACCGGGCACGGTCGCTCGCTCATGTACCGCTCGATGTCAGCGCGAATGAAGTCGGAGGTCGTTTCACGGTACTGGCGGTCGAGCCACGGCAGGACGCCTTCCCACTCGTATTCATATGACCGCCGTTGCCCGTTGCGATTCTCGTAGGTGAGCTTGAGCGCGTCCTCGGTGCCGTTCAGGACGGCGTCGATCGCCTTTTTCGGCAGCGACTTGATCGGCGTGTCGAGAGAGAACTTGAACTTCCGTGCGAGGCCTTCGAGGATCGCCATGCGGTATTGCGCGGTGCCGCTCGACTTCTGCCACGGCAGAACCGCGCCGTCCTTCAGCGAGAGGTCCGGGTTACCCAGCACGAGCTCGGGATCCGGCTCGAGCTTGGTACCGAGGCCGGTGCACGCCGGGCACGCGCCGTGGGGCGAGTTGAACGAGAACGTGCGCGGCTCGATCTCGCCGATCGAGAAGTCCCCTTCCGGGCACGCCAGGCGCTCCGAGAAGAGCCGCTCCGGACCCTTTCCGTCGGCGTCCGCTACCAGCGCGAGACCCTCGCCAAGGCGCAAGGCGGTCTCGACGGAGTCGGTAAGGCGTGACCGTTCGGCTTCGGCTTCGGCGCCGCGTCGCACGACGAGCCGGTCGACGACGACCTCGACCGAGTGCTTCTTCATCTTGTCGAGGGTGATGTCCTCCGAGAGATCCCTCACGAAGCCGTCGACGCGCACACGCGCGAAGCCGCCGCGTCTGGCGGTCGCGAAGAGCTGCTGGTGCTCGCCCTTGCGGTCGCGGACGAGCGGCCCGAGCACGAGGATGCGCGAGCCTTCGGGCATCGCGCTGATCTGATCGACGATCTCCTGCACCGTTTGCGCGACGATCGGGATCCCGTGATTCGGACAGTGCGGTACGCCGACGCGCGCGAAGAGAAGACGGAGATGGTCGTAGATCTCGGTGACGGTCCCGACAGTCGACCGCGGGTTGCGCGTTGACCCCTTCTGGTCGATCGACACAGCGGGCGAAAGGCCCTCGATGAAATCGACGTCCGGCTTTTCCATCTGACCGAGGAACTGGCGTGCGTAGGCCGAGAGCGACTCGACGTACCGGCGCTGCCCCTCCGCATAGATGGTGTCGAACGCGAGCGATGACTTCCCCGATCCGGACAGACCGGTGATGACGACCATCTTGTCGCGCGGGATGCGGACGTCGATGTTCTTTAGGTTGTGCTCGCGCGCCCCTTTGACGTGGATGTGGTCGAGTGGCATCAGGCGACCGTGGGCGATGTCGGCGGCGCGGTCCGCAGAGCTCGCTGCACGAGCCAGAGATAGGCGAGCCAGAGCGGGAGCGCGGCGAGACCACCCGACAGCGCCTCGCCCGCGCCGGGACGGAACGTGAACTGATCGGGCGGAACGATCGCAAACGACAGGGCCTGGTAGATCCCCATCGGGAGAAACGCGATCGTCGCGATGCCGAAGATCGCCGTGCCGAGGATGAGATACGCGCGGTGCAGCCCGCTGACACGGTCGGCGATGCCGGCAAGCGCTCGACGCGCCCACCAGTGTGCCGCCCAGAAGACCCCGCCGAATATGACGAACGTGACGCCGCGCACGAGATCCTCGGTCTGCTGCCGGATGCGCGGGTCCGGGATCAATGGTTGCGGGAAGGGCGGGCACGGCGTGTTCGGCACGCAAGCGGGAGCAACCTCCGGACGCGGGATCTGACCGCCATACACGACGTCGAGCCCGAAGGCCGCCGCGAGGACAAAAGAGACGATCCCGGCGATGCCGATCGCAAATGCGATCACGCCCGCGAGAGAGGCGAGATAGAGGTAGAGCCGAAGTAGGCCGCCGAGCGAGACGTCCATCCCATCGCGTCCGCGCTGGAGGAACAGCACGACAAGGAGGCCGATCGCGCCGAGGACGCCGAGGGCCGTCAGCACGCCGACGAGCATGCCCTAAGGGCCGCGCCGGCGACGGCGCGCACCGGCCCGGACCACGTTCGCGGTTGTGCCGACCGGCTCCGCCGCGGCCTCGAGACTCTCCGGCCCCTGCTCGAGCACCATGAGCCCTCGGAGCTCGACGACCTCGTCGCGAAGCAAGGCCGCCTTCTCGAATTCCAGATCCTTCGCCGCACGCTTCATCTGCCCCTCGAGGTCCTTGATAAGACGGAGAAGCTCGTCCTTCGGCAGCGAACCGGCGGCGAGTGGACGCTTGGCCTTTTCGTTGACGCCCTCGACGTCCGCGACGTCGCGCAGGCGGAGTCCGATGTCGCGAATGGCTTTGACGATGGTCTGCGGATCGATCCCGTGCGCCGTGTTGTACGCGACCTGGATCTCGCGGCGTCGATCCGTCTCATCGATCGCCGCCCTCATCGACGCGGTCACGCGATCCGCGTACATGATGACGCGCCCTTCGACGTGACGGGCCGCCCGTCCGATCACCTGGATCAGCGAACCCTCGGAGCGCAGATAGCCTTCTTTATCGGCGTCGAGGATCGCCACGAGCGTCACCTCCGGGAGATCGATGCCCTCGCGGAGCAGGTTCACTCCGACCACCACGTCGTACACGCCGAGGCGCAGATCGCGGAGGATCTCGACGCGCTGCAACGTCTCGATCTCCGAGTGGAGGTACTGGACCTTGATGCCCATCTCGCGAAGGTAATCCGCGAGATCCTCGGCCATCTTCTTCGTGAGGGTCGTGACGATCGCGCGCTGGCCGCGCTCGACGCGGAGGTTGAGCTCGGCGAGGAGGTCGTCAATCTGTCCTTCGGTCTTGCGCACCTCGATCTGGGGATCGATGAGCCCGGTCGGCCGGATGATCTGCTCGACGACGTGAGACGAGTGCTCGAGCTCGTACGGTCCCGGCGTGGCCGAGACGTAGATGGCCTGATCCAGGCGCTGCTCGAACTCGGCGAACGTCAGTGGGCGGTTGTCGAGCGCGCTCGGCAGCCGGAAGCCGTAGTCGACCAGAATTTCTTTGCGCGAGCGGTCCCCGAAGTACATACCGCGGACCTGCGGGATCGAGATGTGAGACTCGTCGACGAACGCGAGGAAGTCCGGCGGGAAGTAGTCGAGGAGCGTCCAGGGCCGGCTGCCGGCGGGGCGCCGCGCGAGGTGCCGCGAATAGTTCTCGACGCCGGCACAGGTGCCGGTCTCGCGAAGCATCTCGAGGTCGAAGTTTGTGCGTTGCCTTAGGCGCTGCGCCTCGAGTAGCCGACCCGCGTCCTCGAGCTCCTTCACGCGGTCGACAAGCTCGACCTCGATGTCCTTGATCGCCTCCAGCAGCTTCTCTCTCGGTGTGACGAAGTGCCGCGCGGGATAGATGTCCATCTTGTCGCGCTCGGCGAGAACCTCGCCGGTGAGGGGGTCGAGTTCGGTGATCCGCTCGACATCGTCGCCGAAGAACTCGATGCGCACCGCGAGCGCCTCGTACGCGGGCTGGATCTCGAGCGTGTCTCCGCGGACGCGGAACTTGCCGCGCATGAGATCGGTGTTGGTGCGCTCGTACTGGATGTCGACAAGATGGCGGAGGACGGTGTCGCGCCGGACGCGCTCGCCCTTGTTCAGGCGGACCGTGACCGCGCCGTAGTCGACGGGCGCACCCAGACCGTAGATGCAGGAGACCGACGCGACGATGATCACGTCGCGCCGCTCGAAGAGCGACCGCGTCGCCGAGTGCCGCATGCGGTCGATCTCCTCGTTGCGCGAGCTGTCCTTCTCGATATAGGTGTCGCTCCGAGCGATGTACGCCTCGGGCTGGTAGTAGTCGTAGTAGGAGACGAAGTACTGAACGGCGTTCTCGGGGAAGAACTCCTTGAACTCGCCGTAGAGCTGGGCCGCCAGGGTCTTGTTGTGCGCGAGGACCAGGGTGGGCCGGCCGGCGTCGGCGATGACCTTTGCCATCGTTACGGTCTTCCCCGATCCGGTGACGCCACGCAATGTCACA
>Ga0209808_1000954_pt1 | contig 14609 bp, 14 predicted proteins | sample GraSoiAngelo_157_FD_186171 | JGI IMG/M metagenome (GOLD analysis project Ga0209808, IMG submission 186171) | Grasslands soil microbial communities from the Angelo Coastal Reserve, California, USA - 14_1009_16_20cm (SPAdes) (version 2) | ecosystem: Environmental > Terrestrial > Soil > Grasslands ... | reverse complement strand
GGGCCCGCTGACCACTCCCGTCGGAGGGGGAATCCGATCCCTCAACGTCACCCTGCGCCAGCTGCTCGACCTGTACGCCTGCATCCGGCCGGTGCGCTACTTCGAGGGCGTGCCCAGCCCGATGCGCGAGCCGCAGAAGCTCGACGTGGTCATTTTCCGCGAGAACATCGAGGATGTGTACTCCGGGATCGAGTACCGGGCCGGCAGCCCAGAGGCCGATGCCATCATCGGATTTCTCGGCGAGCGGTTCGCGGCCAAGATCCGCCCCGGGAGCGCGATCGGCATCAAGCCGATGTCCAAGTTCGGCTCCCAGCGCCTGGTCGCGAAGGCGATCGAGTACGCGCTGCGTGCCGGTCGCCGCTCGGTCACGCTCGTTCACAAGGGCAACATCATGAAGTTCACCGAGGGCGGGTTCCGGGAGTGGGGGTACGAGGTCGCGAAGAGCCGGTTCGGGGATAAGACCATCACGGAAGACGACGCGGGAAAGGGGAAAGGGGAAACGGGAAAGGTGATCATGAAGGACCGCATCACCGATGCGATGTTCGCGCAGCTCGTGCTGCGTCCCGACGAGTACGCGGTGATCGCCGCGCCCAACTTGAACGGCGACCTGTTGTCGGACGCCGCGGCGGCCCAGGTGGGCGGGCTCGGACTCGCGCCCGGCGGCAATGTGGGCGACGGCTTCGCCGTGTTCGAGGCGACGCACGGCACCGCGCCCAAGTACGCGGGGCAGGACAAAGTGAATCCGGGAAGCGTGATCCTGTCGGGGGCCATGATGTTCGAGGAGCTCGGGTGGGATGATGTGGCGACGGCGATCGCGCGCGGGCTCGGTGGGGCGATCCAGTCGCGGCGCGTTACATACGATCTCGCGCGGCTGATGCCCGGTGCGACCGAGGTCTCGACCTCGGCTTTTGCCGAGTGCATACTCGAGCATGTCTAAGATGACCAGCGGCGTCGCGAGCGCGCCGCTTGCCCAGGTCGATGCGCCGCTCCTCGCCGTCGCCCTCGGGCAGGGGAGCGTGCTTCCCACGTCCCTCGCCGATTTGGACCGCGCGGCAGGCGGTGTCGTGGCGCGCGTCATTACGAGCGGCGACTTCAAGGGAAAGCGCGACGAGACGACGTTGCTCTACCCGACGGGCGCCAAGGCGGACCGCGTCCTGCTCGTCGGCCTGGGGAAGCCGGGCGAGGTCACCCGCAACGCCATCCGGCGCGCGGCCGCCGTGGCGGCCAAGCGGGCTCGGGCGCTCGGCGCCAAACAGCTCGCCTTCGCCGTCGCCCCCGAGGCGCGCAACGGCGTGTCGGCCCGCGATCTGGGCCAGGCGGCGGTCGAGGGCGCCGCGCAAGGCGCCTGGGCGTTCACCGAGCTCAAAGCCACCCCCGACGAGCCGAAGCCCGACGTCGAGGGCGTCACGCTCGTGTGCGATCCAAAGGAGATGAAAGAGGTCGCGGCCGGACAGCGCGTGGGCGACGCCGTCGCGGCGGGGCACCGGCTCACCCGGCAGCTGCAGATGCTGCCCGGCAACGTCTGCACCCCCAGCTACCTGGCGGAGCGGGCGAAGCAACTGGCAGATCAGCACGGCTTCACGCTCACCGTGTTCGACCGGGCCAAGCTGCAGCAGGAAGGGATGGGGGCGCTGCTCGCCGTCGCCCAGGGCAGCGACCAGGAGCCGCGGTTCATCGTGCTGGAGTATCGCGGCGCCGGTGACGGGCCTCCGGTGGCGCTCGTCGGCAAGGGCGTCACGTTCGATTCCGGCGGCATTTCCATTAAGCCCGCGCAGAACATGGAGGACATGAAGTTCGACATGTCCGGCGCGGCAGCGGTGCTCGGCACGTTCGAGACGCTCGGGCTACTCAAGCCGAAGGTCAATGTCGTCGGGCTCATTCCCGCCACCGAAAACCTCCCCTCCGGCCACGCCGTGAAACCGGGCGATGTCGTGAAGAGCCATTTCGGCAAGACCATCGAGATCATCAACACCGACGCCGAGGGACGCCTGATTCTGTGCGACGCGCTCTCGTACGTCCGGCGCTTCAAGCCGGCGGCGGTCATCGATATCGCGACGCTCACCGGCGCCGTGGTGGTCGCGCTCGGCCAGGTAGCGATCGGCGCGATGGGAAACGATGAGGCCCTGCTGGCGGAAGTGCGTGAGGCGGGAGAGCGCGCCGGCGAGCGCTGTTGGCCGTTGCCGCTGTGGGATGAGTACCGCGACCTCCTCAAATCCGACATCGCCGACGTGAAGAACTCGGGCGGGCGGGGTGCGGGGTCGATCGCCGGCGGGTGGTTCCTGCGAGAATTCGTTGAGGGCTATCCGTGGGTGCACCTGGACATCGCGGGCACCGCGTACACCGACGGCGAGGGGCCGCATCAGGCCAAGGGTCCGACGGCGGTCGGCGTCCGGCTCTTCACCGAGTTCATTCTCAAGCGCGCGGGGGCGTGACCCGCGGCCTCGTGCCGTTCCAACTCGCCTCGGCCAGGGCACGACGAGTCGCGTGAGAGTTGGAACGGCACTCGCGAGCGCCGCCGCGTTGCTGCTCGTCGCGGCCGGAGCAGCCGCTCAGGTCGACAGCATGGCGCGCCGCGACACCGTCCCGCGCGACTCCACGACCCGCCGGGACACGACGGCCCGCGATACGACCGCCCGCGACACCCTGCCGCGCTACCTCCCCGTATTCCCCGAAGCGATCCTCACCGGGCCGCTGCCGCGCGGCACGCGCTATACGTTCAACGCCGACTCGCTCGTGCTCTCGAACGTCCAGACGCTGTCAGATCTGCTCGCCCATATCCCGGGCGTGTACGTCGCGCGCGGCGGCATCTACGGCGCCGGGGAGATCGTGTTCTACGGGGGGCGCGGCGCGGCCGGGCTCGAGATCTACTGGGACGGCATCCCGTACCTGCCGCTCGGGCGCGACTCGGTGTACCTCGACCCCGCCCGCATCTCGCTCGCGCCGCTCGAGCGCATCGACGTGATCGTGCTGCCGGCCTCGGTCCGCGTTTACCTCGTCACGCTGCGCCAACGCTCCACCGAAACCGCGTCGCAGGTCGGGGTCGCCACGGGAGAGGTGAAGACGGCGAACTACCGCGGCGCGTTTCTCCGCCGTTGGCGCTCGGGACTGGGCCTCTCGCTCGTCGCCGATTACAACAACACCGACGGGATCGAGGGCAGCTCGAGCACGGCCTTCAACGCCGTGGACCTGTGGCTCAAGGCCGAGTACGCACCGAGCCGCCGATTCGGCGTCTCGTATCAGACCTTGAGCTCGCGCTGGCATCGCAGCCCGGGGCCCCGCACCGCGGATTGGAACCCCCAACGGCGCGACGGGATGTTACAGCTGTTCGCCGCCGCCCGTGACGACGGGGTCGGGCTTTCGGCCCGGGCGACGTTCGCCACAACGAGTGTGAGTCGCGATACCGCGGTGCCGGATCGCAGCCTGTCGCAGGCCGCGCTCGAGGTGACGAACGACTGGTCCCGCGCGCACCTCGGCGTGGCAATCCGCAGACTCGACCACGCCCGGCCGCGGCAGTTCGAAGGCACCGGCGCGTGGAGCCCGTTTCCCGGTCTTACGCTCGCGGGCGACGCCCGCCACGCCGAATACAGCCGCGGGCGCTCCGGCAAGCGCGCCCATCTGGCCGCGGGTCTGATTCTGCCGGCAGGGCTCTCGCTCCACGGCGACCTCGCCTGGGCGCACGACCTGCGGGCGCCGCTCGATTCGACCGATGGGGGACAGCGCACCGTAGACGCATCCGGCGCGCTGCGTTGGGATCGCGACTGGATCAGCCTCGAGCTGGGCGGCGCAACCCGCGATCCGTTCGCGCCGATCGGCTTCCCGGTGGCGATCACGGCGATCGACAGCTCCGGTCCCCTGCGCCTCAGCCCGACGCAGCGCACCCGCTATTTCACCGCTCACGGCGGGCTCCGGCTGCTGCCGGGACTCCAGCTTTCCGGGTGGTACTTCGATCCGCTGGTCCGCAGCGGAAACGATTTCGAGCCGCCCTATCACACGCGCATCTCACTCACGTTCTATTCGAAGTTCTGGCGGGTGTATCGGAGCGGAATCTTCGGGTTGCGGGGCGAGCTGGCGATGGAATCGTGGAGCCGTGGGACCGCGGGCCTCGATACCGCGGGCGCGCTGCGTATCCTCCCTGGCGTGACCATCGGCGATGTGAACGTGGAGGTGCGGATCGCGGGCGTGACCATCTTCTGGATCCAGCGCAACGTCACGCTACAGCGCGCCAGCTACGTCCCCGGGTTCGACTACCCGCGTCGCTTTCAGTTCTACGGCGTGCGCTGGTTGTTCACCAACTGAAGTTGACCTAAGTGCTTTGTGTAACTACGTTTAAAGTCTGTGCCGCGAAGCATGACGGGTTTCGGTTCGGCCGAAGGGAAGGTCCTCGGCGGGCGGCTCTCCATCGAGATCCGCAGCGTGAACCACCGCTACTTCAATCCTCAGCTCAAGCTGCCATTCGAGCTCGGCGCGGTCGAGGGACCGCTGCGCGAGCGGCTGCGCCAGCTGCTCGAGCGAGGCCATGTGACGGTCTCGGCGCGCTGGGTCGAGGCGCCACAGCGCGAGGCGGCCGTCGCGGTGGACCTGGCGCGGGCGCGCCAGCTCGTGGCGGCAGCGAAGGAGCTGAAGAAGCGCCTCAAGCTCAAGGGCGAGGTGGATCTCGCCTTCGTGGCCCGGCAGCCTGACGTGCTGAACGCGCATCAGGACGGCAGCGCCCCGGCGCAGTGGAGCGAGGTCGAGCCGATCGCCGAGCGGGCCGTCCAGGAGCTGCTCGGCATGCGGGCCCGCGAGGGGACGGCGCTCGCCGCGGAGCTCGGGGGACGACTCGGAGCCCTCGAGCAGGCGGCCGGGACGATCGAGCGGCGGGCGCCCGAGCGCCTCACGGCGGAGCTCGCGCGGTTGAAAAAGGCGGTGGCCGAGCTTGCGGCGGGTGTGCAGATCGATGAGCAACGTCTCGCCGTCGAGGTTGCGCTGATGGCGGACCGCGTGGACATCACCGAGGAGCTCGTGCGGTTACGGACTCACCTGGCGGCGTGTCGCACGGCGCTCGCCACCGACGGGGCGGTCGGGAAACAGCTCGGGTTCCTCGCGCAGGAGCTGCTGCGCGAGGTGAATACCATCGGGTCGAAGGCCAACGACGCCGGGATCGCGCAGACCGTGATCGCCATGAAAGGCGAGCTCGAGAAGTTGCGCGAGCAGCTCGACAACCTGGAGTGACGCCCTCCCCGCGCGTCGTCGTCCTGGCCGCCCCGTCCGGGGGCGGCAAGACGACCATCGCGCGCGAGCTGCGGACTCGGGCTCCCGACAGCTTCGGGTACTCGGTGTCCGCCACCACACGCAAGGCGAGGCCGGGCGAGCGGGACGGTGAGGCGTATCATTTCCTCACGCGGGACGAGTTCGAGCGGCGGCGTGAGGCGGGGGAGTTCCTCGAGTCGGCCGAGTATGCGGGGGAGCTGTACGGCACGCTGCGCAGCGAGGTCGAGCGGGTGCTGCGCGGCGGGAAGCATGTGGTGCTCGATGTCGAAGTGACGGGAGCCCGACAGGTTCGGAAGACGTACCCGCGTCCGGCATCGGTCGTGCTGTTCGTGATCCCGCCCTCGCCGCGGGTGTTGATCGAGCGGCTGCGCAAGCGGCGCACCGAGTCGGAAGCGGAGCTGTCGCAGCGGATCGACATCGCCACGCGCGAGGTCGAGACGGCGCGACGCGAGATCGGGGACGTGTACGACCGCGTGCTCGTGAACGACGACCTCGAGACGGCGGTGCGGGAGGTCATCGACCTGGTACAGAGAGGGGAGCGCGGAGTCGCGCAGCGCGCGCCCGGCGACATGGCTAGCTTGCTGTCGGACTTCGTGCGACAGCTGACGCGCGAGGCAGCCCAACTGAAGCAGTCTACCGGAAGGAGCAGGTGATGCGGATTGTGACCCCGAGCGAAGTCGCCACGCAGACCCAGAACAAGTACCTGGGCGTGCTGGTGGCCGCCAAGTTCGCCCGTTTCGTGAACGAGTTCCCGCGCGATCGCTCGGTGGACTTCGAGGAGAAGCTCACCACGCGGGCGCTGGACGAGCTGGTGCGCGGCCGGCTGACGTACAAGCTGGTGCGGCGGCGGCGCCAGGAAGGCTGATGGCGTTCGCCGGCCGGCACGTCGTCCTCGGCGTGTCGGGCGGGATCGCGTGCTACAAGAGCTGCACGCTCGCCCGGCGGCTCACCGAGGCCGGGGCGAGGGTGGACACGGTGCTCACCGCGTCCGCCGCCGAGTTCGTCCGGCCGCTCACGTTCGAGGCGCTTACCGGGCGCCCGGTCCTCACCTCCTTGTGGGAGCGGGACCGGGCGCTCGCGCACATCGGGCTCGCGCGAGAGCCGGACCTCGTGATCGTGGCGCCGGCCACCGCGAACGTGTTGGCTCGCGCCGCGATGGGGCTCGCCGACGATGTGCTCACCGCCTTGCTGCTCGCCCGAACCGGGCCGGTGCTCGCGGCGCCCGCGATGAACGACGCGATGTACGCCCATCCCGCGACGCGGGCCAACCTGAAGATGCTCGCCGCGCGCGGCTGGCAGTTCGTGGGCCCCGAGACAGGCCCGCTCGCCGAGGGACCGAGCGACCGTCCCGGCCGCATGAGCGAGCCCGAGGCGATCCTCGCGGCGGCGGAGCGGCTCCTGTTGCAGCGCGCGCCGTGGCAGGGGAAGAGCGTCGTCGTCACGGCGGGCCCCACCCGGGAGCACCTCGACCCGGTGCGCGTCGTCACCAACCCGTCGAGCGGCCGCATGGGCTACGCACTCGCGGAGGCCGCCTATGCCCGGGGCGCGGACGTCGTCCTGGTCTCGGGACCGAGCGACCTGCCGCTGCCGTTCGGCGTAACCGCCCATCGCGTCGAAACCACCGCCGAGATGCAGCGCGCGACGCAAGCGTTGGTGACGCGGGCGGACCTCCTCGTCATGGCCGCTGCACCGGCTGACTACCGTCCCGCCGAGCCGTCCGCCGCCAAGCGCCCGCGCGCGAACGGCGGTCTGACCCTCGAGCTGGAAGCCACCCCCGACATCCTCGGCTCGCTCAAACGCCCGAAGAAATGCGTTGTGGTCGGGTTCGCGCTCGAGGCGGGAGGAAACGGCTTGGCTCGGGCGCAGGCCAAGTTGCGGGAGAAGGATTTAGATGCGATCATCCTGAACGACGCGCACGAGCCCGGCGCGGGATTCGAAGTGACCACGAATCGCGTCACCATCATCAGGAGGAGCGGTGACCCGATCGAGCTGCCGCTCCTTTCGAAGCGGGACGTGGCCGACAAGATCCTCGACGCGGTGGAGCAATCGCTGACGTGACCGACGGGCGGGCACTGGCGCGCGAATTCCTGGAACAGCAGCGGCTGCTCGGCGGCGATCCCGTGATTCTGTCGGGACTGCCGGGTGCTCCGCAGCCACCCGCAGCTACGCATCCCGCATCTCGCATCCCGTCTCCCGATCTTCCCCCTCCCGGGCTCTCCTACGATCCCCCCGGTGGCGATCTGTTCTCCAACGACCCGGTGCCGCAAGCGGGATCGCTCGAGGCGATCGCGCAGCTGGTGGCGAGCTGCACCAAATGCCGGCTGTGCGAGGGCCGCCGGCACACCGTCCCCGGGGAAGGGGCAGCCGATGCCCGGCTGGTCGTGGTGGGCGAAGGGCCGGGACGGGTGGAAGACGAAACCGGACGGCCGTTCGTGGGACCGGCCGGCGAGCTGCTCACCAAGATCCTCGGCGCGATCGAGCTGCCGCGCGAGCGGGTCTTCATCTGCAATGTGGTCAAGTGCCGGCCGCCCGAGAACCGCCTGCCGCAATTCGATGAGATCGCAGCGTGCGTGCCATACCTGTTCCGCCAGATCGACATCGTGACGCCGAAGGTGATCCTCGCGATGGGCGGGACGGCTGCGCAGACGCTGCTCAATACCAAGCAGTCCCTGGGGGCGCTGCGGAACCTGGTGCACCGATTCCGCGGTATTCCCTTGATCGTGACCTATCATCCGGCTGCCCTGCTTCGCAACCCGAACTGGAAGAAACCGACCTGGGATGACGTCCGCATCGCCCGCCGTCTCATCGGCTGAGCGCACCTCCGAGTTCACGGGCCGTCAGACTCCGTGGAGCAACGAAGCGGAGCAGGCGGTGCTCGGCGCCATGCTGCTCGACCAGGACGCGGCCTTGAAGGCCGCCGAGCTGCTCGACGACACGATGTTCTACCGGGAGGGACACCGGCTGCTGTTCCGCTCGATGATCGCGCTCACCGAGCGGGGCGACGTGATCGATCCCGTCACCCTGCGCGACGAGCTGCTGCGGCGGGGAGACTTGGATCGCGCCGGGGGCATGGAGTACCTCGGGAGCCTCATCGACGTGGTCCCGACGGCCGCGAACGTCGAGTATCACGCCAAGATCGTGCGTGACAAGGCGGTGCTGCGGCGCCTGATCGAGGCGGCCACCGCGATCATCCAGGACGCCTACGAGGGCCGCACCACCTCGATCGAAGTGCTCGACAACGCCGAGCACCGCGTGTTCCAGGTCGCCCAGTTCCGACGCGCCGAGGAGTTCGTCCGGCTGAAGGAGCTGATCTGGCCGACGATGGAGCGCATCGAGCAGCTGCACACGAATCAAGGCGCGCTCACCGGCGTGGCGACCGGCTTCACCGACCTGGACCGGCTCACTGCCGGGTTTCAGCGCGGCGACCTCGTCATCGTCGCCGCCCGACCGTCGATGGGGAAGACGGCGCTCGCGCTCAACGTGGTGCAGCACGCCGCGATCGAGCACAACGTGGGGATCGCGGTCTTTTCCCTCGAAATGTCGAAAGAGCAGCTGGTGCAGCGGCTGCTCTGCTCCGAGGGCCTGGTGGATGCGCAGCGGTTGCGCCGCGGCCAGCTGCGCGACGACGATTACCCCAAGCTCGCCCGCGCGGCCGGCCTGTTGGGCACGGCGCCGATCTGGATCGACGACTCGGCGATGCTCTCGCCCCTCGCCATGCGCTCCAAGGCGCGCCGCCTCAAGGCGGAGCACGACGTCGGGCTGGTGGTGGTCGATTACCTGCAGATGATGCAGGGCCCCACCGACTCCGAGAGCCGGCAGCAGGAGATCTCGTTCATCTCCCGCTCGCTCAAGGCCCTGGCCAAGGAGCTGGACGTGCCGGTGGTGGCGTTGTCCCAGCTCTCGCGCGCCCCCGAGCAGCGGGGCGGCGAGCACCGGCGCCCCCAGCTGTCGGACCTGCGCGAGTCCGGGGCGATCGAGCAGGACGCCGACGTCGTGTGTTTCATCTATCGTCAGGAGTTCTACGACGGCCCCACGGACCCCAAGACGAACGAAAGCATCGAGGGAATCGCGGAGCTGATCGTGGGCAAGCAGCGCAACGGCCCCACCGGAACCGTCAAGCTGTTCTTCAAGAAGGAATACACGCGCTTCGACAACTACACGACGCGCGAGTCACCCCCTGAGGCCGCCCGTGGCTAAGGGAGGCTCGGTGTTCCGCTGCACGGACTGCGGCGCGGAGCAACCCAAGTGGGGCGGACGCTGCGAGGCGTGCGGGGCGTGGAATACGCTGGTCGAAGAGCCGGTCGGACGGACTGGCAGACGGGCGGACAGGAAGCACGTTGTTCCGTCCGGCAGTCCCCCCGTCCGCCTGTCCGCCCTCGGGGAAGGGGCCGGGGTGCGGCGGTGGCAAACGGGCCTGCGCGAGTTCGACTTCGTCTTGGGCGGGGGCATCGTGCCGGGATCCGTCGTGCTGGTGGGCGGCGAGCCCGGCATCGGGAAGTCCACCCTGCTGCTGCAGTGCGCGGCGCGGCTCGAGCAGGCGGGGGTTCCCACACTGTACGTGTCCGGGGAGGAGTCACCCGATCAGATCCGGTTGCGGGCGGCGCGGCTGACGGTCGACGCCGGCGCGGTGCACGTGCTGGGCGAGACGCGCCTCGAGGCGATCACGCATCATGCGCACGCGCTCGGCGCCCGCGTCGTGCTGGTCGACTCGATCCAGACCACGTACACCGACGAGCTCGAAGGCGCACCGGGCAACGTGGGTCAGGTGCGGGAGTGCGCGGCCCGGCTGATGCGCTTCGCGAAGGAGGCGGGGCCCGCGGTGCTGCTCGTCGGGCACGTAACCAAGGGCGGCGGCATCGCGGGCCCCAAGACGCTCGAGCACATCGTGGACACGGTCCTCTACTTCGAGGGCGAGAGCACGCTGGATCACCGCATCCTGCGCGCCGTGAAGAACCGCTTCGGCTCCGTGGACGAGATCGGCGTGTTCGAGATGACCGGTGCGGGACTCGAGCCCGTGGCGGACCCAGCCGCGGCGTTTCTGGCGGGACGCACGACCGGTGTTTCCGGCTCCGCGGTCACCGCGCTGATGGAAGGGACGCGTCCGCTGCTGGTCGAGATCCAGGCGCTGGCGGCGAAGAGCGGCTTCGGCACCCCACAGCGGGTGGCCACGGGACTCGACCACCGCCGCCTGGCGGTCCTGCTCGCGGTCCTCGAGCGCCGCGGTGGCCTGCCGTTCGGTGAGCGGGACGTGTTCGTGAACGTGACGGGCGGGGTGCGGCTGATCGAGCCCTCGACCGACCTCGCCGTCGTGGCGGCGCTGGTCTCGAGCGTGCACGACCGACCGCTCCCAGCGGACGCCGTGTTCCTGGGCGAGGTCGGCCTGGGCGGCGAGATCCGCCCCGTGGCGGCAGTCGAGCGACGCCTCGGCGAAGCGGTGCGCCAGGGGTTCCGCCGCGTGTTTCTGTCCGCCCGCTCTCGGGTGAGCCTGCCCGGCCTCGATCTGGTGGGCATGGACGGCATCGGTGACCTCGCCCGGCGACTCGCGGCCTGACGCGGGCGTCGTGGTCGTGGCGGCCGGCGCCGGCGTGCGCGCCGGTCCCGGCGAACCAAAACAGTTCCGGCCCATCCTCGGCGTCCCGATGCTGCTGCGTGCGTTGCGGCCGTTCACGTCCCACCCGGACGTGGGGCAGGTGATCGTGGTCGTGCCCGCCGGATTCGAAGCCCGACCTCCCGAGTGGCTTGGCAAGCTGGTGGGCGACCGGTTGGCGCTCGTCGCCGGCGGCGCCACACGGGCCCAATCGGTACGGGCCGGCCTCGGGGCACTCCCGCCGCAGGCCACGGTGGTGCTGGTCCACGACGCGGCTCGCCCGTTCGTGACGCGAGAGACAATCGATGGGGTGATCGCCAAGGCACGTCTGGGCGTAGGGGCCGTGGCCGCGATACCGGTTTCCGATACCGTCAAAGACGTCGAGCAAGAGCGTATCACGAAAACCGTACCACGAAACCGTCTCTGGCGGGCGCAGACTCCGCAGGGGTTCCCCCGAGCGATGATCGAGCGAGCGTACGCGGGGCTCGCGAACGGCGATGCGGCATCCACCGACGACGCGGAGCTGTGTGAGCGCGCGGGCTTCCCGGTGGAGGTCGTCCCCGATTCGGCGTACAATCTTAAGGTCACGACCGCCGACGATTTCCGGGTCGCCGAGGCGTTGGCCCGTGAGCTGCGGTGAGCGGCGTTCCCTTCCGGACGGACGAGGAAGTGACGGCCGCCCTTCCTCGGGTGGTGGCGCATCTCCATCAGGGCGGGCTGATCGCCTATCCGACGGAAACGGTGTATGGCCTGGGTTCGCGGGCGCGGGGCCCGGACGTCCTGGCGGTGGCACGCCTGAAGGGCCGGCGACCCGACAAGCCGTTCCTCTTGCTGGTCGCCGACCGCGACATGGCGGAGGCGCAGGGCCTCGCGTTCAGCGAGTCCGCGACCGCGCTGGCGCGGGCCTTCTGGCCCGGGCCGCTCACGCTGGTACTCCCGGGAGGGAGCGGCCGGCTGCCGGACGTGTTGCGGGGCCCGGAAGGCGGGATCGCCGTGCGCTGGACGTCGCATCGCGGGATGGCCAGTCTGGTGCGGGCGCTGGGGGAGCCGGTGACGTCCACTTCGGCTAACTTGCCCGGGAGTCCGCCGGCACCGGGCGCGGAAGCCATCGCACAGGATTTCGCGCCGGCGGTGGAGGCGGGGACCTTGCTCGTGCTGGATGGGGGTGTTTTGGGAAACTCTCCGCCGTCGACCATCGTTGATTGCACGCAGCGGACGCCCCGCTTGATCCGCGAAGGCGCCCTGAAGCTCGGCGAGCTGCGCCGGGCCGCGGGTCGGCTTGCTCCATGACCGAGGAACCGAACACGAAACGAATTCTGCTGGTCTGCACCGGCAACATCTGCCGCAGCCCGCTCGCGGCGGCCTTGCTGGAGCGGGCCCTGGTGGAGCGCGGGATCGAAGGGCTCGCGGTAGCCTCGGCCGGCACCGGGGCCTGGGACGGCGCCCCGGTTTCCGAGGGCGCCTATCTCGTGGGACTCGAGCGGGGGCTCGATCTCTCGGGCCACCGGGCGCGCCTCCTGACGCGCGAGCTGGTGGACGGTGCCGACCTGATCCTCACCATGGCCCGGCACCACCGCGCGCGGGTGGACGAGCTGGGCGGCGAAGGTCACGTATTCGTGCTGGGTGAGTATGCCGGCCGTGAGGGGGACGAGGCCGAGGTGAGCGACCCGTTCGGCGGCGACCTCGACGTGTATCGCGACACCTGCGTCGAGCTCGAGGCGCTCCTGCAGACGGCGGTGGAGCGCATCGTCAAAGAGTTCGCGAGTGGAAGTCAGCGCTAGCACACGCCTGCTGGCGGTGATCGGCGATCCGGTCGCCCATTCGCTTTCCCCCTCGATGCAGAATGCCGCAATCCGCGTCCTCGGTCTGGACGCCGTATACGTCGCGCTGCGCACGTCGGCCCCGGAGCTGACCACCGTGCTCGCCGCCCTCGCCGCCGTCGGTGGGGCGGGGAACGTGACGGTGCCGCATAAGGAGGCGGCGGAACGATGCGTGGCGCGGAAAACCGATGTGTGCGCGCGCGTCGGCGCCTGCAATACGTTCTGGACGGAGCACGGAGCGCTCGTGGGCGACAATACCGACGTCGCGGGAATCCTGGCCGCCCTGCGCCAGCTCGGTGCGGACGGTGCCGGCAGCTGGCTGCTGCTCGGCACGGGCGGCTCCGCGCGCGCGGTGGCGGTGGCGGCGGCGGCGGCGAAGGCCGACCTGCACGTGCTGTCACGCGACGCGGCGCGGGCGCGTGACTTCGCCGCCTGGGCCCGCGGGCAGGGGACCCGCGCGGAGCCGGCGCGGGGCAAGCTCCAGCCCGACATCGCCATCAACGCAACGCCCGCCGGACTCAAGGACGCCGATCCGTTGCCGCTCGACCCGGACAGCGCCGCCCACCTACATGCCGCCCTCGACCTCGTGTACGCTCCCGGCGGCACGCGTTGGGTGCGCACGCTGACCGCAGCGGGCGTGCGGGCGCAGGACGGTCGCGAGGTGCTGCTGCACCAGGGTGCGGCGGCGTTCAGCCGCTTCTTCACGGATGAGGCGGCGCCGCTCGAGGTGATGCGTGCCGCCGTGAGCCGCGCTCTTGGTGCGTGAGGCCGTCGAGCAGCTCCTCCTCCCAGCCGAGTGCCTGTTGTGCCGCGCCCTCCTCTCGTTCCGCGATTCCGCCCGGCTGGTGTGCGACGTGTGCCGTCACCGCTGGCGCCCCGTTCGCGCGCCGTGGTGCCGGCGTTGCGGGCAGCCCGAGCCGCTGTTCGGAGGTTGCCGGCTGTGCGCCGAGTGGCCGGCGGCGTTCGGGCGGGCGCGATCCGCGGTGTGGCTCGACGGGGGGGCGCGCGACGCGGTCCATGCCCTCAAGTACGGCGGGCTGCCGCGCATCGCCACGGACCTCGCCGCGGCGATGGTCGGGCTGGACGTCCCGGGACTGGACTCCGGTCTCCTCATCCCGGTGCCGCTGGGGCGCGCGCGCCTCAGGACCCGCGGCTACAACCAGAGCGAGCGTCTGGCGCGCGCCCTGGGCTGCCGCTGGGGACGGCCGGTGGTGGACCTGCTCGTCCGGACGCGGGACACCGCCGCGCAAACGGCGTTGACACCCGAGGCGCGGCTGGCGAACGTGGCGGGGGCGTTTGCAACGCGGAACGCGGAAGGGGGAACGCGGAACGGACGGACGGGTGAGTGTTCCGCGTTCCGCGTTCCGAGTTCCGCGTTCGAACGGCCACTGATCCTTGTCGACGACGTTTTCACCACCGGCGCCACGCTGGCCGAGGCGGCCCGCGCGCTGGACCAGGCCGGGGCCCGCACGGTTTCGGCCGTGACCTTCGGCCGGGCCGTCGTGCCGGACTTCACTTAGGGGAGAGCCATGGCAGTGCGTGTCGGGATCAACGGGTTCGGTCGCATCGGGCGCAACGTGCTCCGGGCCGCGGTGCTCATGAAGCAGCAGGCGCTCGAGTTCGTGGCGGTGAACGACATCACCGACACCAAGACGCTCGCGCATCTCCTGAAGTACGATTCCATCCACCGCCGGTTCCCGGGCACCGTCGAGGCGCAGGGCGATGCGCTGGTCGTCAACGGCAAGCCCATCAAAGTGTCGGCGATCAAGGAGCCCGAGAAGCTCCCGTGGAAGGCGTTGGGCGTGGACCTCGTGCTCGAGAGTACCGGCCGGTTCACCGACCGGCCCGACGCCGACAAGCACCTTGCGGCCGGCGCGAAGAAGGTCGTCATCTCGGCGCCCGCCAAGGGTGAGGACATCACGATCGTGATGGGGGTGAACCACCAGACATAC
>Ga0209808_1000952_pt1 | contig 14629 bp, 8 predicted proteins | sample GraSoiAngelo_157_FD_186171 | JGI IMG/M metagenome (GOLD analysis project Ga0209808, IMG submission 186171) | Grasslands soil microbial communities from the Angelo Coastal Reserve, California, USA - 14_1009_16_20cm (SPAdes) (version 2) | ecosystem: Environmental > Terrestrial > Soil > Grasslands ... | reverse complement strand
CGCGCGCCTCCTGCGCCACCTGCGCCGGGTTCTCAACGCGCAGCCGGTCCCACTTCTCGAGCGTCCACCCCTCGGGCAGATAACCGTTGACGGGATCGTGCGCCGAGGTCTGGTCCGTCACGGCATCGGGCCGCACGTCGCGGCGCAGGAGCTGCGGCAGCACTTCGCAGGCGTTGCCGAGCAGGCCCACCGACACGGGCTTGCCGGTACGCCGCGCCCGCGCGAGGCTCTCCAGGGCCTCATCCAGGCTCCCGGCCTGGATGTCCAGGTAGCGGGTCTGCAGGCGCTTCGCGATGCGCTCGGGGCGGCACTCCACCGCGAGCATCGAGGCTCCCGCCATGGTGGCGGCGAGCGGCTGCGCGCCGCCCATGCCGCCCAGGCCCGCGGTGAGGATCCACTTGCCGGCGAGGTTGCCGCCGAAATGCTGGCGGCCCATCTCCACGAAGGTCTCGTAGGTGCCCTGCACGATGCCCTGGCTGCCGATGTAGATCCACGAGCCGGCCGTCATCTGGCCGAACATCATGAGTCCCTTGCGGTCGAGCGCGTTGAAGTGCTCCCAGTCGGCCCAGTGCGCCACGAGGTTGGAGTTGGCGAGCAGCACCCGCGGCGCATCCGCGTGCGTGCGGAACACTCCGACCGGCTTGCCCGACTGGATCAGCAGTGTCTCATCGTCCTTCAGGGCGCGCAGCGCGGTGACGATCTGCTCGAAGCAGCGCCAGTTGCGCGCCGCCTTGCCGATACCGCCGTACACCACCAGGTCCTGCGGCCGCTCGGCGACCTCCGGATCGAGGTTGTTCATCAGCATGCGCAGCGCCGCCTCGCTCAACCAGCTGCGGCAGCTCAAGGTCGAGCCGCGCGGGGCGCGCAGCGGCGGGCGGGGGGTGGCCTCGGACATGGTGTTACCTCGGCTGGCCTTGGCGGCCAGACGTAGCGGGAACCAGTGATGATAAAGGTCGGCGACCGGCACCGGCAGGACCACTTGTTCGATACAGCTCCGGGTCGAGGCGCGCAGCTGGACCGTGGCCACCCGAGCGGGCCGCCGGCTCGCTGTTCCCTGGCCTTGATTTCCGGTAGAATGCCGGGTCCCCGTGGGCTGTATGCCGCGCGGGGGACGGGTGGCTGGTGTCGCGCGGGCGGAAGTTCGACGCGTGGCGCCCCCGAAAGAGGTGTGATCGGAAAGCCCCCCGTGGGGCTTTTTGCTTTTTGTGGGCCTTGGGGCCCATTTTTATTTGGCGCGCGGGCCTGCGGGTACCGCAAGAGGCGGTGACGGTGATTTTGCGCGAGCGGTTGAGCGCACTGATCGAGCCCCTGCTGGGGCGGCTGGGGTTCGAGCTGGTGGAGCTCGAGTACGCGTCCGGTCACGCGCGCGCGCTGCTGCGCCTCTACATCGATCGGGAAGCGGGCGTGGGCCTTGAGGACTGTGAGCGGGTGAGCCGCGAGGTCGCCTCGCTCCTCGATGTCGAGGACCCGATCCCGTGCGCCTACACCCTGGAGGTGTCGTCGCCGGGTTTTGACCGGCTGCTGCGCACCCAGGCGCACTTCGGGCGCTTCGTCGGCTCGCGGGTGTTCGTGGAGTTGCGCGAGCCGCGCGCCGGGCGCCGGCGCTACACCGGCAAGCTCCTGACGGTCGATGACACCGGCATCGCGCTCGAGGTCGACCGTGAGCGTGTGGCGGTGGCGTTCGCGGAGATCGGCAAGGCTAGGCTGGCGTCTTAAGAGGTACGCGGGACAGTGAACAAAGAAATTCTCATGGTGGTCGATGCCGTGTCCAACGAGAAGGGCGTCGACAAGGAAGTGATCTTCGAGGCACTCGAAGCCGCGCTCGCGTCCGCGACCCGCAAGAAGCACGGCGAGGAGTGGGACGCGCGCGTGTCGATCGACCGCAAGAGCGGCGACTACGACACCTTCCGGCGCTGGAAGGTGTTCGCCGACGACTCCAAGGAGCTCGAGGTCCCGGAGCACGAGCTGCGCCTCGAGGATGCCGTGGAGCTCGACCCGCAGGCGCAGGTGGGCGGCTACGTCGAACAACCGATCGAATCGGTGGCCTTCGGGCGCATCGCGGCCCAGCAGGCCAAGCAGGTGATCGTGCAGAAGGTGCGCGAAGCCGAGCGCGCCCAGGTGGTCGGCGCTTACCGCGACCGCGTGGGGACGCTGGTGAGCGGGGTGGTGAAGCGCGTCGACCGCAACGGCATCTATATCGATCTGGGCGGCAACGCCGAAGGCTTCGTGCCGCGCACCGACATGATCCCGCGCGAGCAGGCCAAGCCCCAGGACCGCATCAAGGCCTTCCTCAAGGAAGTGCGCTCCGAGCCGCGCGGCCCGCAGCTGTTCCTCACCCGCACCGCGCCCGAGTTCCTCATCGAGCTCTTCAAGCTCGAGGTGCCGGAGGTCGGGCAGGGGCTCATCCACATCCTGGGCGCGGCGCGCGATCCGGGCGTGCGCGCCAAGATCGCAGTGAAGAGCAACGACCCGCGCATCGATCCGGTCGGCGCCTGCGTCGGCATGCGCGGCTCGCGCGTGCAGGCGGTCTCCAACGAGATCGCGGGCGAGCGCGTCGACATCATCCCCCACGTTGACAACCCGGCGCAGTTCGTGATCAACGCCATGTCCCCCGCCGAGGTGATGTCCATCGTAGTGGACGAGGACTCGCACAGCATGGACATCGCCGTTTCCGAGGAGAAGCTCTCGCAGGCCATCGGCCGCGGCGGCCAGAACATCCGCCTGGCGAGCCAGCTCACGGGGTGGGACCTGAACGTGATGACCGAATCCGACGCCGAGGTCAAGAGCGAGACCGAGTCCAAGGAGCTGGTGCAGAACTTCATGAAGCAGCTGGATGTCGATGAGGACGTGGCGACCATCCTGGCGCAGGAGGGTTTCTCCACCATCGAGGAGATCGCCTACGTCCCGCAGGCGGAGCTGGCCGCCATACAGGAGTTCGACGCGGATATCGTCAAGGAGCTGCGCAACCGCGCGCGCGACGTGCTGCTCACGCAGGCGATCGCCAGCGAGGAGACGCTCGATCAGTCGATGCCGGCGGACGATCTGCTGCTGCTCGAGGGCATGAGCCCGGACCTGGCGCTGACCCTGGCGCGCCGCGGGGTGCGTACCCGCGAGGATCTCGCCGAGCAGTCGGTGGATGAGCTGGCCGACATCGAAGGGCTGGCCGCCGACAAGGCGGCCACGCTCATCATGACGGCGCGCGCGCCGTGGTTCGAGGCGGGTAACTGACAGCAACGGGACGAGGGTTCAAGCCTATGGCCGAAGTGAGCGTTTCCCAGTTTGCCGAGGTTCTCAAGGTGCCGGTGGACCGGCTGCTGGTGCAGCTCGATCAGGCGGGCATCAAGGTGTCCGGTCCCGACGCGCGCATCAGCGACGACGCCAAACTCGAGCTGCTCACGCACCTGCGCCGCAGCCACGGGAGCGACGCCGACAGCGACGGCGCGCCGCGCAAGATCACCCTCAGGCGCAAGACCCAGAGCGAGCTGAAGCTCGCCAGCGCGCAGGGGCGCGCGCGCACCGTCAATGTCGAGGTGCGCCGCAAACGCACGTACATCAAGCGCGACGTGCTCGAGGAGCAGGCCCGCGTCCAGCAGGACGAGCTCGACCACCGCCGTCAGGAAGCCGAAGCTGCGGCGCGCGCCGAGAGTGAGCGCGCCGAAGCCGAGCGGCGCGAGCGCGAGCGGCTCGAGGCGGAGAACCGCCGCCGCGTCGAGGAAGAGGATGCGCGCCGCCGCGCCCAGGAGGACGCGCGCCGGGTGGCCGAACAGCGCAGCCGCGACGACGAGGCGCGGCGCACCCGCGAGCGCGAGGAGCACGAGCGGCACGCCGGCGAGCGTGAGCGGCCGCAGGCGCTCACCCCGCCGCCAGCGGCGCCGCGCGAACGCCCGGCCACCGCCGCCCCCGCCGCGCCGGTGGCGGACGACAAGCAGCACACGCGCTATGGCCGTCAGGAGCTGCACGTCACCGGAGATGTCAGCTCGCGCTACAAGAAGAAGCGCCGCACCAAGGCGCGCCCCGTTCCGGCGTCCGCCGAAGGGCGGCATGGATTCGAGATGCCGACCGCGCCGGTGGTGCACGAGGTCGGCATCGGCGAGACGGTCACGGTGGCGGAGCTGGCGCAGAAGATGGCCGTCAAGGCCAACGAGGTCATCAAGGCGCTGATGAACATGGGCGTGATGGCCACCATCAACCAGCCGATCGACCAGGACACCGCGGTGCTGGTGGTCGAAGAGATGGGCCACACGCCCAAGGTGCTCAAGGAGAACCAGATCGAACAGGATCTGCAGGGCGCGCAGGCCGAGGCGGAAGCTGCGCCGCGCCCGCCGGTGGTCACCGTCATGGGCCACGTCGATCACGGCAAGACCTCGCTCCTCGATTACATCCGGCGCACCAAGGTCGCGGCGGGCGAGGCGGGCGGCATCACCCAGCACATCGGCGCCTATCACGTCGAGACCCCGAAGGGGGTCATCACCTTCCTCGATACCCCCGGACATGCCGCGTTCACGGCGATGCGCGCGCGCGGCGCCAAGGCCACCGACATCGTGGTGCTGGTGGTCGCCGCCGACGACGGTGTGATGCCGCAGACCATCGAGGCCATCCAGCACGCGCGTGCGGCGAGCGTGCCGATCGTGGTGGCGGTTAACAAGATCGACAAGAGCGACGCGGACCCCGACCGCGTGCGCACCGAGCTGTCCAAGCACGAGGTCATTGCCGAGGAGTGGGGCGGGCAGAACATGTTCGTCAGCGTATCGGCGCGCACCGGTGCTGGTGTCGACAAGCTGCTCGAAGCGATCCTGCTGCAGGCGGAAGTGCTGGAGCTGAGAGCGCCGCGCAACGGGCTCGCCTCCGGGGTGGTGATCGAGTCGAGCATAGAGAAGGGCCGCGGCGCGGTGGCGACCGTGCTGGTGAAGAAGGGCACGCTGCGCATGGGCGACCCGATCATCGCCGGTTCCGAGTACGGGCGCGTGCGCGCGCTGTTCGATGAGAACGGCCAGCAGGTGGCGCAAGCCCCGCCGTCCATGCCGGTGGTGGTGCTGGGACTCTCGAGCGCGCCCAACGCGGGCGATGAGCTGCTGGCGGTGGAGAGCGAGCGCAAGGCGCGCGAAGTGGCGCTCTACCGCCAGGGCAAGTTCCGCGACGTGAAGCTGGCACGCCACAGCGCCCGTCCCGAGGATGCATTCGCTCAGATGGGCGAGGAGAAGGCCGGCCTGGTGTCGGTGCTCATCAAGGCCGACGTGCAGGGCAGCGCCGAGGCGCTGCGCGATGCGCTCGCCAAGCTGTCCACCGAGGAGGTGCAGGTGAAGGTGATCGCGAGCGGCCTGGGCGGCATCACCGAGTCCGACGTGCAGCTCGCCGCGGCCTCCAAGGCACTGGTCATCGGCTTCAACGTGCGCGCCGATGCGGGCGCGCGCGATGCCGTCAAGGAGACCGGCGTCGAGGTGCGCTACTACAGCATCATTTACGAAGCCATCGACGACGTGAAGCAGATGATGACCGGCATGCTGCAGCCGGAGATCAAGGAGCAGATCGTAGGTGTGGCGCAGGTGCGCGAGGTGTTCCGCTCGAGCAAGTTCGGCGTGGTGGCCGGCTGCCTGGTGACCGAGGGCCTGGTGAAGCGCAACAATCCGATTCGCGTGCTGCGCGACAACGTGGTGATCTTCGAGGGCGCGCTCGAGTCACTGCGCCGCTTCAAGGACGACGTGGGCGAGGTGCGTGCCGGCACCGAGTGCGGCATCGGCGTGAAGAACTACCAGGACGTGCGCGTTAACGACCAGATCGAGTGCTTTGCGCGCGTCGAGGTCGCGAGAACGCTGCAGTAATGCCGCAGGCCCGCACCCAACGCATCGAGTCGGAGATCCAGCGTGTGCTCGCGGCGTTGATCGCGCGCGAAGTGAAGGATCCGCGCGTGGGCAACGTGACCATCACCGCGGTCAGCGTCGCGGCCGACATGGGCACGGCGCGCGTGTTCTTCACCCCGTTCGCCTCGCGCCACCCGCCGCACGAGGTGCGCATCGGACTCACCCACGCCGCCGGGTTCCTGCGCGGGGAGCTTGGCCGGCGGCTGTCGCTGCGGCACGCGCCCCGGCTGGAATTCGTGTTCGATGAGAGCGTCGAGGGCGCGGCCCGCTTGAGCAGCCTCATCGACCGCGCCGTCGCCGGCGACCGTGCCGGCGCGGCCGCGCCGTCCGCCCCGGAGCCGGGCTCCGGGCCGCCGGCGGGCGCCGACACTTCCCGGCGCTGAACGCGCACGCTCATGCCCAGCGGCATCCTGCTGCTCGACAAGCCGCTCGGCCTGTCGTCGAACGCGGTGTTGCAGCGTGTGCGCACGCTGTTCCTGCGGCAGAAGGCGGGACATGTCGGCAGCCTCGACCCGCTCGCCACCGGCATGCTGCCGATCTGCCTGGGCGAGGCCACCAAGATCGCGGGGCAGATCCTCGCCGGCCGCAAGCGCTACCGTTTCACGGTGGCGCTCGGCGCCGCGACCGCGACCGGCGATACGGAAGGCGCGGTCACGACAACGGCGCCGGTGCCGCCGCTCGAGCGCGCGGCGCTCGAGGCGCTCCTCAGGCGCTTCCGCGGCCCGCAGACACAGACTCCGCCGATGTACTCGGCCGTGAAGCGCGCCGGCCAGCCGCTGTACAAGCTCGCGCGCGCCGGCGTGACCGTGGCGCGGGCGGCGCGCGCCATCGAGCTGTTCGAGCTTGCGCTGCTCGCGCTCGGCCCCGCGAGCCTCGAGCTCGAGGCCCTGTGCTCCAAGGGTACCTATATCCGGGTATTGGCCGAGGACCTGGCGGCGGCGCTCGGCACCTGTGGGCACGTCACGGCGCTGCGGCGGCTGTACGTGGAGCCCTTTGAGAAGGAGCCGATGCACACGCTCGAGTCAGTGGCCGCGACGCGTGCGCGCGGGGACTGGCCGCGGTTGCTGTCCAGCGACTGGCCGCTCGGGCACCTGACCGCGGTGCGCCTCACCGCGAGCGAGGCGCGACGCCTGCTCAGCGGTCAGAGCGTCATGGTGGAGGTGGCCGGTGCGGCGGCGGTGCGTCTGTACGACGAGGCCGGCACGTTCCTCGGCCTCGGCGAGGCCGACGGGCGCGGCGCGGTGCGCCCGCGCAGACTCCTCAACGCCGCGCTCTGAGCCTCAGTGCCCGTGCACCGGCGCGGCCGACGCCGGCCAGGCCCTGCGGCTGCTCGATCCCGCGCTGACGGTGCACAGGATGTCCTCCTGGGTATAAGTGCGGCCGAGTCCGGCGCAGTCTGCCTCCTTCACCGGAATGCGCGTGGCCGTATCCGGGACGCAGCCCGGGGTGCGCGCGAGCGCCAGCGAAGCGCTCTTCGGCGGCTCACGGGTCGCAGACGCGGTCGTGCAGGCCGCGAGCGGCAGGACCAGGAAGGCGCCGATGAGGAGTTTCGTCAGCATGGCAGTCACCTCGGCTCGATCCTAGTGCCGGCCTGAATACCGCGCAAACGGCCCCCCGATTCGACAGCCGTTCCTGCCCGAAGCGCGCCGCCGCTGCCCTCAACCCCGCCGCCTGTGCGGCGCCGCCGAGCTTTCCGCCGGCTGCAGGAACTGGCGCTCCAGTTCCGCCGCCGACAGGGGTCGGGCGAGGAGAAACCCCTGCGCCTCCTGGCAGCCGCGCCCGCGCAGCCATTCGAGTTGCCCCGAGCGCTCGATGCCCTCGGCCGTCACGGTGATGCCCAGACTCTCGCCGAGCGACAGGATGGCGTTGGCGATGGCGGCATCGCTCGCCGAGCGGTCCACGTCGCGCACGAACGCCTTGTCGATCTTGATGCGGTCGGGGGGAAAGCGGGTGATGTAGGCGAGCGCGGAATAGCCGGTGCCGAAGTCATCGAGCGCAATGCGGCAGCCGAGCTCGCGCAGCTTCTTGAGCGCGTTGCGCCCGGCGGCGGAGTCCTTCACCAGCAGCGACTCGGTGATCTCGACCTCGATCAGCGAGGCGGGAACGCCGGCCGCCGCCGCTTCGGTCCGGATGACGCGCGCCGGATCCCCGTGCAGCAGGTCCTTGCCGGACACGTTGATGGCCACCGGGACGGTGAAGCCCCGATCCATCCACTTGCGCAGCTGCCGGCACACCGCGCGCACTACCCAGCTGCCCAGGTCGAGGATGAGGCCGCTGTCCTCGGCGATCTCGATGAAGCGCAGCGGCGGGATCTCACCGTGCTCGGCATCGCACCAGCGCAGCAGCGCCTCCACCCCCACGAGCTGATTGTCGTGCAGGCGGAACTTCGGCTGATACACCAGGTTGAGACGGTCCTCCACCACCGCGCGGCGCAGGCGCGCCTCGAGGTCGAGCCAGTTGGCGAGCCGGCTGCTCATCGCGGGGGTGTAGACGGCGACCGACTCCGCGGCGCCGGTCTTGGCCTGGTACATCGCGGTGTCGGCGTGCTTGAGCAGCGTGGCGACATCGGCGCCGTCGTCGGGGTGGACGGCCACGCCGATGCTCGGCGCCGGGTAGAACTCGAGGCCGTCGTAGAGGATGGGCTCCTTGAACGCCGTGGCGCACGCCTCCGCGATGCGAATGGCGCGCGCGCGCGCGGTCGCGTGCCGCACCAGGATGACGAACTCGTCCCCGCCGAAGCGGGCGAGGGCCAGGTGCTGGCCTTCGGCCTTGAAGCCCTCCAGCAGGCCGCTGAGCTTGCCGGCCACGTTGCGCAGCACCGTGTCACCCACCGCGTGCCCGAAGGTGTCGTTCACCCGCTTGAAGCTGTTCAGGTCCAGATAGACGACCGCGACCGACTCCTGCAGTTGTGCCGCATCGCGCACCAGCCGCTCGGCGGTCTCGATGCAGTACTGTCGATTCGGCAGCCCGGTGAGCGGGTCGAAGTAGGCGAGCCGCTCGATGCGCTCGGCGGCGGCGGCATTGCGCAGAATGTACTCGAGCCGCCGCGGCAGCAGCGCCCAGTTGACGGGCTTGGAGATGAAATCCGTCGCCCCCGCTTCGAAGGCGCGGGTGATGGCGGGCGAATCCTCATGGCCGGTCACCATCACGATGGGCACGGTGGCGAAGCGCGACTCCGCCCGCAGGCGGCGGCACACCGAGTTGCCATCCATGCCGGGCATGTCGACGTCGAGCAGCACGATGGCGACGTCCTGCGACAAGGCGGCCTCCAGCGCGGCCGTGCCGTTGTCGAAGGCGAGCGGCGTCAGGCCGCCGGCGCTGGCGGCTTCCGCGAGCAGCAGGCGGCCGAGATCCTCATCGTCGGCGATGATCGCGATGGGCGCCGTGGCGCGTGCCTCGCTCATGCGCTCGCTCGCAGGCGCTGTGCCGACAGCTCTTCGATCAGGGCCGGGTACGCCGCCGCCAGCCGCTCGTGCAGCTCGCGGGCGCGTTGCGCCTCGCCGGCGGCACACAGCCGCTCGAGCTCGCGAACATCGCGGGCGAAGGCGTTCGCGCCGACGTTGGCGGCGCTGGAGCCTAACTTGTGGCAGATGGCGGCGGCTGCGACGAGGTCCGCCGCGTCCAGCGTGGCGGCGAGCTGCGCCAGCGCCGGCGCGGAGCCGGCCTGAAACAGCTCGACGAGCTTCGAGTACAGGTCGACGCGCTCATCGCTGCGCAGGCGGCGCAGGGTGGCCACTGCCGCGGCGTCCACGCTCGCCAGTGGATCGCTCGGCGCGCGCGTGCCTGCCGCGAGCGCGCCGCGCACGCCGAAGCGGCGCACCACCTGTGCGCACTCCTCCAGCGTGTAGGGCTTGCTCAGCATGTCGTCCATGCCCGCCGTGAGGCACGCGTCCCGATAGTTGGCCGCATCGTGCGCCGTGAGTGCGACGATCGGCACCCGGGCGGCGGCCGCGCCGCGCTGGCGGATCAGGGCCGTGGTCGCGAAGCCGTCCATGCCGGGCATGCTCAGGTCCATGAGGATCAGGTCGAAGCGCTCGGCGGCATGGCGGGCCACGGCCTCGGCGCCGTCCTTGACCCACACCGAGGTGCAGCCCAGAGCCGTGAGGTAGCCCTGCGCGACCGCGGCATTCACCGGCTCATCCTCCACCAGCAGCACGTGCGCGCTCAGGGCCTCGGCGGGCGCCACAGCCGGCGCAACCACCGCCTGCGGCGTGCGAGCGCCGGCGGCGGCGAGGGCGTCGTAGAGTGCGCCGCGCTGCACGGGTTTGAGCACCACGGCCTGGCTCTCGAGGTCCGCCAGGTCCGGTGAGTCGAGCTCGGCGGCGGTGGCGAGCACGATCAAATTCCGCTGCCGCCCCTGGCCGGCGCCCAGGCGCGCCTTCAGGTAGTCACGCTGGCTGCTGGCATCGGCGAGGACCAGGTCCTGGTCCGCGGGCGGGGTGGCGTTGTCGGGGAGCACCATGAGACCGAGCGCGCGGGCGTGCCGCGCGAGGGATTCGGCCAGCGCCGGCCGGCGGGTCAGAATGCGCACGCGGCGCTGCGGCCACATCGGCGCCGGCGCGGCCGCTGCCGGCCCGGCCGGAAGCTGCAGCCGCAGATGAAACGTCGAGCCGGCCCGCGGGCGGCTGTCGACGCTGATGCTGCCGCCCATGAGCTGCGCGAGCTCGCGGCAGATGGCGAGCCCGAGCCCGCTGCCGCCGAAGCGCCGGGTAGTCGACTCGTCCGCCTGAGTGAAGGGCTCGAAGATCTTGCCGATCGTGGCCGCATCCATGCCGATGCCCGTGTCGCTCACCGAGATATCGAGGCTCGCGCCGCCCGGGGCTTGCGGGTGCACGTCCGCCTTGACGATCACCTCGCCCTGGGCGGTGAACTTGACGGCGTTGCCGATCAGATTCATGAGGATCTGCCGCACCCGCAGCGCATCGCCCCGCAGCGAGCAGTGCTCGCGCGCCGGTGGCCACACGATCAGCTCGATGCCCTTGGCCTGGGCGGCGCCCGCGAACAGGCTGGTGCACTCCTCGAGCACCTGGCCGAGATCGAACGGCAGCTCCTCGAGCGCGATCTTGCCGGCATTGATCTTCGACAGATCCAGCAGGTCGTTGACGATCTGCAGCAGCACCCGGGCCGAGGAGCGGATGGTGTCGGTGAGGCGCGCCTGGGTCGAGGACAGGGAGGTGCGCGCGAGGAGCTCGGTCATGCCGACCACGCCGTTCATCGGCGTGCGCAGCTCGTGGCTCATGCGATCGAGGAAGTTGCTCTTGGCCTGCACCGCGTCGGCGAGCTGGCGGTTGCTCTCGGTGAGCTCCCGGGTGCGCAGCTCCACCTCCGACTCCAGACGCTGCCGGGCGCTCACGACGCGCTGGAACTTCAGCCGCTGCAGGCGCACGCGGTAGGCGAGCGCGGCGAGGGCCGCGAGCGCGTAGGCGATGCAGGCCCACCACGATTTCCACGGCGCCGGGTCGCGGTGGATGGTGAGCCTGAGCGGCGTGCCGCTCCAGATCGAATCGGAGTTCGCCGCCCGCACCTCGAGCAGATGATCGCCGGCCTCGAGGTTGGTGAGGGTGATGCGCCGCTGGGCGCCGAGGTCGAGCCAGCGATCGGTCAGGCCCGTCATGCGGTAGGCGAGGCGATTGCGCTTCGGGGAGGCGAAGTCGAGCGCGCCGAAATCCAGTGACAGGATGTTGGCCCGGTAACCGAGATCGATGCGCTCGAGCAGCCAGTAGGGCTTCGGGCCCGGCGCCGGCACGCCCAGGACCTCGACCCGGGTGAGCGCCACGTGCGGGGGCTGGCGGTTCTCGGTGAGCCGCGACGGATCGAAGATGTTGAATCCGCCGGGCCCGCCGAAGCACAGACGCCCGTCGCGCAGGCGATGGTAGGCGCCGAAGTTGAACTCCTCGCCCTGCAGGCCGTGCTCGCGGTGATAGCTCTTGATGCCGCCGCTCTCGGGATCGTAGCGCACCAGGCCGGCGTCCGAGCTCAGCCAGATGCGGCCGCCGGCGTCCGCCACCACCCCGTACACGGTGTCGCTCGACAGGCCTTCCTCGCGCGAGAGCACCTTGAAGCGGATCGCATCCGGTGCCGCCGCGGAGCCTTGCACCAGGGCGAGCCCGCCGCCGTCGGTCCCCACCCACACCCGGTCGCGCGCATCCACCGCCAGCGCGTAGACCGTGTTTGCGGGCAGCGTCCCCGGGTCGCGCGCGTCGTGGCGGAACACTTTGACGACCGTGCCGTCGGCGCGCGCCAGGTCGAGCCCGCCGCCGTCGGTCCCCATCCACAGGTTGCCGTGCGAGTCCTGCGCGATCGCCGTGACGTGCGGGGAGCTGAGCGCGCCCGGCGCGCCGGAGCCGTAAGGCAGCTGGCGGATGCGGCCGCTCGCGGGGTCCAGCACGTTCGCGCCGCCGCCGTGAGTGCCGACCCAGATCGCACCGTTGCGGGCCTCGAAAATGGTCATGATGCCGGCGGCGCTCAGGGAATGCGGATCGCCTGCCTTTACGCCTATGGACTGCAGCCGCCCGTCGGGCGAGAGCTTGCGCAGGCCATTGCCAAAGGTTCCGATCCACAGCGTGCCGTGGTGATCCTCGCGCAGCGACATCACCCGCGCATCGCCGATGGCATTGTGCCGTCCGGTGATGGCGTCGATGTCGGTGGCCTTGCCGCTGTCATCGTCGTACAGGGTGAGGCCGCCTCCGAGGGAAGCGATCCACACCTTGTTATCGGGCGCCTCGGCGAATGCCGTCACCAGCTTGTCTCCCAGCCAGGCCGGGCGGTGCCCGCCGAGCTCCCAGCTGCGGGGATTCCAGCGGCTGACGCCGCCGGCGCGCGTTCCGATCCACACCAGGCCGGTCTCGTCCTGGTACAGCGACATGACGAAGGAGTCGCGCAACGAGTCGGCATCGCTCGGCTCGTGGCGGTAGTGGCTGAACTGTCCGGTGGCGCGGTTGAGCATATCCAGCCCGCCCGCGGTTCCGACCCACAGGTGACCCGCCTGATCCTCGAGCAGCGCCCGCACGTCGTCGTTGGCGAGCGAAGCCGGGTTTGCCGCATCGTGACGCAGCAGCTGCAGCACGCCGCCGGCGCGGTCCATCCGCTCAAGGCCTCCATAGCTGCCGACCCACAGGGCGCCCGCCTGGTCCTCCAGCACCCGCGAGATGCGGCTGCCGCTCAGGGCGCGCAGATGAAGGAACCCGTGGTGCTCGGGCTGCCAGCGATCGAGCCCCGCTTCGGTGCCGACCCACAGGATCCCCGAGCGGTCGAAGCTCAGGGTGCTGATGCGGTCATCGACCAGCGAGCTCGGGTCAGAGGGATCGTGGCGCAGGTGCTCGATGCGCCCCGATTCCGGCTCCAGAACGTCGAGCCCCGCGTTGGAGGTTCCGATCCAGACACGATCGCCGCCATCGACCATCACGGTGTGCACGGCGTCGCTGGCGAGCGAGGCGGGATTGTCCGGGTCGTGGCGGTAGACGATGAAGGTGTCGGTGGCGCGCTGCCAGCGCGCCACCCCGCTGTCCTTGATGGCGATCCACAGATCGTGGTGCCGGTCCTCGACGATGGCCTGGATGTAGTTGCCCGGCAGCCCGCCGCGGGCGCTGCGCGAGTAGGCGTAGCGGAACAGCTCATGGCCGTCGTAGCGCACCAGGCCGTCTTCGGTGGCGAGCCATACGAAGCCCTGCGCGTCCTGCAGGGTCGCGAACACCGTCCCCTGCGGCAGGCCGTCGGAGGTCGTCAGGTGATCGAGCACGAGCGGAGCATCCGCGGCGTGCGCGCCGGCACACGCCCCCAGCAGGCACAGCGCTGCGATGATCAGCGTCGCAGACCGGGTGCCGCCATGGGTGTTCGTGCTCATGCGCCTACCATGCACGAGGCCGTCCCTCGATGTGTTGACCGACTTCAGGCGCGCCGCTGCCAGTCCCGGTTTACGACTCGATGCGATACGCATTGTCAGGGGCTGTGACGTCCGTCGCAGTCGAGCTCAACTCACGCGCGCGCCCGCGATGGTGACGCGCGTCGCATAACGTCCCGTCAAATCCCCCGCTGCGCCAGGCGGTGCGGGCGCGAGGCTCGCTCAGGCCCGGGCCGCCGCGCGCCGCGGTGTCGCTATGTCAGCCACTGCGTCCCGGAACAAGTCGCCGCTGCCCAGCCGGCAGCCGAGCGCCAGCAGCGCCTCGCGCTGCTCGGGATCGTCGACGCCGGTGGCGATGGGCGTGACCCCCAGCGCGGTAGCCATGCCGATGCCGGCGTGGCACACCTTGCGTGCCACCGCGTCGCTGCGCAGTGCGGTCACCCAGGCGCGATCGAGCTGCAATCCCCAGATCGGTGCGCGGGCCAGAAGGTCGAGCGAGCCCATCCCGCGGCCGACCTCGTCGACCACCAGCTGAACGCCGAGCTGCCCCAGGCAGCGCAGGTCGACCGCGTCGCGCGCAATGAGCGCACGCTCGGAGACGCGCAGCTCCAGCCGCTCGGCAGGCACGGCGCCGTCGGACAGGATGCGGCCGATGTCGGCGGCGAAATCCTCGTGCAGCACGTGATGGCGCAGCGCGCCGAAGGACAGACGCACGTCTGCGTCCGCTGCGGCCGAGAGGCGCGCGAAATCCTCGCCGAGGCCGCCGAGGACGGCGCGCGACAGCGTCGTGGCGAGACCGGTGGTCTCGGCGACTTTCAGGAATTCCGCCGCACGGATCTCCCCGCGCAGCGGGTGCAGCCAGCGCAGGTATCCCACCCAGGTGACCAGACGACCGCTCTCGAGGTCGTGACGGCCGACGTAGCGCAGACGG
>Ga0209808_1000946_pt1 | contig 14647 bp, 14 predicted proteins | sample GraSoiAngelo_157_FD_186171 | JGI IMG/M metagenome (GOLD analysis project Ga0209808, IMG submission 186171) | Grasslands soil microbial communities from the Angelo Coastal Reserve, California, USA - 14_1009_16_20cm (SPAdes) (version 2) | ecosystem: Environmental > Terrestrial > Soil > Grasslands ... | reverse complement strand
CGCTATCTCCAGACCCAACCTGGCCACATACGCTTTGCGTACAACACATTCGGCAAGCCTGACCTCAGCCCGGAATTCGGCAACCGACTCAATTTCAATCTTTCTCACTCGGCCGGTCGTGCCCTCATCGCCATCGCCACTGCCTCCAACGTCGGCGTTGATCTCGAATACATCCGCGCGCAATCTGAGTACGCCGATATCGCGCGGCGTTTCTTCTCAACAGCCGAAGTGGACTATTTGAGTGCGCTCCCGAGCCATCTCTACGCCGAAGCCTTTTTCAGTTGTTGGACAAAGAAGGAGGCTTACCTCAAAGCCTGTGGCGAGGGTCTCGCGATACCGCTGAATAGTTTTTCTGTCCCCCTGACCACCCATCCTATGGATACTCCTGTCGATCTTTATGTCGCCTCAAAGGATCAGGTTCCAGCCACGCGCTGGTCGCTCTATACCCTCCGACCTGCTCCGGGCTATGCCGGGGCACTGGCCATTGACGGAACTGGCTGGCGCTTACGTCAATGGCAATGGAAGATGCCTCAACGTGTCGAGTGAGCGGCGAGATGCAAGCGACCGGCCTCGATATCGTCGCGCGGGCCTATGGGCGCGTCGTATCATCCAAGCACGTGATGGACACCGTCGCCCACTGGTGATTCGCCGACCGTCGGGCGCCGGAGCCCGGCGCAGGCGCCCCGACGGCAAATACGATAGAGGAGCACGTCATGCGCGAGCCGCTGAAGTTCTCGGGGATCATGCCCGCCAACATCCTGCCCTTCAAGGCGGACCTGTCCGTCGACGAGCCCGCCTACCGCAGGCATCTGCGCTGGCTCGCCGACACGCCGGGCGTGACCGGCATCGTGGCCAACGGCCACGCCGCCGAGGTCGCGTCGCTCAGCCGCGAGGAGCGAAGGCGCACGCTGGCGGTGGCCCTCGACGAGGTCGCGGGCGGGTGCCCGGTCGTTGCCGGCGTGTATACCGACGGCACCGCCGAGGCCGTCGAGCTGACGAAGGACGCGAAGGCGGCGGGCGCGGCCGGCGTGCTGCTGTTTCCGCCGACGCTCTTCATGTGGGGCGCCCAGGTGAAGCCCGACATGGTCATCCGCCACTACGCCGAGGTCGCGGCGGTCGGCTTGCCGATCGTCGCCTTCGAGTATCCGCCGGCCTCCGGCATCGGCTACGCGTCCGAGACCCTCGCGCGCCTGGCGGAAATTCCGCAGGTGGTCGCCGTCAAGGACTGGTCCAACGAGATCGTCGCGTTCGAGGCAAATCTGCGGGCGCTGCGCGCCACGGGCCGGCCGGTCGCGGTGCTCTCGGCGTTCACGATGTCGCTCATGGCGACGTTCCTGCTCGGCGCCGACGGCGCGATCTCCGGCATGGGCAGCGTCACCGCCGACCTCCAGGCGGAGCTGTTCGCCGCCTGCCAGAAGGGCGATCTCGACGGCGCGCGTCGGATCAACGAGCGGCTCGAGCCGCTCGTCCGCGTCTTCTACGCGCCGCCGTTCGTCGACATGCACAACCGGATGAAGGAGGCGCTGGTGCTGCTCGGCCGCATCCCGGCCGCGCACGTCCGCCCGCCGCTCACGCCGGTCCCCGCCGCCGAGCTTGAGGCGATCCGGCGCGCGCTCGCGGCCGCCGGCATCAGTCGCTGAGTCCCCGTTGACCGGCGCGCGGGCCTCCGCCCGCGCGCCGGAACCGCTTGCGCCCCTTCGCCGGTTTGGTGTAGAAAGACGCACACTTTGCTCCCGCTCACGAGTGCCCGTCCCCCGGGCACATCAGGAGGAATAGCCATGGCCGAACGCTGGCAGAACGAGCCCTGGACCAAGGACATGTGGTGGAGCGGCAAGACGTCGCGCCGGCGGTTTCTCGGTCTGTCGGCGACGGCGGCCGGCGCGCTCGGCGCGACCATCCTCGTGCCCGCGCCGTGGCGCGAGGCGTTCGGCCAGGCCAAGCCGTACAAGATCGGCGTTCTGCAGCCGCTGACGGGCGCGGCCGCCGCCGGAGGCAAGACCGCGCTGGTGGGCACCCAGCTCGCCGCGGACCGCATCAACAAGTCCGGCGGGATCAACGGCCGGCCCGTCGAGCTGGTGATCGCCGACTACGAGTCGAAACCCGACGTCGGGCGCCGCAAGGCGGAGAAGCTGGTCGTCGAGGACAAGGTCGACGTCGGCGAGGGCGGCTACCTGTCGAACGTCTGCCTCGCCTGCATGCCCGTGTTCGAGGAGCAGGAGACGGTCTTCATGATCGGCGTCTGCCTGGACACGACGATCACGACCAGCAAGTGCAGCCGGTACGTGTTCCGTCCGTTCGACTACGCGCCGTCGCAGGCCGTGGCCTTCGCCCCGCACCTCGTCAAGAAGCTCGCCAAGAAATGGCACATCGTGTACCTCGATTACGCGTGGGGGCAATCGACGCGCGACGCCTACGCCGAGCAGATCAAGAAACAAGGCGGCGAGATCGTGGGCACCACCGGCATCCCGCTCGGCACCGCCGACATGACGGCATTCATCTCGAAGATCACGGGGACCTTCGACGGCGTCTTCGCGATCATGTTCGGCGCCAACGCCGTGACCTTCACCACCCAGGCCTTCGACCTCGGCCTGTTCAAGAACCGCAAGTATGCGGGTGACGGCGCCGTCGCCGAGTCGACCCATCTCACCGCGCTGGGGCAGAAGGTCGAGGGCTTCACCGGCGTCAACCGCTACATCCCCGTGTTCACGAAGCCGCTCGACACGCCGTATCACAAGAAGTTCTTCGACGAGTCGAAAGTCCTGTTGAAGCAGATGGACCCATCGGGTCCGGACCCCGACCGTTACGTGCAGTCGAACTTCGAGGCCATGAACTTCCTCAAGCTCGGCATTCAGCGGTCCGGCTTCAAGGGACGGGCCGCCGGCGACACCGAGTTCAAGAAGGAATCGCTCAAGCTCATCGAGGCGCTGGAGGGCATGGAGGTCAAGGAGGGCGACGACTTCCCCCAGGGCGACAAGCTGCTGCGCCGCGAGGATCACCAGGCGTTCCTCCGCCAGTTCATCTTCGACATCCACAACAACAAGCATCGCCTGCTCGAGGTGATTGCCCGGGACAAGACGGTCGTTCCGCCGGCCTGCACGTTCCCCAAGGCGTGAACGCCCGCGCCGAAGGCTCGACGGCCCCGGCCGCTGACGGCCGGGGCACGTCGGCCGACCGGTCGGCGATCCTCACGACCGAGGCGCTCACGATGCGGTTCGGGGGTCTCACCGCGCTGAACCGGGTCTCGATCAGCATTCCGCGCGGCGAGATTCGCGCCATCATCGGCCCCAACGGGGCCGGCAAGTCGACCCTCTTCAACTGCGTCACGGGAGTGCTCGCACCGACGGGTGGGCGCATCCTGTTCGACGGCGACGACATCACGGGGCTGCCGCCGCACCGGATCTCGAAGAAGGCCATCGCGCGCTCGTACCAGATCACCAACATCCTGCCCGGCGCCAGCGTGCTCGAGAACGTCCGTATCGCGGTGCAGTCGCGCCACCACTCGTGGAGCCTGCTCCGGCATCACCGCAGCTATCGCGACGTCATCGAGCGCGCGCGGACGGTGTTGGCCTCGGTCGGGCTGGCCGACAAGGCCGAGGAGCTGGCCGCGAACCTCTCGCACGGCGAGCAGCGCAACCTCGAGATCGGCATCGCCCTGGCCACGGAGCCGAAGCTCCTCTGCCTCGACGAGCCCACGGCCGGCATGAGCGTCACCGAGACGCACGCCACCGTCGATCTCATCCGGCGCATCGCGGCGAACCTGACCATCCTCATCGTGGAGCACGACATGGAGGTGGTGATGGGGCTCGCGCGGACGATCACCGTGCTCCACTACGGCGAGGTGCTCGCGGAGGGCAGCCCGGCCGCGATCCAGGCCAACCCCCGCGTGCAAGAGGTCTACCTCAAGACGTGATGCTCACGCTCGACGGCGTCCACACCTACTACGCGAAGTCGCACATCCTGCACGGGGTGTCGCTCGAGGTGCGGCCGGGCGAGGTGGTCGGGCTCCTGGGACGCAACGGGGTCGGCAAGTCCACCACGCTCAAGACCATCATGGGGATCGTGCGTCCCTCCGGCGGGCGGATCGTCTTCGACGGCCGCGACATCGCGGGGCTGCCGCCGTACCGGCTCGCCCGCGTGGGCATCGGCTACGTGCCCGAGGATCGCCGGATCTTCCGCCTGCTGTCCGTGCTGGAAAATCTCCGAACCGGTCTCGATCGGCCGGAGGTCACCGCGACGCGGCGGCAGGCGCTCCTCGACAAGGTGTACGAGAGCTTCCCGATCCTGGCCGAGCGGCGCAACCAGGCGGGCGGCACGCTGTCGGGCGGCGAGCAGCAGATGCTCGCCATCGCGCGCGCGATGATGCTCGAGCCGCGCATCATCCTGCTGGACGAGCCGACCGAGGGCCTCATGCCGCGCATGGTCGCGCAGATCCGCGAGATCATCGACGTCCTCCACAAGGACGGCGTCGCCATCCTGCTCGTGGAGCAGAACGTGCCGCTCACGCTCGACGTCTCGGACCGCGTGTACATCATGGAGAAGGGCACCGTCCGCCACCACGGGCCGGCCGCGGCGCTGCGCGCCGACGCCACCGTCATCCACCAGTACCTGGGAGTCTGAGCCGGATGATCCCGGTCGACCAGCTCATCGTGCAGATCGTCAACGGGCTCGTGAACGGCATGATCCTCGCGCTGGTGGCCTCCGGGCTCACGCTCATCTTCGGGATCATGGACATCGTGAACTTTGCGCACGGCGACCTGTTCATGCTGGGCGCCTATATCGGAACGACGGCCTTCCTCACCACGGGCAACTTCTGGATCGCCCTCGTGGCCTCGGTGTTGACCATGGCCGTCCTCGGCGCGCTGCTGCAGGTGACCGCGCTCCGGCCGCTCGTCGGCCGCGACCCGCTCACGACGATCCTCGCCACCTTCGGCATCTCGCTGGTCATCGAGAACTACGCGCTCTGGCAGTACGGCCCGGTGCCGCGCAAGATTCCCGAGCCGGTGACCGGCCACTTCCAGCTCTTCTACGTGGAGTACCCGTGGTACCGGATCGTCATCGCGCTGATGTCGGCGGCGATCATCGGCGCCCTCTATCTCTTCATGAAGTACGGCAAGCACGGCATCTGGATCCGCGCGACGACGCAGGACCGCGTCATGGCCTCGGCCATGGGGATCCCGGTGCCGTGGGTGCACACCGTGGTCTTCGCGATCGGCGCCGCCATGGCCGCCGCCAGCGGCGTGCTCTTCGGCCCGACGGTCGGCGTCAACCACGCCATGGGGTTCGACTTCACGCTCCGCGCCTTCGTCGTCGTCGTCGTCGGCGGCATGGGGAATCTCGGCGGCTCCATTCTCGCGTCGATCTTCGTCAGCCTGCTCGAATCGCTGGCCACGATCTGGGTCAGCCCGGCCCAGGCGGTGATCGTCTCGTTCGTCGCGCTGATCCTCACGCTCCTCATCCGGCCCACCGGCCTGTTCGTGCCCACGCCCAAATAAATGAGCACGCTCACGCCGCCCTCGGCCGGCGCGGCCGAGCGGGTGCTCGAGACGCGCGCGGGAGGCGACGGGCCGAGCGCCGCCTACTGGACGGGCTTCGTCATCGTGGTCGGCGCGCTCGCGCTCAGCCCGCTGGTCCTGCCCGAGTTCTGGCAGCGCTTCGCCACGGAGATCCTGATCTGGGGCTTGCTCGCGATGTCGTCGGACATCCTGATCGGGTATACGGGCATGGTCTCCTTCGGTCACTCGGCGTTCTTCGGTCTCGGCATGTACGGCGCCGCCGCCGCCCTGCTCATGGTGCGGCCGCCGAATCTCTGGCTCGCGCTGGCGGCCGGCCTCGTCGCCGCCGCGGTGGTGGCGGTCTTCGTCGCCTATTTCTCGACGCGGCTGCGCGACATCTATTTCTCGATCACCACCCTTGTCTTCTCGCAGATCTTCTACGTCATCATCTTCACGTGGACGGAGGTCACCGGCGGCGAGAACGGGCTCACGTTCCGGCAGCCGCCCCTCGCCTTCCCCGGGCTGTTCTCGATTCCCTTCACCCGCAACGGATTGCACTGGTTCGTGCTGGCCATGGTGACCGTGTCCTATCTGTTATTGCGGCGCATCACCCAATCCCCGTTCGGGATGGTGCTCCAGTCGATCCGGGAGAACGAGCCACGGACGCGGGCCATCGGCTACCACGTGGAGCGCTACAAGATCGTGGCCGTGATGCTGTCCGGGCTCTTCGCGGGATTGGCGGGCGCCCTCTACGCTGTCCAGAACAAGTTCGCGGCGCCGGACTTCGTGCTGTTCCTCATCTCGGGCGAGACGGTCATCTTCAACGTGATGGGCGGGATGGGGACGCTGGTGGGACCGGTGGCGGGCGCGGCGTTCTTCCTCCTGATGAAGGAGGTCTTTTCGCGCGTCTTCTACGAGTACTACCTGATCCCGGTCGGCCTCATCTTCACGCTGATGGTGATCTTCCTGCCGCAGGGGCTGCTCGGCTTCCTGCGCCGGCGGCTCAACCAGTAGCCCCGCCCAGCACCTCCCACACCTTCCGCACGAGCCCGTCCACGGTGAACGGCTTGGCCAGGATCGCGCCGGCGATCCGCGCGGGCGGCGCGTCCTCGAGCCAGCTCGAGAGGTAGAGCACCCGCGTCTCCGGTCGCGCCGACCACAGGAACTCGAGCCGCCGGCCGGCGCCGGGCCCCGCGGCGGTGATGAGGAGATCGAGCGGCCCCGCGTGAGCCGCGCTCACGCGCTCCGCCTCGCCGTGATCGCGCGCGGGCAGCACGCGGAACTCGTGCAGCTCGAGGATTTCCACGATCAGCTCACGGACGCCCGCCTCCTCCTCGAGGACGAGGACGGTCGGTCCCTGCAGCTCGCGCCGGCCGGGCACCGCGTCATCCGAGGCGGTCATCATGTCCCGTGTCCAGCGCCACGTCCGGCATGAGCGGCAGGACGATCCGGAAGAGCGCGCCCGCGCCCGGCACGCTGCGGACGTCGATGGAGCCGCCGTGGTCCTCGACGATCTTCTGGGTGAGCGCGAGCCCGAGTCCTGTCCCGCCCTCCTTGGTGGAGAAGAACGGATTGAAGACGCGATCCAGGTCCGCCGCCGCGATACCCATGCCGGAGTCCTCCACCTCGATGGCCACGCGCCGCCCGCCCGCACGCGGCCCTCCGAGCAGCTCGCCCTCGCTCCAGCCCACGCGCAGTGCGAGGCTGCCGCCGCGCGGCATGGCATCGAGCGCGTTGGTGACGAGGTTCACGAGGGCGCGATAGAGCGCCTCCTGGTCGGCCCACACGGCGGGCACGTCGCGGCGCCAGTCGCGGGTCACGCGCACGCTCTGCGCCTCGAGGCGGTCGCCGTACAGCTCCAGCACGCGCTCGAGCAGGGCGGGCAGCCGCAGCGGCTTGAACGTCAGCGGCGCCGGGCGCGCCAGCTCGAGCAGCCGCTCGACGATGTTGTTGATGCGCTCGAGCTCGCGCGGGACCACGGAGAGAAACTTCTGGCGGAACTCCGGATTCTCGAAGCGCCGCGAGAGGTGCCGGCTGAAGGTCAGCAGCGCGGTGAGCGGATTCTTGATCTCGTGGGCGAGCCCGGCCGCCAGCTCGCCGATGGCGGCCAGTCGGTCGGAGCGGCGGAGCCGGTCCTCCAGCTGCTGCACTTTCGTGAGGTCGCGGAAGACGCCGATCACGCCGAGCTCCTTGCCCTCGCCGCCCCGCAGGGGCGCCGCCGACAGCTCGACGGGCACGCCCCGTCCGTTCCGGCGGCGCAGCGTCACCCTCACGCCGGCCACGAGCACGCGATTGGCCAGCGTCTCCATGAGCAACTCGGCGAGGTCGGGCGTGTGCGCGAAGACCTCGGTGCAGTACCGCCCGCGCACCTCGCCGACGAAGAAGCCGGTCATCAGCTCGGCGGCCGGATTCAGGGTGACCACGCGCCCGTCGAGGTCCACCGTCACGATGCCGCTGGTGAGCGAGGCCAGGATGTTGTCCGTATACGTCTTGAGGTCGGCCAGCTGCTCGAAGCCGTGTCGCAGCTCGGTGTTCGCGTCCTCGAGGTCCACGCGCTGCTGGGCGAGCTCGGCGACCATGTGGTTGAAGGCCGTCGCGAGCCGTCCGATCTCGTCGTCGGTCGTCGGCTCGATCCGCTGGTTCCACTCGCCGCGCGCGAGCGCGGCGGCGCCCTCGGCCAGCTGCTGCACCGGCTTGGAGATGCGGCGGGCGATGACGGCGGCCGCACAGGCAGCGGCCAGCATCGTCACGATCGTGAGCCCCGCCAGCTCCAGGCGCGTGCGGCGGATCTGCGCCTCCATCCGGTGCTTCGAGAGCCCCACGCGCACGGTGCCCCAGCGCGCGCCGTTCACGAAGACCGGGGCCGCGAAGTCGTAGATCGCCCCCTCGCGGCGGTTCACCGTGTGCTGGGTGATCGACCCAGGCGCGCTGACCGCGGCGCGGTCGACGTCCCCGGCGAGGATGTCACCGACCCACTCGGGGTGCCGGCTGTGCGCCGCCACGCGGCCTTCGGCGTCGAGCGCGATCGCGTAGACCACGTCGTCCTCGGAGGCGACGCGCGCGACGTTCTGCTCCAGCGCGGTGAAGTTGTAGAAGAGGAACGGCCCGTACGACATCGCGGCGAGGGTGCGCGCGAGGACCTCGCCACGGCGCTCGACCTCGACGATGATCGCGGACCGCTGATGCCACTCGACCACGAGCAACACACCCGCCATGAGAACGGCGACGACGAGGAGGGTGGCCCAGAGCAGCCGCGCGCGCAGCGAGTGGACACGCCAGCGCCTCATTTGACCAGCCAGACCTTACGGAGAGGGATGTAGGGATCGCCGAGGCCGCTGACCTCGACACTGCGCACGTACGGCTGGAAGATCCGCTCGTACGAGTAGTGCCACATGGGCAGGATCGGCGCGTCCTCGAGGATGGCCTGCTCGGCACGGCGGTAGAGCTCCACGCGGCGTGTGGTGTCGGGCTCGGTGCGCGCGCGCGCCAACAGGCCGTCCACGCGCTGGTTGGCGTAACCGGTGAAGTTCCGCGAGCTCTGCGAGTGGAAGAGCTTGAACAGAAAGTTGTCGGGGTCGGGCACGTCGGCGTACCACGCGTACATGAAGATCGGCAGGCGTCCTTCGGACAGCAGGCGCAAGAACGCCGGCCAGTCGGTCAGATAATGGAACTCGGCCCGGACGCCGACGGCCTTCAGATTGTCCTTTATCAGATCGTGCTCGCGCAGGACGCCGTCGTTGCGCGCGGCCGCCCAGATCGCCAGTGTCGGCAGGCCGCGGCCGGCGGGGTAGCCGGCCTGCGCGAGCAGCTCACGCGCCCGCCGCGGATCGTAGGCGTAGCCGCTGACCTTGGGGTTGTAGCCCTGCGTGCCCGGTGGCAGGATGCCGCGCGAGAGGATGTGGCGCCCGAGGAAGGCTTCCTCGATGATCGCCTCGCGGTCGATGGCGTGGATGAGCGCCTGGCGGACGAGCCGGTCTCCGAGCGGCTTCACGCGCATGTTGAAGCCGTAGAAGCGCACCGATAGCATCGGTCGCTTCACGTATCCATCGCCGGCGGCGGCCACCGCCTTCCGGTAATCGCGATTGGGTGGCGGCGTGTCTTCCAGGTGGCCGCGCTGAAACTCCTCGTACATGGTGTCGAACGGCTCGCCCGGGAAGACGCGATAGACGAGCCGCGCCACACGGGGCGCGCCGTCGAAGTAGTCCGGGTTCGCCGCGAGCACCAGCTCGCGGCCGCGCTCCCATTTGACGAAGCGGAATGGTCCCGTCCCCACCGGCGCCGTGCCGAAGGCGTCGCCCTTCTCCTCGACGACCTCGCGCGGCACAATCTTGGCGTGGCCGACCGCCAGCACGGCCACGAACGGGACGAGGGCCTCCGTGAGCGTCACCCGCACCGTGTGGCGGTCGAGCGCCGCGAACCCCGGGATGGTCTTCGCGCGGCCTTCGCGGAACTCCGGCGCGCCTTTCACGTTGAGGAAGAGATCGGCCGCGGCCGAGCGCGTCCGTGGATCGACCAGGCGCGTGAGCGAGTACACCACGTCGTCGGCCGTCACCTCGCGCCCGTTGTGGAACTTCGCATTGCGGCGCAGCGTGAAGGTCCACAGCAGCCCATCGCGTGACGACTTCCAGTGCTGCGCGAGCGCGGGCGTCACCGTGAGCGTATGGTCGAAGTGCACGAGGCCGTCGAAGAGTTGCTGCGCAACCGACCGGCTGTAGATATCCGAGACGCGTGCGGGGTCGAGGGTGGCCGGGTCGTTACCGAGGGCCCGCCGATAGACGCCGTCCGCGCCCCACGCCGGCGCGAAGACGCCGATACAAAGCGCCAGCACCGGCAGGAGCAAGAGGGGGCGCCTGGCGCCCCCCCTTCCTCGGGTCATGCGGAGGACGATTCCTAGCCGCCCGCGCCTCCGTCGGCGGTACCGATCGCCTGAAACAGCTGCGTCGAGACGGACGTGCCGGACTCGATCACGGGAGCCGCGAGCAGGAGCGACGCGAGCGCGAGAATGAGGGCCAGAACCTTCATCGACCTTTCCCCTTGCAGGCGTTCTGGCGCCCCCACCATGGGGTTGCCGCACGCCCGTCGGGGAGGGATTGTCAGCAATTCGACCGCCAGACGCGAGGGCCGTCGCACGCCAGGCCAAGTCGTTAGAATCCCGGAGTCCGCGCCCGGGCACGCGACGCGCGCTTAGCCAGTTACTGTGCATCGGCCGCTGGCGATTGGCCCGCTACGGGGCGTCCGGCCCCTCGGACTCCCCGCCGGCGAGCTTCCAGCGGGAAAGCTTCATCTTGAGCGAGTTGCGATGCAACCCGAGCACTCGCGCGGCCTCGCTGACGTTGCCGCCGACTTCTTCCAGCACGCGCGCCACGATGATCCGCTCGAAGCGATCGCTCGCCTGGTTGAGATCCATGCGGAGCGGCTCGGGTGTCTGCCCCGGCCCCGGACGTCCGGGGGCGAGCGTCACGTCGAGCGGCAGATCGGCGGGCCCGATGAGCGGCCCGTCGACGAGTACCATCGTGCGCTCGACGATGTTCTGCAGCTCGCGCACGTTGCCGGGCCAGGCGTAGGCGGCCAGCAGCGCGAGCGCCTCCGGCGTGAGGCCGTGGATGCGCTTGTTGAACTCGTGGTTGTAGCGCCGCACGAAGTGATCCACGAGACGCGGGAGATCCTCGATGCGCGCGCGCAGCGGCGGCACCGCAACCGGCACCACGTTGAGACGGTAGTAGAGATCCTCGCGGAACGTGCCGGCCGCCACCGCACGCTTGAGGTCGGCGTTGGTGGCGGCCACGATGCGCACGTCGATCTTGATCGAGCGCGTGCCGCCGACGCGCTCGATCTCACGCTCCTGGAGCACGCGCAGGAGCTTGGCCTGCACCTCCGCGCGCAGCAGACCGATCTCGTCGAGAAAGAGCGTGCCGCCCTGCGCCAGCTCGAAGCGGCCGAGCTTGCGCTGGTGCGCGCCGGTGAACGCGCCCTTCTCGTGACCGAACAGCTCCGACTCGACGAGCGCCTCGGGGATCGCGGCGGGATTCACGGGCACGAACGGCTTGTCGCGGCGCGGGCCGCGATGGTGGATGGCGCGGGCGATCAGCTCCTTGCCGGTGCCGCTCTCGCCGCTGATGAGCACGGTGGTGGTGGTGCGCGCCACCTGCGTGACGAGTCGCGCGAGCTTCTGCATCTCGGGATGCTCGCCGACGATCTCGTCGCGGTCGTGGCGCCGCGCCAGCTCGCCGCGCAGGAACGTCACCTCGCGCTCGAGGGAGCGCTTCTCGACCGCGCGCCGTACGAGCGAGAGCAGCTCCTCGTCCTCGAACGGCTTGGTGAGGTAGTCGAAGGCGCCGAGCTTCATGGCGGCGACGGCCGTCCGCACCGTCTTCACCGCGGTGACGAGAATCACCTCGAGGCTGTCGTCCAGCGCCTTGAGCCGCTCGAGCACCTCGATGCCGTCCATCTCGGGCAGCCGGATGTCCAGCAGCACCACGTCGACGTGGTTCGCGCGCACGAGCTCCAGCGCGCGCGCCCCGTCGGGCGCGTCGAGGACCTCGTAGTCCTGGTCGAGCACCAGGCGGAACGACTCGCGAACGCTCTCCTCGTCGTCCACCACGAGGGCCACGGGCCGGAGCACGTCGTCGCCGCTCATGCGCCCGAGCACTCTATCAGAGAACGTCCGTGGCGGGGAACCGCGGCGCCCCGGCCATGGGTGGTCGGGCGGGCGCATCGTGGGACGCGCCGCCCGTATCGAACCCGGGACATTGACCCCGCCGCGTGCGGCCCGAACAATCGCCGCATGCTCGCACGCGTGCTGTCGGCGGCGCTGGTCGGCGTGGAGGCTGCCCTCGTGGGCGTCGAGGTCGACGTCACGCCGGGACTGCCCAATTTCATCACGGTCGGGCTGCCCGACTCCGCGGTGCGCGAGAGTCGCGAGCGCGTGCGCACGGCGATCCGCAACGCGGGCTTCGCGTTTCCCAACGAGCGCATCACGGTGAACCTCGCGCCGGCCGACCTGCGCAAGGAAGGCGCCTCCTTCGACCTGCCGATCGCGCTCGGCATCCTCATCGCCACCGGCTGCATCCGCGGCAACGGCCTCGGCTCCTTCGCGGTCGTCGGCGAGCTGGCCCTCGACGGCCAGATCCAGGCCGTGCGCGGCGCCCTCGCGGTCGGTCTGGCCTGCCGCCGGCGCGCGATCGCCACGCTGCTCGTCCCGCGCGACAACAGCGCCGAGGCCAGGGCCGTCGACGGCGTGCGGGTGCTCTCGGCGGCGACGCTGCACGAGGCCGTCGGCCTGCTCAACGGCGAGGTGCCCTGTGCCGAGCCCTCGGCGGCGACGCCACCGCCGGCGGCCGCGGGCGAGGATCTCGACTTCCGGGACGTCCGTGGGCAGGCGCACGCCAAGCGCGCGCTCGAGATCGCGGCCGCCGGCGCTCACAACGTGCTGCTGGTGGGACCGCCCGGCGCAGGCAAGACGATGCTCGCGAGGCGGCTGGCCGCGGTCCTGCCGCCGCTCTCGCGCGACGAGGTGCTGGAGGTGTCGACGATCTGGTCGGTGGCCGGACTCCTGCGACGCCGCGGCGCGCTCGTCGACGCGCGGCCGTTCCGCGCGCCGCACCACACGATCTCCGTGTCGGGGCTGATCGGCGGCGGCAGCCCGCCGCACCCGGGCGAGGTCACACTCGCCCACCGCGGCGTGCTGTTCCTCGACGAGTTGCCGGAGTTCCAGCAGCACGTGCTCGAGTCGCTGCGCCAGCCGCTCGAGGACGGGCGTGTCACCATCGCGCGCGCCAGCGGGGTCGGCGACTTTCCCGCGCGCTTCCAGCTCGTCGCCGCCGCGAATCCGTGTCGCCGCGGCTGTCCGACCCTGGACCGATGCCTGTGCACACCCGGCGAGCGCGATCGGTATCTCGGCCGGATGTCGGGACCGCTGCTCGATCGCATCGACCTGCACGTCGAGCTGCCGGCGCTCGAGGGGGAGGAGTACACGGGCGCGCCGGTCGGCGACGACTCGGCGACCGTTCGCGCGCGGGTGGCGCGGGCCCGCACCTGCCAGCACGCGCGAGGCGGCGCCGCGGGCGCACGGCTCAACGCGGAGATCGGCAGCCGGCTGCTCCGCCGGCTCTGTCCGATCCCGGCCGACGCCCAGCGGCTCCTCGCCGCCGCGATGACGCGCCTGGGGCTCTCCGCGCGGGGTCACGACCGCGTCGTGCGCGTCGCGCGCACGATCGCCGACCTCGCCGACGTCGAGACCATCGCCACCGAGCACTGCGCCGAGGCGCTGCAGTATCGCGGCCTCGACCGTCGCTGGCGCGCGTGAGCGCCTGGTCGCCGCCCCCCGGCACCGCCAAACGGCAACCGATGGCGTTCGGTTTGCTTCCGGCGATACTGTGCTCGTGACGACGCGCGGAAGCCCGATGGGCAACTTCAAGGATTACTACCGACGGCTGGGGGTCAGCCCGACCGCCGGCGACCTGGCTATCAAGGCGGCGTTCCGGCGTCTCGCGAGGCGCCACCACCCGGACGTCGCCTTGGACAAGCGCTCGGCGCGCCGCTTTCCGGGCATCCTCGAGGCGTACGAGGTGTTGTCAGATCTGGAACGGCGCCGGCACTACGATCGTGTCTATCGCGACCGGAAGATGGCTTCCCGACCCAGGGGAGCCGGAGTCCGGCGTGTCAAACGAGACGGGCGAGCCGGGACCGGCTCGCGTCGCTTCGGCCTCGCGATCGACCTGTTCGGCCTCAGGCTCGGACTGGCCGTGGACGCCAACGCACCCTCGACTGGCGCGCGCAAAGGGCCTGGCCGGAGCAACCGATGAACCATCTGGACGCCAACCTGATCATCGCCAACGCCCCGGATCCCGTCTTCGTTTCCGACTTCCAGGGCAAGATCCTTCTCGCGAACGAGGCGGTCTCCGAACTCCTGGGGTTCCGCAAGGACGAGGTCCTGGAGCAGTCGCTCTCCCGCTTCGTCAGCCTGGACGAGGCGCGCGAGCTGATGGTCGCCCTTCGCGAGGTCGTCGAGCACGGCGTCTCTCGCAACGTCCGCCTCAATCCCCACAGCGCCTCCGGCGAGGTGATCCCCACCACCCTCAACGCCTCCGCCCTGCGGGGGCCCCGGGGCGAGGTCATCGGCGTGATCGGCATCCTGCGCGACATGCGCGAGCTCG
>Ga0209808_1000943_pt1 | contig 14678 bp, 13 predicted proteins | sample GraSoiAngelo_157_FD_186171 | JGI IMG/M metagenome (GOLD analysis project Ga0209808, IMG submission 186171) | Grasslands soil microbial communities from the Angelo Coastal Reserve, California, USA - 14_1009_16_20cm (SPAdes) (version 2) | ecosystem: Environmental > Terrestrial > Soil > Grasslands ... | reverse complement strand
GTCCGCCTCTGCCTGGCTGCTAAAAATCCTCGTCCATGTCTGGCGGAACGGCAGGCGGCGCAGGTGTCTTTTTCTTAGGCGCCTCGACCGCCGCCACCTCCGTGGTTAGCAAGAGCCCCGCCACCGAGGCGGCGTTCTGTAGCGCCAGCCGGGCGACTTTCGTCGGATCCAGAATACCCTCTTCAACAAGATCGCCGTAGTCGCCTGCCACGGCGTTGTAGCCATAACTACCTTTGTTCTCCTTCACACGCGCCACGACGATCTCGGCGTGATCCCCCGCGTTGCTGGCGATCTGGCGCAGCGGCTCCTCGAGCGCGCGTGCCACGATTCGGATGCCTACCCGTTGGTCCTCGTTGGTGCCCGCCAACTTCTCGAGTGCCTTGGCGGCCCGCAGATACGCCACGCCGCCGCCCGGTACCACTCCTTCCTCCACGGCGGCGCGTGTGGCATGGAGTGCATCTTCGACACGCGCCTTCTTCTCCTTCATCTCAGGCTCGGTCGCCGCGCCCACCTTGATGACGGCCACACCACCGGAGAGCTTGGCAATACGCCCCTCTAGCTTTTCCCGGTCGTAAGTCGATTTCGTATCCTCGGCTTCCTTGCGCAGCGTCTCGATGCGGGCCTGGATGTCAGCCTTCTTGCCCGCACCGTGGATCAGGGTTGTACTCTCTTTTTCGACGACGACCTTCTTGGTCTTGCCGAGATCCGCCAGAGCGACTTTTTCCAGCGATAATCCGACTTCATCGCTGATCACCTTGCCGCCGGTCAGGACCGCAATGTCCTGAAGCACGGCTTTGCGTCGATCGCCGAACTCGGGAGCTTTGACCGCAGCGACCTTCACAGTGCCTCGCATGTTGTTGACCACCAGCGTGGCCAATGCCTCGCCCTCGACCTCTTCAGCCACCACCAGCAAGGGTTTGCTTGCTTTCGCCACGGCTTCGAGCAGGGGCAGCAGCTCGCGGAGGCTCGAGATCTTTTTCTCGTGCAACAGAATGACCGGGTCTTCCAGCTCAGCGGTCTGAGTCTCGGGCTTGTTGATGAAATAGGGCGAGAGGTACCCGCGATCGAACTCCATGCCTTCGACGATCTCGAGCTCATTTTGAAGACCCGACCCGTCCTCAACCGTAATAGCACCTTCCTTGCCCACCTTCGCCATCGCCTTGGCGATCATCTTGCCGATGTCAGCATCGCCGTTGGCTGCGATGGTGCCCACCTGGGTGATGGTTTCCGAATCCGTACACGGCTTGGACAGGCGTTCGAGCTCGGCGACGACCGTTGTGACGGCCTGATCGATCCCGCGCTTCAAATCCATGGGATTCATGCCGGCGGCGACCGATTTCAACCCCTCGCGGGCGATCGCCTGCGCGAGCACCGTCGCGGTGGTCGTGCCGTCGCCGGCTTCATCGGCGGTCTTCGAGGCCACTTCCTTGACCAGTTGCGCGCCGACGTTTTCGAGCTTTTCCTTCAGCTCAATCTCCTTGGCAACCGTCACCCCGTCCTTCGTCACGATCGGCGCCCCGAAGCTCTTCTCGAGCAACGCGTTCCGCCCCTTGGGCCCCAGGGTCACCTTCACCGCATTCGCAAGAATGTTGACGCCACGCACCATTTGGTGGCGAGCTTCTTCGCTAAAGCGCACTTCTTTGACGGCCATACGTCATGTCCTCCACTACCTCATATGAGTTTCTCGTCAGCGTTACGCTTCCTCGACAACCGCCATGATGTCTTCCTCGCGCGCGACGATCAGCTCTTCGCCATTGAGCTTGACCTCCGTACCACTGTACTTCCCAAACAGCACGCGATCACCGGCCTTGAGGTCGGTTGGACGAACCTTGCCGTTGGCGAGAACTTTGCCTTGACCAACGGCGACCACCCGGCCTTCGGTGGGCTTCTCTCCGGCGGTTGCCGGAATCAGAATGCCGCCCGGTGAGCGCTGCTGGGGGTCGTCCCGTTTTAATACGACCCGGTCTTGAAGCGGACGAATGTTCATGGCGCTGTGCTCCGTGCAGATCAACGAAATGAGTACCCCGCTTTGCCGCGGCGCTTCGAAAGTCCCCTTTCTGGCGGCGCTGCTGCGAGTTTCAAGGGAAGTGCGTGAAGGGCCAAAACGCTTCGCAACTCCCGATGGTTGCGAGGCTGCCTGCAAGGCGCCTCCGTAGCGTTCGAGCTTTATCGTGGGCCTGACCGTGGGCGCTTTAGGCGCCCCTCTCCAGAAATCACCGCCACCGAGTCGCCAAGGCAGCCCCTTGAAATTATGGACGCGGAACCCACTTTGGGGTTCGTCAAACCTGGCCCAACAGCGCAAGGAGGTGTTGCCATGTTCGAGAGTCTGTTCAGTGGCTTCGATACCGACATCTTCGATGAATTCAAGCGCCTGGAGAGCGAGATGCTCCAGCTGTTTGGCAATTCCCCGTGGCCTGCGGGGATCCGCGCGATGCAAAGAGGCGCGTTCCCGCCAGTCAACGTGGGGAACACACCCGAGCGGGTGGACGTGTATCTCTTCGCCGCCGGTCTGGATCCGAAGAGCCTTGATCTGTCGATCCAGCAGAATCTCCTGGCGGTCTCCGGGAGCCACAAGGTCAAGGTGGACGAGAAGGCCGACTATTACCGGCGCGAGCGCTTCGATGGGGATTTCAGGCGTGTGATCACACTACCCGATGACGTAGACCCGGACCGCGTCGAAGCAAGGTACCGCGACGGCGTGCTCCAGGTCACGATTCAGCGGCGCGAATCGGCACGGCCGCGGCAGATCACCGTGAACTGAGAAAGGAGGTCATCATGGCAGCGAATCAAGAAGTCACGGCGCGCAAGAGCACCGCAGTTGATGAGCGGAAAACACGCGCACAGGAAGCGCCAATGCTTCCGGCGGTTGATATCTTCGAGGACGCGCATCAGATTACGGTGCAGGCGGAAATGCCGGGCGTGTCCAAGGACAGGCTCAATGTCCAGGCCCACCACAACGAGCTACTCATCGAAGGCGACGTGCAACTCGATATGCCGGCGGGGATGACCGCGTTTTATGCGGACCTGAAGACCACGAAGTACCGGCGGAGATTTGTCTTGAGCGGTGAGCTTGAAACCGACCGGATCGCCGCGAGTCTCAAGGACGGAGTACTGACGGTGCGCATCCCGAAGCGGGCGGAGTTTCGCACGCGCAGGATAAAGGTAGACGCGCAATGAGCTGCGCAGGCTCCGGTCCGAGCGCTCTCGCTCGGACCGGGCCGCGCGGCCGGCCTTCCGGGCCGACGACGGCCTCATGCTCGCTCTGGGTGGTGGGGCGGACATCGGGGCCTTGAAAGAGTAGTGAGATTACCCCACCTGTGTACCGTTTTGGCTTTGGTGCGTCTGGCCACGATGGACCCGATCAGGAAACTGCGGTCGGAACTCGAACGGGGGGTCTCCCGCGCCTGGGAAGGTCTGACCGAGGGCTGGCGTGAGGTACTCACTCGTGGTAGCGGCGCGCTCACCCAGTTCGTTCGCGCTGCGAAACAAAAGCAAGGCGATGAGAGAAGCAATCACTTTCCACAGTGGGCGCTCCTGGCAAGCGAATGTTGGGAAACCGCGCAATCGGTCATCGTGCGCATCGAGCTGCCTGGGACGCGCAAGGAAGACATCGACATCTCAGTTTCTCGAGGCCACCTTCAGATCCGCGGGGAAAGGAGATCCTCCAGCGAGCATGAGGCGCGCTACTACCATTTGATGGAGAGAGCGTTCGGCCGTTTCGAGCGAAGCATTCCCTTGCCCCCGAACATCGACGCAGGGCGCGCCGAAGTCTCCTATGAGGATGGCCTCATTACCGTGATTTTGCCCAAGACCGAGACGACGCCGCCGACGCAACTGTCCATTAAGTGAACCGTCTCCCGTGTGCCGACGCCTGGCGTCTCATAATGCCGGGGTCGAGGGTTCGAGTCCCTCCCTTTCCACCATAGCAACAGGGCTTGCAAAGCAGCCTGCGCCTGCACGATGGCGATTGCGGGAGATTTGCCCTCGCGTCCGCGGCGATCTCTTGAAGGTCGACAAAACAAAATTCATCATGTCGGTGCACGTTGCCCGCGCAACTCCTGCCAAGCCTCGAGCTCCTCCCGCGTAATCCCCTATCCTCCGATCCGCGGCGCATCGAGATTTTCGAGCTCTGCGAGCACGTCGGAGATGAACTTCCCCCGATGCCGTGGCTCTACAACCACCTGAACGGTCGTGTCGAAACGCTGACAGGTGCGCCGATACGACCAGGCGTAAACGTCCGCCAGCGGCCCGACCTCGTTGAGCTCATAGACCGCGATCGTCGCCTTGAGGTAGGTGTCCTGATCCACGTCCACGAAGGACTGCGGTACGTAGTCCCCGCGGACCAGCGGAATGGTCGAGGCGAGGCGCGCAGTGCGTTTGTTCACGTCGACGAAGGCCTGAAGATACGAAAGGTGCACGAGCAGGAAGAAGCTCTGCTCGAACGGATTCGTAATTGCCCGTCCTTTCTCCAGCAGCGAGAGCAGGAGCCTCGTCAGCCTCTCTCGGCCGTCCAGCGGCGCATACGTGGTGCCGCCCACCCGGATGCGTGGTTCTTCGACGGCGGGCTGCCGGGCTACTCCTGGTACGTCCCCAAGGAGCGGGCTGCCTCAACGTCGGCATCGGCGGCATCGCCGACCGCATGAGGCAGCACGGGGCCGGGAGCGAGCTCGTGCCGCGCCACAAGCGCGAAGAGATCGCGAAGCTCGCGAGCGAGAGCGGCTACGTGCTGAATACCACCGCGCGCAATCTGCGCCTGAAGCGCACGCAGGCCTTGAGCGTCGTGGTCCCCCTGGAGGCGGGCCAGATGCTGCGCGACCCCTGCCGCTTCGAGATGCTCGGGCACCTCGCCGAGGAGATCACGCGGCGCGGCTACGGGATGTTGCTGCAGAAGGCCACGACGCCGATCGAGGACTCACTGGAGGAGCTGGCCGGCTCGGGGCGCTCGGACGGGATCGTGGTCCTCGGGCAAAGCACGCAACACGTCGCTCTGACGAAGGTGGCGGCGCGTTATCGCCCGCTGGTCGTCTGGGGAGCTCACGCCCGCAAGCAGTCGTACTGCACCGTGGGAACGGAGAACGGGGCGGGCGCGCGGGCCGCGGTGGAGCATCTGCTGCAGACCGGGCGACGCAATATCGTATTCATCGGGGATACCGACGTTCCGGAAGTGCAGCAGCGTTACGAGGGCTACCGCGACGCGCTCCGGGCCACGGCGCAGACGGTCTACGAGGCCATGCAGGTGTACGTGCGCGAGGAGCCCGAGTTCGACGCAGTTTTCGCCGCCAACGATCTGATCGCGATCAGCGCGGTGCGCGCGCTCAGCGCCTCGGGCCGGGCCGTGCCGCAGGACGTGGCCGTGGTGGGCTTCGACGATATCCCCACGGCCGCGCACAGCAATCCGGCCCTGACCACGGTGCGCCAGGACCTGCGCCGCGGCGCCGAGCTGCTCGTCGGGCTGCTGCTGCAGCGTCTCAAGGGCGAAGAAACCGCCTCGCAGGTGCTGCCGGCCGAGCTCATCGTGCGCGAGTCGAGTGCCCCGCGCCAGAATTAGCGCCGATCCAAGAGCGGTCGAGTCACGCGGAGGTCTCCAGTGCAGCAGTCTCAGCGTGACCGCGAAGGCGGCGCCGTCGAGCCGCGCACGACCAACGACGGTTGCAGCTGCACCGACGGGAGCACGGTCTTCGGATCGCGCATCTTCCGCAGTAGTAGCAGGGCCGCCTGATTACCCATCTCGGTCAGCGGGATCCGCAGGGTAGTTAGCGGGGGTGCGAAGTGCTCGGCGAACGGCATGTCGTTGTAGCCGGTCACCGAGACGTCCGCAGGGCATTTCAGACCGGCGGCGTCGAGAGCGGCGTAGCATCCCAGCGCCAGCAGATCGTTCGCGGCGACGATGGCGGTGAACCGGCGTTTGCTCTGAATCAGGCTCTGACAGGCGGTGCTGCCGGCGTCACTCGTCAGGGACCTGCACTCATACATGATGCGCGGATCGGCCTTCAGGCGGTGAGCTGTCATGGCCTCACGGAATCCCTCGTGCCGCGACTTGCTGGTGGAGGCATTGAGTGGCCCACCAACGTAGGCAAGCTTACGATGGCCGAGCTCGACCAAATGCTCCACTGCAAGACGAATTCCGTAGGAATCGTTGGTCACGACGCTCGTCGCGGTCGCGCCCGAGATGGTGCGATTGACGAGCACGAACGGTACCAGGCGCTTGCGGCACTCAGCGACGATGTCGTCGTTGAGCAGCGCGGTTGCGAGTATGAGTCCGTCGACCTGACGGGAATACAGGGAATCGAGCACGATGCGCTCGGTCTCCATGGAATTGTCCGTATCCGCGAGGACCGTGACGTAACCCTCCGTGCCCATGGTCCGCTCCACCGCGCGCACGATGGGCGGAAAGACCGGGTTGGTCAGGTCCGGGACGATGACCCCGATCGTGAACGACCGGCTGGTCTTGAGGCCAACCGCCATCGAATTGCGCCGGTAACCCAGCGCCTCTGCGATGTGGAGGATATCGGTCGCGACCTTCCCGGAGACCAGCGAGCGAGTCTGGGCATTGAGCACTCGCGAGACGGTCGAGTGATGGACGCCCGCGCGCCTGGCAATCTCCTTGATGCCGGAAGGATTCTTGCGCATAGGTCGGAAAAGAATAGGGTATTGCCGTGGGAGCGACAACCGCGCACGACGCCTTGGTGCCGGCGTTGGCACCCGGTGACGTGGGCGCGCGGCGCGCGCCGGACGGAGCGGAAAAGGCTTGCACACCGAGGCTGATGACGTATAGTAATGCACACGTGTGCATTCATGATGGCTGCGAGGCTACCGATATGACCACCGACCAGACGCTGCGGCGATACCGGCTCGGCTGGATCGGCACCGGCCGCATGGGCTACGCGATGGCTGCGCGCTTGTTGCACGCCGGCTGTCAGGTGGTGGTCTACAACCGGACGCGGGCCAAAGCGGAGCCACTCGCGGCACTGGGTGCCTCGATCGTCGATTCGGCAGCCGCGCTAGCCGGTTGCGACATCGTGTTTACCAGCGTCTCCACCTCCGATGATCTGATCAGCGTGATCACCGGTCCGCGCGGCCTGCTGACTGGCCAGCAGACACCGAAGCTACTTGTCGATACCTCGAGCGTTTCCGAAGAGGCATCGGCCAAGATGCGCGCCGCAGCAGCCAAGCGCGGGACCCAGATGCTCGCGGCGCCCGTCAGCGGCAACGCCAAGGTCGTCGAGACCGGCAAACTGACGCTGGTGGTGTCCGGGCCGGCAGATGCATACAAGATGGCGCTGCCCTTCCTCGACAAGCTGGGTGCCGGCGTGACGTACGTCGGCGAAGGGGAACTGGCCCGCATCGTCAAGATTTGCCACAACCTGCTGCTGGGTGTGATTACCCAGTGCCTCGCAGAGATCACCGTGCTCGCCCAGAAGGCGGGCGTTCCCCGCAGTGCACTCCTGGATTTCATCAATCACAGCGTCATGGGTTCACAGTTCACCACGTACAAGGCTCCCGCCTTCGTGAACCTCGATTTCAAGCCGACCTTCACAGCACCTTTGCTACGCAAGGACCTCGACCTCGGCCTGGCCGCCGGCAGGAAGTTAGGCGTGCCGCTGCCCCTCGTGCAGCTCACGTGCGATCTCGTGCAGCAGGTGATCGATCAGGGTGAAACGGAGCGGGATTTCGCCGTCCTCCTGCTGCGGGCCGCGAAGTCGGCGGGCATCGAATTGCAGCCTGAAAACAAGGTCGTGGACGACGGCTTGCACTGAGCGTCGGCATGAGCGCCCGCGACGCAAACGTTCCGCCCGAGGCCACCCGCCGGGCCAAGCCGTTCTACGCGAAGCTGCACAACCAGGTGATCGTTGCGATCGTCGCCGCGATCATCGCGGGCGCGGCGTGGCCGAGCGTGGCAGTGACGTTGAAGCCACTCGGCGAGGGCTTCATCAAGCTGCTCAGCATGATGATCGCGCCCATCGTGTTCTGCATCATCGTGTCGGGCATCGCGGGAATGGGCAACGCAGGTCACGTCGCCCGAACGGCGGTCAGGTCGCTCGTCTACTTTTACGTTGTGTCTGCGCTGGCACTGCTGCTGGGCCTCATCGCGGCAAACCTCATACCGGCGGGCGCGGGCCTCAACGCGGATCCGAAGGCGATCGACACCTCGAGCATCTCCGGCTACGTGACGGCGGCCAAGGACCAGGGCGTTGTATCGTTCCTGCTGAATATCATTCCCAACACCATGATCGACGCCTTCGCGAAAGGCGCCATTCTGCAGGTCATGCTGGTCGCAGTGCTGTTCGGCCTGGCGCTCATCGTGCTCGGCGAGCGCGCGAGCATGGTATCCAATCTGGTCGACCAGCTCACCAAGGTCGTGTTCTCGATCGTGGAGATGATCGTCGCGCTGTCGCCCATCGGAGCTTTCGGCGCCATGGCTTTCACCGTCGGCCGATTCGGGCTCCACTCGCTGCTGCCACTGTTGAAACTCATTCTCGTCTTCTACGGCACGTGTGTTGTATTCATGCTGCTCGTGCTTGTGCCCATCGCGCGGCGGGTCGGTTTCAGCGTCTGGAAGTTCTGCCGCTACATTGTGGAGGAACTCCTGCTCGTGCTTGCCACGGCCAATTCGGAAGCGATGATGCCGCGCCTGATGGAGAAGCTGGAGCGCTTGGGGGTGCGCAAGTCGGTGGTCGGCTTGGTCGTTCCCACGGGCTACTCGTTCAACCTGGCGGGCAGCTGCATCTACTTCACACTATGCGTGGTCTTTATCGCGCAGGCCACCAACACTCCGCTGCCCCTGCAGCGTCAGGTTGTGATTCTGCTCGTCACGATGCTGATGTCCAAGGGCGCGACCGGCTTTACCGGAGCCGGGTTCGTGGTGCTGGCCGCCACCCTGTCAGCGATGCCGGACATACCAATGGCCGGCCTGGCCCTGCTGCTCGGCATCGATCCGTTCATGCAACGCGGACGCGGCCTCACGAATTACATCGGCAACGGCATTGCAGCAATCGCCATCGCCGGGTGGGAGAAGGACCTCGACGTCGCCGAACTCAACCGTCGGCTCGATCGGGGTCCGGATGCCGACTTCTCCGCAGCGCTGGGTGTCCCGGCGGCGGAGGCGGCACGGGCGTCGGAGGCCGGCAAGGCCGCAACGATCGGGTCCGAAAGACGGTCCGGGTAAGTGCCCTAGCAGGAACCGGTTGCGGAACCACACACGGATCGCTGGAGGGGGCTATATGCGCGATTCGCTTAGTCAAGCCGTTGCCGGGCGGACGGCGCGCGGATTTCCGGTACCAGCGGGCGTGATTACTCTCGCGCTAGGCGCGGCGGTCGTCTTCGGCGCCACGGCGTCGGTGGCGGCGGAGCCCACGGCAGCGTCGGCAGGAACCGCGGGTACGGTCGCGCTCGAGGAAATCGTCGTCACCGCGCGCAAGCGCAGTGAGAATCTGCTCGATATCCCGGCCTCGATTGCCGCCATTCCCGATACGGTCATCAAAGAAGCGCACATCACGCAGCTCGATGACATCGGCGGGATGGTCTCGAACCTCAACCTGTTCGAGGCGCACGACAACTCGCCGGCCGTGACGATGCGCGGTGTGGGCGCGTTCGAGGTGGTGCAGGGCGTCGGCTTTTACGCGAACGACGTGCAGCTGTTCGAAGGTCAGACCGTAAGGCCCAACGACATTGCGCGCATCGAGGTCCTGAAGGGCCCGCAGGGCACGCTGTACGGTGGCGCCAACATCGGCGGCGCGATCAAGTATGTGACCAAGGATCCGACCCCGACCTGGCAGAATGAGGGCACCGTCGAGCTCGGCCAATACAGCACCTGGAACCTCGCCGCGGTGTTGTCGGGGCCGATCACCGACAAGCTCGGCGTGCGCCTGAGCGCCTACGACGACAACCACGATGGCTACATCCACGACACCTACCACAATACGACGTACGGCAAGGGCTACGACCGTGGCGCACGTCTCACGTTCGTCTATGAACCGCAGGCGGCGACCAAATTTCGGCTGGCGTTCAATGCCGACGACTACAGTTCGCAGAACCAGAACCTGCTGTACCGCGTGACCGAAGATCCGGGATTCACCACGCCGTATACCGCCAATGAGTACAAGTACTCGATCGACGACTATTTCAATCCGTCGTTCCTCCGCAAGATAGTCTCGTCGACGCTGCAGATCGATCAGCAGCTGAACGACGAGGTGGCGCTCACGGCGATCACGGCCCAGTTCTTTTCCTACAATCGGGGCGTCACCGACTTCGCCAAGAAGCCGATACCGATCGACCTGCTGTTCCAGAACGCCGACCACCGTGTCTACAGTCAGGAGGTTCGCTTGGGGTCCACTGGCCACAGCGACCTGGACTGGCTGGTCGGCGCCTTCGCGCAGTACCACGGCATTGAATTCAACAACGGCGATTGGCTCTATAACGCAGATCCGAACAATCCCCAGATCGTAGGCACCGACAAAGATGTGCAGGACAAGATCCAGAAGCAGTATGCCCTGTACGGTGATGTCACCTACCACCTCGGCAGCTGGCAGCTGGAACTCGGCGTGCGGGGCGAGTACTACACCAGCGACGAGAAGGCCTTCAACGACCAGACGCCGCCTCCGCAGAATCCGCACCTGACCGCGCCGCAGCTGACCGGGCACGAGTTTTCGCCGCGCGTCTCGCTGCAGTACAAGCTCGGTCCGCAGACGAATGTCTATGGCACGATCGCGCGGGGCTTCGAACCCGCCGACCTTGTCGAACAGAACTTCCGGATCACCCCAATTCGCCCGGAAATCGCGACCAGCTACGAATTGGGGGTCAAATCACAACTTCCGCGCGGCGCGCAGTTCACCGCCGCGGTGTTCTACATCGACTACAAGGACCGACTCTACAACGTGATGCGGTTGGATCCTGTGCTGAATATCGTCGAAGTCGAAACCAACATCGGGCCGTCACGCAACTACGGCTTCGAGGCGGATTTCTCCGTACCCTTTTGGAGCGAGTTCAGGCTGAGCGGTGGCGTCGGCACGACCCGCGCGATATGGGGAAATGCGTTCTACGCGGATCCGCAGCTGACGGCGGCCGCACAGGCCGTGAACCCCGCGGCGCCTCCCGTGATACGCAATATCAACGGGCTTACGGCGCCGTTTACACCGGAGTACTCAGCGAATCTCGCGCTTGAATGGACTCATGCACTCAGCAACGGCTACAAGCTGGGTGCGAGAATCGATGGCCGGGCGGTCGGGCAGTCTTATTGGGACCCGAATGACTTTGCGAAGCAGGAGCCGTACCAGCTGCTCAACGTCGGGGCCCACTTCGACGCTGCCAGGTGGACAGTGTCCGCGCACGTCTCGAACGTCACCGGGACAAAGTACAATACGATTTACTGGGACGCGTGGGATGTAGGTGCGCCGCACAGCATCGGACGCATCAACCGTCCCCGGACGTTTGTAGCGAGCGGCACCTTCCGCTTCTAGCAGGGCTCAGCGGGGCGGGCTGGTTCCACGAACCAGCCCGCCTGGCGGGTCAGTTGTTGGACGCCGGCCATAGTGCGGCGTCCAAGTCCATTGATGAAGGGCCTCTATATGACAGCCAAAGTTTCGGAGCGCCTGACGATTTCGCCGGAAGACGTCGATCCACGTCACGACTGGAAGCGACCTCTGCGTGCGCCCGGAGTGATGAATGTCGACTTCGAGGAACGAGTCGACTTCCGGCGGCTGCATCGTTATCGACTCGGCCGAGCGCGGCAGGCGCTGCGCGCCTCGAAGCTCGGCGCGCTGCTGGTATTTGACAACAACAATATCCGCTATCTGACCAGCACGGCTATCGGCGAATGGGCCCGCGACAAGATGTGCCGCTTTGCGGTACTGGCCGGCGATGGCGAGCCGCACCTGTGGGATTTTGGTTCGGCGGCGGCGCACCACCGGATCTACGCTCCCTGGTTGCAGCCGGTCTGCTGTCACGCCGGCATGGTGGGTCTGCGCGGAACCGTTCCGCCGGACGCTGGCCTGATCAAGCGAGCGGCGCTCGAGATCAAGGCCGTGCTCGGCGAAAACGGCGTCAGTGACTTGCCGCTGGGCGTCGACGTGGTCGAACCGCCGATGCTGTTCGAACTGCAGAACCTTGGGATCGACGTACGTGACGGCCAGCAGACACTGCTCGATGCACGCGAGATCAAGAGCCGCGACGAGATCATGCTGCTCAATACGGCGGCATCGATGGTGGACGGCGCGTATCACATGATCCACGAGAAGCTGAAACCCGGTGTGCGCGAGTCGGACATCGTCGCCAGCGTCAACCACATGCTCTATTCGATGGGGTCCGACGACGTTGAGGCCGTGAACGCGGTGGCCGGTGAGCGCTGCAGCCCGCACCCGCACAACTTCACCGACCGGCTGATCCGCCCCGGCGACCAGGCGTTCTTCGACATCATCCAGGCGTACATGGGCTACCGCACCTGCTACTACCGCACCTTCAGTGTCGGCAGCGCGACGGATGCGCAGCGGGACGCCTACAAGCGAGCGCGGGGCTGGATGGATGCGGCAATTGCGCGCGTGCGCCCCGGCGTCGGCACTGACCAGATTGCGGCGGTGTTCCCGAAGGCGGAGGAGTTCGGTTTTCCGAACGAGATGGAGGCCTTTGCGCTGCAATTCGGCCATGGTCTCGGCGTTGCCCTGCACGAGCGGCCGATCATCAGTCGCCTCGTGTCGATGGATAACCCGTACGAGATCAGGGCGGGCATGGTGTTCGCGCTCGAGACCTATTGCCCCGCCAGCGACGGCCGGTCGGCTGCGCGAATCGAGGAAGAAGTCGTGGTGACCGACAAGGGCTGCGAAGTCATTACGCTGTTTCCCGCGGCTGAGCTTCCCATCGCCAACGCTTACTGACGTCAGACAATCGAGGAAATCCATGAGCCAGGCACAGGCCTCGCGCGCCGCCGGAGACTCCAACCCGGACCGGGCGACCCGGCTGAAGCTGTACCGCACTATGCTCGAGGTACGGCTGGTCGAGAAGCGCGCGTACGATCTTTTCATGCAGAACCTGATCAAGGGCACGAGCCATCTCGCGCTCGGACAGGAGGCGATCGCTGCTGGGTTCGGCGTCGCCATGCGCAGGGACGACTACACCTTCTGCACCTATCGCGGTCACGCCCACACGCTCGTGCGTGGCGCGTCGATGGTCGGGGTGCTCGGCGAGCTCATGGGGCGCGAGTGTGGATTGATGGCCGGTAAGGGCGGCTCCATGCATCTCACCAGCGCTGAGCACGGCGCGCTCGGTTCGTACGCAATCGTCGGGGCGCACCTGCCGATCGCGGCCGGTGCCGCATGGTCAGCGCAATATCGTGGCACGGAGCAAGTGGCGGTCTGCTTTTTCGGTGACGGTGCGACCAACATCGGCGCGTTCCATGAAGCGCTCAACTTAGCGGCGGTGTGGAAGCTGCCGGTCGTGTTCGTGTGCGAGAACAACCTCTACATGGAGTACACGCCGATCGGCGCGGTGACGGCGGTACCGCACCCGGCCGCTGATCGCGCCGCCGCCTACGGTCTCGATTCGATCATCGTCGACGGCAACGATGTGGACGCCGTCTATGCCGTCGCGATGCGCACGTTGGCGCGTGCCAGGGCGGGAGAGGGGCCGTCGCTGGTGGAGGCCAAGACCTACCGGCACAGCGGTCATTCTCGTGCCGACCCGGGCAAGTACCGGCCGACACCCGAGGTCGAGGCGTGGATGAAGAGGGATCCGCTGCCGACGTACAGGCACAGGCTGTTGGAGCTGGCGATCCCCGACGCCGAGCTTGCGGCGATCGAGGGCGACGTGCGGGCGCGAGTCGATGCAGCCACGGAGGCTGCGCGCAAGTCGCCGCCGCCGCCGGTCGAGCTTGCTTTCACGCAAGTGTGGGCGGATGGGGGCTTCGCATGGAGGAATTGACCTACCGTGAGGCCGTCGCGCGCGGCATCGCGCAGGAAATGGCGCGCGATCAGAGCGTTGTATTCCTCGGCGAGGACATTGCGTCGGCTGGCGGGGTATTCAAAACGACCGGCGGCCTGTTGGAACGGTTTGGCCCGAAGCGGGTGCGCGATACGCCCATCTCCGAGCAGGCCATTGTCGGCGCGGCCGTGGGTGCGGCGATGACGGGTCTCCGGCCGATTGCGGAGATCATGTTTTCTGACTTCCTTGCGGTGTGCTGGGACATCGTCGCCAACGAGATGGCGAAGATGCGTTATATGACGAATGGCCAGGTCACGATGCCAGTCGTCATCCGGACGGCCAACGGAGCGGGCTCGCGCTTCGGGGCGCAGCATTCGCAGAGCGTCGAGAACTGGGCGATGATGGTCCCGGGCCTGAAGGTCGTGGCGCCGTCGACTCCAGCCGATGTCATCGGACTGCTGGCGGCCGCTGTTCGTGATCCGGATCCAGTACTGTTCTTCGAGCACAAGTCGCTCTACGGGACCAAGGGCCTGGTACCCGAGGACACGTTGGTCGACCAACTCGGCAAGGCCAAAGTGTTGCGCCAGGGGAGCGACGTTACGCTGGCGGCGCTTGCGGCCATGGTGCCGCGAGCACTCGCGGCGGCGGAGCGTCTGGCGTCCGAGCACGGAGTCAGCGCCACGGTCGTGGACGTCCGCTCGTTGGTGCCCCTTGACACGGCGACGTTGCTGCGCGAGATCCAGCATACGGGTCGGCTGGTGACCATTGAG
>Ga0209808_1000942_pt1 | contig 14679 bp, 14 predicted proteins | sample GraSoiAngelo_157_FD_186171 | JGI IMG/M metagenome (GOLD analysis project Ga0209808, IMG submission 186171) | Grasslands soil microbial communities from the Angelo Coastal Reserve, California, USA - 14_1009_16_20cm (SPAdes) (version 2) | ecosystem: Environmental > Terrestrial > Soil > Grasslands ... | reverse complement strand
CACGATGAGAAGACGCATCAAGTCGGCGACCCTGGCGGCGGGCGCGCTGCTCGCGTCGACGGTGATGCCGGCGTTTGCCGCCGACAGCGTCACCGGCGAGGTCGTGGACCTCACCTGCTACCTGGCGCATCCCCAGAGCGGTCAGGGCGCGGGGCACAAGAAATGCGCCGACGTGTGCCTCAAGAAGGGGCTCCCGGCAGGGTTGCTCACCGCCGACAAGCAGCTCTACCTCCTGCTCGAGGACCACGACAACTCCAAGCCCTACGCCACCCTCAAGGAGAAGGCGGCCGAAACGGTGACCGTCGAGGGCCAGAAGGTCACCCAGAACGGGATGCAGGGGATCGTGGTCCAGGCGGTGAAGTAGCCGCTACAGGAAGAAGTGCAGCTCGAGCCAGAGCTCGTCCCGGTTCTGGTTCGGCTGCGAGGCGATGCCGTTGTTGATGCGGTACTGGATGCGGGGCTGGATCACGCGGTTCACGAACGGCTCGGCGCCGATCGCGTAGCGGGTCTGGTCGCGGTCGCGCGTCACCTTCACGAACTCGAAGATGCCGCGCAGGTTGAGCCAGTCGAAGAGGAGGAAGTCGGCCTCGCCGTAGGCGGCGTACTTGTCGTTGCGCCCCGGGCTGCCGAGCTTGCGGTCGTTGATCCAGTCGATCTCGCCGAGGTAGGTGAACCGCCACCAGTTGGAGCCGCCGTAGAAGCCGCCCTCGTAGCGCTTGTTCGACTGGCGGGCGAAGGAGGCGCCGGCCAGCACGTGGCGGACGATGGGAACGTCCTCGAGCATGGTGTAGCCGTTGGCCGTCGCGGCCACGTCCTTGTCGCCGGCCGCCCCGTTGGTGATCGAGGAGGCGAGGAAGAAGGGGCCGGGCTGGATGCCGATCTCGCCTCCCTCGTCGGGCGTCTGGAAGGTGTAGCCGGTGCGGGCCCGGATGAAGGCCTGGTCGTCCTGCACGCGCAGCCCGTAGGCCGGGAAGAGGCGGCCCGCCTTCACGTAGGTGTCCCACGGCAGGAAGCCGCGGATCATGCCGAACGCCTCGCGGTTGGTGGCGCCGCTGGTGAAGTCCTCGTCGGCGTAGAGGGTGACGAAGTCGGGTAGCAGGTCCACCTGGCCGTAGGCGAGGAACTCGAAGACCCTTGAGTCGTTCGAGCGCACGGAGCGGCGGAAGGCCTCGTTGGTGGGCACTCGGCCGAGACGGTTGGGACGATCCTGGAAGACGGTGATGTTCTGCACCCGCAGGTCGCCGCCGATCGAGGCGTAGGAGTTGATCTCGCCATTGAACGGCTTCACGCCCGGCGGGACGGGCAGGAGGTCCAGGTCGTGCTCGATGTCGTGGGCGTGGATGTGCGCGAAGGCCGTCCGCTTGCCGCCGCCAGTCTGGTTGGTGTGGCAGGCGCTGCACTTGGCGCCCTCGCGCACCATCAGATAGGGCTCGGCGCGCGCCGCGCCGGCGGCGCAGAGGACGAGCGCGACGAGGAGCGGGATCAGTTGTTCGGCGCGCATTCGGTGATCCACTGGACGATGGCCGCGATCTCGTCGGACGTGAGGCACTGCGCCCCGCTCGACGGTGAGCCCGGGCAGCCGTTCGGCATCAGCACGCCCGAGATGTTCGGCCCGCCCTCGATCTTGCGCACCAGGTAGCTGAGCTCGGGGTGGCCGGGGTTGACGCGCTTGAGCTTCGGCTGCTCCGTCGAGGGGACGTTCACCAACTGGCTGTAGGCGACCCCCGCGGTGAGGTCCTGGCCCTGCGCCGGCACCGCCCCCGTGTGGCAGCTGACGAGGGCGCAGGAGCGGTCGAAGATGGGCTGGATGGTGTGCGCGAAGGAGATCGTCAGCACCGCCGGGGGCTTGCATGCCGGCTTCGGCGGCGCGCCGCCTCCGCCTCCACCCCCGCTGCCCGCGCATCCGGTCAGCACGCCACCGATCGCGAGGACGGCGATCGCCAGCGCACCGGAGGTCCGCATCGTCGCTCCCTTCCATCGGGCCCGGAGCCCTTAGCCCACGGCGCCCGGGATGGCAAGGAAGGAGCGACGCGGGGTACGGGGGTCAGTGCCCCTTGTCGAGCACGGCCTTGAGCGCCGCCAGGTGCGAGAGCTCGTCCGACAGGCGCCGGAGGGTCTCGAGGACGCGGGTGACCTCGCCCTGGGCCCACTCGAGCTCCTGCGGGGTCACCTTCGCGAGCGCGCCGCGCAGCTGATCGTAGAGGGCGACCATGCCCTCGACGCCGGAGATGCCGGAATCGGCGATGCGGCGGTTGACCTCGCGCGTGAAGTTGATGAGCTGATCGGTCTGGCGCACCATCTCTTCCATCGTTTCCTCCGCGGGCATTGTCGGCCGGCGCTCTCGATAGCACCGTCCCCGCGGGGTGACAATACAGCCGGGTGAAGATCGGCGACTTCGAGGCGACGCTGACGCACGCGCGCGTCGGCGACACGACCGTCGCGCTCTGGCGTGTCGCCGCGCTCGAGCGCCACGTCGATCGCGCGGCGCTGCTCGCCGCCGACGAGCCGCCGGAGCCGCCCTACTGGGCGCACCTCTGGAGCGGGGCGGCCGTGCTCGCCGCCGCGGTGCCGCGCGACGCGCGCCGCGTGCTCGAGCTGGGCTGCGGCCTCGGGCTGCCCGGCTTCGGACGCGCCCTCCTGACCGACGCGGGACGCATCGACACGCGCGCCTTCTACGCCGAGCTGGACGCGGCGGGGCTCGCCTGGCGGGCGAGCGACGAACCCGTGCGCGAGGAGGGCCTGCCGCTCACCGTCAAGCTGGTCGAGGTGGCGCACCGCTGCTAGAGTATGCCGCCGTGCGCTTCGCGATCTTCGACGTCGAGACGCGCATCGACAAGGCGCTGGTCAAGGCGGTCCTGCACCGCCACGACGAGATCGGCGAGGAGGAGGCCTACGAGCGGACCCGCGCCCACCTCCTGGCGCGCAGCCGCAGCGGCTCGGACTTCTTCCCGCTCGCCTTCCACGTGCCGGTGTCGGTCGTCATCGGTGACGTGAACGACGAGCGCGTGCTGACCGGCGTGCAGGTTCTCGGGGCCGACGGCTACAGCGAGGCCGGCATCGTGCGCGAGTTCTGGGAGCGAATCGAGCGCTTCCGGGGGACGCTCGTCACCTTCAACGGGCGCAACTTCGATCTCCCCGTGATGGAGCTGGCGGCCCTCCGCCACGGCTGCGTCATGCCGCGCTACTTCAAGGGCGGGTTCCGCTACCGCTACTCCGACGAGGCGCACTACGACCTCTACGAGTTCGTCACCAACTTCGGCGCCTACAGCGTGCGCGGGGGGTTCCACCTGCTGGCGCAGCTGGTCGGCCTCCCGGGCAAGGGCGAAGTGGACGGCGCCGGCGTGCAGGCGCTCTGGGAGGGCGGGCGCCTCGCCGACATCCACGCCTACTGCCGGCGCGACGTGATCCAGACCTACTTCCTCTTCCTGCGCTTCGAGCTGATGCGCGGGCGGATCACGGCCGAGCAGCACGCCGCGGCGCTCGCCGCGAGCGAGCCGTTCCGGGCGGAGTTGGTTCAGCCCCCCGGGCGGGATTGACGCCGGCCGGACGCGACCATATCCCTCGTCCGTCCAGCGGCGAAACCGCCCCGCGCCCGGGAGGTCACCGTGGTCCGCGGCCGCCGGCTCGCAATCTTGCTCACCGTGGTCAGGGCGTTCATCGGGCCTGCGACGTCCCGGGCACTCGATCAGCCGATCGATGCCGTGAAGCTCGTGCTCCAGCGCTCCGCAACAGGGAAGCAGAAGCTCGTCTTTCTCTCCGACCGTCACCGTCGTCGACGACAGCAGCAGCACACGGACGTCTACGCGGCTGGAGGCTGCGCGTCGCCACCGCGGGTTGAAGCTACGGACGCTCGATGGGCGGCGGTGACGCTCGGGCTCCGCTTCGGAAGCGAGGGGTTCGTGGGAACGGCCGCGTTCGACGCACAATCGCGCGGTCGCTGGGTCCGGCGCTCGCGCCGGATGCTGACGTGATGATAGAGGGCGCGCAATGGGACCGAGCTACCGGTTCGCCTTCGTGCTCGGTGTCCCGATCGCGTTCGCCGGGCTCGCGGCGGTACGCGAGAACGCCCGCTGCGAGACGGTTCACGGCAGGGTGATCGATGCGGAAGGCCACGAGCCGCTCCAGGGCGCCGTCGTGGTCGTCGCGACGTTCCGTTGCTCGCTGACGCCGTCGATGGAGGGATGCCGTGTGATCTTCACCCGGGCGGTCGAAGCTGTGTCGGACGCGGACGGCGTCTTCTCGGTCGACACGTCTCCCGGGTGGTCGCTTCGTTCGCTCCACGACCAGCGGGTCCTCGTGTTCAAGCCTGGCTACCGGCCGTACAGCAGGTATTGGACGCCGCGCGGGCCAGGGGCGGTGCTGCCCGACGGCGACTTGTCGCTCGTCAAGGCGAGGGACCGCCGGGAGCTCCATGCTCCGGTGACGTCGCCGGTGGTGGACCTCACGATCGGCACGTCGTCGTACGACGTTCCCGCGAGCCTCGTGCCGAGGCTCATCCGGCTCCGCCGTCTCCAGGACAAGCTGCTCGCCTCCATCCAGCGCGGCGGGGCAGCATTTCGATGACGGCGCGCACGGCCTTGGCCCTCGTCGTCTGCTGTGCCGTCATGGCCGGCGCGCCCGTCGGTCGAGGTCATGACGTCGCGACGCAGCCGCTCGCGATCGATGCATGGCCGATGGAGAGGCCGATACGTACCCTGTTCGACGCCGTCCTCACGGGCGACCCCGACGCGGCTCGCCGCCTCCTCCAGGAGGGAGCCGACCCGAACCAGCGGAACCCGGAGGGGGCGACGCCGGTCATGTTCGTCTCTCCTGGAGCCCAGGCCGGCTACGTCGCGGTCGCCGATGCCCTGATCGCTGCTGGCGCGGACGTGAACGCCGTGAACAACAAGGGTGAGACGGCCGCGAGCCTCGCCCTCCGCTACGGCCGGATGGACGCGCTCGTGTGCCTCATCGGTCATGGCGCGAAGGTCGAGCCTCAGGTCGCAAGGGATGCGGCGCTGCTCCTCGCCGCCGCGGTTGGCGATGCAGGCGCACTGAACCACGCGCTCGCAGCCGGAGCCGACCCGAACGCGCGCGCCCTCACACCGACGGGCTCGCTGGGCATCGACCCGCCGGTCGTCGTCGCGAGCGCCCGCGGCCGCCGGGAGACGCTCCGCATCCTGCTCGATGCCGGCGCCGAGCCGAACGTGATGGGGCGGACGAGCGGGACCCCCCTCTTCGCGGCGATCAGGCAGGCCGATGCCGAGATGGTGCGCCTCCTCCTCGCGCACGGGGCGGACGCGAACGGGCGGGGCGCCATGTCGTGGACACCCCTCATGGAAGCCGCGCGCGGCGACCGCCTCGAGATCGCCCGGCTGCTCGTCGCTGCCGGCGCGGAGCTCGGGGCAACGGACGCGCACGGCGAGACGGCCGCGCAGGTCGCCGCGATGAGCGGGGCTTCCCGGACGGCACGCTTTCTCATGCAGATGGGCGGGAACACGAAGGAGATCCTCGGCCTCCTGCTCGTCACGGCTGCCGAAAAGGGCGACGATGCGGACGTTGGCCGACTCCTCGCCGAAGGCGCGGACCTGAACGCACAGCGAACGTATTCGGGCGGGGCGGTCGACAGCGCGCTCAGCGCAGCGCTGGCAGGCTCGCACGACAGTACCGCTCGCGTGCTGCTCGCAGCGGGGGCCGACCCGAACCTGGGCGGGACCGTGAGAACCCCTCTCGCCGCGGCGGCGGGCACCGGCCGTCCGGAGCTGGTGAGACTGCTGCTCGAGAAGGGGGTCGACGCCCGGAGCAAGAACCTGGTCGGACGAACGGCGCTCATGTACGCGGCTGCTCAGGGCGAGAACGACGCCGGACGGGCCGAGATCGTGCAGATGCTAATCGCCGCGGGCAGCGACGTGAACGCGCGCGACAATCAGGGCATGACCGCCCTCGAGTTGGCCGTGGCCGCCCGAAACGCCGAAACGGCCGGCGTCCTGCGGGCCGCGGGGGCGAAGGCGTCACCGTCGTCGGATCGGCTGCCGACGGCCGTCGAGGCGGGAAACATGAGCGAGATCGACACGCTCCTCGCGCTAGGCGCCGACCTGGAGCACGAGGGAAAGCAAGGAATGACTCCGCTCATGACAGCGGCCGAGCGGGGGCGCGCCGACATCGTCGGCCGGTTGCTGGCGGCGGGCGCGGACCCGCGTCGCACGGATCCCGGCGGATGGTCCGCGCTCACCCACGCCGTGTATCGCGATCGTCTCGACGTGGTGGAGCTCCTCCTCTCCGCGGGCGCGGAGCCGAACGAGCGGATCGTCGAGGGCTCGCTGCTGCTCCTCGTCGCGCGGAAGATCCTGACCGTTCAGCTGACGATGCAGATCGCCGGCGACAGGAAGGCGGTGCAGGAGGCGGCGACGAGGCGCGTGCTCGCGGCGGAGGGCGCCGTTGCGGAGTCGCTGCTGGCGCACGGAGCCGTTCCGAACGCCGGCGACGAGGATGGCCTCACCCCCCTCATGTACGCCGCGGCGCGCGGCCAGCTGGACCTCGTTCTCGCTCTCGTCCGCCACGGGGCCGACGTGAACGCGACGACCGCCGACGGCATCACCGCGTGGCAGGTCGCCACCGGCGACGACGTCATCCGCGCATTGCAGGAAGCGAGGAGCCACGCAACGACCGGCCGTAGATTCGCGATCCTCGCGGCGGATCCCGCCGCCGCCCCTCGCCGCCAAAGCCGTTCCGAGCGCAACTGAGTGGCCCGAGAGCGGGCGCCTGATCCCAATAGCGCAGCGGGGAGGCGGGGGGCGCCGGCGCAGCGCTTCCTCCCCGCACCGCCCTCTCGGCCAAGCTCCTACCCCAGCCCGTACTTCTCGATCTTGCGGTAGAGGCGCTGGCGGTCGATGCCGAGGAGGCGCGCCGCCTCGTTCTTGTTCCCCCCGCTCTTGCGCAGCGCGGCGGCGAAGAGCCGGCGCTCGGCCTCCTCGAGCGTCGGCACGTCGCTCAGATCGACGGCGGGGGCGTCGGGGGAGGGGAGCCCGCGCACGGCGGCGGGCAGGTCGTCGAGCGTGATCGTCTCGGCGGCCGCGAGCGCGAACGCGCGCTCGATCGTGTTCTGGAGCTCGCGCACGTTGCCGGGCCAGGCGTAGGTGCGCAGGCGCTCCATCACCTCGGCGGCGAGCCGCTTCGCCGCCACCTGGTACTCGCGGCTGAAGCGCCGGAGGAAGTGCTCGGCGAGCAGCGGGATGTCCTCCGGCCGGGCGCGCAGCGGCGGCAGCGTGAGGTGCACCACGTTGAGGCGGTAGTAGAGGTCCTGCCGGAACCGGCCGGCGCGCACCTCGCCCTCGAGGTCGCGGTTGGTGGCGGCGATGAGGCGCACGTCGACCGGTACCGGTAGGCTCGCGCCCAGAGGCGTCACCTCGCGCTGCTCCACGGCGCGCAGGAACTTCGCCTGGAGCGAGAGCGGGATCTCCGCCACCTCGTCGAGGAAGAGGGTGCCGCCCTCGGCGGCGCGGAAGACGCCGTCGTGGTCGTGCACGGCGCCGGTGAACGCCCCGCGCCGGTGGCCGAAGAGCTGGCTGTCGAGCAGCGTCTCGGAGAGCCCCGCGCAGTTGATGGCGACGAAGGGATGGGCGGCGAGCGCGCCCCGCTCGTGGATGGTGCGCGCGACCAGCTCCTTTCCCGTGCCGCTCTCGCCGCTCACCAGGACCGTGCTCTTGTTCCCGGCGACCGTGTTGAGGACGCGGTAGGTCTCCTTCATCGGCGTGCTCTCGCCGATCAGCTCGCCGAAGCCGTGCAGCCGCCCGATCTCTCCGCGGAGCCGCGCGTTCTCGCGCTTGAGCGCGTCGAGCTTCAAGACCCGCTCGATGGTGAACAGGATCTCCTGCGGCCGCGCGTCCTTGATCAGGTAGTCCGCCGCGCCGAGCTTCATGGCCTCGACCGCGCTCTCGATCGTGCCGTAGCCGGTGAGCACGACCACCGCGGGCGCGAGGCGGCGCTCGTGCATGGCGCGCAGGAGGGCCATGCCGTCCATCACCGGCATCTTCAGGTCGGTCAGGACGACGTCGAAGCTCGCCTCGCCGAGGCGGGCGAGCGCCGCCTCGCCGTGCGGCGCGTGCTCCACCGCGTGGCCCGCGCGTTCGAGGTTCTTGGCGAGCGTGCGCGCCATGTTGACCTCGTCCTCGACGAGGAGGATGCGCGCCTGCACCGCGGCTCAGCCCTCGGGGCGGTCGGGGAGCACCTCGGCGTGGCACTGGCAGGGGAGGTCGATGGTGAAGGTCGTGCCCACGCCGACCGCGCTCGCCACGCGGATCTCGCCCTGGTAGCGGCGCAGGATCGAGTGCACGACCGAGAGCCCGAGGCCCGTCCCCTGCCCGGGCGCCTTGGTCGTATAGAAGGGGTTGAAGATGTCCTGCAGGTGCTCGGCCGGAATGCCGATCCCGGTGTCGCGCACCTCGATGCGGATCAGGTTGGGGCCGACCGCGGCGGTGCGGAGCGTCAGCTGGCCGCCCTCGGGCATCGCCTGGACGGCGTTGGTGATCAGGTTGAGCGCGATCTGGCGCATGGCGTTCTGATTGGCGAGGCAGGGCGGGATCGGTCCGAGCTCGGTCGTCACGCGCACGCCGTTGTCCTGCAGGTACTTCTGCATGAGCTGGAGGGTGCGGGTGAGGAGGTCGTTCACGTCCAGGCGCGTGAGCTCCGCGCCCGACTCGCGCGAGAACTCGAGCAGGTTCTTGATGATCGCCTGCGCGCGGCCGATCTCCTCCTCGGCGATGCGCACGTCCTCGGCCACCTCGGCGTTCCGGCCGTCGACGATCTGGTGGAGATCGTAGAGCGCGTTCATCACGATGGCGAGCGGGTTGCGCAGCTCGTGCGCGATGCCGGCGGCGAACTGCCCGATGGCCGCCATCTTCTCGGACTGGATGAGCTGGCTCTCCAGGCGCTTGCGATCGGAGATGTCGACGCAGATGAGCTGCACCCAGCGGCGCGGGCCGTACTCGATGTAGCCCGCGTTGGCGAACACGGGGACCAGCTCGCCCCGGCGGGTGAGGAGGTGGAGGTCGTCGCGGCTCGCATGCCCGCGCTCGAGCGCGCTGCGCCAGAGGGTGGACGCGCGGGAGCGCTCGCCCGGGGGATGGAGGTCCTGGAAGGGCCGCCCGCGGAGCTCCTCGCGGCCGTAGCCGAGCAGGCGCTCGGCCACGTGGTTGACGTCGAAGAGCGTGCCGGCGGCCGCGTCCACCATGAGGATGCAGGCCGGGGCGCCGTCGATGGCCCGCCGGTAGCTCGCCTCCTGCTCGAGCAGCTCCTCGCGGTAGGCGGCCTCCTGGCGGCGCAGCTCGTCCTCGCGCGCCTGGACGAAGAAGTCGGTGATGTGCAGGACGCGTTCCTGGAACTCCTGGCCGAGGAGCTGGCGGAGCTGGTCCGCCTGCGCCGGATCGTGCGCGAACTCGCGCTTGATGTCCTCGACGAGGAGCTGGGTGAAGCGGATCTGCGTCGCCAGGAAGCGGGAGGCCGGGAAGCGCGAGATGAAGCCCTGGCGGGTGTGGCGGGAGAGCATGACGTAGGTCTCCACGTTCGCGGGGTCTGCGATGTGGCGCGCCCAGCGGCTGACGGCCGCCGCCTGGTCCTCCCGGATGCGCGGCCAGTCGGCCTCCGGGATGCCCAGGGCGGGGCCGATCTCCCGCAGCCAGGGCTCCAGGACCGCCGGGGTGCGCCGCAACATGAAGTCTGCGAGGGTCCGGCGGAGATCCGTCCGCTCGGGGGGGATCTGGCGCAGGCCCGCGTCCCGGAGGTAGCCGGTGATGCGCTCGAGATGGCGCGCGAGCGAGGGTTCCAGCGGGGAGCGGCCCACGTCTCGCGGTTAGCAGCTTCGCGCCCCCCATGGAAGCCGCCAAAAAGGCCCCGGGCACGCGCAACTCCGCGGCCGGTCGTGTGTTCCCGGCCGCGTGTCGGAGTGCGTCCTCGTCTGGGAAGCCACGGTCCCTTCGCGTAGAATCTCGCCGCGCATGGCGCCTGCCAGCGTAGGTGAGATGAAGCGGCCGGGGGAGCCGATCGGAGAAGGCGAGGGGACCACGACGTCGGCCGCGACCGTCCCGGCTGGGGCCGCCGCCGACCCCGATGTGGCCCTGATGCTCCGCCTCCAGGCGGGGGACCAGGCGGCCTTCCAGGATCTCTTCCAGAAGTTCAGCCCGCGCGTCCTCCAGTACGCGCGCCGGCTGGTCGGGAGCGAGGCCCGCGCCGAGGAGGTGACCCAGGACGTCTTCGTGCAGGTCTTCCGCTTCCGCCAGCGCTATCGGCCCGAGAGCCGCTTCTCGACCTGGCTCTTCACCATCGCCACCAACCTCTGCCTGAACGAGCTCCGGCGCCCCGAGCGGCACCTCCGGGTCGACCTCTGGAAGCCGCGGGACGACGACGACCGCCGCGAGGGCCCGCAGCTCGCCGACCCCGCGGCGACCACGCCCGAGGAGGGCGCATCGACCCGCGAGCTGGCGCGTCAGCTCGAGGCGGCGGTCGGCGAGCTGCCGCCGAAGCAGCGCGCAGCCCTTCTCCTCTCGCGTGTCGACGGCCTCGCCTACCGCGACGTGGCCGCGGCGCTCGGCTGCACGGAGGGGGCGGTGAAGGCGCTCCTCTTCCGCGCTACCCAGTCGCTCAAGAAGACGCTCCGGGAGTACCTGTAGGAGGAACCTGATCATGCGATGTCAGCGTGCACGGAAGTTGATGACGGCCGCCGTGGACGGCGAGCTCTCGCGGCGGCGCCGCCGCGCGCTCGACGGGCACCTCGCGGTCTGCGAGGCGTGCCGCCGCGAGCTCGGGGTGACGGAGCGGATGCTCGCCACGCTCGAGGGGCTGCCGATGGAGGCAGCGGTGTCCGCGAGCCTGGAGGAGGCCACCCTGCGCCGCGTCCGGCTGGCCGCAGCCGACGAGGCGGAGGGTGTGCCCGCGAGCGGCTGGAGGATCTGGCTGCCGCTCCCGGTCTTCGCCCTGGCGACGGCGGCGGTGCTGGTGCTCGCCATCGGCATCGTCCGGCGGACGGGCGAGGTCCCGGGCCCGGCCGCAGTCGGCTCGACGCCCAAGGCCGGCGCCAAGCAGGTGGCCCGGTCCTCGCCGCCGGCCCCGGCACGGCTGCCGAGCCGCGTCGCGAAGGTCCCGCCGCCCGCGGAGCCGCCCGCCAAGCTGGCCGACGCGCCGGACCTGTTCATGGACTTCCCCATCCTCCGCAACATGGACAAGCTCCGGCACTTCGAGGCGATCCGGACGACCACGCTCGATGACGAGCCCGCCACACCCGACGGGCAGGAGCCGCCCTCGAACGGATGAAGCGCGTCGCCGCCATCGCCGTCCTCGTGCTCGCCCTGGGCGCGCGGGGCGCGCGAGCCCAGGAGTGGAACGGCCGGCCGTGGCAGTCGCTCACGCCCGAGGAGCAGCGCCGCGCGTGGGAGAACTACCAGCGCTACCAGCAGCTCCCCGAGGAGCGGCAGAAGATGCTCGAGCGGCGCTACCAGCAGTTCCGCGCCATGCCGCCGCAGGAGCGCCAGCGCCTGCGCCGGAACTACGACACCTACCGCGGCTTCGACCCGGGCCAGCGGCGGGAGTTCATCGACAAGTACCACCGCTGGAAGGGCCGCAAGTGACCTGACGCGCCGGGGCGGCGGGCGCCCGGCCTACTCGAGCACGACCAGCTCCCCGCCCACGTGCGCGGGATGGAGCTGGCAGATGATCGGGAAGACGCCCGCCTTGTCGGCCGTGAACTCGACCGTCTGCGGCTCGCCACGGTTCACGATCGCGGCGACGTTGTAGCCCGGGATCGCGAAGCCGTGCTGGTTGGGCTCGGACTTCACGTTGTTGATGAGCTTGACGGTGACCTTCGTGCCCTTCTTCACCACGAGCGTCCCGGGCGACCAGATCTTCGTGCCCTCGTACTCGATGTTGACCACGGTGAAGGTCATGGCGGCCGGCTCGGCCGCCGGCGCCCGCCCGGCGAGCGCGACCAGGCAGGCGATTCCGGCGAGCGTTCCCACTAGCGTCCGCATGCGTGCCCTCCTCGGTTGGGTTGTGGTGCCCCTTGCAACCACACTGGCGGCGCCAGCGCAACGTTGAGTCGCCGCCGCGCGCTGCTATGATCGCCGGCCGCATGCGCCGCGAGGGCACCTTTCGGCTGCGCGCCGACTTCGTCCCCGAGGGCGATCAGCCGCAGGCGATCGCCGCCTTGACCGAAGGCGTGCGCGAGGGGGCGCCGCACCAGGTCCTGCTCGGCGTCACCGGGAGCGGCAAGACCTTCACCGCCTCGCACGTGATCGCCAACCTGAACAAGCCGACGCTCGTGATCGCGCCCAACAAGACGCTGGCGGCGCAGCTCTACCACGAGTTCCGCACGCTCTTCCCCGACAACGCCGTACGCTACTTCGTGAGCTACTACGACTACTACCAGCCCGAGGCCTACGTCCCCTCGACCGACACGTACATCGAGAAGGACGCCTCCATCAACGACGAGATCGACAAGATGCGCCACGCCGCCACCAAGGCGCTCCTCGAGCGCAACGACGTCGTCGTGGTGGCGAGCGTGTCCTGCATCTACGGCCTGGGCTCGCCGACGAGCTACTTCGACATGCTCGTCTTCCTCGACCGCGAGACCCAGGTGGAGCGCGACGTCATGCTGCGCAAGCTGGTCGACATGCAGTACCAGCGCAGCGACTACGACTTCCACCGCGGCACTTCCCGGCGTACGAGGAGGCGCGGGCGATCCGCGTCGAGCTCTTCGGCGACAGGGTGGAGACCCTCTCCGAGATCGATCCCCTCCGCGGCACCGTGCTGCGACGGCTCGAGCGCGTGGCGATCTACCCCGCGAGCCATTACGTGGCGGGCGAGGAGGTCATGAAGCGCGCGGTCGAGACGATCCGCGCCGAGCTGGCCGAGCGGCTCGCGGTCCTGCGGCGCGAGCACAAGCTGCTGGAGGCGCAGCGCCTGGAGCAGCGCACGCGCTACGACCTCGAGCTGCTCGCCGAGATGGGCTTCTGCCCCGGCATCGAGAACTACTCGCGCCACCTCGACGGCCGCGCCCCGGGGCAGCCGCCCTACACGCTCCTCGACTACTTCCCCGAGGACTACCTGCTCGTCATCGACGAGAGCCACGTCACCGTGCCACAGATCGGCGGCATGTACCGAGGAGACCGCTCCCGAAAAGAGACGCTGGTCGAGTTCGGCTTCCGCCTCCCGTCCGCGCTCGACAACCGCCCGCTCAACTTCGAGGAGTTCACGCGCCACGTACGCCAGACGCTCTACGTCTCGGCCACCCCCGGGGAGTGGGAGATCCGCCAGGCCCGCGGCCGCGTCGTCGAGCAGCTGATCCGCCCGACGGGCCTGACCGACCCCGAGGTGATCGTCCGCCCCGCGCGCCACCAGGTGGACGACCTGCTCGAGGAGATCCGCAAGCGCGTCGCCGCCACGGAGCGTGTCCTGGTCACCACCCTCACCAAGAAGATGGCCGAGGACCTGACCGACTACCTGCAGGAGGTCGGCGTCCGCGTGCGCTACATCCACTCCGACATCGAGACCATCGAGCGTGTCGACATCATCCGCGACCTGCGGCGCGGCGAGTTCGACGTGCTGGTCGGCATCAACCTGCTGCGCGAGGGTCTCGACCTGCCGGAGGTGTCGCTGGTCGCCATCCTCGATGCCGACAAGGAGGGCTACCTCCGCTCGGAGCGTTCGCTCATCCAGACGATCGGCCGCGCGGCGCGGAACGTGAACGGCACCGTCCTCATGTACGCCGACGCCGTGACCGACTCGATGCGGAAGGCGCTCGACGAGACCAACCGCCGCCGCGCCGTGCAGCAGGAGTACAACCGGGTGCACGGCATCACCCCGCAGACCATCCGGAAGGCGATCGCCGAGCCGCTGGCCGCCGTCTGCGAGGCGGACTACTTGACCGTGCCGGTCGCCGAGGAGGAGGACGAGCTCGCGGCGCTGGCGCCCGCGGAGCTGGCGCAGCGCGTGAGCGCGCTGCGGAGGGAGATGCGCGAGGCCGCGAAGCAGCTCGAGTTCGAGCGCGCGGCGGAGATCCGCGACCGGATCAAGACGCTCGAGGCGCGCGTGCTGGGCGTGGCGCCGGCCGACGCGGGGTAGATCCGGCGCGTAGACAGCGCTACATCTCCGAGCCCGGGAAGCATGAGACCACAGCTGAATATCGCCGTCGTGATAGCGCTGACGATGGTCGCGGGGCCGTGGGCGATGCAGCATGGAGCAAGCCGGTGACCGACCGCCACGTCCTCGGCCCGTTCTTTTTCACCTGGCCTGGAACGTTCTGATGCAGTGCAAGGCGACCCCGCGCGGCTCGGGGCGCGCTTTCGCTGGCACGCGCCTCGCTTGCGAGGTCTTCCTGTTGCCGCCTCGAACGCGCCGTGCCACCATCCCCGCCATGCCCTCGGAGCCGTACTCCGAGACGATCCGCGTCCCCGCCGCGGTCCGTTTCCCGGTCGAGCTCGAGCCGCCGGAAGGCTTCCGGCCCGAGGACCCTGCGTCGTGGCCGCGCATCGACGGGCGCCTCGAGTGGGTTGGGGGGAGGCTCCTCTACATGCCGCCGTGCGGCGTCGTGCAGCAGGGTGTGAGCGTCAGCGCCGTCGGCATCCTCGACCGCTGGCTCGACGAGCATCCCGAGTTCTTCGTGGGCGGGAACGAGGCCGGTATGATCCTGGGGAAGGACGTCCGGGGCGCCGA
>Ga0209808_1000940_pt1 | contig 14718 bp, 11 predicted proteins | sample GraSoiAngelo_157_FD_186171 | JGI IMG/M metagenome (GOLD analysis project Ga0209808, IMG submission 186171) | Grasslands soil microbial communities from the Angelo Coastal Reserve, California, USA - 14_1009_16_20cm (SPAdes) (version 2) | ecosystem: Environmental > Terrestrial > Soil > Grasslands ... | reverse complement strand
GGGCTCGACTGAGCCGAGACCCGTCTCCAGCAAACAGGCGCCGCAGGAGTGCTGCGGAGAGTCGGGTGGAATGGCTGCTCCACATTTGCGGCAAAATCTTTTAGCGGTGGTGATTCTCATCGCGCGCCATTCCTCTCACTCTAATAATGCACGGAAATTCTCAAAAGGTTACGAGCGTAATGCAGCAATGAGATCGCGCAGCTCATCTTCGATCTCGGCTGGCGTCGCCACCGTGTGTGCGACTTCCTCACGCAACAGCTGCCGGTAACGCTGCCGCAGCCGATGGAAGGCCTGTTTGACCGCGTTCTCGGTCATACCAAACTCACGCGCAATTTCCGCTTGCGACGGTCGATCCGGTTCGTCAGACAGCAATGCGTTCAACCGCTCCAGTAACGGCGCGTTAGCTGATGCCTGAGATTCCTCACGCAAGCGCGCGAACACCCGGTCGAGGACGGTAAGCGCCCAGCGGCGATCATAAAGCAGATCTGCGCTCAGCATGTCGCTGCGATCGGACTCGGTGGAATCGTCCGATCCGATCCAGTCGAGCGGAATCAGCGTTCGCCCGCCGCCACGTTTGATCGTCGCGGCATCGCGGCGCTCGTTCATCATGAAATGCTTGAGCGAAGCCAGAAGAAATGAACGCAAGCGGCCCTTTTCCTGTCGCACGGATTGGAAATCTTTGCGCTTTAAAATCAGCGCGAAAAACCCCTGGGTAAGATCTTTCGCCTCCTCTGGTTGAGCACCTTGTCGCCTAACGAAGCCATAAATAGGCCGCCAGTAAGTGCGGCAGAGATTTTCGAGCGCCTCGTGCGCCGCTGGTGATTCGCCTTGGGCCTCCAGCACCACGCTCCAATGGGTAGTAGTAAATGCAACCGGGCCGTGATGAACATTCCCGCCAATCGCGCTCAGTGAAGTCACCTCATCATCAGCGGGCACACTGCTATCCAAGTAAAAAACCGCGCCGAAAGCAAGCCTGCACTGTCTCGGATGGCGTTCCCCTTGTCAGAGCGCGCGACATGCGTGAAAATTGACGCTCCGTGGCTCTGCGACTGCCAAAACAGAATTATCAGGACATCGAGCGCGTCATCGAGTTCGATTTTGTGCGCGCGACGGAAGCGGCCGCGCTGAACTCGTTGCGCTGGCTCGGACGGGGCGACAAGGAAGCGGCCGACGCAGCCGCGTGCGACGCCATGCGCGGCATGTTCGATCTCATGAACATCTGCGGCGAGGTCGTCATCGGTGAAGGGATCAAGGACGACGCGCCGGGAATTTTCAAAGGCGAGCAGCTCGGCACCTGGTATCCTGGTTCGCCGGAATTTCACATCGCGATCGATCCGATCGACGGGACGACGAATATTTCCAAGGGCGCGCCGAATTCCATCAGTTGCATCGCGGCGGCGAGTCCGGAGGCAGGCGTGAAAGTGGCGCTGCGTGATGTGCCGTCGTTTTACATGTCGAAGCTAGCATACGGGCCCCGCGTGATCGAATACATGAGAAAACGCGGCGACTCGCTTCACCTCGAGATGCCGATCGCGGAGGTGCTGGCCATCGTGGCGCGCGCGGTGGACAAGCGGGTGCAGGATGTGGCGGTGATGATGCTGGATCGACCACGACACAAGGACATCGTGGGACAAATTCGCACGGCCGGCGCGTCGCTGCGCATGATCGGTGATGGGGATATCGCTGCGGCCATTGCGCCGTCGTTGCCCGACTCGGACGTGGATCTTTACATGGGCATCGGCGGTTCGCCGGAAGCGGTGCTCGCGGCGGCGGGAATCAAGTGTCTCGGTGGCGACATGCAATGCAAAATGTGGCCGCGCGATGAGAAGGAACGAAAGAAATTGATCGCCGACGGTTACGAAAAAGATCTCGAGTGCGTCTATTCGGCAGACGATCTGGCTAACGGCCAGAACATCCTCTTTTGCGCAACCGGAATTAGCGACAGCGCACTCTTGCCAGGTGTGCGGGCGCGGGGTGGCGTCACGGCGATTACCCATTCAATTCTCATGCGCGCAAAGAGCAAGACGGTTCGTTTTCTTCGCGCGCGGCACAATCTGCAGGCAAAGACAATCCGACTTCGTTCCGATAATCGCGAGCACTTGATTTGAGTACCAGTGAGGGCGGCTTGCTATGGACTCGGCGACACGGATGGAGCCGTGTTCTTGTTAAAGATATCTGGCAGCTTGGTTTCTTTAAAATCAGCAGGCACGATAAATTGGCTATCTGGAACCGAGTCGAGGCTTACACCGGTAATGGTGCTGGTAATTTCCATAGGATGTCCCGAACCGCCGGCGCCATGCCCACGTGCCGAATTTTCCGTAGCGACGATCATGCGCATTCGGATCGGTAATCCAGGGAAATCGCGGAAGTCAGGCATTTTCGTATTCGCCGCGTCCCAAAATTCAGACTTGATCGATTGGAGTTGTGCGAGGACGGCAGCGCCATTTGGGTAGTTCGGCGCGATCCAATAGGTCGCTTTAAAATCAGGTCCATTGTAGGTGTATTGTTCGGTATCGTAACCATTGATCGTTTCCCTCTGTCCGGTGGGTGTAAGTGTGGGCTTTTGCGAACCTGCTTTATCGTTGCCGAACTTGTTTAACATGTCTGCGACGGCTCTCATTTTATCCGGCGAAATCCGGACGACTGTCTTCTGGTCGTTCAACAGATTGATTAACTCGCCAGTTGTTCCATCGAAAATTGCAGTGATCTGCGAAGGAGCATCAATGCGCGCTTTGTCGCCTTTAACTTTAATCGTCATGTTCGTAGCGGCGGCAGCTGTACTGGGAGATGCTTCCGACTTTTGAGCCTGTCTCGCCGGCTCGACTGCCGTGGAATACACGATGGTGAGATCGGCGCGGAGCGGAAGGATGCTGAAAGTAATTACCACGAGTGAATACAATGCAGTCTTCATATCTGCAGATAGTTCGCGGCCGTTGGCCAGTGTGGCCGTTTGCAGCCGCCGGGTTACGCCCGCTTCTGGGTCTTCAGCAGCCTGATCGCGTCCCGCAACTCGGCAGCGCGCTCGTAAAGTTCCTTCGCAATCGCCGTTTCCATCTCGCGCTGCATGACCTCCAGCTTTGAAAGAGGACGTTTCGCTTTCACTTCCTCGAGCCATTCGTCGAGAAACGCGATCTCGGAGCTTTTCGATACCAGCTCCGGAAAATTTGACTGTTGCAAGAAATCTACAATCCCTTCGCGGCCGCGCTCAATCTCGGCTATGGCCTCGGCAAATTTTCCCTGTCCCAGAAGGATGGACGCTTTGGCGCGCGTATTCATCATGAGCACGTAGGGCCGGAACTGCTGCAGGCTCCAGGAAAACTCCTCGCGGTCGGTGTGCTGGGTGACAAAAGTAAAAAGATCGAGATTGCGTTGCGTGTCGCGGACGACGCCTTCGAAATCGTTGATCTGAAACAGGCTCAGGTACCGATGATAATATTGAATGCCTTCCTGTTGCAGCTCCGCGCATTGCTCAGCCGTAAGCTGGTAAGCCTCGCCTTTCTGCTCGATGCGAGCGGCCCGCTTTTGATGATATTCCAAAAGCGATTCGCAATTGTGGGGACGGCGGCCATCCGGCCGGCCGCTCAATTCCATTTGCAACACGCCGAGATCGACTCGCAGTTGCAATTTTTCGCGGCCATCGAGGCCGGCGATCTTGCGCACTTTGATGCTGCCGCTCTCGTGCGGCCAATCTCTCAGGATGCTATTGAGATCCAAACTCATGTAGCGAAACATCCAGCATTTAACCTTCGCTTGTCAATAACGTCGCGGCGGCAACCTTCGGAGTTTGGCAGGCGACACGCCTGCCGCTACAATATCCGCTCGTGGAAGATTCGATCGACTCTTTTATCCGTTTCCTCGCCGTTGAGCGCGGTCTTTCTGAAAATTACCAACTCTCCACGCAAAGGTCGCTGAGCGAATTCACGCGATGGTGCGGCGCGATTAAAAAGATCAATAATCCGCGCGCAGTGACTTTAGCGGTAATGAGCGAATATCTTGCTGATCGCAAACGCGCGGGCCTTTCCGCGTCGTCGATCAAGCTGATCGTGGTTGCATTGAAGATTTTTTTCCGGTTCTTGGCAGGCAAGGGGATCGTTGAGCGCGACCCGGCCGAGGCATTGGCGCTACCGCGCATCGAGCGTTATCTCCCGGAAACGCTCAACGAATTGCAAGTGGAGCAATTCCTCGAAAAGATCGATACGAAAGCTGTCCACGGCTTGCGCGATCGCGCGATGATCGAGTTGCTTTACGCAAGCGGGTTGCGCATTTCCGAGCTGGCAAATGCGCGGCTGGAGAATTTCAATTTCGAAGAGCGCATTGTGCGCGTGACGGGAAAAGGAAACAAGACCCGCCTGGTGCCGGTGGGTCGAAAAGCGTGCGAGGCGCTGGCAGCCTATCTCTCCACGCAGCGGCCGAAACTTGTGAAGCGGCATAGCGGGAGCGAAATTTTTCTCTCCGAACGCGGCGGCAAGTTAACCACAGCGCGTATCTGGCAGATTGTAAAAAAGCACGCGCGCCGTGCCGGGCTGGAGAAAAATATCTATCCACACCTTCTCCGGCATAGTTTCGCAACGCATCTCCTCGGGAACGGCGCCGATCTGCGGATCATCCAGGAGATGCTGGGCCACGCCGATATTTCCACGACGCAGGTCTATACGCATGTCGATCAACAGCGGCTTAAAGCTGTGCATCGGCAATTTCATCCGCGGGCGTAGCCGCCGCGATGCTAGATTCTAGGTGCTAGATACTCGATCAGTTTGTGTTTGATCCAGTATCAAGCATCGAGTATCCAGCATCCGCGTTTAGGGTGCGGTCGTGCTTATGAAACGAATTCTGTTGCTACTCATCGTGCTCGCCGTGGCCGCGTTTGCTGGTTGGTACTACTGGAAGGTTTCCCTGCAATTTTCGAGTGCTCCGGTGAGCGCGCTCCTACCTCGACAAACAATTTTTCTGGCGCACCTGCCTGACTTTAATCGAACCCTCGACGACTGGCATCACTCCGATGTTTATCAGCTGTATCGCGAACAAGCGGTGCAGGATTTTGTGCATCCCGCACTTGCGGGCCTGAGCAACCTTCCAAAAACAAACGCGGCTTCCCAAACACTGCAGGAGATCGAGCAACTCGACCCGAAGCATGCCTTCCTGGCTTTGACATCAATCGAGAATACCAATCCAAGGTTCATAGGCGGCTTCCATTTTGGTGGCAGCCAGGAAGAAGCGGCGCGGCTCATCAACAAATGGCGCTCGACATTTCTGGAACAAACTCCGGGAGCGAAACGCGAGAAGCTGCAATATCAGCACCATGAAATTGAGTTGATCACTGCGGTCCCATTTACTCTCGCAACGACCTATGATCGTCCCTGGTTTTTTGCTGCGACAGACCTGACGGAATTAAAGGCGGTGCTCGATCGCGCGAATCACCGCGCTCAAAATCAAGAAGACACACTCGACAAAGACGCAGCGTATCGCGCAGCAATCGCGCACCGGCCATCCAATTATGCGGCATTCTTTTATCTGCAACCAAAGATATTTTCTGAACGAATTGCAGCGCTGCGCGCTGCTGTTCGATTAAATGCGGCTCCCGGCGAGTTCACGATGCTCGAGAAGATGCGCTGCATCGCCGGTTCGACGCGGTTTGAAAACGGGAAAATACACGACGTGCTTTTTCTCGGGATGCCGAAGCTAGAACATGGTACCACGCTCATGCGACCTTCCCTCTCGCTCGGCACCAAAGAGACTTTTTTTTATCTATCGATGCTTCTCAACGTCGGGGAGAAAATCGACACCCTAAACCAGGTGGCGGCCTTGGCTGGCACCAAGGCTTTTCAGGCGCTTGCCGACAGCGGGGTGACGGCTGATGATTGGAAAGTCGAGCGCACACTGGCCATCTTTTCTCCTAACATTGCCGATCATGGACGCGGCGAAAGCAGGAAAGATCGTGGAGGCCCTCTTACGAACCGACGAAGGGGCCACATGGACGGATACGACGAAGGATGGCGTCCGCTATTTTTCGAAGCAGTCGGCGGCGAGTCTGATCGCAGTCACGCCTACCATCGCCGTGTCCGATCAGGTTCTTATCGCCGGTTTTAACGTGGTCTCAGTAGAAGAGGCAATGAAACGCAGCGGGATGGGCTCATCTGATCTTTCAGATTCTGAAACTTACAGTGCTGCTGCGCGATTGTTGCCCGCGCCGACGAACTTTTTTGCCTACGTCGATACGAGGCTCTTGTATTCCCGACTCGACGCTTCGCTTCGTCCAATTTTGTTAATGGCTGCAGCTTTCGTGCCGGCAATAGTTGGGTCCGTCGATCCTACCAAGCTCCCACCGCCAGAGATCATTACGAAACATTTGAGCCCTATCGTCTCCTCGCAAAGATACGATCGCGACGGCTACATGGCCGAGTCAATTGGACCAATCACGCTGGATCAATCGGCAATCGGGCTTGCTATTCTTAGCAGCCTTGGCGCAGGAACACGACAAGAAGCCGGTGCTGCCGTAACCGGCCGGCCCGCTTCCCGTACGGCCACGCCGCAGCCGACACTCAGCCCGTCGCCCACGCCGTAGTAGGGTACGGATTCATATGGTTGCAGGCGTTTCGCTTGCAGAATTTTGGAATGCAGCGGATACGGCTGGCGCTACAGAAAGCCTCCTGCCGCGCCATTTCGGCACTATTCCTTCGCTATCGGAAAGAGAAAAGGCGAAGAAAACTGCTGCAGTCTGTGAAAAACATGCTATGCTTTTCGCCCTTATGGCTATTCTAAAGAAAAACGCATTCTCCCGTCGTGTTCCTGACCTGGTAACTGAGGAGCTGGTTGCTGTCCTCTCTCGACGCTCTTCCTTTGAGTTTAAGCAGCTTTTCGACATCGTGCACGAGAACCTTCGCGCCCGGAACGCTGCAAGCGGCGGCGAAGAAATGCTGCGGTTGCGAGCTTATGAGAAATTGCAGAATCTCGTGGCACGAGGCGCGGTCAAGAAGAATGGCAAGAAGTACAAGGGCTTGCCGTCGGCTTTGGCCAACGCGATTGCCCAACAGAATGGTCATCTCGCCGGCGTAAGGTAGGCCGACCTTTTTGACACGAATTGGCTTCACGCCAGATTCTTGGATGCTGCGCGAATATTTGCCGGTTCTCCTGCAAATCCTCGTCGCGATGCTGTTTGCGGTTTCTGCTCTGCTCGTCAGCGTGTTGGTAGGCAAGAGTGGAAAACGCACCCGAGCCAAAGATTTACCTTACGAGTGTGGAATGATTCCGCAGGGGGAACGGTTGCCGCGCTTCAGCGTGAAGTTCTATCTTGTGGCGATGCTTTTTATCCTGTTCGACATCGAGATCGTGTTCATGTATCCGTGGGCGGTTGTTTACCGCGATGCGATCAAACAGAGCAGCGTCATTTTTTGGAGCATGCTCAGTTTCATCACGATCCTGATGGTGGGCTACATTTACGCGCTCAAAAAGGGCGCACTCGATTTCAGACGTTAGATTCTTGGTCTTTCAACGCTCAACGCCCAACGTCCAATTCAGATAGTTGAGCATTGGGTGTTGGACGTTGGGCGTTGGACGTTTTCACCAGCTTGCCAATGAACCCGTCACGCCAGCCGACTGGCTCCGGGCCTCGTCTTCTGCCGGTCACACTGCTGGTGAGCGGCCTTCTTTGGCTGTTCACTACAACAGGCGGACGGCAGATCTTCGTTAAGGAGGTGCTCGGTGGCGCCTATGATTCGCAGGCGGAACATTTTCTGCGAGGCGATGTGGACGTCGATGTAGACGCGATCGGGCATGAAGCAATGATCGTGAACGGGAAGGTGCGAATGTACTTTGGCCCGTTTCCGGCGCTCGTACGTATCCCGCTCAACTTGGTTTACCCAGCGGGACACGGGAAATGGTCGCGGATTTCAGGATTTTGCGCGGGCCTCATCGCGCTGTTTGCTTTCGCCGGTCTCATGCGCATGGCGTTGCGATCATCTCCGCTTTCATCGCGCGCCCGCAATTGGCTTGGCAACGCGTGCGTAGTTGGGTTTGCATTCGGCTCACCGCTGCTTTTCCTGCTCGGGAACCTTTCAATCTACGATGAAGCGATTATCTGGGGACTGGGCTTGTCGTTCGGTGCGGTCTTTTTCGCCTTCTGCTCGCGACAGGCCGAGGGTGGCGGCCTGACGCGCGCATTGCTGGGATTCTCGCTCTGTGCCGGCGGTGCTCTACTCTCCCGGGTGACGTTTGGCGCGCCGTTCATCCTGATCACGCCCTTACTTGCTTTGGGACTGCCTCGCACGAATCGTGTAGCTAATCTCACCGCGCTGGTTCTCCCGCTTAGTGCCGCACTCATCTTCTACGTTTGGCTAAACTACGCAAGATTCGGCAGCCTCACCGGAGCGAACTACTACGACTACTACATCAACACGGTTCATGCCGAGTTTGCCCATAAATTTGGAGTGTTCAGCCCGCGGCGGATACCTTACAGCTTTGCCGACTACTTCGGTGTGCGTTTCCCGAGCCTCGAACGTGAACCGCCGTTCTTAGCGGCAGATCGCCATTTCTATGATTATCCCTCACTGTATTCCAATGACTTCAGCGAGGTGTATCTCCCTCTCCCGTGGTGTTCAGGCTGGCTCGTTTTCGGCGCCATTATGGGAATTACATGTCTGGTTCGACGCGATGGTGCAGACGCGTTCGCGCGCGGAGCGGCTACGGCTCTCTTTGTCCAATTTCTTTGTATCTTATCGTTTTTTGCGCTCGCCCAGCGTTACGCCGCTGATCTTTATCCTTTCCTAATCTTCTGTGTGATTATTTTCCTCCGCTCGGGCGGCATGGCCTTGGTCCGATCACGCCATGTGATTATCGGACTGGTCTGTCTTGCGATTATCGTGAACTCGCTTGCAACCGTTTCCTGGTTAATCGGTCCTGACCAAAACGTCCCGTCGGAGACCAGAGCTGCCTGGGAAAGGCTCCTGGAACGGCATTCGGTTGAAAAGTGAAAGTGAAAATCATGATGACTCCCGAGAGGCATGACGCTGTCCGACAATTTTGGATCGCAGCCAGCCTTTCGCTATTCGCCACGCTTGTTTTCTATTTTTCGACGAATGCTACGCTGCACGATCTGGATTATACCAGCGAGATCGCGTCGGCTCTTCTGCGTGGCCACTTGGGTCTTCGCGAAAAACCGCCCGAGTGGCTCAACGAAATGATTCCGCACGGAGACCGATATTATTCAGCGTTTCCGCTCGGAGCAGTGCTCAGCATGCTTCCGATTGCGCTGCTGCAGAAAGCAGGCTTGATCCATGACTTTCCAGGACACGTCTTGGCAGCGCTCATTGCTAGCTTGTGCGTTTATTTCTTTTTTCAGCTCGCAAAGGCATTCGGAGCAGATTACTCCAGCCCCAGACGCACGTCGTTAGCTCGTCGCATTTTAATGGCGCTGTTTCCAATTTTTGGAACCTGGACGTGGTGTAATCTCGGAATGGGCGGCGCATGGCAAATCGCTCTCGGCCTGGCTCTGATGGGCCAAACCGCAGCGCTTTATTTTTCCCTGGTGCGACCATCTCCCTTCGTAGCTGGAGCGTTTTTCACCCTGGCTTTTGGCAATCGAACCGAGCTGCTGATCAGTCTGCCATTTTACCTTTATTTTCTTTGGCGTCAGCCAAATGGAAACGCATTCAGTTGGTTGCACATTCGCGAGATCAAACGGGGGTTCCGGGACAATATGCCGATGCTCATCCGATTCCTAAGCGCACCAGTAATCCTCGCGCTTCTGACCGCCGCTTATAACTTCGCGCGGTTTCGTTCCATTTTCGATTTTGGTTACATCCACATTCCAGAAGTGCATGAGGAACCCTGGTACGCGCATGGGCTGTTCTCGGTCCAGGCGATTCCGTGGAACATCTACACGATGCTGTTTCAAGGGTTCGAGAGCATTCAATACTTCCCTTACATCCAACCAAACGGGTTCGGCTGCTCAATCTTCCTTGCCAGTCCCTTTCTTTGCCTGCTTTTTCGCAGGGGCGGCAGATACAAGGTGACCGCATGGGCGGCGATTGCTGTCTTGACGCTCGTCCTCTGGTGTCATGGCAACCCCGGGAGCTGGCAGTTTTCGTATCGCTACGCGATCATTCTCCTTCCCTGGATGTTTCTTCTGCTGACCGGTAACGGCCCGGCGAAAATAACCGTCAGCGAGATTTTCCTTTTTGCCGTTTCAGTCGCGATCAACGCACTGGCCATGTGGCAATTCCTCTGGACCGACGAAATCCAGCCGTAGCACGAAAATCGTAATTCCTGGGTTAGTGGCCTGTGATCCGGTTGCGCGCGGGCCGGTGTGCCTGCCCGCAAATGCGTTCCCAGCCGCGTTTGACAGAACACATCGGGTGCTTAGGATTCGCGCCTGCGCATGCGCTTGAAGCCGCGACAATTTCGGTATGGACGCTTTAGGGACAAGTCAGTTTCCGCTATTAGCTGTCAACTCTCAGCAATCGATTCTGCAGTGATATGCTTGCTCTGATTTATCTGGCATTGGCTGCTTGTGTCGGCGATTTTCTTTGCCGGCGCTTTTACCATTTTGCATCCGTCGCACACCGGTGTGCAGCAGCGATACTGTCAGGGCTACTGTTCAGCACGTGGTTTACATATCTGACGGGACTGCTCTTCACGCGAGCCCGGCAGCCACTCTTGTGGGCTAATCTCTTGTTCGGCATCGCAGCGATCGCGGTGCTGTGGTGGAGCAGACGCAAACTCAAACTCATAAACTACGCTCAGAGCGAGACTCACAGCACTTTTGTCCCTGGCGGATACCTGCAGCGGCCTGCGGGATCGAGCGTAGCTGACTGGTTATTAATCGCCGGATACGTGGTCCTGGTATCCTGGATGATGTTTGCCTCCTTCAATACCAGCGGCAGTAAGCTGCAGATTTCCAATGCCGAATACAGCGATTTCGGGCCAAACACTGCGATCATGCAGAGCTTCGCTGTTGGGCATAACTTTCCAACGGAGTATCCGCACTTCTCGGGCGACCGTATCCGTTACCACTTCCTCTTCTACTTTCAGGCGGGCAATCTTGAATTCCTCGGGCTCAATCCGGTGTGGAGTCTTAACCTGCTGAGTATCATCACGTTGGTGGCAATGCTGATTTTGGCAATGACGCTCGGGGAGGTTGTTTTCAATTCCCGCGCTGTGGGACGCCTCGGCTCTTTGTTGTTCTTTTTCTTCGGCTCGCTCTCTTACGTTCCCTTCCTTCGGGGACAAGGTTCAGTCCGCGCTGCGATTCAAGCCATCAAACAACGAGGCGATTTTCTTCCGAGTATCTTCCCATATCGTGGGGAAACGTGGGGTACTTGGTCTCAAGTCACGTATCTTAACCAACGGCATTTTGCCAGCGCGATCGGGATACTGTTGCTCGTTCTGACTTTTCTGGTCATCCGCTACCGTATGCGACCAAAGAAGCGGGCTAAAACCCCGCCTTCTGCTGAGCCGGTTGCAGCGCAGCCAGGCCCGTCGCCCGAATTCGCAGCGGATATCGGTTCCGAGAATCCAACTCAATCCAAAATCGTTTCACAACCAACAGGCGATGTCGCTTCGGCTTCGGTTGCAACGGAACGAAAAGCGCCGCCTCCCATTGATGTGGTTGCAGTGCAGCCAGGCCCGTCTGCCGAATTCGCAGCGGATACCGGTTCTGAGAATCCAACTCAATCCGAAATCGTTTCACAACCAACAGGCGATATCACTTCGGCTTCGGTTGCAACGGAACCAAAGGAAGAAGTGGTCGTTCCGGCCGAGCGCTTTCGCGATACGTTGCCGGGTTTCATTTTTTCCGGGGTGCTGCTTGGTCTGCTGCCGATGTGGAACAGTGCCGTGTATATCGGCGCAGCGGCCGTGTTGGGAGTATGGTTCATATTGTTCCCGCTGCGGGTTCAGATGCTGGCGCTCGCGATCCCCGCAGCTCTGATCGCGCTGCCGCAGATGCTGTATCTGACTGGTGGAAGTGGAAGGACACCGATGCCGCGCCTTTTTCATTGGGGCTATACCATCGACCAGCCCACAGCAGCGAATGTAGCGAAGTACCTTGGATTCACTTTTGGCTTTAAGTGGTTGTTAATCGCCCTGGCGCTGATTTTCGCGAACAGCCTGCAAAGGCGCCTGTTTCTGGCAATTTCAAGTCTCGTTGCAGTTGCCTTTTGTTGCCAGTTCACGATTGAAGCGCTCGCGAACCAGAAGTTCCTGCATACCTGGGTAGTCGTCGCGAACTTGTTCGTCGCTTTTAGTCTCTGGCGTGTATGGCGTTTCTCACTGGCCGGAACTACGGTGCCTGGGAAATTTGTTGCTGCCGTTCTGTTCTTGCTAGTCATTCCGGGTGGCGTCATTGATTTCTTTCCGATTCACAACACAGGCTGGAGCGAAGTGACATATCGGAACGACGCGTTGATCGACTGGCTGAAAAAAAATACGACGCCGCGAGATATCTTCCTGACAGATCGCTTTGTTAATCATCCTATTCTGATGGCTGGCCGCCGGGTTTTTTATGGCTGGCCCTATTATTCATGGGGAGCCGGTTACGATGCGGCTAAGCGCGATAAGGTTTACACAGAACTGTTTGAGAGTAAGGACCCTTGGAAAGTGTACCATCTCCTAAAAGGAAATGGCATTAGCTATGTAGGATACGATAATGCGGTTCGCCAGGCCCAGTTCATCAGGCGACCGAACCAAGAGCTATACGCCACTTATTTTCCGAAGGTGTTCGACGCGAGCAATTACAACGGGATGATCATTTACAAGGTCCCTGACACAGCGCCACCGAAGCTCAGTAGTCTCCCTGAGAGCGTCAGCAACATGCTTGAAGGCGGCAAGGGGACGGGGAAGGGAGAATTTGATACGCCGATGGGCATTACTGTTGATACTAAGGGGAATGTTCTGGTCGCCGACACCAACAATGGGCGCATCGAAAAGTTTTCGCCTACGGGTGCGTTTCTAAGCATCATGGGCAATAAGGGGTTCGGGCAGGGACTATTAGCAGCACCTAACGGCATTGCTGTTGACCGCAACGGCAACCTGTACGTAGCGGATGCTGGCAATCACCATGTGCAAAAGTTGGCCGCGGACGGCACATTCATCGCCGAGTGGAAAGGTCCTGACGCCGGATTTTATGGACCGCGCCGTATCGCGATTGGACCGGATGACTCGATCTACATCGTCGATCAGGGCCGTACGCGAATTGTTAAGTTCAACCCCGATGGACGGGTGTTGGCGATCTGGGGCACTAAAGGGAATGGCAATGGCCAGTTTGACGACCCCACTTCGGTTGCGATTGATCCTACAACCGACAAAGTTTATGTCGCCGACCCGCGTAATAAACGTGTTCAGGTATTCGACGCTAACGGGAAGTTTCTAACTAAATGGGAAGTGCCCGAATGGGGACGGCCGGCAGGCTTTGAAGATTTGGCGATCGATTCGAAGACGGGCCGGTTATACGCGTCAAGCGCCAACATAAATGCAGTGTTCACTTTTGACTTGAACGGCAATAGGATTGGGAGTGTCACGCCAAAGGCACCGGATCAACTCGAAGGTCCTTCAGCTCTAGCTTTGGCAGATCGGAAGCTCTATGTCTTGAACATGTTCGGCAATCACGTGAGCGTCATCGATCTGTAGCCAGATTGCAACTCGTCTCACAAATGGCGCTGTCATGTTGAGCGAAGCGAAGCATCCAGCTACTTCAACTGATCACGACGGCTGGTTAGCTCGCGAATTGCTCAAGATTAGTATGCGACGTAACTGTCCGAATCGCTCGAAGTAGCTCGATTCTTCGCATCGCTCAACATGACATTAAGGCTATGAAGTTGGCTCTGGGCAAATCGAAATTTCTCACGCCGAGGATTATTCTACTGGGCTTCTCGATTGTAAGCCTGGCAATTTGCGCCTGGGCTGGCGCGGCGCACTACCGGCAAGCCGTTTGGGGAGGTCCGTGGCAACCGATTGGCTGGCTACTTAGCATGCTCTTTTTGCTGGCGGCGTTTTTCCCCGGACGCGAACGGCCCGCAGCCGGTTTCAAATCGCTAATAAAGCCAAAAACAGCTTTCTTTCTTTTCTGGATTCTCTTCTTTGTAGTGTCACACCTTTGGAATTTTCGCACCGCGCCTTGGAACGGAAATGCGCTTTTTGACGAGTCCGGTTGGGATCTCTGGTATCTCAAAACTTATGTTATTGGCCACCCATACCAGGCGGCATGGTTTCATATTGTTATTTCGCGAGAGACGCTGTTTCATTATTACGTTTGGGGATTCCTTCGCCTGTTCGGATTTAACATCTTGTCCTATCAAGCAGCCCTCTTTGTTATTTGGTTGACGACTTTTATTTTTACTCTTTTGATCGTTGACCTCTTCTTTAGGTCTTACATCGTCACATCCATTACAGCGCTAGTCCTTAATTTTCTTCCCTATGCATTCATTTACACTTTTGCCGGCTACCGTTACCCGATGGCGACAGCTTTGGCTGTAGTGTCTCTCTACTTCCTGCACGTTGGATTTAGGACTGCCTCTCGCTTTTGCCTTTCACTGGGCGGCATCGCTGCCGGTCTTTGCCTTGCCAGCTCGATATCTGGCAAGCAATATCTGCTGGCGCTTGCGATTGCTGCGCCGCTGTACGCTCTGTTTTATTGGAGGAGCCTGAAACGAAGCGTCACATGGAGCTCGCTGGCATTGGTCGTGTATGGTTTTCTAGCAGGTGCCGCGACAATCCTTCTCTACATCT